>OGRD01000029.1_pt1 | contig 113973 bp, 94 predicted proteins | sample 1553441 | NCBI WGS metagenome assembly OGRD01 (sample SAMEA2580106, study PRJEB22360) | human gut metagenome | biome: human gut; feature: human-associated habitat; material: faeces | place: Denmark | collected 2008/2010
GTAGCCAAACAGGGCGCAAACTATGGACTGGAAAGATAAAAATAAGACAAAATAAGATACGAACAGGATAGAGAGTGGGGATAAGAAATAAAGCATTCCAGATTTGATGCGGTTGCCCTGTTTAGACCGCTCGCGCTGATGAAAGTTAGACTATGGATGAAAGACCGCTATGCTAATGGACAATGGAACATGGACCGCTATGCTAATGGACAATGGAACATGGACCGCTACGCTAATGGACGATGGACGAAAGACCGCTACGCTAATGGACAATGGATGAAAGACCGCTATGCTAATGGACGAAAGACAATAGACAAAATGTATCGGTGGTTATGGTATGGGTATGCTCAGAGTATGGTCGGGTATTGTAACACTTTTGCAACGCCCACGCCTCCCACTACGCCTTAGACTACATAGACCGCCCAGAATCCCCAGCCCATCCAATAGCCCCCACCATAGTAATTTCTCCCGGTTCCCCGCCCATATTGTTTTTATTTTTGCGTATCTGAGAAAATTGTTGTACCTTTGTGCGCTAATTAAAAATCAAACAACTATGATTCGTGTTCGTTTTGCGCCCAGTCCCACGGGTGCACTGCATATCGGCGGTGTGCGCACTGCTTTGTACAACTACCTCTTTGCCCGTCAGCACAACGGTGTCATGCTCCTCCGTATCGAGGATACCGACTCTACACGCTTCGTTCCCGGGGCTGAAGAGTACATCATCGAAGCCCTCGACTGGCTCGGTATCAAGATTGATGAGGGTATCTGCAAAGACGCCCCCAACGGCAAAGGTCCTCATGGTCCTTATCGCCAAAGCGAACGACGCGAGATATACCACCAATATGTCCGCCAACTGCTCGATTCGGGGCATGCCTACATCGCTTTCGACACCCCCGAGCAACTCGAAGCCAAACGCGCTGAGATACCTAATTTCCAATACGATGCCCGCACTCGAATGCAGATGGTCAACTCCCTCACGCTCAGCAAAGAGGATGTCGATGCGCGTATCGCTGCCGGTGAGAAATATGTAGTGCGTTTCTTGGTAGAACCCAACGAGGATGTGCATGTACACGACCTCATTCGCGGTGAGGTGGTTATCAACTCCAATATCCTCGATGATAAGGTGCTATACAAGTCAGCCGATGACCTGCCTACCTACCACTTGGCAAACATCGTCGATGACCACCTCATGGAGATTACCCATGTCATCCGCGGTGAGGAATGGCTGCCTTCTGCCCCGCTCCATGTGCTGCTCTATCGTGCTTTCGGTTGGGCAGATACCATGCCGCAGTTTGCTCACCTGCCCCTACTCCTCAAGCCCGATGGCAACGGCAAACTCAGCAAGCGCGACGGCGACCGACTCGGTTTCCCCGTCTTCCCGCTTGAGTTCCACAATCAAAAAGACGGCACTGTCTCTTCCGGCTATCGCGAGAGCGGTTACTTCCCCGAGGCGGTAATCAACTTCCTCGCCCTGCTCGGCTGGCACAACACAGGCGACCAAGAGATGTTCACGATGGATCAACTCATCGAGCAGTTCTCCCTCGACCGCGTCAGCAAGTCGGGCGCGAAATTCGACTACGAGAAAGGCAAATGGTTCAACCACCAATACCTCCAACTCAAGAGCAACGAGGAGTTGGCAGACCTCTTTATGCCCGTTCTCGAGCAACACGGCGTGCATGCCGACAAAGCCGTTGTGGCAAAAGTGATAGGGCTTACCAAAGACCGTGTGAACTTTGTACCCGAACTGTGGGAACAAACCAATTTCTTCTTTGTTGCCCCCACCGAGTACGACGAGAAGTCGCTTAAGAAACGCTGGAAAGAAGATAGCCCCCGCCACATGCAAGAGTTGCTTGCCCTGCTCCAGCCGCAAACCGACTGGTCGGCAGAAGCCCTCGACGCCCTCGTCATGCCGTGGATTGAGCAACAAGGCTATGGCGTAGGTATCGTAATGAATGCTTTCCGTATCTGCCTCGTAGGTGCTGCACGCGGACCGCATATCTGGGCTATCACCGACATCCTCGGCAAAGACGAGACACTCCGCCGCGTCCGCACCGCTCTCGAAACCCTTCACTAACATGATGCATTGTCTTGCCCTCTCCGTACACCCCCTCCTTTGGAGGGACTTGTGGAGGTCTCATTCTTAATTCATAATTATTATGATTCTCATCTTCAGTGCCCCCAGCGGTGCAGGTAAGTCCACTTTGGTCAACTACCTGCTCTCAAAGCGAAACGACCTCGAGTTCTCTATCTCTGCTACCACCCGCGCACCACGCGGACAAGAGCAGAACGGCAGAGAGTACTATTTCATCACCAACCCCGAGTTCGAGCAACTCATTGCCGAAGACAAACTGGTCGAATGGGAGCAAGTCTATTCCGGCACCTACTATGGCACTCTCAAGAGCGAGATAGAACGCATTGAGAACGCCGGACATCATGTCGTCTTCGATGTCGATGTCAAAGGCGGTATCAACCTCAAGCGTATCTTTGGCAACCGTGCCAAGTCGTTCTTTGTGGCTCCGCCCTCAGTGGACGAACTGCGCAAACGCCTTATCGGTCGCGCAACCGACAGCCCCGAGAAGATAGAGGAACGGGTAGCCAAAGCCGCAACCGAGATGCAGGACGCACCTCACTTCGACTGTATCATCGTCAACGACAATCTCGACCAAGCCAAGGCACAACTCGACCGCGAAGTCTCCACCTTCCTACCCTAACAGCCTCACTTAACCATAGTCGTGAGGGGGCTTTTAATGGCTCTTTAATGGCATTTATATGTAGAATCGAGGATATAATTAGTGTCTAATTATAATGTTCTTATATGTCCACTAATGGAGAGAGCAACACAAGATGACAAAGAAAATCGGCATATACGGAGGCTCGTTCAACCCGGTGCATTTCGGGCATATAGGGTTGGTTAAGTGGGTATCGGAGCATACCGACTTAGACGAGGTATGGATGCTCGTCAGCCCCAACAACCCACTCAAGGACGCCGGCACACTGGCGGACGAGCAGACGCGCCTCAGACAGGTGCAACAAGCCGTTGCCGGCATCCCTCATGTATGCGTCTCCGATTTTGAGTTCTCTCTCCCCCGCCCTAACTATACCGCCTCTACCCTTCGTGCTTTGCAAGCCGCCTACCCCGACTATGAGTTCACGCTCATCATCGGCGAGGACAACCTCCGTATCTTCACCCGCTGGTACGATTGGCAGTATATCCTCACCACTTTCCGTCTCTTTGTCTATCCCAGACACCAAACAGCCACCGACACCACAATACCCACACCCAAGACCAACAGTCAAGCAGATAGACTAACAAACACAAACACGACTACAAGCAACCTAACACCAATCACCACAAACACTTTCCCCGCTGCCAAAGGCATCATATTTCTCCATTCCGCCCCTTACTTCGACATCTCCAGCACCCAACTCCGCAACCGAGAGCACTTCAATAGACAATAAACTCCTCTAAAGGTGGTACATCCACCACCTTTTTGCCTGTACAACCGCATTAAAATTGGGCATTGTTGATTAAGTTCAGAAAGTTGTTTTGATCAAGTGTAGCCCGAAATATTCGTTTCCGAACACTTCTCTTACCTTGCCTTTGCCGGGCTGCTTGCGTATCGACTTGTATAGGTTCTGCCTGCGCGAGAGCAGGGTCTTGTAGGCGTAGTCGGAGTGCTTGGGGGTGCTCTTGCGCTTCGAGGGCTTCCAATGCTCCAACGACGCGTCCACAAAACCCTCCGCGCGGAAGTTGTCGCGGAAATGAATAACGGCTATCGTACCCGCCTTCACCGGCAGCGTCCTACTGATGAGCCTGCGCAACGATTCTTGGTTGCGAGCAAGGTGCTGCTCCATTTCTTTTGGGGTCATTTTTGCTTTTTATTTGGTTATGTCAATTATTTGTCGTATCTTTGCGAGCGAAAAGAGAGTAGTGTCTTACAGTCGCACCGATAAGTTTCACGGAGATTCTGGGATATTACTCTTTTTTATCTTCTCTTTTTCAGCCAATATAGGCTTTCAAAGCCGCGTTTATTCACCTCCATTTTAACCTCGTACACATGTCCTTTGTGTTTCCACTCATAGACATTGTACTGTACCACTCCGCGTCTCTTTTTCGACACTATAAAAAATGCCCTGCATCGGATAACGCAGGGCGAGAGTAGTTTCTCGACTGAACGAGTTTTTCGGGTGAAGAAACAGTTGTTTTTACGACAAACTTATGATGCAATAATATAGGATTGCCCTATAAGTTTATTTTTTGACTTGGTAGGTGGTATAGTTGCCGTTGTTCTCGGTGATGACGAGGGATTGGAGAGCACCGGTAGTTTTGCTATAAGTGAGCAAGAGAGAGGCTATACCCCTGGCACCAGAGTGGTCGGCGGTAACGGTGCAGACATAAGTACTGCCCTGCTCTTTGTATTGTACAGTGGCGTTGTTGAGGGCAGCGAGTGCCTCCACATCTCCGGCAAAAGCAAAGAGAAGGGACATTCGGAAAATAGCCATTCTCTGCTCGGGGTTGGAGATATTGAATCGTTGCACTCGGCCATTGCGTTGAATCTCAAAGAGTTGGTCCGCAATGAGGGTATAGTCGCCTTGCGGGTCGGTATAGTCGAGGCGCAAGTTGCCAGGGTTGGTATAAGTGAGGTTGCCTGATTTGGCAATCTCTTTTTTTGCGCGAGGCATAGTCTTAACCTCGGTAAAAGCACATTGCAGTGTCTCACCGGTATAGTGGAGAGAGAGAATATCTTTGGCCGTAACAGCCCAAGCGGCTACGGAAGCCACAGACAAGAGAATAGATAAAATGATTCGATTTTTCATATTAATTTAAATTTTCTAGGGATTCTAGATATTCTAGGTATGCTTAGTTAGTTTTTTCTTATTGCGGATGTGTTGATACAGTCGATACAGGTTGGGTTGGAGGGTATAGGTAAGCAGGAGGGTAGTAATCATGCCCACTACGGAGGCGAAACTGATGGAATAGAGTGCAGGGTGCTTGGCAAAGAAGAGGGAGAACATACAGAGCACCAAGATAAAGGCGGAGATAGTGATAGCCGTGCGGTGGTAAACCATTGTCTTACTTTTCTCTCCACTGATAAGCCCTTCCATAACAAAAATACTATAATCGACCCCAATACCAAAGACAAAGGAGGAGACGACGATATTGATGAGGTTGAAGGGCTGATGAAACAATGCCATTGCTCCCAAGACGGCATACCAGGAGAGTGCCATAGGCAAGAAAGCGATGAGGGCTATCCAGAGGTTGCGATAGGTAAAAAGCAGCAGGATAAGCACAAAAAGCGAACTGATAAGCATAATCTTATCGAAGTCAGCGTGTATGAGTTCCACCAAATTGGTACTGTAGTAATACGGGTCAAGCACCATACAACCATCGCCGGCAGTCATCACATCATTGATATGGCGTGTATCGGCAGTAGTATATCGGAGCGGGAAATAGACCAAGACCTCATCGGCAGTTTGCTCATAGAAGTTGCCCAAGAATTGCTCGGGCAATAGTCCTGTTTCGGCAACCAACTCGGGTTCTGCGGGGTTAGCCATAAGTGCTTGGAAAGGAGCAAACATCTCAGGGTCAAGTCCTTCCAGTTGGCAGGCAGTTTGGATATTGTGCCATACGGAGCGTTGTCTTTCGGGAGAGAAATAGTTTTGCCAATGCGCAATGCGTTCGGATTGTGTGTGCAAGGAGGGGAAGAGTGCACTCATCTTAGCGGGCTTATCTATCACTCCTGCTTGTGCCAGGCTGTCTGCCACTTGCTCTATGGCGGGCAGTTTCTCCAAAGCCTGCTCCAACGAAGGGGCTACGGAAGCATAGTATTGGGCAGTGTGTCCGTTGTTTTGCAGGCGGTTCCAACTATCGATAGCCTGCTGTGTGGAGGGGGCAATATAGCCGATATGACGAAGGTTGCTATCGAAAGTGTATTTACCTGAGAAACAGATACATACGACCACAAAAATCCACACTACGGCACATACATAATAATTGCGGTCGATGTTGTACGAATTGATTTTCTCCAACAAGCGAAAGGCTTTTTGGTTGGGTTTATTTTGCCTGGGAAAGCAATATGGCATTACGAGCAGACTTATCAGTGTGGTACCTGCCACAGCCAATAGGGCAAAGATACCAAAGTCCTGCAAGAGAGAGGACTTGGTAAAGAGCAGTCCGGCGAAAGCACCGATAGTAGTGAGCGCACCCAAAAAGACGGGATTGCTCTGCTCACGGACAGTCTGACGGACATCACCGGTGTAGATATAGTGGATAACCACATGTAGGCAATAGGAGAGTGCCACGCCCAAGACAATCACTCCCAAGCCGAGTGCCATAAGCGACATCCAACCACGCACCAGATAGATAGTAGCCAACGAGAAGAATGCCCCATAAACCAATGGCACGAGCAGCAAAAGCAGGTAACGAGGTTGGCGCAGGCAGATAGCAAGCAACAAGATGATAATAGAGAGGGCAATACCGAGGGTGAGCATCAGGTCGTAACGGATACGCATAGAGTTGTAGCCTGCCAAGACAATCGTACCATGGAAAAGTATATCTACAGAAGGATATTCTTTTAGCACCTCTTCTCGCGCATGCTCCATATAGCGAACTAATTTAGCAGCGGTTTGGGAGTCATCGGTACCGAAAGAAGGCGTGATGAAACCGATACATGCCTGTCCGTTGCCTGCATAGAGGTGATTGTATTGAAACCTGCCTGCGGGGTTGTTCTCATCGAGCGAGAGGAGCGAGACAGGCAGATGACGCATACTGATACCACATGGGTCGTAGGTCATCAGGTCGTACAAGTTTTCTCCTAACTCGGTGTCTAACAAAGAGTTATAAGTAGCCACCTGCTCACGGATATGCTCTACGGAGGTGAGACTGTCCATCTCGGAGTCGGTAAAAGAGGTATAGGCCACTCCATGCTCCATGAGGTAGTTGCCTGCATCAAGAAGCAACATCGGGTCGATATCGGAGAGGGTATTGAGGACAGTATGCGTGGCAGAGTCTTGCGATAGGGTGAGCGATACAAAATGGTCCATAGCCTCAGCCATCACCTCGGGGGAGGCAGGCGAGAGCGAATCGGCACTGACCACCTGAAGCATAATCTTATCTTTCAGACGCAAGTTGGTAAATACCAGACTTTCAGTGGATTGCGTATCGGTCTTGGGCAGGAGTTTGAATATATTTTCCTCTAATCTGCACTGCGAACCGAGCAGCACAAACAGCGCAAAAGTAACACCAAAAAGCGTCCACAGGAGCCACTTATGTTTCAGAAAGAAATTGTATATCTTCTCCACTCTATTAAGATTTAGATTCTATTATTTTTGATATTGTACCTACTATCGCTACCGCAAGCGACAAAAATTGTGCCATTAACCGGATATTCTAGGGGAGATAGATATTTCTAGGGGGGCTATATATTCTAGGACATCTAGAGGCTCTAGGAAATCCAGATATTCTAGGATTTCTAGGGGCATTGTGCATTGTTAATAACTTTCTTCCACGGAGGGGAAGGAGGCGTCTTTGACGGCGGAGATATAGTTGTCCACTGCGCTTTTGACCTCATTGCCCAACTCGGCAAATCGGCGCAGGAACTTAGGTTGGAACCCTTGGTTGAGCCCGAGCATATCGTGCAACACCAATACTTGTCCGTCGGTCTGATTGCCTGCGCCAATACCAATAACAGGGCAGGACACCTGCTTAGTAACCTCGGCAGCCAACGCAGCGGGAATCTTCTCAAGGACGATAGCGCAACAGCCGGCTTGATCGAGCAGACGAGCATCGTTTAGGAGTTTCTCAGCCTCGGCTTCCCCTTTGGCACGCAAGCCATAACCGCCAAACTGATTGACCGACTGCGGGGTAAGGCCGAGATGCCCCACTACGGGTACACCCGAACGAATGATATGGCTGATTGTAGGGAGAATCTCTGAACCACCCTCCAGTTTGACGGCATCTGCCCCACTCTCTTTCATCATACGAATGGCATTGCGGACACCCTCTTCCTCACTCACTTGGTAACTGCCAAAAGGCATATCTATCACCACCATGGCATGTTTCGCGCCACGCACCACACCACGCGTAAGGAAAATCATCTCATCGACGGTGATAGGCAGGGTGTATTGGTTACCGCAGACCACATTGCTGGCACTGTCGCCTACCAAAATCATATCTATCCCCGCCTCATCGATAAGAGAGGTAAGCGTAAAATCATAACTTGTGAGCATAGCGATTTTCTCGCCTGCTGCTTTCATCTGACGCAGCCGCGTTGTAGTAACGCGCGAAGATTGAGTATGTACTGACATAATTATTTTCGGCACTCCAAAAAGCACCGATGATTAGAAACATTAATTTGACAAAACGCCGCACAAGACGGCATAAACACAAAGCACACGCCTATTGCTCCAAGGGGCTGCGCATTGCACTTGCGAGCACAAAATTACTGCTTTTTTTGTGTATGTGCAAAAAAACATGTATTTTTGCAATCAAAATGAGAAGAAACACCTATATATATATTGTGTTGTCTGCCCTGCTGTTGATTTTGTGGGTATTGGATTTGTGTTGCGGTTCGGTGTGGCTCAACCCTGTTGCGCACCTGCATGGATGGGCAGGAGGACTGAGTATTGAACAGCAGATTTTGTTTCATATCCGCTTGCCCAAGTCGCTGGCAGCCATTATGGCAGGGGCAGCCTTGTCGGTAGCGGGATTGACGATGCAGACCCTGTTTCGCAACCCGCTGGCTGGGCCCTATACCTTGGGTGTATCATCGGGTGCAAGTTTAGGAGTAGCGTTTGCGACGATGTGTGCCTCGTTGGCCGGTTTTGGTGCAGCAGGCGGACTATCATCGGTGTTGTCTGCCATTGTGGGCAGCACGCTGATTTTGCTATTAGTGATGCTCGTAGCACGACGCGTGAAGAGCAATGTAAGCCTGCTCATTGTAGGTATGATGTTCGGGTCGATAGCGGGGGCGATAGTAAATGTATTGCAGAATTTTGCCAACCCCGATGCGCTCAAACTATTTATTGTGTGGACTTTCGGCAGTTTGGGGAGTGTCGGTTGGGCAGAGATGGTGTGGCTGGCACCTGTGTGGATAATAGGGATGGGTCTGTGCGTAGCGATGATGAAACCTCTGAACGGCCTTTTGATGGGCGAGGACTATGCCCGCGGATTGGGAGTGGATATATCGCGTACACGCCTGCTGATAGTAGTTTCTACGGGGTTGCTTGCCGGCGGAATAACGGCTTTCTGCGGACCTATTGCTTTTATTGGTGTGGCAGTACCGCATATTGCAAGGGGTATCTTGCATACCTCCAACCACCGACTGACCCTGCCTGCGTCGGCACTCATCGGAGCAGATATGCTGCTGCTATGCGACTTGATTTGCTCGCTTTTCACCTACCCGCTCCCCATCTCGACAGTGAGCGCACTATTTGGCGCACCTATCATCATTCGGATTATCATCAAAGGAAACAAATAAGACTATAGGTAAGGCAAACAGGCTCTACACGGCTACATATAACCCAAACAACAAACAATATGGAAGAAGTTTATGCATTTTTGAAGGCATGCGGCACCTATTATCTTGCCACTATGGACGGAGAACAACCACGCGTTCGCCCATTCGGTTCGTATGCTATTTACAACGGCAGATTGTATATCGAGACGGCTCATTATAAGCCTGTCAGCCATCAGATTGACGCCCATCCGCAAGTGGAGATTTGCGCCTTTGACAACGAGAGCAAGTGGGTACGCATTGCCTGCCGATTGGTAGCCGATGAGTCGTATGAAGCCAAACATGCTTTCTTGGAGCAGATGCCGGAACTGAGGGATATGGGGTACGACGAGACAGGCGACAAGATGGCTATCTACTATATGGCGGATGCCGAGGCGACTTTCTCAAGTTACACCGAGGCACCACGCATTGTTACATTCGGATAACCGGACACTATGAAACGCCTCTCTTTGCTTGCGATGGGAGTATGGCTGTGCCTAACGGGTGCAAGCGCCTACACCAATCCGATACTGCCCTACGACTACTCTGACCCCGATGTATGCCGTGTGGGAGATGACTACTACATGACCTCATCGTCATTCAACTGTATCCCCGGACTACAGATACTGCACTCTACCGACCTTGTGCATTGGACACTCACCGATGCGGCTCTGCCCGATTATGTACCGGGGACAGAAGACGAACCTACCCCACAATATGGCGGCGGGGTATGGGCACCGAGTATTCGCTACCACGAGGGGCGTTTCTATATCTACTACGGCGACCCCGACCGGGGTATCTACTGTGTGCGCTCGGAGGAGACCAAGTCGCTGCCATGCCGATGGGAGAAAGCCATAATGGTAAAGAAAGGCAAAGGGCTGATTGACCCTTGTCCGCTATGGAGCGAGGACGGACACTGCTACCTGGTACATGCTTTTGCGGGCAGCAGAGCGGGGTTTAAGTCTGCATTGGCAGTGTGCGAACTATCAGCAGACGGACTGACGACCCTCACAGAGAGCCGAATTGTCTTCGACGGACATCCCGATAACCCGACTTGCGAAGGACCTAAGTTCTATTTCCGAAACGGTTACTACTACATCTTCTGCCCAGCAGGGGGAGTGTCCACGGGTTGGCAATTAGCCATGCGGAGCAAGAGCCCCTACGGACCGTACCAAGCCAAGCGCGTATTGGAGCAAGGCGGGAGCGACATCAATGCTCCACACCAAGGGGCGTGGGTTACCTCGGAACCGAAAAAGACCGATATGGGCGAGGTCTGCGATTGGTTTTTTCATTTCCAAGATGTAGGTGTAGCGGGGCGTATTGTCCACTTGCAGCCTATGCGTTGGTCAGACGATTGGCCTATAATAGGGAATAACGGAGAACCTGTCATTCGGTGTGAGATGCGAGGCACAGCCGACAACGAGCCTACTGCGGGAGAGTCCGGTATCAGCCCGATATGGCGCGATGAGTTTGATGCTAACCGATTGGATATCAGTTGGCAATGGTCGGGCAACAGACGCTCGGAGTTTGCTTTTTGCAATGCCGCAGAATCACGCCTTCGGCTCTTTACCTACCCTGCCGACAGCGTGAATATAGCACAGAATTTGCTACTGCAAAAAATACCTGCGGGGCGTGCTTTTACGGCGACCGCCAAGGTGCGTTTTACACCGAATGTGAAGACTGCAAAGTATGAGCGGGCAGGACTGATTGTAGCAGGACGCCGCTGTTTTACGCTTGACGCACCTGCCGACGGGCAATGGGTTTGGCTTCGTGTAGAGGTATCTAAGACACAAGAATGTAGGTTTTACCTCTCTCGCGACGGCAAGACTTATGCCGACACGGGGGCAAGTTTCCAAGCAGTAGAGGGGCAATGGATAGGTGCGAAAGTCGGGCTATTCTGCACGCGTAAGCCTGTGAAAATCAACGACTCGGGTTATATGGATGTAGATTATTTTGAGATACATTAATTTCGCTCAGAGGAGCGCATTTTGCGATATGAAAAGTATTCAGTCTGTTTATACCTCGGCAGTATTGCTCGGAGTTTTGAGTGCGACCTTACTCTTAGCAGGTTGCCAAACTACAAAGAAAATCACCACGGCTTCTATTGCCCCGGCAACGAGCAAGGAAGTAGCAGCCGACACCACAGCCCTGCCTCCGTTCCCCGCAGAGGCACTCTACTTGATTGGGCGTGAGTGGGAGTGTATTCACGATTCGGCTTTTGCCAAGTATTTCACGCCTCGTGCGGAACAGATTCGCATGAGCGAACTGAGTATGGAGGACTACTTAGAGCAACGGTTGATTGAGTTGTATCCCGAACGAGCCTACCCGGGCTATGTTCGCAAGGTGGAAGAGATGGCAAAGATGCTCATCTATACCAATACGCAGACTGCTGCCATCAGCAACATGATGGGCAACGAACTGCCTTCACCGGCACAACTCAATGCACGCTACAGCCACAACCAAGCAGCCGCTTTCTCGTCGGACAGCCTGACACAAGAGATTGCTTTCTTGGAACTGACAGGCGATGAACTGCTCCGCTACAATGAACTGAATCGATTGGCAGCAGAGGCACGATGGGTAGGCAGAGCCACCATGGATTCGCTTACGCTCGGGACACTGGAGGAAGAGAACTTAGGCATTACTATTCTGCTTTGGCAAGGACCGCGAATGTTCTACCGTGTACTGCAAAGCAAGGAGCGTGCAACCCACCTGGCAGAGTATTTCTATCCCGGGGCCACCTCCGACGGAAAACTCGGTGATGCCTATCGGCATACGCTGGTAAATACACTACTACGCACCTATTGCGGACTGCCAATGACCTATCTGATTATGGATATTTACTGGGAAGAAATGCACCCGAATGCTCCGTGCGATAAGTATATGGACCTGCACAACAATGTAATTGGCAGGCGTACACACTATGCTGATTTTGTCTATTCGGAGCCGTCAGACACACCCTCATGGATGCAATGGGCAGAGCATATCCATACCTACATAGCCGACTCGACCAATGCCACTTTCTGCGCTTGGGACAAGGAGACACCCTCGATGGTAGTCATCCCGCAAGCCAATGCAGTGGATAATAAGTCGTATATTATTTGGGGAAAATAGACAATGGAACAAGGACAATGGACAATGGACCGCTTGCGCTAATGGACAATGGACGGGCGGTTTTGACATTTTGACAGGAAATGCTCAAATTAGATATCATTTTATCAAACGGCGTTTTTCTGTTAGGTCTCGACAAGGTCTCGACAAGAATTCGACTAAGTCGGTTCAAAGACCGTTTGACATTTTGATAGAAAAAGACCGCTTGCGCTAACGGAAGTTGGACGATAGACCGCTGCGCTGTTGGAAGTTAGATATTAGATGTTAGACATAAAAAAGGCTGCTCGATGACGGGCAGCCTTTTTTATGTAGTGATGCTATTGCTATCAGTTGTACTATTATGCTATGTCGGTCTATGGAACGATGATGAGTTTGCCCGAGGCAATCTTCTGTTTCTCGCTGAGATAGAATACATAGAAATAGATATTGTTGGTATCGAGCGTTAGGGTGATACCCGAGCGCAGGCTTGAGACATTGAGCAATCGCTCACGCCCATCAGCCTCCGTAACCATCTCCACATCGTTGGGGTCAGCCACAGGCACTTTCTCCAGAGCAATACGGTGTCCGTACATATCGTAGAGTGCGAACGAGACATCCTTACGCAAGGTAGCCACAAATATCTGCGTAGAACCCGCAAGGCGTTTGACGAGGACATCATCGGCAGTAGGCGTGAGTGCATCGTTGAGCGACGACTGGGCAAACCAGATATAGTACTTGCGTGTTTCTCCTGATTGGGCGGTGCAAGAGATGATACAGGTGTCTCCTACTGATACATCTTTGACACTGACATCCGCCCATTGCGACTGCGCCTCAGCCGTTACCTTCGGTGCAGTAAGTCCCTCCACAATATAGTAGGTGTAGAAAGTTTGCTCAGGGTCGAAAGCCGTAAACTCTTCGTGGTCGAAATAAATCATGCTGAGCAGGTTGTCGGTATCGGAGAGGATACCCTGGCGGATGATGTAGGTGCGCACGGTACCATCTTGCGCCGTAACGGAGATGACAGCCGTACCATCGTCAGCCACCGAGAGTTCGGCTTGTGCCTGCTCATCGGAGAGCGTGTAAGTAATCTGCCGGTCGGTAGCAAAATCGGCGGTAGAAGCCCCTACGGGATAAGAGATGAGGTACTCGGTAGAGTCGCTACGGAAGCCCTCAATCAGGTTGCCTCGCACGAAGATAGCGGTAAGCGAAGCATCGTTGTTCTTGGCAAAGGCAAAGGTGAGCGTATAGGCACACTGGTCGATGCCATTGGCTGCGGTAACGAGGATGGTAACTATCTGTTCGCCGGTAGCGAGTGTATCGGGCGCAGATTGCTCCACTGTCTGCTCTGCCTCGGCTTTGACGGTAGTGATAGCAGGCAACGAGGTCTGACCATAAGGGATAGTAATCGTATAGTCGTAGTGCGACGACTCGAACGGAAGCGCCAATCCGTTGCTCAATTCGATGTTCTGCAAGTTGGCATTGCTCGACTTGACGCGCTCAAAGAGGAGCGTGTAGGTAGCCTCAGAGAGGTCCTCGGCAGTAACACGCACAAAGACGGTATCGCCATTGGTGGTGATTTCTACTTGCTGAGCATCCTCTTTCTTGATGACGGTAACCAGCGGCAGGTTGGTGGTCTCGATAGGCAGCGACACCTTGTAGGAGAAACGCTCCGAGTCGAATTCAGACAGGTTCTTACCACCGACGAGAATCATATCGAGGGTATGCTCCGACGAGAGTTGAAGCGGATAGTGGATGATGTAAGTGCGTGTCGAACCATTGGCTGCAACTACCTGAATCTCTGTCTTTTCGCTCAACGATTTATCGCTCATCGTTTCACGCGTTTGCGTTACGCTGACGGTCTGATAAGCATCGCCTTGCAACGGATAAACCGACGGAACCTGCGTAGTGGATGCCGGTACGGTGTACCAATACTCTGTGGTAGCCGCCAAGAAAGCAGCCAGCGGTTTCTCATCAATATAAATCATTTGTAGGGTATCTACAGCGGATTGTAGGATGGAATAAGCGACGGTGTAGTAGTTGCTTCGTCCGCTCTCGGAGGTGACCACCAGTTGTCGCACGAGGCTTTGGGCGGTATGCTGCAAGGTATCGATACGAACGGTCTGCCAATCGTCGGCATTGGCCCACGAGAGTTCGGGGAAAGTAGCGGTACCTACCGGGAGCGACAAGACATAGTAGAACCGTTGCGGCGCAAAGTCAGCCATTGGCAGTCCGTCGGCATAAATCATCTGCAAGGTATCAGCCGCCGATGGTGTGAAGGCAAATGCCACGGTGTAGGTAGCCTGTGTAGTACCGTCTTCTGCCAGTACATTGATTGTAACATAGTTGTCTTTGGTTTCGGCAGATACCTGCTGGCGGGTCTCGGCTTTCTGCGCCACGACCTCGGGGAGGGAATGTACGCCTACGGGCAGGGTAACGGGATAGTAGTACTGAGTAGGCGCAAAAGCAGGCAGCGAATCGCCGTCGAGATAGATCATTCCGAGGTCAGCATTTGCCGACATGGGAATAACGAAATCGAGGGTGTATCGGTTGGTAGTAGCACCATCAGGGGCCGTGATATCCAGATAGACAGTCATACCCGAAACAGAAGTGGCTATATCCTGTCCGTCCACACGGAGCGATGCCGACACCTCTGGCAGGTAGGTAGTACCTGCGGGGAGGTTAATCTGATAGGTGTTTTGCATTGAGGAGAATGACAGACGCGGATTGAGCGCATGCTCAAACTCGCTGAATGTCTGCCCATTGAGCAAGATATTTGCCAAAGTGGCATCGGTAGAGAGCGACTCGGTAAACACCTCGACGGTGTAGTCTTGCGCCGTGGTGCCGTCTTGTGCTACCACATGGAGGACATAGCCCATATCGTTGGCAGCCGTAGCCAAGAGCGTAACGGTTTGGAAGTTATCGTCCGCCGTCCACTCGATGTCGGGCTGACTGCTCTCGGTGCGCACGGAATAGAAGTGTCGCCCCGATTCAAAATGCGCTACCGGAACACCATCCACAATGATCCCCGTGAGGTCTGCATTGTGGCTCGGTTCTGTTTGTACAAGAACCGTGTATTCACTGATTTGTCCGTTCTCTGCCGTTACCGTGATATAGGTGTTTCTTCCCAATCGTCCTGCTGTAAGTTCTACCGTCTGCGCCTTATCGCCCACGATATATTCGAGCGATGGCATCTGCGGTTCTGCCAATTTGACAGTAGGAGCAGGCAGGGTAACGGTATAAGTAAGTGTTGCAGGGTCGAAATCGTCTATCTCAGTGCCATTGAGCAGGATAGAAGCCAAGCGACTATCAGCAGATAGAACGGGTTTGATAGCGATGGTGTATGGCGTCCCCACGGTGCCGTCTTCGGCGATGACACGAATGGTGTAGGTGTAGTTGTCGCTATCCAAAGCAATCTGCAGTTGCTGCTCGGTTTCGGCTTTGCGGACATCGATATGCACCATTGTATCGGTGTAGAGCGTGTAGGACGATACGGCAGGGTCGAAATCAGCGTAGGACTCACCATCGATAAGGATAGCAGCCAGGCGGGTATTGGCAGAAGGCGTAGTAGGATAAGTGAGCGTATAGGTATGTTGCTCACTACCAAACACTTGCCACTGCATATCGGCGGGCGTTTGGATAAAGACAACGGAGTCTTGCTCGTACTTGCTAACGAACATCGCCACATCGGGACGCTCATACGAATAGTCGTACTTATCTTCAGCAAAATCACTCGGGATATTACCATTGAGGGTAATCTCTGCGAGTTGTCCGGAGGTGGTAACAGCAGGTTGAATACGGCGAATGGTGTAGGTTCCGACACTGCCGTTCTCGGCGGTAACCGACAGAGTGGCTTGGTCAGCCCCGAAGTGCGCCCGAACAGTCTGACCATCTTGTTTCTTAGCAAAAGCGATATCGGGCATTGTAGAAGCGGTGATAGTGTAGTTGCGTGTATCGGGAGCAAAATCGCAGACGCCGGAAAGGCTTGCCAAGGTGGTATCATCTGAGAGGTCGGTAACGAAACGCACCGTATAGACACGGCTCTCGCCCGCCTCAGGAGTAACGGTGATAGTCAGCACCGAGTCGGCATACGCAGTAGCCACGGTTTGCAGGCTGCTCATAGGGGCAGGGTAAACCGATGGCAGATGGCGAGTAGATGAAGAGAGATGAAGCGTGTATTCGGTGGTCTCGGGAGCAAAGCCAACTATCTCTGCCCCATCTACATAGATAGAACGGAGTGTATTGCGTGTATCGAGCGGACGAAGGACCTCCAGGGTGTAAAGCGTAGAAGTACCGTCCTCGGCATAGTTGGTGATATTTGCACGGCGAACGCCATATCCGCCATCTTGCGTCTCTGCCTGCCAAACTACAGATTGGGCTTGGTCAACCACCTGCCCCGTAAATGCCAAAGCGGGTGTTTGCGTTGCCTCCGGGTCGGTAAGCGTAACCGAGAAAGCCGTATCGGACAAGGTAGCATCGATGCCATTCACCTTCAAGGCAGAGAGGGTGCTGTTGTAGGAGAAACGGAACCAATCGACATAGAGTTCAGCCCCGCTCGATGCACCTTTCGATTCGTTGGTAGCATCAATGGCAATGTTCATACCTTTGATACGCTTGCCGCTCAAATCAAGCGGTTGCGTATAGGTGGAGTACTGCCCCGATGTAGCGGTCTGCGTATAGTCGAAATTATACTCGGTGTCGTCGTAGTCTTGGAAGCGGTAGGCAAAGAGTGCACCGTTGCCTGCCTTTCTCTTGTATTGATAGTTGACGGCGATAGCATCGGGCGTATTGTGGAAATTGATATAATCTGCAAAAGCATAATGCGTCTCATTTTTTACAGATATTGCACCGGACAACTTACCCAATGTAATTACTGCAGGTAATGCACCACCAGCAGCAGACCAATACTTTGTTTTGAATCCGACTTGAGTATCTGATGATTTTACGATTTCACTACCTGTTGTTGAACAACTAACTACACAAACACTCTCAAAAAAATCCGCAGGGACTTGCCAACTTACCGGTTTATCGCCGTTGTTGTATTTGGCTTTTGTCCATTCCGTAAAGTCTGAATTAGGAATAATCTCGTTAGGATAGTGCAGATAGAGTGTGTAGGTATTGATAAAGCCATCTTTCGACACCTCAGCCTGCCAACTCCATTGGTCGTTCACCAAACGCTGCACCTGTACTCCTGCGGCTGCTGAATACTCCACAACGGGCAAGGTTGCCGATGATGCACAGTTCACCACATAACTAAATCGATTCTTATCGAACTCTGCCAGCGGCGTGCCGTTGATAGTGATTGATTCCAACACCGCAGGGTTCTGCGTGGTGAGTTGCGGTGTGAGCGTATAGACTTGGTCGGCCTCGTTGGGGCGGTTGGAACGGACGGTGATAATCGTCGGGTGATAGATTCCGCCGGGTTGTACCCAGACGGTCTGCTCATCGAAAGCCTTGGTATATTCCACGGTCAGCGTGCGTGTGCCGTAGGGCAGGTTCACCGTTTGGTCTGTGGTTGCCACATTGAGCAACTCGCCCGTCTCAACTATACGCAGCGTATCCAATCGATTGGTTTTCTGCGAAAGGCTGTCGCGGAACAAAATGTTGTAGGTGCGTTGGTCGCCATTCTCGGCAGTAACGATAACCTGCGAAGTCTGCCCCAACGGCCGCGAGATAAAGTCGAGAGTCTGCTCGGGTTCGGCTTTGGTATAGACTATATCGGGTGCAGATTGAGTCTGATAGGGCAGCCAAACGGTATAGTCGGTAGTCTCGGCAGCAAATGCCAACTCGGCAATATCCGAATTGAGGTACATATCTGCCAACGCCACATTGCCCGACTTGCGCACGGGGAAAGCAATCGTATAATCGTTGCTCGTCGTACCATCGGCAGCCACTACATGGATACGCGTGGTACCATTGACGGCACTGAAATAGGTGGTAATCGTCTGGTTGGGCAACTGTCCTACGGCAAACACATTCGGCACTACGCGTGTACGCCATGCCAGCGTATCGGCGTACGCAAAGCGGGTCGGCTCGAAATCGGACAACGAAACACCATCGATACGGATATCGCTCAGCAAAGCATTATCCGACATCACGCGGGTGTAGCGGATAGTATAAGTCATAGTAGCCCCACCCTCGGCACGAACAATCAGTTGCTGTTGGTCAGCAGTGGTGTTAGCCACCAGAACAGTTTGTCCCTCACGCACGCTATATATAAAGTGTGGCAATGCAGCACCATTGTCCAACGAAAGCGTATAGTCGGTTTGGTCGGGGTCGAAAGCCAAGGTATGCCCCTCTACCTGCAGGTTCTGCAAGCGGGCATCGTTGTATTTGGCAATACGGAAAGCCACGGTATAAGTAGCCTCAGCACCCGATGGTGCTACCACGGTGATAGCGGTAGTGGCGGGTGCGGACTGACCAAAATAGGTAACTTGTGTATCGCTATTTTGGAGGAACGATACCACAGGCAAGGTACTGCCCGCAGGCAGGTCTATCGTATAAGCGGTGGTAGCGGGGTTGAACTGCGGCAGGGGAGTGCCGTCAATCAAGATAGCACGCAGTGTGCAGTCGGCAGAAACGGTCTTTTGGAAATGGAGCGTATAGACTACATGTCCTTCCTCTGCCTGCACATAGAGCATCACATCGTTGCCCTTGCGCAGCACATCCACCGTGCGGCCCGCAGCGGCTTGGTAAGTAACAGCGGGCAGTCCGTCGGTGTATGCCACCGTATATTCAGTCGTCTGCGGAGCAAAACCTGCCAACGGAGTACCATCGAGCAGGATACTCTCCAGCGTAACCGACGAGAGGGGCGAGGCGGTGAAGGTGATAGTATAGACATTGGCGGCACCGCTCTCCGGGGTAACGCAGATATGTGCCACGCCAGCAGCATACGGAGCGGTGATAGTTACCTGCTGTCCCTCCTCTTTATCCACGGTGATCCGCGGGCAAGTAGTCGAGCCGAGCGACACGGTGTAGGCAAGCGTATTCTTATCGAAGCCTGCCAACGGCTGCCCGTCCAGGTAAATCATCTTGAGAAAAGCATTCTCCGATTTCTGAATGATAAACCGAATCGTATAGGTGCGTTTGTCGCCGTTCTCAGCGGTAACCGTGATAGTCTGCGTAGCGTTCTCACACATACTCAGGACTTTCTGCGAAGCCTCAGCCTTATCGTAAGCCACTGCCGGAATGGTACTTACGCCCACAGGTAGGGTGTAGGTATAGTTGAGCATGTCTGCGTGGAAGTTAGCCAGCGGCGCACCGTCCACATAGATCATCCCCAGAGCCGTATTACTCGATGTGGTAACCGTGAAATGGATGATATAGGTCTGCCCTGCCCCACTCTGCGGACGCACGGTAATCTTATAGTCGTCGGTTACATTGCTGCCCGAACGCACCGTAATCGTCTGATACTCATCGTTGGGCGTGTAGGTTACCGTCGGCTGCTTGGTTGTGCCTTGCGGTAGAGTAACCGTATATTCCAGTTGGTTCTTATCGTAGTCTGCCAGTGCTACGCCGTCCAAATAAATCATCTTGAGCGTAGCATCGGTGGCTTGTTGTACAGAGAAAGTAATCTGATAAACCGTGGTATTCCCATTGCCTGCTGCCACTACGATACGAGTGGTACCGTTCAGTCCGCCCGACATAATGGTAACCGTCTCATACTCATCGCCTTTGATCGCCTCTATCTGCGGCATCTCGGTTGTTCCGATAGGCAGGGTATAGGTATATTCGGTCTTGTCTGCCGAGAAATCGGGCAGTTCCACCCCGCCTATTCGTATGCCTGCGAGTGTAGAAATCTCCGATTTGAGCGTAGTGAATACAATCTTATAGACGCTCTGATCGCCGTTGCCGGCAGTTACGGTAACGCGCGTGGTACCATCTAACCCGCCCTCGGTGATACTCACTTGCTGATACTCATCGCCCGGCTCGTAGATTATCTTAGGCAAAGCAGTCGTACCCATCGGCAGCGTAACATAGTAGGTGAAGTTATCAACCGCAAAATCGCGGATATAACCGCCTTCCACTTGCAGGTTCTTCAGGTACGAATACGACGAAGCCTCCAAACGAAAATTGAGTTTGTAGGTCTTGGGTACTGCATTGCCGGGTGTGGTAACGGCAATCTGATAAGTACCTCCGTCTATCACGGCGGGGGCGGTGTATTTGATAGTTTGCGCACCTGCGGGATAAGCCGATACCGCCTCTATGGTAGGCATCACCGTTGTTCCGACAGGCAGCGAGACACGATAGATAGTCTGTGTCGGCACAAAGCCCGTCAGCGATTTGCCATTCACGAGGATGTCTTTGAGCGTGTTGTCAGCCAAGGCTGCGACACGAAAATTGAGCGTATAGGTAGCAGTGGTCTGCTTATCGGCCGCCGTAACCTTGATAGTAGCCGTACCGGTTGTGCTTGTAGGTTGCGTGATGCCAATAGTCTGCGCGTCCTCCTGCCCCTCTGCCGTAACCACGGGCGTGGCGGTAGTACCATAAGGCAAATCCACCGTATAGGAATAGGTGGTAGCACTAAAATTGCGCAGGCTCGCACCGTTCACTCGGATGTCCGCCAACTTAGCATTCTTGCTCGCCTCGCGCACGAATTTGATTTTATATACCTGTTGTTTGGTGCCGTCTTCCGACTTCACGGTGATGACGGTAGGTGCCCCATCGATGACGCCATCTTCTATCGTAATTTCCTTGCCCGACAATACACGCCCCGCAAAAGTGGCGGTGGTACCATGGGCATTGGTCAGCGAACCTGCACCACGGCGTGCCTCTATCTTAGGCAAAGCGGTAGCGTCGCGACCGAGCGAATAGGTCTGCTCCTCGGAGGTGTTGGGGTTGAAGCCCTTCCACTCCTTATCATCGATAAAGAGTTTCTGAATAGTAGCCGAATAGATGAGTTCCACATCGTCCACATAGAGCGAGTTGCCCGCATACAAACCGCTCGTAGCGCGGAAGTTCGGGTAGTTGCTCGCGGAGAAGATGATATTCATCATCGTGGGCGCATCGCTGCTAAAATAGTAAATCGGCACGCGGATATTCGTCCAGTTGTTGTACTCTTTTTTCTCGTACCACAAGCCCTCGGCTATCTGATTGGCTTTTTGGTCGGTACCGCACTCGTTGCCGTCAAGAGCCTGACGAATATCGCTCTCCTCGTTGGTCTTGCTGAGCGAAGTACAGTTGCCGTTCTTGCCCTTGTATTTATTTCCTTTGGAAGTACCCGACCATGCATAGTAGAGCAAGTAGAAGTCCTCCTTATCCACATTCGCCCCCACACGGCGTATCCATACCGACATGCTGTCCGGGCGGTAGGTGAAACTGATACCTCCCTCCGTACCGGCAGTGGCTTCGCTCACCGCCGTAATGCTCTTCACATACACCCACGGCTGCCCGAGCGAGAAATAGCCCGGCGATACCTCCGTGATACCGGCAGCACCTACCTCTTGGTCTTGCACCATCATCGATGCCGATCCTGTATGCCCCGCCTCTTTGTGGGCGAAGTTGAACTTAAAACCGAACTGCGTTACATTGCTTGCGTTCCAACTTGCAGGCTGAATACTGCCATTGAAAGCCGCACCGCTCCAATCCTCAAAACCGGGATTGGGCAGTTGCTGCGCACGCGCGGGAACCGCTAATAGGGAACATACACCCAAACACATTGCCGCTTTGGTCAGTGAACGAACCCAAGTCTGCAATCGGGATGTCTCTGTAAAAAGTTTCCTCATATTAATTAAGATAATCATTAAATATGTCCGTATTTTACCGCACAAAAAGTGCGTTTTCTTATCGGGTGCAAAATTACTGCAAATCGTACAACCCCGCAAGCCCTTATATTAGGAAAAAATAGACGATTGTTAAGGCTATGCGCAAAAATAGGCGTTTTACAGGGTAGAAATCAGCACAAAAAATAAGCAACCACCCATCCGAGGCGGTTGCTATGTAAGGAAATATGTGGTCTTGATTAGAAATGCAGTGCCAATCCCAATCCGTTGGTGTTGGCTTGCAGATGAAGTGAAAGCGGTTTGCTGTCGTCTGCCGTACTCTCTTTAGCCGGGTGCTGCAAGAGGTAGCAGTTGTTGTACACCTCGTGGGTATGATTGCACTTCTTGCTGCCCACCGAGAGCAACGGGATAGAAGCCACCGTGCATACAGCACCGCCCGCCATCATAATAATTCCGGCCGTTGACATTCCTACACCATAGTACGAATTGGGGTCAGAGGCATCGTGATGGCGTTGCATCTTCAGACCAACGATATACACCGGAATACCCACTGCCTCAAGGCACAGCCCCGAACCGAAGAAACGCCAACCGAGCGACCATAGTTTCTGCCCGCGTTGGTAACTCTGCCATGCCTCGGGACAGTTATTCTCGATAAACTTAAGATACGCCTCCTCCGTCATCTGCGTTACTTGGGTATCCTCATTCAAGAAATAGATATGCTTCTGCTTGGTAATCATACCCGGCAGCAGAGGCTGGCGCACCACTTTATCGTAGAGCGCAGGGTCGGTCAGGTCGTTATTAAACACCGATACACGCCCGTCTTCAAACAGGATAGACACGATATTCGAGAGCGGCAAACGGAAAGTGGGACCGTCGATCTCGTCTGCCTGCCGATAGAGGATGTCGTAGGACGACACCTCTATTATCTTAGCGTTGATACGCTCCGCATCGGTGGTTACGATGATGTCTTGTGCCGACACTGCCAGAGCCGACACCGCACACACAATCAGAAAGCATAGTCGTTTCATATAGCCGATAGGTTTTATCTAAAACTCGCGACAAAGGTACTGTTTTATTTTGAATTATGCAACCCAAGAGCCACATTGAGCAATAATCGGAAGATTTATCTTAACAAAAGGAACTTTTTTCAGAACGCCGCATTATGCATTCGTTCGTTATGCATTAACAAAGTACCACTCTCTGACGGACTATACACGAAGTACGGTCGGACTATGGTCGGATTTGCTTAATCACCGCATAATCACCCCTTAATCACCGCATAATCACCCGATAATCACCCAATAACGACCCGATATCGACAGGGAACAGACTCGGTACAGGAATGTCCTGTTAGTCATTTTGACATAATGACTGCGTTTTGCAAGAATATGTATCATTTTGAAAAAATACAAATTAACCATTAGGTTTCGATAAGGTCTCGACGAGGTTTCGATAAAATCCTTACTTAGACAATATAACATTTTGACAGATATTTTGGCGAAACGGTAACAAATTGAACGGACGAATAATGGAGAAAACAGCACAAAAAAATAGGGCGTAACAGTACGGAATTGGGGAATAACCAGTGTAACAGTGTAACAGTGTAACAGTTGATTTTTATCATTATGTGTGTGCGCACAGGCGGGTATAAAGTTTTAGAAACAGCCGTTACACTGTTACACAATGCATAATGTAGAATGTAGGATGAAGGATGTAGGAGATGGGATTTTCTTGTTTTTTTGGGGTGCAGAGGCTACCATTTGGGGGAATGGTTGCTCGTATTTGGGCGGCAAAATGGCACAGATATTGCGTATATCAAAAAAAAGCAGTATCTTTGCAATGCATAATGTAGAATGCACAATGCATAATTATATGTTTAGTACATTTTTTCGACATATCGGGGAGTACTTTCTCCTAATGGGCAAGGTGTTTCGTATGCCCGACCGGCAGCGTATGTTCTGGCGTCAGTACTCGCGTGAATTGGAGAAACAGGGGCTGCAATCGCTACCTATTGTGACGATTATTTCGGTGTTTATCGGTGCTATCTTGACGATACAAGCCAAGACGAACACGGAAAATCCGTTGCTGCCGACCTATACGACCGGTTTGCTCACCCGAGAGACCTTGCTGCTTGAGTTTTCATCGACTATTCTGTGCTTGATTTTGGCGGGAAAAGTAGGGTCGAACATCGCCTCGGAGATAGGCACAATGCGTATCACGGAGCAGATAGACGCCATGGAGATTATGGGTGTAAACTCGGCTAACTACTTGATTTTGCCCAAGATATTGGCGTTTGTATCGATGATGCCGTTCTTGGTGATTATCTCGACGACCATTGGTTTGATAGGCGGTTGGGGCGTAGGTGCGTTCACGGACATCATCACGGTGAAAGACTATCTGGTAGGCGTACAATACGCATTCAACCCGTACTTTGTATGGTACGGAATCATCAAAGCCTTGGTGTTTGCATTCATCATCACGAGTATGAGCAGTTACTACGGCTACAATGTGCGCGGTGGTGCGCTGGAGGTAGGTAAAGCCAGTACGAGCGCAGTGGTAAACTCGAGCATAACCATCCTATTTGCCGACCTACTGCTGACAAAACTGCTGCTGTAATTCAATGCATAATGATGAATGCATAATGCATAATTTTATCTTTTGGTGAAATGATTGAGGTAGATAACATAGTAAAGAGTTTTGACAGCACGGTGGTGCTTGACCATATCAGTACGGAGATGCTTGACGGAAAGGTGAATATGATCATCGGTCAGTCGGGGTCGGGCAAGACGGTGCTGATGAAGTCGTTGATAGGTCTGCACCCTGTGGACTCGGGGCGGATTGTCTATAAGACTCCCCTACCCCACGCAGCGGGGGAGGCTGTTGCATACGGGAAAGAGCAGGACTTGGCGAAGATGAAAGAGAAAGAAATCCGCTTGCTGCACCGAGAGGTAGGTATGCTGTTTCAGGGGGCTGCGCTGTTTGACTCAATGAGCGTGCTAGAGAATGTGATGTACCCGCTGGAGATGTTCTCTGACCAGACAGAAGCGGAGATGGAAGAGCGGGCTCGTTTTTGCTTGGAGCGCGTGAACATAGCAGAGCGGGCATTCACATTGATGCCGAGCGAGATCAGCGGGGGTATGCAGAAGCGTGTAGCGATAGCCCGCGCCATATCGATGAACCCGAAGTACCTATTCTGCGATGAGCCTAACTCGGGTCTTGACCCGAAGACGAGCATCGTGATAGACCAACTGATACACGAACTGACCGAGGAATACAATATGTGCACCGTGATTAACTCGCACGATATGAACTCGATCATGGAGATAGGCGACAACATCTTGTTTCTAAAGAACGGCAAGAAAGAATGGCAAGGGTCGCGCTTTGAAATCTTCCATACAGGCAATGAGGCATTGGACGACTTTGTATTTGCCAGCAACCTATTTAAGAAGGTAAAACAAGCGGAGGAGAAAGAACCTATAATGGATACGAAAAGATGAAAAAGATACTTTTTATATTGGTACTCAGTACCTTATGCATAGCGGGCAATGCGAAAGTGCCGGCAAGACGCGGTGTACCGGCTTACCCCGGAGTGATAGAACGCGTACAACCCAACGGCGACACGCTGCAGACCTATCTGCGTGGCGACGAACACAAACACTGGACAATGACCTTGGACGGGTGGCAAGTGGTGGAAAACAAATGCGGCTACCTCTGCTATGCCAAACAACGCAAGAACGGGCGTGTGGTAGCCGGTTGCAAGAAAGCGCACAACCCGGAGCAACGCACCGCTTGTGAGGTACAATGGCTTGAGAAACACGGCGTAAAGAAAGAAGTGGTGCTCTATTGAGCAATTAAGAATTAAGACATAACTGACCCTTATGAAAAAGATATTGTTTGTACTATTATGCTGTGTATCAGCATTGTATGTATCGGCTGCGCCTGCCCGCCGGGAGGGGCATATCGTGAAGCAAGCCGACGGAACGGAACTGATGGTATTTAACCACGGCGATGAGTATTTCCATTGGCAGACCGACCAAGACGGGCGTTGGATTGAGTTGACAAAAGACGGAATGTACCAAGAAGTAGCAGCGATGAGCGAGCAGGAGATAGCGGCAAGACGCAGTGCTTCACCCCGCTTCAGAAAGCCGACCCAAACCACACAAGCCACCCCAACGAACATTGCACCACGAGGACTGATTATCCTTGTTAACTTTGCCGATACCTCGTTCATCACCCCCAAAAGCGAGATAGATTCGATGATCAATGGTACACACTACACCCGCCAATACTCGTACTCGTACACCTCCTATTTTAAGAAATATACGGTGAATGTAGAGTCGGAGGGGTCGGCACGACAGTACTTCCATGATGTGTCGGCGGGGCAATACAACCCGCAGTTTGATGTAGTGGGGCCGGTAATGGTAAGCAAATCGTATTCGTACTATGGCAAGAATGACCGTTGGGGCAATGACCAACACCCGGAAGAGATGGTGAAAGAGGCCTGCCAATTAGCCTACTCGGAATATGGGGTGGACTACTCACTCTACGATAACGACAACGATGGGAAAGTGGACTTTGTATATATCTACTACGCCGGTGCAGGTGAGTCGGACAGCGGTGCATCGAACACGGTTTGGCCACACTCATCGTCGCTGACAGAACTCGGGACGAGCCTGAGCGTAGGCGGCAAAAAGATAGACAAGTACGCTTGCAGCAACGAGATGAGCAGTCTATCGGGGTATCACGACGGTATCGGCACTTTCTGCCACGAGTTTACGCATGTACTCGGATTGCCCGACCTATATCGCACCGACGGTAGCAGCAGTCGTACCTTAGGCGATTGGGACATCTTGGCCTATGGTTGCTACAACAACGACGGCAACACGCCGTGCGCCTTCTCAGGCTATGAGCGTTTCTTCTGCGGCTGGGTTACTCCACAAGTGCTGACCGACTCGGCATACTACAGTCTGAACGAACTGAACAGCAGCAACACGGTGCTTCTTATCTCGCCGAGCGGAGCGCATAACTTAGTGGGCAACGACCCTAACCCTACCACATTCTACCTGCTTGAGAACCGCCAGCAGACCGGTTGGGACGAACACTTGGTAGGGCACGGACTGATGCTGACAAAGATACAATACTCGTACACGACATGGTACAATAACACAGTGAACAACTCGGCGAGCAGTATGGGCGTAGATATTATCGAGGCGACCACCAATACCTCGACCGGCAACCGTGCCAGCGACCTATTCCCCGCCGGGGGCAATGCGTACACGGGAATAAGCGGCTATGCACTGACAGACATCAAAGAGGAGAACGGAGTGGTTTATTTCTCGCTCAACGGTGGTAAGACCCCGCGCGAGACATCAATTGACCACACCGACGCGGACGAGGAACAGATAATAGGGATATACACTCTGACAGGGCAATCACTGCCCATCGAAACACCATTGGAACACGGAGTATATATCATCCGCACCAATAAGAACTCGTACAAGATAGCACGCTGATGAAAATCATCTCATACAACCTCAACGGTATCCGTGCGGCAGTGGGCAAAGGTCTGCTCGACTGGTTGCAGGCGGAGAACCCCGATGTGTTTTGCATACAAGAGAGCAAGGCGCAACCCGAACAGATAGACACCGCAGCCATGCAGGCGTTGGGGTACCACAGTTACATTCACTCGGCGGAGAAAAGAGGGTATTCCGGCGTAGCGATATTCAGCAAGCAAGAGCCGGACTGCGTAGTGGCAGGTATGGGCATACCTCGCTACGACCAAGAGGGACGCGTACTGCGTGCGGACTTCGGCGACATCACCGTGGTGTGCGTGTATATCCCGAGCGGGACAACCGGCGGCGCACGGCAGGAGTTTAAGATGGAGTTTTTGGAGGATTTCCTGGTATGGACCTTGGAGTTGCGCAAGACCCGCCCGAACATCGTGGTATGCGGCGACTACAACATCTGCCATAAGCCGATAGACATCAACCACCCCGAGCGGCAAGTGGGCGTGAGCGGATTTTTGCCCGAAGAACGCGAATGGATGGATCGATGGGAGGCGAGCGGTATGGTGGACACCTTCCGTGTGTTTGACCAGAGTGCGAACCGCTATAGTTGGTGGAGTTATCGCTTTGGTGCGAGAGAGCGGAATGCGGGTTGGCGTATCGACTACCACTGGATAAGCGAACCGCTGCGCGGACGACTGACCGCTGCTCGGATACTAAGCGACGCCATTCACTCGGACCACTGCCCAGTGGAGGTGGTGATAACGACTCCCCCAAGCCCCCTCAAAGAGGGGGATGTGCGAGGATAATTACGCAACAGAGAATATGGACAAACTGAGGACAGAACATCTGGTAAAGAAATACGGCAAGCGCACCGTGGTGAACGATGTGAGTATCCACCTTGAGCAAGGCGAGATAGTGGGACTATTGGGGCCAAACGGTGCGGGCAAGACTACCACATTCTATATGACTACCGGGCTTGTTACCGCTAACGAAGGAAAGATCTTTCTCAACGACAAGGATATTACCTCGTACCCGATGTACAAGCGGGCACAGTTGGGTATCGGTTATCTGCCGCAGGAGGCGTCGGTTTTCCGTAAGATGACCGTGGAGGACAATATCCGCGCGGTGCTGGAGATGACCAAGTTCAGCAAGGACTATCAAAAACAAAAATTAGAGCAACTCATCTCGGAGTTTAACCTTGCGCATGTGCGCAAGAACCTCGGCGACCGCTTGTCTGGCGGCGAGAGGCGCCGCACGGAGATAGCGCGTTGCTTGGCTATCGAGCCGAAGTTCGTCATGCTCGATGAGCCGTTTGCGGGCGTGGACCCGATAGCCGTGCAGGAGATACAAGATGTGGTATGGCGACTGAAAGACAAGAACATAGGTATCCTTATCACCGACCACAATGTGGACGAGACACTGATGATCACCGACCGTGCTTACCTGCTCTTTGAGGGCAAGATACTCTTCCACGGCACGCCCGAAGAACTTGCCGCCAACCCGATAGTACGGCAGAACTACTTAGGGCGCGACTTTGAATTGAAGAAAAAGACCCGCGCGGACGATGCCCCGCAAGGGGTGCCGACAAAGGCAGAACAGAATAGTTGAAAACAGCAAAGGATACGCAAGGGATGAGCAAGGAATAGCGAACCGATACACATAGCAAAAACAGGGGTAGTCATCGCTTGCACCACACAAAAAAAGACCTATCGATTTGACTTGTTGAAAGCACAAACCTACATAGCGTTTCTGCTGCTTACGGCACTGACCGCCTGCACGCAGATAGAGGAGCAACCCGCGCGTATCGTGCGTTGTGCGGATATGCCCGGGGCGCGAACGAGTGCTACGGCATGGAGCATAGGCGGCAAAGGGTATGTGTTGGGCGGAAGAGGCGAAGGCAATCGTATCGACAGCACCTTATATATATATGAGGCAGCGAACGACAGTTGGAGCGACAAACAGGCGACACCACTCAGTCCGAGAGTGAATGCGTGCGCTTGTGCCGTAGGCGAGAAAGCCTATATCGGTTTGGGGTTCTGCGGCAAAGCCTACGGCGATGACGCATACTTGAACGACTGGTGGGAGTACACGCCTGTGACCAATAGTTGGCGACGACTGAGCGACTATCCGAACGAGAACACCGTGGGGGCGATTGCCTACACCGACGGCGAACATATCTACTGCGTACACGGTTTCGGTTGGGGGTTTACCACCGATGTTGTGTGCTACGACATCTCTGCCGACCGATGGACTACCATAGAGCGGGACAAGCACCCCGAACACGCCTCGATGGCAGGGGCGGGAGGCACCGTAGGCGGACGGCATTACTTCGGCACCGGCTACAACACTCGTAGTCTGAACGAATGGTACGAGATTGATTTTCAAGGCAATTGGACAGCGCGCAAGAGCGTGCCGAGCCGACGAGAAAACAGTGTGTGTGTCGCAACGGAGCGATTTATCTACCTTGCCGGAGGGCAGTACTTCGGCGGTACGCTCACCGATGGCAAGGTGTTTGACGATGTGTTGCGCTATTCGCCCGAGGACGACCGATGGACAATAGCAGGACACACCAACGAGGCGGCTATCAACCGTATTGGCTTCAGTATCAACGGAGTAGCCTATATCGGATTGGGCGAAAACGAAGAGGAGAAACCCTTAAACTGCTTGTATCGTATTGAGGAATAAGTGCGTCATATCAGCCTTACTATGCTTGCTATGCGTAGCGAACGCCTCGGCGTGGGAATGGTGGCCGTTGCCGATGGACGGGGCGGACAACAGGCAGGACACCCTGCTTTACACGGTAGGGCTGCAGGGAGCGGCATCCTACGGGCAGACCGCACCTTATTGGCTGCAGACCAACCGACACGGCGATGTCTCCGCAGCCCCGCTGAGCGGAAACATCACGGCGGGGATCATCAAACCTGCCACTCGCCCGAACCGTTGGTTCGACTACGACTTTGCACTCACTCTCACAGGGCGTTTGCAGAGCGGCAGTGAGGCAATACAGCCGTCGCAGAATCGATTGGGCAACCTATACAGCACACTGGCTTATGCCCACTTGCGACTATACATCATCGACATCACTGCGGGCATTCAGCCCGAGCAATACGGCCCGACGGACAACCTGCTGACAAGCGGCGGACTGCTCTACTCGTACAACGCACGACCAATGCCGGGTGTGAAGATAGGTATCGACCAATGGACTGCTTTTCCCGGACTGTTCGGCTATGTGGAGGTACGAGGCGGGATAGCACACATGTGGCAGACGGATAATGTGTATGTTACGCAAGGTATGGTACATCATAAATGGGTCGGCGGATGTATAGGCGGCAGGCTGCCGGTGAATGTGAGTTACGAATTTCACCATGTGGCGCAATGGGGCGGCTACTCGCCCGTGTATGGCGACCTCGGCAACAGTTGGCAGGCGTTTATGAATGCGGTGTTGGTGCGCTCGGGCGGCACGATGGCGAACGACCAAATCAATGCACAAGGCAACCATATCGGCAGTCAGATACTTACGGTGGACGCTAAGGGCGACGGGTGGGAAATGAGTGCCTATTGGCAGAATATCTTTGAAGACGGACCGATACGCTTTATCGGCGCGGGAATGAATGCGGCAGACGGGATATGGGGACTGCATATCAGTCAGAATAAGTGGCCGTATATCAGCGGATTGACCTACGAGTTTATCAACACAACCGATCAATCGGGTCCGTATCACGACAAAGACGGCTATATCTACGGCGGGGCGGACTCCTATTTCCGCAACGGTATCTACCGCAATGGCTGGAACTACGGCTATCGAACGATCGGCACACCATTTATCACCTCGCCGATATACAACGCTGACGGCACCATAGATACGCGCAACAGCCGAGTGCAGGCACACTATATCGGTCTCAAGGGCGACATCTGCGGATACAAGTATCGGGCAGTATGCTCCTACGCAAAGAACTATGGGAACGACAACCGCAGCAAGACGCTACTCTCGACCAATACAGGCGTATTGCTCGAAGTGGAGAGACATGTAGAGAAAGCGTGGGGATTGGACTTCGGACTGAGCCTCGCAGCCGACTTTGGCACACAGTTTGGCAACCAATTCGGTGCGATGATACGCATCAGCAAACAAGGACTGATCACGCAATTGAGATAAACCGGCGCAAATAGAAATATAGTAACCTAAAAAACAAAACAGATATGAACTTTGTAGAACTAAGTAATCACATCTTCAGCACGGCAGTGCGGGACTATCACAAGACGGATAATGTGGACGCCCCTATTCATAATCCATATAATGCGGGGACTATCGAACGCGATCTGTATCTAAAGAACTGGATTGATACCGTGCAATGGCACTTAGAGGACATCATCCGCGATCCTCAGATAGACCCGGTGGAAGCCCTTGCGCTGAAGCGTCGCATAGACCGAAGCAACCAAGAGCGCACCGACCTGGTAGAGCGTATTGACTCGTATTTCTGGGAGAAATATCACGATGTAAAGCCGCAGGAAGGCGCTAAAATCAACACCGAAAGTCCCGCATGGGCGATAGACCGACTGAGCATTCTGCATGTAAAAATCTACCACATGCAAGAGCAAGTGAACCGCACGGATGTGAGCGCAGAGCAACACGAGAAGTGCGCACAAAAACTGGCGGTACTCAATGAGCAACTGCAAGATATGACGACTTCGATTGGTCAGTTGCTTGCAGACTATGCGTCGGGAGAACGCATAATGAAAGTATATCGCCAGATGAAAATGTACAACGACCCGACCCTCAACCCCGTACTCTACGGCAAGAAATAATAGTGAAGCGATTACTCATCATACGGTTCTCCGCTTTGGGTGATGTAGCGATGTTGGTGCCGGTGGTAAAGGCACTGGCAAAAGCGTATCCCGAATGGCAGATTACGGTACTATCCCGCAAGCAGACGGCGGCTCTTTTTGAGGGAGCAGCAGACAATGTGCGGTATGCAGGTGCCGACCTAAAAGGCAGGCACAAAGGTATCGGCGGGCTAAACAGACTGCTGCACGATATTGATTATCGGCAGTTTGATATGGTAGCCGATATGCACGATGTACTGCGAACCAAGTACCTCGATATGCGTTTTATGCTCGCCGGTAAGCGCGTTAGCGTGATACGGAAAGGTCGCCTAAGCAAACGGCGGCTCGTTCGCACGCACTGTGTCGATAAGATGTTGCCTACCACAATAGAACGCTACTGTAGCGTACTGCGACAATTGGGGTTCGCTCTATCGTTGCAGCCCACAGCACCTTCTGATGTCCCCCGAGAGGGCATTGGGATTGCGCCCTTTGCAGCCCATACGGGTAAAGTTTACCCGATAAAACGAATGGAAGAGGTGGTGCGACTGCTGTCGGAACAGGGAGAAAAAATCTACCTATTCGGTGCGGGCGAAAAGGAAAAAAACATCCTACAGGATTGGGCGGAACGCTACAAGGGAGTGGAATCGTTGGCAGGACGCTACGCTATGGATGAGGAGATTACTCGGATGGGCAAGTTGCGCCTGATGGTAACGATGGACTCCGCCAATATGCACCTTGCATCGATAGCGGGAACGCGCGTGCTATCGGTATGGGGGGCCACCCACCCGGCTGCCGGTTTCTTGGGATATGGGCAGAGCATAGGTGATTGCATTCAGAGAGAACTGCCCTGTCGCCCATGCTCTATCTATGGCAATAAACCATGCAAATACGGCGATTATCGCTGTATGGACATTGCACCGACAGAGATTGTAGAACGCATACAGCAAGCACTATGAAAGCCACAGTAATCATTTCCGTATATAAGAATGTAGCGGCATTGCAGGCTATCTTGCGCAGTTTGGAGCAGCAGACGGAGCAGGACTTTGAGGTGATTATCTCGGAGGACGGGGAAGACCCCGCAATGGCACAATGCATAGCCGACTATCGGTCGCCTTGGCCGCTGCAACACATCACACAAGAGGACTTAGGTTGGCGCAAGAACAGAGTGCTCAACTTGTCGATTATGGCAGCACATAGCGATTGGCTGATATTCATAGACGGTGATTGTGTGCTGCACCCTCGCTTTGTAGAGATGCATTTGCGCTATAGCGGCGAAGGCAAAGTGTTGGCAGGAAAGCGCATAAAACTGAACAAAGACTTATCCGAGCGACTGCTACAAGGCAATCGACTGCACCTATGGACTTATCTATTTTGGCACAGAGGATGTCATTGCGTGGAAGAAGGTTTCTATAGCAGGTTGCTACACCTATTCAGACGCCATGTGCGGCACTTGACGGGGAGCAATATGTCGATGTCACGCAAAGACCTACTGGCCATCAACGGCTTTGATGAGAACTATACACTGCCTGCCATAGGCGAGGACTATGACATCGAATGGCGGTTGCCTGCCAACGGGTGCGAGATAGTATCGCTACGCAACTTAGCCGTACAATACCACTTGTACCACCAGGAGAACTGGGTAGATGACAGCGTGAATATGGCGTATTTCCGCACTATACAAGCCGCCAACCAAATCGTTTGCAAGAATGGAATACGAAAAGATTGAGCATGTAGCCGGCTTGGTGGTATGGTATCACCCCGAGCAAAGCGAAGCAGAGGCCGTGCGATTGTATGCCGAAGAAGTGGAGCAGGTTATCATTGTAGATAACAGCGAAACCGACCATACAGCGTTAGCCGATACGCTTCCGAACACTACCTATATCGCCTGTATGAAAAACATGGGCATAGCCACGGCACTCAATATAGGTTGCAGAAAAGCCATAGAAAGCGGAGCAAAGTGGGTATTGACCATGGACCAAGACTCGCTTTGGAACCAGCAGAGCGTCAGCCAATACATTGCCGAAGCAGAGGCTTATCCGGAGATTGGTAAAGTAGGTATTTTCTCACCATATCACGATTGCGACGGCACACCGGAGAAACACCATCGCACAGGGCGTTTCGAGCAACGGATGGTACAGATGTGTTCGGGCAACCTGCTACGCCTATCCGCTTGGGAAGCAGCAGGAGGGTTTAGGGATGACTTTTTCATAGATTTGGTGGACGATGAAATCTGCTGTCATCTTTGGCAAATGGGGTATCAGGTAGTGCGTCTGAATCGAATCAATCTGACGCACCATTTGGGTGAAGGCGTACACCGGTTGCCCATCACGAAACATCCCTACACGCCCCATCCCGTATGGCGCTACTACTACATCGGACGCAACCTGCAGCGGATGATACAACTCTACCCCGAGCATAGCCAATACTACAGGAAACACGCCTACAAAGAGTTGAAACGCTTGTGCTTGTACGATTGGCACAACAAGTGTCAGAAACTGAGCCGATACCTGCACGGATGGCACGACGGTCTGAACCCCTACCCTACCACTGAGCAAATATGCAAATAGAGATTTCGCCCAAATATGAATCGCTACGCCCATGGATAGAGCGTATCCCCACTACCTTTGAGCAGAGCGGAAAGGTGCTATACGATGCGCGTAATCAGATACGAGCCATAGAGCATAATGGACTGAATATCAATGTAAAACGGTTTCATACTCCCGCTTTACCCAATCGACTGATATACACGCTATTTAGGTTGCCGAAGGCGGTGAGAGCCTATCAGAATGCAGGACGGCTGTTGCAACTGGGAATAGAAACGCCCACACCAATAGCCTATATCTTGTGCGGAGAACATCTGCTGTCGGAGAGTTACCTAATCACGCTGCAATCGCCATTGTCGCACAACTTCTATGAGTTTCGATACCACTCTGTAGCGGGATATGAGGCGGTGATTCGGCAATTTGCTTATTTCACGGCCGATATGCACAAGAAAGGCGTTCTCCACAAAGATTACTCACCGGGGAATATCCTATTTGAGACTGATGCGAGCGGAAAGGCATGGTTCTGCTTGGTGGATATCAATCGTATGGATTTCGGGTGCAAGATAGATATGAACACCGCTTGTAAGAATTTCTGCCGCTTGTGGGGTCATCGCGATTTCATAGACTTGCTCAGTAAGGAATATGCACACGCGAGAGGCTGGGACGAAAGGCAGGTGCATACGCTCATTACCCGCTACTGGGAGCAGTTCTGGCACATCAAAAGCGATGCAGACATTGAGCGCATTTTCTCTCGATGAATCGATTATGCCAATTCGGCATAGACGGCAAGCAGGTTATGCGCCACCTGTCGGTCGGTAAACTTCTCGGCTTGCAGATGCCCTGCCTGCACCATACGAGTGCGCAATGCGGGGTCGGACAACACGCAGGATAGTCGGTCGGCTATCTCTTGACAATTATTCGGGTCGGCATACAACGCTGCTTCACCCGCCGTTTCTTCGAAGCAACTGCCTAAGGAAGTAACCACCGGCACACCAACACACATCGCCTCCACGATAGGGATACCAAAGCCCTCAAACACAGAAGGATAGACAAAGACCTCCGCCCCACGATAGATAGCGGGGAAATCTTCAAAAGGTATATTGTGTAAGAATCGAACAGGCACATTGCTGTCGTGTGCCAGCGAGGCGACCTGCTCGGCATACGCTGAGTGTGCGCCCATCATCACCAACGGAATGTCTATATGATTGAGAGCCATCGCCTGCACCAAACGGAGCAAGTTCTTGCGTGGTTCGAGTGCACCTACATACAGGAGATATTGCTCGGGTAAGCGGTATTTTGACCTTATCGACAGAACCGCCTCATCTGACACTGGTTCTCTGAACTGCCGATGACACCCCTGATAGACAACACGGATTTTGCGTTCATCCGCATGGAAGAAAGTAATCATATCACGCTTGGTCTGCTCGGATATAGCGATGATTAGGTCCGCATGATTGCAAGCATACTGCACCTTTTGGGTGAATAGCCACCGATATGTAGGGCTATAGAGATGAGGGTAGCGCACGAATATGGCATCGTGCATAGTAACAATGGTTTTGATAGGGGTTCGGTGGATGCCAAAGGGGATTTCGCCCGACAATCCGTGATAAACATCGACATGATTGCATAGCAGTTCGGATACGCAACCTGCACTTCGCCACAACGAAGGCATACCTTTCCATAGACCATTCGGGCTGAGGACTGTAGCCCCCTCTAACCAATACAACGCCGACGGCTTGCCACACAGCAGATAGTCGTTTTCGGGTGCATAGGAGGTGATTAGACGGATAGTATCACGACTGTAATTACCCAATCCCCGTTGGTTAGCATAAGCGCGTTTGGCATCAAAAGCAATCTTCATATACTATATTTTAGGACGATTCAGATAGGATTATGAGTGATTCGGATAGGTTGGTGGCAACATCATCTATCGACAGAGTCGGCTCTCGTTATCGTCTCGTTGCCGTGTCGTTGCCGTAATTCACTCGATACACTCTCGATATGGTCTCGGTCTTTTGCTATGCTTTCTCCGCGTTTTTTCCGAAATGGATTCGATAGACCCAAGCAGTGCATTTCAGCAGATTGATGTGTAGTGGTATCGGGCAACATCATCAACCACAGGCATAGACAGAGGAGCATGGGCGGGAAATGCGGACTAAAAGAGTCGAAGACGGCTTGCCAAAGTATGAGGAATGCCGTGAGTGCCATACACAGACGCTTGCTTTTGGGGCAGTGGGCTATGCTCAAGGCACATATCAAGACAAAAAGCAAAGGAAAAAAGATACCATTTTCGAGAGTAAGTTGCAGATAGAGGTTGTGCGGATTGACCACCGCCATACTATGGCACTGCTCTTTACTCAAAGCGGGCGTATTCGTGATAAAGCGGATATATGTCTGCATACTCTCATCTTGATAGGCATTTTCCACAAACTGTACGCTGGCGGAGGAAAGCCCGTAGCCGACAAGCGGATGTCGGTCGATCTGTCGCAACGCATAATCCCAAATGGCCAGACGCGGTTCAGACTCCAAGCGGTCGTGATCCAAGCGTTCGTTTTGAGATATTGCCACGCCTCCCAACAGGACAAGAAATAAGACAGACAGGACAATCATTCGCTTGGAAGCGAACTTACACAGATAGAACAGTAGGCCGGATACAACAACAAAGAGCATAGCGAGCATACCCGAGCGTCCGTCAGAGCACAGAAGGCGGGCTATCAACACCATATCGGCGGCAACAATCGCCACTATCTGCCACTTAGAGTGCGTCTTATGCAGCAGGTAGAAACTAAAGATAATCGCCAAATTGAAATAGAAATCTAAGCGCATGTGTGCGCCGACATATTGATGAGCAATCGCATTGAAAACAGAGCGATGCCCATGCTCCCAACCCGGGACATCACCCAAAGAAAGATGAAGTGCGCCAATGTACACCACGATACCAAGCGACACCAGCAGCATTGTATAGCCTACATAACGGCAGATATTGGTATGATTATTCCACCCCAACAGACCGATTAAGCCGATAGCGAAGAAGGCGGTTCGCACCTCCAACTGCCCACGGAAATAGCAGGTAGGCGGACAGGGGTCGAAGAGTTGGCGAACAGGGGTAATCAAGAAGAACAACATCATCAGGACATAAACCCACTTGTCGCGCGTCCAATGCCATCCGACGAAGCGTCTATTATACACAAAATCAATCAGATAGCCTATACCTGCCATATATAATGCGGTACGCTGTACCCAACCATATCGGAAAGGTAATGCTACGGCTAACATCACAATCCCCAAGACTGGAATATACGCAATGAGGGAGGACAAGACGGCTCGTATATCTATATTTTTCATTTGCATTTTGTAGAGAATTGCGTTGCACAAACACCTATAAGGCCGCAGCCATCATCTGTCGGCCGTCCAACCTTTTTGAACCGCCCGCAGGTTGATGAGTTGGTGTTGCACAGCATATTGTTTCATGGAAAGGAAGCGTTGCGGTTCAGCATTTTGCATATCTTCCGCACTTCCCAATCGGTAAAGATACTCTTGCTTGGTATTGATACTATAGCAATACAACCACTCGCCATCGCAGCAGCCGAGATGGTCGTTATTAACGAAATAGGCATACCGCCTATACTGGCGTAAGCGATTGATTCCCATAGTGTTATTGGTGTACGGCAGGCCGAGCATACCGAGTAGCGTAGGCGCAATATCTTGCTGCTGCGCGGGCGATGTGATGACACTGTCGGGAACATCATTACCCACAAAGAAACATGGGATGGTATTATATTGCAAATTGTAGTCGTAGGGAGTAGATACGGGGTTACCATGATCTCCTACCAAGACGAAGAGGGTATTCTTTCCCCAATCGGTCTTCCGTGCTTGCGACATAAACTGGCGCAATGCATCGTCGGCATAGACGATAATCTGTTGTTGCTCATCGGCTCCCGATGTGCGATACGCCTCGGGGATAATGAAAGGCGTATGGTTGCTCACCGTCAGGAAAAGCGCAAAAAACGGACGATCGGAGGTGTCGGCACGCTGCTGCAGGTAGTTAAGACCGTAGGAGAACATATAGTCGTCGGGGACACCAAAGTTGTTCACAACTTTCTCTTTGGGATAATCGTAAAGAGAGAAAATACGCTCGATACTATTATCGTAGAAAAAGGAATTCATATTGTCGTATTGGGGATTGCCCGTAACAAAGACATAAGTATGATAACCATTCTGCCGAAGCGCATAAGGCAACCCCGTATATCGATTAGACGGCACCGTCATTGTGGTTTTGGCGAAATCGGGACCGAAGCCATAGAGCGTAGCCGTTATGCCATTGTTGGTATGCACACCCGCCGAATAGAAATTGCTGAAATAGAGCGAGTTATCTCGCAAAGAGGATAGATAAGGGGTGATATGCCGACCATTGTATAACTCGTCCAGATGGGCTGCGCTCATCGACTCCATCAAGATTACCACCACATTGCGCTTACCCAATCCGGGTGTTGCTTCGACATAGCGATTGAGAGGGAATAGGGAATCGGGGTGTAGCACCGATAACTCGTCCTGCACGGCAGCCAATGCCTCTTCCTCGTTAATAGAGAGTACTTCGGGCAGCGTAGAGGAGGTATATTCGGCACTTTTGATGATATTGAAGATAGGGTTTATCCCCAATCGGTTGTAAAATGCGTTGTCACAAAAATAGGCGAAACTGACGCCCAACGGGTAGCGTTGAAAACTACCACGGATACCACAAAAACACAAGGCATACGCCAACACGCTCAATAGTACGGATACCCCATAATGACGGGTAGAAAGAGATACTGTACCCGTCTCATCGATATGTTTTGCGAACATTCGCACGATGCCCACTAGTGCCCATTCAAACAGGGCGATAAGCACAAGTGCAACGAGAATAAAGAGAATATTCACCTTGTCTCCGAAGAGCATACCAGCCGTATCTCCGACAAAGCCGAACCACTCTGTAACCGATATATTCAAGTGGTTATCAAAGAAATGGAAATAGCGGGCATTTGCCACCTCGATAAACAACCCGAACGCATATATCACCCCATAGTAGCAACCCACTGCTCGCCGAGCCTTGTTGATCCATTGTGTATATTGCGGTTTGTGGACTATAGACAGGGAGAATATTGACAGGAAAAGCAGGGGCAATGCCGATACATAACAGGCTATCAGATTGTCGAACTTCACACCGATGAGCAATGCACGGCAAGCCAAAGCCGCATCTATACCGCCATCAGGGATATTGGTCAGCAACAGAAGCACACGGCATAGCCCCAAAGCAACGAGGCACAGCAAGTGGAGAGCGACAACAAATCCTATATTTTTCAATAATCTGTGTTCCATATCACTTCTGTTTTTCTAAACCTACACTGACTTTAACTATCAGCCCTCGCGGCACACAGAGTTGCAAAGCATAACGATGCCCCGGCACATCTTTGCCCGTTTCCGGCCAATAGTCGAATGTATATTCGCCTAAGGCGGTGCCAAAATCCCAGAAATTGTAGCAAGTAGCCTCCGCAGAGAAGGGCAATCCTTTGATTAAGCCGCGGTAGCGCAAGCGCAAATCGAAATTGAAAAAGGAGTCTTCGCGTTTGCCAAAGTGGGCATCCACCGTGTTATCCCCTCGTGTATCCGCATTCCAGATGACCGCCTGTCGATGCCCCATGGCATCGGTATAGAGCAACGAGCGGAAATTGGTAATAGGCGTACCGTCTTTGAACTTGCCAGACAGCGATAACTGCCAATTCTCGGTGATATTCACCCCTAACTGCAAGCGTGCAATGAAGGCACGGTCTTGGTCTAAGCGCCCTAAGGAGCGTATCTCGCCATCGGTTTGCGCCATATTAGCGTTGTTGAGCGTGATATTGGGTGAGGCGGTAGATTCGCTCAAGACGCCGATGTTGTTACTCAGCACGCCATTGCCCAAAGCAGAAGTACCGCTCACGCAATAACTCTGCCAACTGACAGCGACAAAGACTTTCTTGCCATTGTAGGCATACTTAATCTCATTTGAAGCAAACAACGGTGTGTTGAATATGAATTTCGGTCCGACAGCGGGTGCCGTGGTAACGAGGTAATTGCGTTCACCGGCATTCTTGGCATACACATCATAATCGATATTGTTGTATCCGTCTTGATTGACGCCTACGCTTGTATAGTCGACTTCGACATCGCCCATATAAGTGGTAGTCCAAGTATTGTAGTATTTTTTCATACTTGTCAGCACAGAAATCTCGTGCCTACCGATAGTGAATCGGAACGGAATATCCAAGGCGAAGTACTGCGGTTGACGCAAGTGCCTATCGGTATGATGATACTTTCCGCCAGTGGTAGTGAGCAGTGTACCATCCGCATACCGAGCCGAGCCATTCATATAATCGTCGCTCAAAAACCGCACATCATCGTAGGTATAGCGTGTGCGATAGTTGGCAATAATGATGTCGGCAGAGAACCACTTAGCAGGTGTAAAATGCATACCAAACATTGCCTCCCACGAAGGCGTAACCACCGACTTGTTGCGCAATAGTATTCCATCTAACGAGGCACCAAGTGTTCCCGTCAGCCCCAGCCACGGCAGCACCTGTTTGTCGGCTGCCAATACGACACTATTCTCTAACAGTCCAGAGGTAAAAGCGGCGGATTGCCACTCGTAGCGATAGAGCGAAAGCGGACTATCCATACCCAATGTTTGGTAGGTAATCTCATTGCTCCAAGTAGTGGTAGTAGGGCGGAAATGAATCAACGAGTTGTATGCATCAATCTTGAGTTGAAGCCACGGCAAGATAGCATATTGATAGTTGACTGCCCAGTTGAGTTCGTTGGTTTTGCCATCAGCATACCATGGTTCAAAAGCCTCACCGTCTTGGTCGATTATGTTGCGTGTAAACTCTAACTCTTGATGGCGGATGTCATGGAAAGCCCAAGTCAATCCAGTAGTCAGTTGACCGGTGCGCCCATAGTTTTTAGAGCCATACACAGACAAAGAGTACGATTGCTGCTGCGCCAACTCGTTGTCGTTGTACATAAACTCGGCATACATATCCCCACGCCCTTGTGCGGCAAAGATATAGCCGAGCCTATCTACCACTCTATTTTTAGGCAAAGGCAACAAACCATCCACCTGCGCTTTGTAGTAGGGCGAATCAAAAGTGCTGGACAGCCCTTGATAATTCAGTTTCAACTGCCGACGCACGCCATAGTTGGCATACGCATGTTGATAAAAAGTCTGTCCGAAAGCATGAATACCATACACGACATCCAACTGGCCGCCGCCCAACAAGTGCATACGCGTGGTAACGGCATCTTGCAGATACACACGCTCGGCACCCGACTTATGCTGGATATTCAGTGCTTCTTTGGTTCCGGGGGCGATTCCGCCCAACCCACCGGCATTACCACTGAGCGAGAGATGGCTCACTCGCACACTATCTGCCGTAAAATAGAGCGTACCACGATGATAATCTAACGCCAACGAATGCTCCATCATATCCAAATGGAACAAGGTACTTCCGGCAAACATTCTGCTATCTATGCGGAAACCATCCAAATAGTATCGATTCCATTTGAAAGAATTGCCATTGACGGAGAATACCATCTGCTCCGGCAACGACCATTCACCCGTTGTTTCTGCCTCGTAGATGCAATAATCAGAGAAATTATCCAAGTAATGCGGCAGTTCTCCCCATTGATACCACTCGCGAAAGAAAGTGCTGCTGACGGAGTCCATTCCAAAAACGGGAAATGCCTCGGCGCGAAGCATCGCACTGAGGCATACCGAAAAGGTCAGCAAAAGAAGCCTTTTAGTCATCCGAATAAGTTCTTAAAGAAGTTCTTTTTGTCCGCCGAACCCGGAACTATATTGGGGCTTGATTGCAGTTGTTCTATCAGTTTTTTCTCGTCTCGCGAGAGTTTCTCGGGGATATAAACGCCCACATTAATCAGCAGGTCGCCCGTCCCCATTTGTCGCCCGTATTGGTCGATAGCCGGCAGGCCTTTGCCTCGCATACGAAGCACCTTGCCGGGCTGCGTACCTGGGGTGATAGTAATCTTGACATCGCCCGAGAGCGTAGGTATCTGTACTTGTCCGCCTAAGGTAGCGGTAGGCATATCGAGCAAGAGGTTGTACACCAAGTCGTTGCCATCACGCACAAAGTCCTTATGTTCCTCCTCCTCAATCAGCACGAGCAAGTCTCCGGGTACACCTCCGTGGGGTGCGGCATTACCCTTGCCCGGTACGGTGAGTTGCATACCGCCCTGTACGCCTGCGGGTATATTGATTGAGATAATCTCCTCATCGCGCACCACGCCTTCGCCGTTGCACTTCGGACATTTATTCTTGATGATACGCCCTTCACCATGGCAAGTAGGACACTCTTCCTGCACTTGCATCATACCGAAGATGCCTCGCTGCGAACGCACGGTGCGTCCCGTACCATGACAAGTGGGGCACACATCGCCTTGGCGGCCATCAGCACTACCCGTGCCGCCGCACGCTTGACAGGGAACCAACTTACGCACTTTGATTTTCTTCTCCGTACCTTTGGCAATCTCTTCGAGCGTGAGTTTGACCTTCACGCGCAAGTCCGAACCACGGCGTACACGCTGTCCGCCACGATTGCTTGTACTGCGTCCGCCGCCAAACAAATCGCTAAAATCGAACCCGCCTGCGCCGCCGAAGATGTCACCGAACTGCGAAAATATATCCTCCATAGACATCCCGTGTCCGCCGCCAAAGCCGCCTGCACCATCTACACCTGCGTGCCCGAACTGGTCGTAACGCTGACGCTTCTGCGGGTCGGAGAGCACCTCATAGGCCTCAGCGGCCTCTTTGAATTTCTCTTCAGCCTCTTTGTCCCCGGGGTTCTTATCGGGGTGGTATTGTATCGCTTTCTTGCGGTACGCTTTTTTTATCTCTTCTGCCGACGCGGTCTTATCCACGCCCAGCACTTCATAGTAGTCTCTTTTTTCTGCCATAACACAATCTCCTTATATAAATATGGTATGGTCGCCGATTATTCACCTACCACCACTTTGGCAAAGCGAATCACTTTGTCGCCGAGTTTGTAGCCTTTTTGTGTACAATCAACCACTTTACCTTTTTTGTCCTCGCCGGCAGCGAAAGTAGTAATTGCCTCGTGTTCATCGGTGTTGAAATCAGCGTCCTTGGTCTCGATAGCGTGTACATCATGCTTACCGAGGAAGGTGATGAACTTCTGATAGATGAGGTTCAGTCCCTCGCGCAGGCTCTTTACATCTTCGGTCTTTTGCATAGCCGAATTGGCACGCTCAAAATCGTCGATAAGCGAGAGCATCTCGGTAAAGATTTTCTCACCGGCAGTCTGCATTAAGTCGAGTTTCTCCTTGTTGGTGCGACGGCGATAGTTATCAAACTCCGCCATCATACGCAGGTTCTTATCCTCGAGTTCTACGATACGTGCCTTGAGGGCAGCCACATCCTCTTGGGGTTGCTCTTGTTGGGGCTCCGTAGCCGCTTCGGGTTGTGCCTGTTCGGCTTGCTCCGTCTGTTCTTTCTGCTCGTTTTTCTCCATCTGAGCCTGTTGTTCGCTCTGAACTTGCTCCTCTGCCTGAGGCTGTGTAGTCTTATTCTCTTCCATTTTTGGTTGCTCGTGTTTATGTTTCTTACTCATACTAAATCTCCTTTTTGTGGCATTATCGCCGTTTCATAGTACGCAATAGGTGTGCCAAATGGCGCACAACTGCCAAATTGTCATAGTATAGTCATTACATCCCGCAGATGTGGCACTATGTAGGTAGCATCTTGTCGCTGCTCATCGGTAGCATCGCCACTCAGTACCCATAGCGAGTCGATACCCGCCGCTTTAGCCCCGGCGATGTCGCTGGTGTAACTATCGCCTATCATAATCACCTCGGAGGGTTGCAAGTCGGGTATCTCGACGCGGTTCATGGCGATGGCGTCTTGGAAAATCAGCGGGTTAGGTTTCTGTATGCCCACCTCTTCGCTCAGCACAATATGCTTAAAATAAGGCAACAAACCCGACTGCGCCAGTTTATAGTTTTGGCATTCCGCAAAACCATTACTCACCACCGTAAGTGTATACTTGCTCGCTAAATAGCGCACCACCTCATCGGCATCGGTCAGCAAGCGGCAATAGGTATTGGTCAGCACCACATACTCATCTGCCATCCGTTTTGCCATCTCGCGCAAGCGGCGGGGAGCCATATCGGTGGTGATACCCATTTGTTGGCATAGCGGATAGAGAAAATGGTCGAGATAGAGATAATCTTTGGTAATCTCGCTCTTGCCATAGCGCACCCACAACTCGGTGTTGTGTGTGTTGTAGCGTTCGAACCACTCGTCGAAAGTGTCGAACCACTCGTGCAAGCGATACTTATCATACAATTCACGCTGCGACTTTCGCGCCACATGAATCCAATCGCCTATGGTATCATCCCAATCTATGAATACTGCCTTGTACACCCTTTGTTTTCAAATACTGAAGTTTTATAAATAAAATATAGTTAGTTTGTTTAACTTTTTTTATTCGATAAAATAGAATAGCATTTTAGGATAAAATCAGATACGCATTTGGAGGGCATTGTGGAGGCAATGTATTTCACAAGGACCAATGATATTCTCAAGGATACCATCTGCCTCAAACATCAAGTGCTTTGGGGTATTGATCTGAATATCTTTGCCGATAAAAGTATGGATAAAAGGCAACTCGGTAAGACGACCATTGAACAACTTAGGGATGGCTGTCATTACCTGTTTGAAAGTAGGCTGTTTGACGAATATGGAATGGAATACACCATCGCGCGGGTCGGCATCGGGGTTCTGACGAATGCCCCCACCGGAATACGGACCATTGCCGATGTTCATCGTAAAGAGCAGGTCGTTGACAATAGTCTGCCCATCGACTACCAACTGGATACGCTGCGGCTTCTGCGCACAGATAGCCGCTAAGAGCGCAAAGAAATAGTTGACATGGTGGCTGCCGATATAGTACTTGAGCGTAGCCGCCCACGAGCAGCAGAGCGAATCGACACCAAAGCCGACAGAGTTGATAAAATAGCGATGATGCTCAATGCCGTTGCGCCAATAGGTAACGCACCCTACATCCAAAGGTTGGCATTTGCCGTTGAAAAAACGGTCGATCGATTTTTTGTAGTCTTTGTTGAGCCCCCAGAAACGCCCCCAATCGTTGCCCGTACCACGCGGGATCAGTCCGAAACAAACTTTGCGGCGTTGCTCCTCGGAGATATTGGCACGCATAACACCATTGATAGTCTCAGAGAGTGTGCCGTCGCCACCGAGGACAAGTATCTCATCATATCCTTTCTCCACCAACTCACGACCTAATTCGATAGCATGCCCCGCATATTTGGTTACACGGTACGAAAAAGGCTCATGACGCCTGCGCAAGAGTTTCCAAAGATAGATTCGCTGCGCACGAAAGGCTCGTTTGCCGGACTTCGGGTTGATAATAATTCCTAACACTACAAATGTGTGCTTTGCTATGTGCCGACCACATGTTGCAGTCTGTTCTCGCGCAAAGCGAGGGCAAAGTTACAAAAAAAAAAGCAAACCACCAAATAAAAACTGAAAACTGCACACCCAAAGCCCATAAATGAACTATAGATGTGCAGTTTTAACAGTAAATAACAGCGCTATCAGAAGTCATCATCGGAAAGCACGGTCTGTGCCTTAGACGAACCCGCAATTGCCTCGGCGCACGATTTCTGCAAACGCTCGGTCATCTTAGGCATATAGGCAGGCAGAATCTCGTAGTCGCGTGCATTGCCCTCGGAGAGGACGATGCGAATCTTAACGATACCTACACCCTGCTGCACCTTGCTGATAAACTCGGCGGGCAGTTGGTAACGCGTATAGGTACGATAGTAGAATAAGGTAGCACCATTGACTACATTGTTGCTTTTCTCGTGTTGCACTTGGTCGTCGGCAACGCGGTGGAGCGTCATCTTGATATCATCGGCAAAGCGAACGAGGATACGCGAGGTGTTGTCGAAAGTGTTGTAATCGGTGGTACCCGTCAGTTTGAGCACAAGGAACGACACCGCCTCGGCCCCTACATTCTCTTGGGCAATAGCCATCTGCGGCTTATATTGTGCGCCCTGCGGCTTGGCATCGGGAAAAACGACGAAGGCGCCTCGAAACTCCTCGGCAAAAAGCGAGGCGCATGCCACCATAAGGGTCAAAAGAAAAAGAGATCGTTTCATCGGGTAAAGAGTAATTAGAAAGTTTCTGTTTGTAAGAATGTGAGCAACGCTGCCATATCGGGGAACACTTGGTCTGCCCCTTCGCGGCGCAAGAGGTCATCGGCAAGCGGACCTGTATTGACGGCTATCGAATAGAGCCCTGCAGCCTTACCGGCACGGATACCGAGGGGAGCATTCTCGATGACGCAACACTCCTCTTTGGGCAGGCCGCTGCGCTCCCATGCCTTCAGATAAGGCTCCGGATTGGGTTTGCCATGCGATACATCGAACGCCGTAATCATCCGTTCACGGGTGAAGATACCGGGGAAATGAGAGTCGATATTATCGAAAAGGCTCTTTTGCCCCGAGCCGGTAACAATCCAAATCTGTGCGCCTCTGGCTTTGAGAAAATCGAGCACTTGTTTCACACCATGCATCGGTTGCGCACCGCCACGGCGTTGGAAAGCAGCCGTTTTCTCGTGGTAGATAGACCAAATCTCCTCGTCGGAGGCATCACGATGGGCATATTTGAGGATGGCCTCGTGGATCACATCCTGTCCGGTGCGCCCTTCGTTGATGTAGCAGTCCTCGGCAGTGAATGGCAGTCCGTGCTGCGACATCACCTCCTCCCAGGCGGCGGCATGGTTGGGCATGCTGTCGAAGAGAACACCATCCATATCAAAAAAGAATCCTTGCTTCATGTTTTGTAGTTTCAATTAATATTGTCTTTCGCCAAAGATAGCACTGCCGATACGCACCATGTTGCTCCCCGCAGCGATGGCTTGCGGATAGTCTTCGCTCATACCCATACTGAGCGTATCCCACTCGGGATGTGCATGATAAATCGCCGCAAGGGTATCGAAACAACGCCGGATCTCGGTAATATCATCGGTATTGGTAGCCATACCCATAATGCCTTTGACGCAGATATTGGGCATTTGGTGTAGCGCACCGCTATCCAACAGGTCTTGTAGTTCGTTGGGCGCAAAACCGCTCTTGGTTTCCTCGCGAGCCACATGTACTTCGAGCAGGATATTCACCACCTTATCTTGCATTGCTGCCTCACGCTGGATGACCTGCAGCAAGCGAAGGCTGTCCACACTATGGATGAGATAGACAAAGGGTACGATTGCCCGCACTTTGTTGGTTTGCAGGTGCCCGATCATGTGCCAACGGATGTCGGAAGGCAAAATCTGCTGTTTGCGTAGCAGTTCCTGCACATGGCTCTCGCCAAAATCGCGTTCGCCTACCGCATACGCCTCCTCTATCATCGAGGCGGGGTGGAACTTGCTGACACACACCAGCGTAACGCCGGCGGGGATATGCGCGCAGACAGCCGTAATGTTGGTAGCGACAGACATAGCCGATAGCAATCAATTAACTGCGCGATAGACCTCCAAGATAGGCGAACGAGTAATCGAAACTATCTCACAATCAAGCGATTCGAGATACTTCTGCAGGTTCTTCATTGCTACCTCGATTGTGGTAGCGTGCACCAAGATACTCACGGCTTTGCGTTTCTCTTTGCCGTCGTCCTCCACGGTAATCATCTCCACGCGGGCTTTGAACCAGCGGTCGCCCTCCGCATCCTCCACCATATCGTAGAGTTGCACTTTCTTGCAACTCGGTGTCTCGCAATCGCCAAAAATAAGCGGTTTGATGTCCTCCATCAGTCGGTTCTCCACATCTGCGCAGTTGAGGCCTTCCACAAGGTAGGTCTCCTTCACATTCTTCGGATTATCTTCGCCCGTTTGGCGTTGATAACTTACTTTTACTTCGTAAAAAAGCATTGTTTTATATAATTAAATTGATAATATGCCTTGTTGTATAGACTGTTTTGCCTTGCGTTTGCCCACCATTGCCCGGCTATTTATGCAAACTGCGGTGTAAACATACGGAATACGCCGACAAAATATATTCCAAATCTATGTCTTTCACTCTATCAATAATCCAATAGGGCTTTTACCTGAGTGGCAGACAGATGTCCCGCAGGCATAGCACGCAGACTGCCCGACCAAAGCAATAGCGGTGCAGTAGGTTGATTATCAATGATATAATCGATAGTCGTCTTGTCGTTTGCCATCAGTTGCCATCCGGGTTGGAGTGTAAAATAGACATCACCGACCGAGCGTTTGTTGAGCGACTGCATAAATAGCGGATTGGTCAGCACCTCGGCTTGCGGAAATGCCAATTGTACTCCCTCGAAGTCCATTAGGAAATTAGCCACCTGCCGTTGGATAGTTTCGAGCGAAAGGCGTTTCTGCTCGATGAGTGTACGGTTGAGATAGATAGAGTGTCCGAAACCGCCGTCCACCCAACGCTCATGCCCATAGATAGCCATCAGATAAGTGCTTGTGAGTGCTGCCGCCTGATCAACATTAAACTGACGCACAGGCAGTTGCGCCGATTGCATTACCTCTTTGCTTGTGCCGAGAACAGGTCTGCCGACCAACAGTATCTCGTAGTTGTCATGCCCGATACGCTTATCAAGTTGCTCCATCAAGAAACCTAAATCTTGGTTGAGGCACAAGTACATATCCTCTTGTTCCGCCGACCGAATATAGTCAGACTGCGCCGTTGGCGTGATAGTGGTCAGTTCGAGCATCAGCAGATCGGGCGTTTGGTCGGTACCCATCTGCTCTGCTTTTTGCATAGCCAATGCCAATTCGATTACCAGCGTATTGGCTACAGGCGATTGGCGAAGCACATCCTTCGAGAGATAAGAGAACGACTTTTTGCGCTCATTATCAGTAGGATACATATACATTGGTATGTCCATCCGCGGAGTCCATTGGCGTGCTGCCAATTCCGCAAAACGCCCGTTTACATTCTGCTTATCAGCCTCTGCGGGCAACCCTTCCAGGTAGAAAGAGGTGCTTGCCCAGTGTTGCTCAACAGGGTCAATCCAGCAACAGGCATTGGCAGCATGTCCCGCAAGCAAAATGGTTGTCTCGGGGTGAATGCCGATAGCGTAAATTTTTGATTTAGAACCGTATAACATACGCACCTCATCGGTGATGGCGGGCGATAGAAGCGCACGCGGAGAAATCTGTTGCGTGGTGCCGATGCCTTGCACCTGCGTATCCTCCAGCAACGGATGGGGCAGCCGATCACGGCGTGAGTAGTACCAATCCATAGCCACACCATGCTCCATAGGCGTAGTGCCGGTGAGCAATGTAGCAACTGTCTCATTGCCACCATAGACGGTGTGCGGAAACGAGATAACGGTCTGGAACGCCTCCTCGCTAAGTGTCCGCAGGCCTCCTTTAGGCCAATAAGGGCGCAGTTTGGATAGGTCCTGCTCCGTCATACCGTCCACTACAGCCACCACGGTCAGATGCGGCGAAGCAAACGAAACGGAAGCAATGAACAGACAGAGTATCAGCGGATAATATAAACGAGTCGTGCGCATAGATGAATAGCAGGGATAATGAGTAGTCGCCAACCGAAACCGACCAGCGGATGAATAGAGAAAAAAGTAAGAAAAGCGACAATCAGCAGCAATGCGAGATAGACAATACCCATCAGCACCTCTACCCACCACGACCATTTGCCGCGCAATCTGTCGAATAGACTGATGGCAAACAAGAACAATGCCAACAACGCAATACCCAAATACCAAGTGGCGTACCACGGAACCGGCTCTATCTCAAAGGGTTCTATCTGTGCATCGCGCACCAGCGGAGTGCCGTCCGGGAGGTATGCCTGAGCCATAAACAGCATCAGTTCCTCCGGCAGGAAGAGGCGTTGCTCGCCGTGCATCTGTTGGTCGGCACGCCTGCCGAAAAGCAAGTTGATACCGAAGTTAGCCCACGAGGCAGAGCGTGTGTAATGGCGCAAGAAATCGCGGTAGGTCTCGCCTTCAGCACCGGTATAGGCAGATAGGATTGTGGCGCCAACTGCCTGTTTGATAAGTTGATACGGGCGTGTGGCGCAGTTGTCGAAAACGAAGTTGTATAGGTAGTATCGGTTCTCGGGTTGGTAATTGACCACCAATGCCTCGAAAAGCGATTGGCGTTGTTCGAGTGTCAGATTGAGCACCTGCGTATAGACAGGACGGTGCGAATAGGCATAGCCGAAAAAGAACCCTTCCGCCGACTCGATACCCAACTGATAGTAGGTCTCTCCGCGCATAAACTTCCAATAGAAATGGTCAGTATTGAAATCGAAGATACCATAGTTGAATACCACATCCAACTGATTGACAGGGTCTTTTACGCGCAGAGCCGTATGTCCATAGCGTGTATACAACTCGCTGCCCGGGGCGCAGGTGAGGAGCGAGATACTCGATTGCTCGCTCAGATACTGCCCCGCATAAGCCGACAGCACCACCCATAGAGCGGCAAAAATAGCAAGAAACCTATTGCGCATAACAGTAAATCAAATTAGGAATAAAAGTCATCACGAGCCCGAGCAAGAACCCGCCAACCACCTGCATCGGTGTGTGTGCATTCAGATAAAGGCGGGCATACATCAGCAGCAACGATAAGGCTAACATGCTGATTACAAGCCACATATGCGGCATAATGCCCGTACACATACAGAAACTCATCACTCCGCCCACCAATCCGCCAAGACTGCTTAGGTGCGCCGAGATCTTCCAACGCCGATTGACTAATGCAACGATGATCAGTGCTACTGTAGCACCTATCCCCGTCAGCAAGATACAAGTAGGTACATGGAGCGCACTATACATAAAATAGCACCAAAAAGCAAAGCAAAACACCGTATATATATAGGGTGTGGTGCGTTCTTCGGCCCGCTCGATGTACAAATCGCTCACGCTTCCTCGCCGAATAAGCAGTAGGATAGCGGTGATAGGGATGATACAAGTGAGCAACAGCGTTCCCACTATACTCACCCACCAATATGCGCTCGGCAACGCATGGAAATAGACTGAGTAAGTGGTACAAAACAGCAGCATTCCGTAGGTAGGAACGAACAACGGATAGAGCAATATGCTCAGTCCTTTGGCTACTATATTGAGCAATTTTCTCATCGTATTACGGCGCGACGCAGACGCGCTACGGGTATCCCGAGTTGGTCGCGATACTTGGCTATGGTACGGCGTGCTATCTTGTAGCCGTGCTCGGCTAATATCTCTACCAGGCGGTCGTCGTTGAGTGGTTCGCGTTTATCTTCTTTGTCGATGATTTCCTGCAATGTATGTTTTATCTCGCGGGTGGATACCTCTTTACCGGCAGCATTGGTCATCGATTCGGAGAAGAAGTACTTGAGCGGAAATATACCAAACTGCGTCTGCACATACTTGCTGTTGCTCACGCGCGAGATAGTGCTCACATCGTAGCCCGTCTTGTCGGCTATGTCTTGTAGTATCATCGGCTTTAGGTAACTCTCGTCGCCCTCAATAAAGAAGTCGTGCTGCTTCTGCATTATTGCCGTCATTGTATTGGTCAGCGTTTCGTTGCGCTGGCGAATAGCATCGATAAACCACTTGGCAGACTCTATCTTCTCACGGATAAAACGCATAGCCTCTTTGGTCTCGTTCGTCTGCTTGCTCTTGGAGTACGAATCGAGCATCGCGCTATACTCACGGCTGACATGCAGTTCGGGTATATCGCCTGTGTTGAGCGTCAGTATCAACTCGCCATCTCGATTCTCTACATAGAAATCGGGAATAATCGTTGTGCGCTGCGTATCGTAAGCCGTACCCGAAAATGCATTCGACGGTTTCTGATTGAGGTGCAGTATCTCTCCCACTGCGTTCCTAAACTGCTCCTCGCTCACGCCCAAACGCTGCATTATCTTGTCGTAATGGTGTTTAGAGAACGGCTCAAAGTAGTTCTCCAATATCTTGGTAGCCAGTTCGATAGCCGGTGTCTGCGCTTTGCGGTGCAGTTGTGTCAGCAAACACTCTTGCAGGTTGGCAGCTGCCACTCCGGGTGGGTCGAACTGTTTAATCTGATTGACGATATCGGCCATCTCCTCGTCGCTGACCGTCAAGTTCTCCTGAAAACTTAAGTCGTCCACCAATTGCTCTATCGTGCGCCGCAGGTAGCCGTCATCATCGATGTTGCCTAATACCCACTTCGCAATATGGCGCTGTGGCTTGGTCATCTTGGTCAAGTAGATCTGTGATTTCAGTTCGTCGGTAAAACTCGTTCCTCCCGAGAAAGGTATGTCACGCTGTTCGTTCTCCGCCGTACCATTGTTGGTATGGAGCATATACTCCGGCGTCTCGTCGTCGTTTACATACTGGTCGTAGTTGAAGTCCTCGTTCTGTAGCGGATCGCCTCCATCGTCATCGTTACCGCACTGATAATCATCGTTTTGCGTGTTGTAGTTCTCGTCGCTGCCGTAATCATCCGTGTAGTTGACATTGTCGCTGCCCTCCTCTAATGCAGGGTTCTCCTGCAACTCTTCGTTGATGCGTTGCGGCAACTCTGTCGAGGGCAATTCCAGCATACGAATCACCTGTATCTGTGTAGGCGATAGTTTGGTTTGGAGTTTCTGTGTTTGAACAAGAGAGGCGGATTGCATAGCAAATAGTTATTTAACCAACGCAAGCAGGTTGGAGGTTATATATTCCAGTTGTTCTTCGTCCAGTTCGGTGTGAATCGGTAGCGACAGCACGCAGTCTGCCAGTCGCTCTGCCACAGGGAAATCGCCCGCTTGGTAGCGCGGGTCTTGGTAGGCTTTTTGCAGGTGTAGCGGCACGGGGTAGTAAATCATGGCGGGTATGCCTTTGGCTTGCAGCCCCTCGCGCACCGCATCTCTATCTACGCCCTGCAAGCGCACCGTATATTGATGATAGACATGCGTCGAATGGGTTTCGTGTCCGGGGAGCAGGATATGCTCATTACCGTCCAAGGCACGGTCGTAGTATGCTGCGGCGCGTCGGCGGGCGGCGATATACTCGTTTAGGTGCGGCAGTTTAGCATCGAGCACCGCTGCTTGAATACTATCCAAACGCGAATTGACACCTATCATGTCGTGGTGATAACGCACCACCATTCCGTGGTTGGCAATAGCCCGCATACGCGCGGCCAACTCATCATTGTTGGTAAAGATTGCCCCGCCGTCGCCGTAGCAACCCAGGTTCTTCGAGGGGAAGAAACTCGTGCAGCCGATGTCGCCTATCGTACCTGCCTGCTTGGTTGTACCATCAGCAAAGGTATATTCCGCGCCGATGGCCTGGCAAGCGTCCTCTACCACATAGAGGTGGTGCTCGCGGGCTATCTCCATGATTTCTTGCATGTTAGCACACTGCCCGAAGAGATGTACAGGCGCAATGGCTTTGGTCTTAGGCGTGATGGCACGGCGAACTGCCTCTGCCGACATATTCATCGTTTCCCAATCTACATCCACCACCACAGGTGTCAGCCCGAGCAATGCCACTACCTCGGCGGTGGCAATAAAAGTGAAAGTAGGGGTAATCACCTCATCGCCTTTCTGTAAGCCCAGCCCCATCAGCGCAATCTGCAATGCGTCTGTTCCGTTGCCTACCGTGATGATATGTTTTGCCCCCGTATAGGTCTCCAAATGTTGCTGAAAATCAGTTACTTTCTGCCCTTTTACAAACGCCGCACTATCTATCACATCCTGGATACCGCGATCGATATCCGCCTTGATGCGTTGGTACTGCGTCTGCAAATCTACCATCTGTATATTTCTCATAATCAGTCCTTTCTATCGTTCTACTATAAACTCCACTTCGTTCGGGTACGCGCGTGCGCTCAATATATAGGGGTTGGTGTACCGTACTTCCACGCCGAGTGTCTCCGCACCATTCTCCGGATAATGGCATTGCGCCATCACATCGTTTGCCTCTACCTCACCAAAGTGGCTCATTCCTACGCGCACCGTAACCTCCGTGGTTTGCGGAAAGAGGCGCACAAACTCGCCCTCCGGCACATCTTGCACCGTTATCGGTACCACAAACGCCTTCTCCGTGTATCGCTCGGTTACAATCGTCAGCGCCACACTGTCCGCACCCAATCGCACACCCCGAGGAACTATCAGTGCCAAGCGTACTGTCGTGGTATCTTTTAGGTCAGTCAGCCCGAGCAACTCGGTATGTATCGCCTTTATCGTGTCTAACGCCGCCTTGCGCCCATATATCCGCACTTGCTGCGCCGACAACTGTGGCTCGCCCACCAACTGATACTCGTCTGCCGGTACCACCGTTCCGTCCCATTCAATGGGAAGCAACCGTTCCTCTTGCCTGTGGTAGTCGCACACTATCTGCTCAGGTGTAACCGATTGCAACTTGCTCGTTCCCTGTAGCATATCCGATATGCTGCGCCTCAGTACATCCGCCGATATGCGTATCGTACCTTGACTGCCGTGCACTTGGCTGCTTAGGTCTATCGTCAGTTGCGGCCGTTCGCTATGATAAGTACGCAGGCGTTTACCGGCATCGCGCACCTCCACCAACAGCGTATCGGGCAAGTGCTTCTTATCCACCCCCACATTAGCCGGAATACCCGTATAGGTAACCAGCACCGGTATCGTTGCGTTGCGCACCGAGTGCATGGCATGTCCGTACCACAAGACGGTAGCAAGCAGCACAAAGAATAAAAAAGTGAGTATATCACCCCAATGTGTCTCGTTCATCAGGGTGATACACCAATGTTTTATCCGTTGCCATACTTCTCTCATACGATACTCATGCGGCAACGCCTGTCTTGGCGTGCCTTATTTCTTCTCCTCTTTCGGAGCGTCTTTCGGTGCTGCTTGCGCATCGGCTGCGTCGGCAAAGACGCTGTCTTTCGACACCTTAATCGTTACATCTTTCGATACGGTAATCAAAAAAGCGTTCTCTTGCACTTCCTTGATTTCACCATAGATACCGCCGGCGGTAACCACTTTGTCGCCACGCTTTATAGCCTCGCGTTGTTTCTGCAATTCCTTTTGTTTCTTCGTCTGAGGGCGAATCATAAAGAAATAGAACACCACGAAGATCAAGATCATCATAACCCAGAAACTCCACTGGCTTGCTCCGTTAGTAGCAGCAGCCTCTGCCTGCAACATAATCAAATTAAGCATACTTATATTGTTTTGTTTGTTTGTATTTCATCTGTCCGTTTGCGTACTATCCCGAGACCTATCCTCAGCGAGCAATATCCTTCCTCCTTATTCCTTGCTCATTATCAGATAGTCCCCACGCAAAATTCGCTACAAAATTACACATTTCTTTTGAATTACGCAAACCGCAACCGCAATTTGCCCAAAAAGCAATGCAAAAGCGCCCCAAAAAGCGGTACTAAATCAATCCAAAATCACCGTCAATCGCCCTGTCTATGTACTGCATCTGACGGACTATATACGGTACATACACGGTAGATATACGGTAGATATACGGTACATATACGGTACATATACGGTACATATACGGTACATATACGGTAGATAATGCTAACTTTGTAATACTTTTGTAAGGTCTTTACGGAAGAACCATCAGAGCAATTAACTATCAATTAACCGCAACGGAGAATAGTGTGCCTGCTATGCACATAGAGTGGTTTGGTGAGGTCTTTAATGGCGTTTTAATGGCTTTTAATGGAGAACAAAAAATCATCGCAGAGAAAGAAATTTCTGGATAATCACATGTCAATTAATGTTTTAATGGTCAATTAACCGTTAACGGAGGACAACAAGAGGTATTTGAGAAATCATTTTAATGGCTTTTATATGGAATTTAACGGAGAACATAGAGCATTAACGGAGAACTATGGCATACACGGAACCGCGATGTGCTATTTTGTTGAGCCTGCGGACTCGGGGAAGTACGCACACCATTTGGCAGAATGGATTTTTTTTTGTAACTTTGCGGGCTCATTATGAAGACGCCCAAATGTCGGTACGAATAGAACATCTGAATAAGACTATCGGTAAGCAACAAGTGCTTAGCGAGGTGTCGCTGTCGATAGACGATGGCGAGGTGGTAGGCTTGCTCGGCCCTAACGGTGCTGGCAAGTCCACACTGATGAAGATACTGGTGGGGCTGTGGGAACCGACCCTAAAAGCCAATACGCAGACCCGTGTGGAAGTGCCAAAAGAGATAGGCTACCTGCCGGAGCAGAACCCGCTGTATGAAGAAATGTATGTAGCAGAGTATCTGCAGTTTATGGGCAAACTCACTATGCCTTCTGCGAGCAGGCGACAGGTAGATGAGCGTGTAGAGATGCTCATAGAGCGTGTAGGGCTGACGCCCGAGCGGCATAAGAAAATAGGTCAGTTGAGCAAAGGCTACAAGCAGCGTGTAGGGCTGGCACAGGCTCTGCTCGGCGACCCGGAGTTGCTGATCTTAGACGAACCGACCACAGGGCTTGACCCCAATCAGTTGGTGGATATACGCAACTTGATACGCGAGTTGGGCAAGGACCGCACCGTGATACTCTCTACCCATATCATGCAGGAAGTCAGAGAGATGTGCGACCGCGTGGTGATACTCGACCACGGACAGATAAAAGCCGACATGCCCATCGGCGAGATAAACGACTTGGAACAACTATTCAGAGACAAAACCAAATGAGTGAGTTCGATATACGCCAACAGATGACCGAGAAGGAGCAAGACAACGCCTTGCGCCCGTTGCGCTTTGCCGATTTTGCGGGGCAAAGCAAGGTGGTGAGCAACCTGCGTATCTTTGTAGAAGCCGCTAAGATGCGTGGCGAAAGCCTCGACCATGTACTGCTCTTCGGCCCCCCGGGATTAGGAAAGACCACACTGAGCAATATCATCGCCAACGAGTTGGGCGTGGGCTTTAAAATTACCTCCGGACCGGTGTTGGATAAGCCGGGCGACCTGGCAGGACTGCTGACCAGCCTCGAACCGAATGATGTGCTTTTCATCGACGAGATACACCGCCTTTCGCCTGTGGTAGAAGAGTATCTCTACTCGGCGATGGAGGACTATCGTATTGATATTATGATAGATAAAGGCCCATCGGCTCGCACGATACAGATCGATCTCAATCGGTTTACGCTTATCGGCGCCACTACCCGCTCGGGCTTGCTGACCTCGCCACTGCGGGCGCGTTTCGGTATCAACTGCCACTTGGAATACTACGATGCCGACATCCTGGCAGGTATCGTATCGCGCAGTGCCGGTTTGCTGGGCGTGCAGATCGATAGCCATGCCGCAGGCGAGATTGCACGACGAAGCCGTGGTACGCCTCGTATCGCCAATGCGCTGCTAAGGCGTGTGCGTGATTTTGCGCAGGTGAAAGGCAACGGCACTATCGACCTCGACATCGCACAATACGCCCTCGAAGCACTCAATATCGATACTTTCGGTCTGGATCAGATAGACAACAAACTGCTCTGCACCATCATCGATAAGTTCCAAGGCGGACCTGTAGGCTTGAACACCATCGCTACAGCGATGGGCGAAGACGCCGGTACGATAGAAGATGTGTACGAACCATACCTCATCAAGGAAGGTTTTATCAAGCGCACTCCCCGCGGACGAGAAGTAACCGAGTTGGCATACAAGCACCTGCATAAGACCCCCTATCAACGCGACAACCAACAAACGCTGTTCTAAAGCGCAACCGACACATGATGGGAGTATCTGTCTCCCTAAAAGTAAGGTAGAATGCAAGTAGATTCAACTGTGATGCGCCTTTCGTTTTGCGTATTCTTCCTCGTATCGCACATATTTACAATCGATTACCGATTACTCCGCTGCGCCTTTTATTTTGCCGCACATAAACAATCCCCTACCCCGCTCTACCCGCCCAAAACTACAAAAAAATAGTTATCCCAGCAAAGAGATAACTATTTTCTTTTTCCACTGCCTCCTATTTTGAGGCGAACGCTTGGTTACTTTTTTACCACTTCTTTCACCGATGTCTTTGGAAATACAATCCAGAAAGCCACGGCTACCACCAGCGCAAAAGCGGCGAAGATATACCAGCAGGTCTGCCAACCTTGCCAAACGGTCATTGCACCCGCCTCTTGTACACTCTCGGCATACACAAAGTGGTTCACAATAGCCTGTGCCGACAGCGTTCCGATAGTGGCACCCAAACCGTTGGTCATCATCATAAACAACCCTTGTGCACTCGAACGCTCTGCCACATCTACTTCCTGATCCACATACATTCCGCCCGAGATATTGAAGAAATCGAACGCAAAACCATACACGATACAACTCAGCACAAAAAGCAGTACACCCGGCATACCGGGGTTACCGACACCAAACAACCCAAAACGCAATACCCATGCAAACATCGCCATAAGCATCACATTCTTAATGCCATAGCGTTTGAGGAAGAACGGAATAGCCAGGATACACAGTGCCTCGCAGATTTGCGAAATAGAAATCAGCATATTAGCGTGCTGCACCCCGAAGGTATCGGAAAACTCTGCGATATTACCAAAACTCGTGATGAACGGATTGGCGTAACTGTTGGTTATTTGCAAACACATACCTAGCAACATCGAGAAAACAAAGAATATCGCCATCTTCTTCTGTTTGAAAAGCGCAAAGGCTTGCAGTCCCATGGCCTCCACAAAAGAGGTGCTTTTTACATTGCCTTTGATTGGGCAATCAGGCATACAAAGTGCATACAGAGCCAACAATATGCTCAAACCGCCACTCACCACAAACTGCAAACTCTTATCTTGGAAGCCGCACAAATCCACAATCCACATCGTGGCAATAAAACCCACCGTACCAAACACGCGAATCGGCGGAAAGTCCTTCACCGTATCCAATCCCGCCTTGCCTAATGCCGTGAAAGCCACTGAGTTATTCAGCGCAAGCGTAGGCATATAGAATGCCACCGAAACCGTATAGAGGGCAAAGAGGATGCCGAACTGAATGTCGTTTCCGAGCAAGATACCATATACCCCGGCAGCAATCATAAACAAGCCCGCCGTGCCATGGCACATACTCAGCAATTTTTGTGCAGGTATCCAACGGTCCGCCACAATACCCATCAGCGCAGGCATAAACAGACTCACGATACCTTGTATCGAATAAAACCAACCGATATGCGTTGCCAGTCCGTGCTGGGCAAGATAGGTTCCCATCGAGGTCAGATAAGCACCCCAAACTGCAAACTCCAAGAAGTTGAGGAGCATCAGTTTCAATTTCATGTTTTTCATAATGCTATATTATTTTAATGTGTATTCGTATCATTCAGCAACTCCAAAGAGTTGTACTTCATCTCTTCTAAGCAAGTGGCGACCATCATCATATTGCGCGGGTCGCTCACATCCCACGAAAACAGCCCGCACCAATCGGCGGCGTAGTATCTGCTAAGGGCGCGGGTACGACTTTGCAGTATGTACGCCACGCAGATATAACGGCGGTTTTTGTAGAAACGGTCGAGGCAAACTACACGCTTTTCGTGTTGGTTCACCAAGATATTTCGCCAAATCACATCCGCCCGTTGGTAAGCAGAGGGGCGATAGACTTCGCCCGTCATCAGCATCACCACGCTATCGGATTGTATCTCATAGTCGGGCACCAACGCCGGTGCCGTCTGCTGCTCAAAGACAATCACATTCTCTCCCAACACGCACAGCACGGAATCTACCCGAAAGGGTAAGTCGTTGATAACATGCTGTATATATGGCATTGTGGCAGTCGCACCGTGGCTATTGGCAGAGGAGATGAGGTGTAGCGGTTCAGCGGAGCAGTTTTGCATATTCTCTCCGTCGCTCCCAATGCGAATAGACTGCGAGTTGCCGACCGAAAAAGCATATCCGCTTTGTGCGTCCCACTGCCATTGCTCCTGCGTTGCAAACCGCACACTCGAGCAACCGCACAACACACACATACACAGCACCACTGCTCCCCCCACAATTCGTCCTGTGAAGTGCTTCGCCAAACGAAACCGTATGCCTTTCATAGCAAAAATTTTTATTTCTCCTTCAACTCAAAATTCACTTCTGCCGAGCCTACACCACGGTACCATGTATCAGCATCTTTGCGGTCATAGGAGAGAGCCTCTTTCTTGCTCTCCGAGGCATATACGCCCGCCGTATCATTCGCCGTAACCGACACACTATCAATAGGAAAGTAATCGCTTTGGAACTTGTACTCCCCATTCTCATCGGTGTATAGCGTGTCGCTAAGACCCTGATGCTTAGTGTCTTCCAACACCACTTGTACACCTTTCAACGGAGCCTGCTCTGGGTCGGTTACCTTTCCTTGTACTTCATATTTTGCCCATGGTGTCCCATATTCCACTTCCATCACACCATATTTCTTTGCGCAGCCGGTAGTCTGAAACCCCAGCACCGCCAATACAGCGGCTAAACAACGATTGATAAAAGATAAAGTCTTCCGTTTCATAGTATCAAATAATTCTGAATGATGTATCGATGATTTATGGGTGAGTGATTAGAACTCGCTCGTAAAATGGAACTGTATGTGTTTGTAGTCGTTCTGCGCCATCTGCAGCACATACGCCGAGTCTGCCATAAACACATCGCGCCCGTCTTTGTCGGTAGCCATATACTGTGCCTTGCGTTTCTTGAAGGTCTCCAACTCAGCCTCGTCATCGCTCTCTATCCAGCACGCTTTGTACATCTGCAGGCTCTCCCAGCGGCACTTAGCTTGATACTCATGCTCCAGGCGGTATTGTATCACCTCAAACTGCAACTGCCCCACCGTACCGATAATCTTGCGCCCGTTCATCTGACTGACAAACAACTGCGCCACACCTTCGTCCATCAACTGGTTGATACCCTTATCCAACTGCTTTTGTTTCATCGGGTCGGCGTTCTCGATATACTTAAACATCTCCGGCGAGAACGAGGGCAGTCCTTTGAAGTGCAGGTTCTCCCCCGCCGTGAGCGTGTCGCCTATCTTGAAGTTACCGGTATCAGGCAGACCCACAATATCGCCTGCATACGCCTCGTCCACAGTCTCCTTGCGCTGCGCCATAAAGCAGGTAGGCGACGAGAAACGCATCTGCTGCCCCTTGCGCACATGCTTATAGTAGGTGTTGCGCTCAAACTTACCCGAGCAAATTTTGAAGAACGCAATACACGAGCGGTGGTTCGGGTCCATATTGGCATGTATCTTAAAGCAGAAGCCCGTAAACTTATCCTCCATCGGATCCACCACCCGCTCTTCGGCTTGCACGGGGCGTGGTGACGGCGCAATACGCACAAAGCACTCCAGCAGTTCTTTTACGCCGAAAGTATTGAGTGCCGAGCCGAAGAACACGGGAGCCAACTCGCCCGCAAGATACTCATCGCGCGAGAAGGGATTGTACACGCCCGAAATCATCTCGATGTCTTCTTGCAGTTTCTCGGCGTCTTGTTCTCCTATCAACTCCACTATCTGCGGGTCGTTCACATCGTCGAAGCGTAGCGACTCGGTAACATGCGTCTTATCGGGCTGATAGAGGTCGAGCGTGCTTTGGAACAGGTTGTACACCCCTTTGAATCGCTGACCGCTGTTGATAGGCCACGACAGCGGGCGCACATGTATGCCCAACTCGCGCTCTATCTCGTCGAGCAGGTCAAACGGATCCTTACACTCACGGTCCATCTTGTTGATAAACACCATCACGGGCGTCTTGCGCATACGACATACCTGCATCAGTCGGCGCGTCTGCGTCTCTACACCCTTTGCCGCGTCGATAACGATAATCACCGAGTCCACCGCCGTCAGTGTACGGAAAGTGTCCTCAGCAAAGTCTTGGTGTCCCGGGGTATCGAGGATGTTGATATGGTAAGTGGTGTCTGCAGCCCCTTCCGATGTGGGTTTGTAGTCAAACCCCATCACCGAAGTAGCCACCGATATACCACGCTGTTTCTCTATCTCCATCCAGTCGGAGGTGGCAGTCTTGCGTATCTTGTTCGATTTTACCGCCCCTGCCACATGGATTGCTCCTCCGTAGAGAAGCAGTTTCTCTGTCAGAGTGGTTTTACCCGCATCGGGGTGACTGATGATAGCGAAGGTTCGCCGGCGTAGTATCTCTTGTTGTTCTGCGTTTGAAAGCATAGTGTTTATCTGCGTTTGCTATTTTTCGTACTGTTCCACCTATACGGCAAGCATAGACTGCCGATAGGAACAGCCTGCAAAGGTACACTTTTTTTTTGGATTACGCAATACCTTCCCGAAAATACAAGGTATGGTTCTCTGTTAACGAACGGTTTATTGAGGATGCAGACCTCTCCAAGCCCCTCCATGGGGAGGGGATGTGTACAGCGAAACAAAAAGAAACATATAATTACTATGTAATTAGACATGTAATTATTCTCTCTATTCCGCACTATCATTATGCATTATGCATTAAACTAAGCATTATGCATTGAAGAATATAGCAGGAACAGAAAACATATAATTAAACACAATATGATTTACGGATATATTTAGGGTCAGTACAGACCGACAAACAGTTGAAAATCAACGCTTTGAGATTATGCACTTTTGTGCGCAACAGCCTCAGCCCTTGCAGATTGACGGTTGGATAGAAGAGACTATCAGCGGCACCAAGAACTACAACAAACGCGCCTTGGGTCGTCTGCTCGAGCGTGTAGAGAAAGGCGATTTGATTATCTGCGCCGAGTTGTCCCGCCTTGGGCGTAATATGCTGATGATCATGGAGATACTCAATATCTGCATGCGCAAAGAGTGCCGTGTATGGGCTATCAAGGGCGACTATCGCCTCGGCGACGACATCCAAAGCAAAGTGCTGGCTTTTTCCTTCGGTTTGTCGGCGGAGATAGAGCGCAACCTCATCTCGCAGCGCACCAAGGAGGCACTTGCCCGCAAGAAAGCCGAAGGTGTAGTGTTGGGTCGCCCACGCGGGCGCAAGACGGCTCCCGAGAAACACCCGCTCTACACCCGACGCCACAAGATCGAGGCACTGCTTTCGCAAGGCGTCTCCAAGACCGAGATCGCCCGCCGCTGCAAAGTCAACCGCAAAACCCTCACCCACTACCTCTCAAACCTCCCCGCCTTGCCCTCTGATTGCAAGGAATAACTCTATGTACCAATTAGCGGAATTTGTGCGCTCTGGCGCGTTGTTTGAGTTGAGTATCTTGCAGGTCGCGCCCCAGAGTATCGTCTTTGGCGAGAAAGAGGATGTCTTGGTCGAGCCCCAAAGCGAACAAGACACGCAAGTAGATACCTATTGCCACGGTGGCGGTACCTTTCTCCACACGCATCACGGTCAGTGGAGAACAGGAGGCACGCTCGGCAATCTGCGCAATGCTGAGATTGCGACGCAAACGAGCCAAACGAATCTGCTCACCTACGATACGCAGGTTGTTCGCTGCACGACGAGGAAGAACGGTTCCTATTGTTGATTTGCCCATAAGAAGATAGTAGCATTTAATCTGTTTATAAACTGCATTTAAGCACCACATAAACACACCTTATTCGCACCACGCAAAGCATCACATAAGTATCTATGCCGTACCTCATAAAGTATCATATAATATCGATAATTAGTGTTTGTATATATTATATGATAGATTATTACGATGCAAAGGTACTACTTTTTCACCGAATATGCAAATGCTTTTGTATTTTTGCTCGCCCCCCTGCCATAGAGACGCTTTGTCATACTTCGAGTCAATCTTTTTTTCATAGACCATGTCCACCATTAGACTCCAAACACACTGCGGGCAGGCCAATCAATGTGCCTGCCCGCAGATGTTATTGCTATTGGTTCACCGATAAATGCTCTTGCTCACCGCCGGCAAGCAAGATGCTGCTACCGGGTTGTGGAACCTGCGTTTAGGGAATAGACCTCAGATAATTGATTTGCTCTGCTAATTGCTTTGACGCAGTGTTGATGGGAGTACCCAGTTCTCTGGCACGCCTCGTCTTGGTAACGAGCAAGTCCTTCACAGACGGATAGTATTGCACATCGATCACCTTGAATGATATAACCTTGGCATTGTCCGGCAATATGGACACACCGGAAGCGCCCCTGGTTTGCACCGTATTAAAATCGCCAATGGCCAGCAGTTTCATACATTCCGTGCCGTTGTGGTCAATGCTATGAATGGCCAAATAGTCGCGTGATTCGGCGATGAACATCTCGGGAATCTCCTGCGCATCCGTGTTCCACAATGAGGGTTGCAACGCATTCATCCTTGTCCCTTTGCGTACATCCGTCCAATTCATGGCTGCCACTCGTTTGGCGTTCTTGTAGCAAAGCAACAATACCGGGTTGCTCATATTCTTGTAAACAGGCAGTTGCAGATAGCAACTTGCGGCTTTGTCCCGCTGCCGGTGCCACGCGCCTTTGTCGTCCCATACCACCCAATAGTCCACTTCGCGGGTAGGAGCAGGAGGCAGCACCACATCGGAGGAGTGCCGTTTGTTGATCAGTTCGCGAAGGAGTTTATCTATAGTTTCTCCAGTTGGCATTTGCCCGCCGCTCAGAGCCTGAACCGAAGATTGCATACGAGTGAAAATGAATTGGGTCAGTTCTTCTCCCCACAAAGGCTCGCTGGATCCGTCTTGGCGTTGGTATAACTTGTTTCCTCGCATCCATATCGGCTTATCCGCCTTGGTGACTTCGATTACATAGTAATCTTTGCCGCCCTTTTCTTTGCGGTCTATCTTTAGCAGAGATCCCGCATAAGTGCCGCTCTGCGCGCGCACGGCATTGAGAATCTTGCGTTTGTAACTATCTTCATGATTCTTATCTGAATACGAACCTGCATATTTATCTATATCCCCACTATCAAGGTAAGGATAGTCTTTCTCCACGCCTAATATCTCCTGTGTCCTGTCGTGTACACCGATAATCAGTTTTCCGCCTTCTGCATTCATCATCGCCGTCAGGGCTTTCACGATATTGAGGATTTGCTTGTCGATATCAGCCTCACCATCTCCGTTAGGCGGAAAGACGATAGATGTCTTGTACTCTACCGTCTTGCTTTCGGGGCCGTAGTTGGCATAGTATTTGCCATCTCCGTCAATCCGCTGCACATTGTCGGCGGGAGTCGGGGCTACTCTGTTTGCGGGTTTGACCTCCTTGAAAAGCAAGTAGCCATTGCTCTCGACAATGCCACTGACCTCCAACACTAGATCATCTCCCATACCGTGTTTGGGTTCTCCGGAGAAATAGTATCGCTGCTCGGCAAAGTCATCCTCTATGCGATAATACGAATGCCCTTTGCTATCATCTTCAATACCGGTGATGTGGAAAGGATACATCTTGCCCCGGTCGTAATGCTCCTGCAGGGTGCGGGCTTGGTTTTGGTATAATCTGACCTTTCCAAAGGCATCGATGTACTTTACATACACATAGATGGTCTGCGGGAGTTCGTCATAATAGCCTTTCGTGAAGTTATATACTCGGTAGTCTTTTTTCTCATCGCCCTTGTCATCGCTGACGACTGAGATATAGTCATTCCCGTTGGTGTCGCGGTCAATACCACGCACCTTCATTTCATAAGTTTGTCCTACTTCAAAATTCATATCCGTATTAGTTTTTAGTTTGTTATTATTTTTCTTCGGTTAGCAATTCTATCTTGAGCGATAGGCGGAGGGAGTCTGAAATCTGCTGAAGAAACGACGCCTTGGCTTGGTTGCTTAGATTGGAATAGATATACCAATCGCCTATTTTATGTTGCCAGGTACACTTAGGCGTAGGCGGACGCTGAGTGCGACTGACTATATTGTAGCCTCCGCACTCCAAGTCTAATGATGCAACTTTTTCAAATCCTATCTTTTGCAGTGTATCAATATAGGTATCTATAGCCTTTTTCTTGCAAATAATCGTACCATCCGGGAAAGTAACCCGCAAGCCTTTTGAAGGATTTTTGTACCTCTCCTGCGTACCTTCGTCGTTCGGACTGATAGCACTTAGGGTGTCTGGAGTTGAGTCTTCTATCGGGGTGTGCGATGTCGGGACAGGCGTATCGGTAGTGGATGTGAGCGGTTTAGCATTGAGCATCTCACGGATAATCTCGCTGTGGTTTGCTGTGCGCGACAGTGCCACCCGCAACGGTTCACCCGGGTGATGCTCTACCACCAAGACCAAGTCTCGTTGAATCTCTTTGAGTTGAGGCTCAATAATCTGACTAAGGGCAGGCAGAATATCCTCTTTGATGATTTTCTCCTCCAACTCATCCGCCGCCGCAAGCAACTTATCATCCACGGGGAGATTCATCTTGCGAAGCGTGTCAAGTGCGTTGTATAACTCTTTAAGCGTTGCCATAATGTAACATTTTTATCATTTATCTTATCTCATTACCTTATCAAGAAGTTCGGAATAGTTGGTGATAACATCGTAAACCACATCGCTTCCGGCAATCGCCTGGAAATGCTTGCGTGCACAGTCTATCTTCTTGTTCTCCCAATCGCGACGACCAACGCTTGACAAAGTACCTTTTGATTCAGCAACGAAATAGATGTGTTTGAGTTCGTCGGACTCTTCAAAGACAATTGCCCAATCGGGATTATAGTGTCCCATCGGCGTGTTGATGTAGAAACCGTGTGGAAGTTTCGTGTAAACGGCAACTTGTTGGCGTTTCTCCAATTCTTCGGCGATAGGTAGTTCGACAGTCTTACTATCCACCACTACTAAATCGTAAAGAGACTTAGTCGATTCGATAGCATTCTCACCCAAGATTCCACGAACGGCATTGGCTGTAAAGATATTGCTTTCATGATACTTGTCAAGGCGGTGATATGTGATACTTTCAACTACAGAAATAGCCTTTTGACTATTGATGATTGCGCCAACTCGTTGGATAAACTCTTCAGGATTGACCTTAAACTTGTCAAAAGACGCCGGCTTGATTCCTTTCAATATATCCACAACTGCACGACGAGTAAGATTAGTAGTTTCTACCAATTTTCCAATAAGGTCATAGACTACTTTATTATTCGTAGTTGCTATATTGCGATTGGCATCATATGTTTCTCCTCTGATAAAAGCGTCTCCTAACTCCAGTTGCTGTCTATCACGAATAGTTCCCAATGTTCCGGTACCAACCTCAATACGCACATGTGAGACGACCAGTTCCTTGTCTATTCTTTCGATAGATTTTTTGACCAGTTCTTCAGTTTCAAAACTCACCGTGTAATAAGTTTGCCGATTGATTTTATGCCATAGTGCTTGAAACTCTTGCTTATCAAAATTATGACTGAGAAAATGTCCTTCTTTGATCTTACGATCATCTTTAGGGCATATAGAAGAAGGATTATATACTTGATTCAATCGTTTAACGATAACCTCCTTGATAGGATTAAATTCGTCCGTAAAATTGAGTTTTCCTTGTTCCTGATCATCAAAGTACTTTTTGGTAAGTTTGCCGGAATCATCCACATAGTTTTCCTCTGTGAGGACAGTATAAATTTTCTTAGCCTCATCCTGCTCAATAGTTTCTTGTTTGCCATTACTGTCGATGTACTTATAGTGATGGAACAATTCGGGCGTAACACAAATAGGACGATCCGTCACAGCGTCTGCAATCTCTTGTTGTAAAGCCTGAGCAAAAGATTTGTAACTCTCACTGGCAATAACGGTGAGATTATTGACGGCAAACACATCGCTACCAAGTGTGTCGCTATCTTGTCTCTCACCGGCTTGATTAACGCAAAGGCGCATGCCACGCCCAACTTCCTGTCTTTTCTTTGTCTGATTATCACTATCTTTGAGCGTACAAATCTGGAATACATTCGGATTGTCCCATCCCTCTTTCAGCGCAGAGTGCGAAAATATAAAACGCGTTGGCTCATCCATGTCCAATAAGCGCTCCTTGTTGGTCATAATAAGATCATACGCACTTTCATCTTGGCTCTCCTTATTTTTTTCTTCTCCATTTGTAAAATGCCCCGTTCTTTTGTCGCGGGAGAAATAGCCGTTATGTACATCCTCTGCCGAGAACTTGCGCAGATATTGTACATATTCGTCGTCTTCACCAACTTTTGGGGTAAAACTTTCTATAGCCGCGCGATATTCTTCTTCAAAAATGTCAGCATACTTTCCATTGTGCTGTCCCCCATCGTAACAGCGATAATTATCCACATGGTCAATAAAAAACAAGGACAACACTTTAATCCCCCGATAGTACAACTTGCGTTCTTTGCGCAAGTGTGCAGCAATGGTTTCGCGTATTTGTATGCGACGGATTAGTTCTTCATTGGCTGCGCCATCTCTCTCTCTCGCAAATATATGCCATTTCTGAAAGATATGGTACGGTTTAGGCCGTCGATCTCATCGATGACATAGTTATCTCGATATTCCTCCAATTGCCCAGAATGCGAGTAAAGATCAAAGCCTTCATCCACTAATTCTGTCACGCTATGGGAGCCGACTGTCTGCTTTTTCTCATAGACAATGCGTGCCTTAGGGCCGTTCGGCGTTAGAACAATCTCCTGCAAGAATACAAAGCCTGTACTTGCATCTGTGCCTACCTGCACTACACCGCGCACATTTATCTCCTTGACCAATTTCCGATTGTAGGCATCTATTGCGTCAAGGCGATAAATCATATTTTGTTTATCCGCATCACGGTGGGTCGCCGAATAACGCAATGCAAATAGTGGGTTAAAGTTGAGTAACTTCTGTCGTGTAACATTCCCTCGATTAGCCCCCAACACAGATTGCGGTTCGTCAATAATTAGAATCGGGCGTGTAGCAGCCACCACGGCTATTGGCTTACGAGAGCGAAAACTATCCAATTTTTTATCAATGCGGCGAGCGGCTTCACCGCGGGCACTGAAGGCCTGTGAATTAATAATCATTGCTTGCATACGATTGTCAGAAGCAAAGAGATCGAGCATATTCAGTTGCTCGGGATTAGAATTATAGACGAAGTAATTGATATGCTCATTGTATTCCTCGGCAAAATGATCAGCAGTAACTTGAAAAGAATGGAGAACCCCTTCGCGTATGGCAATGCTCGGCACAACAATGATATATTTTGACCAACCATACTGCTTGTGCAACTCAAACATCGTTTTGATGTAGGTATAAGTTTTTCCCGTACCCGTTTCCATCTCGATGGTCAGGCTCAGATACCTTTCGTTCAATTCTGCCTTGGGCTCTAATCCATTGCGAAACTGTACATCCTCTATATTTTTCTTCAAATCTACTTGGGAATTTATTTCATCATTGCGAACGCCGAATGTACCGACATTATCCAATTCAAGTGTCGGCGCATTATCGGCATTTCCCAAGTCGCGTATGAAGGAAAAGCCTTGCGAGTAAGGTTGCCCTCTGAAGACATCCACCACTGCTTGAGCGGCCTCTTCTTGAAAAGGCTGTTTCTTAAATTGTAATTTCTTCATGGGTTTGTCAAATTACGCGGATTTTTTGTGCTACATCATTATCTTGCCAACCGAGATGTTGTTTGAACTGCTCAAAGATATTCATTTTTTGTGAGGCTTCGTTGAACGCCACATCCAGCAAAACTACTCGCAGTGGGTGCATTTCGGCAATGGCATCAATCACTTGTTCGGTGATCTTACCCTGTCGATCAAGACATGCCACAAGGTCTCCATCATTCACATTTAGGATAGAGCAGTTATCTACAATGCTCTTGCTTATAGGTTCTGACAATTTCACTCCCCAGCGTAGCATACACTCAAACAAGAGATCGAGGTCGTTGCGGTCATCCTTGATATTGTCAATCAGGCCTTCAATCATACCTTGTGTGAATTCGTTAGGTGTAAATGCCACTTGTTTGTAGTTCGTTTCATCTACCTTGAGTACACGAAAACCGGTATCAACTTCAGGATGTTTTGCTTTTATTTTACTGCCTGCACGACGAATCCGCTCTTTGGCGATCTCTGTTAAGTAGTGAGGTTTGCCTACTTCATCCAAAAATTCTATGCTATTTCTTATTGTCTCTTTTGCTTTTGCTCTAGACACTTTAGAAAGGTTTTCATCTAGATTTTCAGGCAATTGTACCATAATAAACTTACGATGTCCACCATCTTCGGCGTTAAGTTGCATTACAGCATGTGCTGTTGTAGCAGAACCCGAAAAAAAGTCCAAGACTAAAGAGGTTGATTCATCATAAGAAGTAACCAAGGATATAAAATTCTTTATTATTTCTTCGTCTTTAGGATAGTCAAATACATGTTTCCCAAATAAAGAATCAAGCCGTTGAGATGCTCCCCGACCGTCTTTATAAAATACACTTGCAAATACTTCAAATTCTGTTTCTTTCAAGTATCGTTTTAGGCAAGGAACTGTGGTCTCATCTTTTCCAAATGCGATACGATTATTTGCTAGTAGTTCTGGTAATTTAGATTCTGAAAACCGCCATCCTCCACTCGGACATTTACAAGGTTTACCCGTAACTGGGTGAAGTATCGTGAATCTCCCTCCTTGACCCGTGCCTTGGGATATATCACCCTGATAATATATCCCAAGGCACGGGTCAAATTTTTTATAGTGAGATTGACCTTTTACAGGGTCATCATTTGGTAGTGATTTATAGAATGCTGTTAGACCCTTTTCGATGTTTTCAACATCTTGACTACCATACAAAGATACCAATCGATCGACTTCTGCATAAATTCTGTCTAACCCTTGTTTTAATGTACACCAATTCTTATTTTCAATTTGACTATCGTGAAAGATATTTGCAGTCTTATTTTTGCAGTAGATCAAACAATACTCGTGGTTAACGGCTACTTGTGCAGCCATAGATTTACGACCCTGTTCCCACACTATATTTGCTACGAAATTGGCTTCACCAAATACCTCATCACATATTTTTTTCAAATTTGCGGCCTCATGATCATCGATAGAGATAAATATTACTCCGTCATCAGTGAGCATAGATCGGCAAGCGAGTAAGCGTTCATACATCATACTGCACCAATTGGAGTGGAAGCGGCCACAAGTATCCGTATTCTGACGATAACGATTTCCTAATTCATCTTTCGCTCCAGAATCCTTATCATACTCACTCTGTGTTTGGCGGCGATCGTCTTTATAAATAAAATCCTCACCTGTATTGTATGGTGGGTCAATATAAATCATTTTGACAGAACGGTCGTAACTATTTTGCAGCAGTTTCAGTACCTCTAAGTTTTCACCTTCGATGTATAAGTTCTGCGTATTCTCCCAATCTACAGATTCGTTTTCACACGGGCGCAAGGTCTTAGTGATACTCTTCGCTGCATTTCTTGCTGCCTCTGTTTTTCCCACCCAAGTGAAGTCGTACACTTCGTGTGGATTCTCTACAGCAAGGTCTCCCAGCATTAGACGCAGCATATCGAAGTTAACTTTCCAGCAGATGTGTCCGGTCTTGGGATCTGCCACTTCGGTGATAGCAGCCGGACAGATTTCGGCAAGTTGTGCAATGGTGAGTTGTGTGCCGTCAGTAGTTTGACGATCCAAATACATTTGCTCCATAATTATATTTGTTTTAATTCGTTTCGTAGTTGTTTCAAGTGTTGATTAAGTTCCCGTTGCCGATTATATTGTGGTTCCATGCGTATGGCATTTTCCAATGCTTTTATATCCGCGAGAAGTTTCCGCTTTCGTTGTTCCTGCTTCACCACCTCTTGTAGAGGCTGTTGGCCCGTTAGTTGGAAGCCCGCAATCTGTGCCACATAGTTGTCGTAGATCTGAGCAGTAGTCTGTCCTTGCATAGGTAAGGACAACTGGTCAACACAACGGAAATGGGTTGTGTAGGTAGCGGTGATGTTGAAAACTGTGTGCTCACGATTAGCCCATTGTTTATAGTTGATAAGTAAACGATATTCGTCTTCGTATTTAAGAATAAAAACGATGAACTGCGGTAAGAACTTGTCCACAAAATTAACCACCTCATCCGAGCAGTATTTATTCTTAAGATTGACAAGAAAGACTTGTAGTTCCTTGATATCCTCGGTAGGCTCTACATTGCAGGTTGTGGCAGCAATTTTGTAGAGCCAAACAATACTGTCGATGTCTTCGGTAAAGCGTAGTTTCATTTCTCGGCGTGCTTTCCGTTCATCGAAATGGCACATGAATGCTACTTTAGGTATTGTCTTCCCTACGATACAAGACTCCGGATATTTGAGCATGTTGTCTGCTGTCATTTGACCACAAGAAAACTGATAAGTTCAAAATCATCCAATCCGTGTATATCGCCAACGAGGGCCGTCGTTTCTCCGGGAGAGAAAAGGCTCTCGATATCAGATTGTTGTTTGACACCGATGATGTTCTCAACGGACTTGCCAAGCAAATCCGAGTATTGCTTCATATAACAACCATTTTTCGTTTCGTCGTTGAAAGCCTTAGTCAGTTTGCCGTCGGGTGCACTTTTCCCCTTGCAGACAAGTCGCATGAAATCAAGCAGTTGTTTGGGATGTAAATAGTCGGTGATAATCTCTCCGTCCTTGCGTATATGCACCATATAGAACGGATGCAAGAGGTTTCGCTTGCCGATATTGACGGCATTGTTCCTATGTCTGAGGACAAAGATAACGCCTTGTTTATCGGGGTCGTCTGACTTTACTACCGTATGCATTCCAAGTGGTGCTCGTTCCAATTCCTCCTTATGCTTTGCATCATGTATATACTGCAAGAGGTCGAGTCGGAAGTCATTGAGCCCAAGATCCATGATATTGATGCCCGTATTCGTGTCGTCTATATCAATCACTTCGTTTTGCAGGCGTTGAAGTTGATCTTTGCGATATTTCAAGTCGTCTTGTTCCTCGTTGGAAAGGAGATTGTCATCACCCGCAGCGGCAAGCACCGTGGCTCTCATACGATTCTCCACACGACTTTCAAGATTGATGTATTGGTCAAGATCCATATCCGGCCAGTAGTTGACCAACTGTATGCATTTGTTCTTGGAGCCGATACGATCGATACGCCCAAAACGCTGAATGATACGCACGGGGTTCCAGTGAATATCATAATTGATGAGGTAGTCGCAGTCTTGCAAGTTCTGCCCCTCGGAGATACAGTCTGTGGCAATGAGTACATCAATCTCGCGCGTTTCTTCGGAGTAGAGCGTATTGCGGTCTTTGGATACCGGCGAGAATAGGGTCAGCAATTTATTAAAGTCGTTAATACTCTCTTTGGAAACGCCCTTTTGAGAATCCTTTTTTGGAGAGGATTCTATCGCCTTAGGTAAATTTATCTTTACATCATTGCCCGTAACGAGTGCCGTATAGAGTTGTGCGTGCTCCAATATAGGTTGCGCTAACTGTTCGTACAGATAGTTCGCCGTATCCGCAAAGGCGGTGAAGATGATTACCTTTTTGTTGGTTTCATTGATAGGGTTGCGGAATTTCTTTTGTAAATCCTCTCTGAGTTGCTGCAGTTTGCTATCATGGTCGGGGGTAATCGTCTGCATTTTTTTCAATAAGTCTGCAATGATCTTTTGGTCTGCCTCCAAATCTCCTCGCCAACTCAAGTAGTCCATATCAGCGAGAGAGATATCCGTCTTTTTACCTCCTACAATAGCATCATCGTCGATATCATCGACATCAGGGGCATTTGACAGGTTTAGTGATCCGATGTTGGGCGTTGCTTTAGTTCTCTGAAAATTGTCGATCGTTTCTGTCGTGCTATCGATATTGCTTTTGATGCGTTCGAGGGTACGGCGGAATGCCTCGACTGAACTCTCCAACCGCTTGAGCAGATTGACAGCCATCAATCGACGAATACCCTCTTCTCGCCCCAACATACTTAATCCCCTGTCAATATTGTATTTGTCGCTTTTAGAGGGCTGTATGTAGTAAGAGGGTGCGTACACACTCAGATTGAGGTCATTTAGTTGCTCTGCGATATCTGGGAAAGTAATTCCACTGATGTCGGTAAGCGACGGGTGTCTGCTAATGGGCGACAATCGAGTCGGGAAACTTCCGATATCGGCGGTATTGTAATACTTCTCGATATGCTTTCGACTCCGCGCGATGGTTACGGCATCCAACAATTTGAAGAAGTCCGGATCCAATCGGCTGAGTAAGGCATCCGTTGTACGCTCGCCATCTTTTTTCTTAGCCCATTCACTGTATTTTCTCTGGGCATCACTAAAGATATTTTTTATAGGTTTCTTTGTACCAAGTAGGGGATTTATCAGGTCCGGATTGCCCTCGTAGGCGAGTTGGAGTTGATTTTGGAGGTCAGAAAATCGATTGTTGACAGGCGTGGCCGTAAGCATAAGGACTTTTGTCTTAATGCCTTCTCGAATAACTTTGTTCATCAGCCGTGTGTAGCGATTCTCATGCGGGTTCTCTGCATTCTCATCGATGTTTCCTCCATTGCGTAGGTTATGGCTTTCGTCAATCACCACAAGGTCATAGTTTCCCAAATTGATACATGCTAAATCGATGCCGTTAGACATTCCGCTCGTTCTACTTAAGTCGGAATGGAAGAGGACATCATAGCGCAATCGGTCTTTGACGATGGGGTTATTTTTGTAGTTAGCACGGTAGGATTGCCAGTTGTTTTGTAGTTTCTTTGGGCACAGCACAAGAACCGATCTGTTGCGGCTCTCGTAGTACTTGATCACCGCAAGGGCAGTGAAGGTCTTACCAAGTCCCACACTGTCAGCAAGTATGCAACCGTTGTAGCGTTCCAATTTGTTGATGATTGCGAGTGCTGCATCTCGTTGGAAATCATAGAGTTTGTTCCATATTTGGCTATTTTTCAGTTTGATTTCTTCGTTAGGCAACTCATCATCGGAGAGGTTGGATAGGAACTCGTGGAAGATGTGGTATAGCGTGAGAAAATACATAAATTCGGGGCTATTCTCACGATAAATGGTTTCGATGCCCTCCAAGACTTGTTCGGTAACATCTTGCACTTTATCTTGGTCTTTCCAGAGGTTGTTGAAGTTCTCCACAAAGCCGCGAGTGGTCTCAGCGTCCAAACGCGCCACTTGCGAAAATAACCGGTTCCCCTTTTGGGTACCTATTTCAGTAGTGGTGAACTCGTTGAAAGGCATATAGGTCAGCGTCTGCTGCTCCTGCATGACATTGAAAAAGCCAGTAGGGATAGTGCCATCCGATATGTTGGCTTTGAAGTGCACTTTTGCTCGCACCCAGTCCGCACACTCGCGAGCAATGGCGCGTTGCGACAAGCGGTTACGAAGGCATATCTCAAATTCAGTTCCGTACAAATCGCGCTCATGGTTCAATTTTGGGATATAGAACTCGCGTTTCTGCTTCTCTGACTTATCTTGGGTGAAAGCAGATGTCGTGAAAAGGAATTGCAACTCGTCGATATTCTGCAATTCTTTACTCAATACCTTAAAAGCATAGATAGAGAAACTCGCTGCGGCGATTTGCAATTTTGCCCCTTGCTTTAATTGTTGGCGAAGATCCTCAACGAGAGGCCGGTTGGTATTATCTAAAATTTCTACTGCCATACTTCATGGTATTTTTATTTCCGTTAACTACTATTGTTTCTCTGCTCTATGGCACGCAAAATTGGGGTTGTCCCTCAAAAACCGTCGTTTTTTATGGACAATTAAAAATAATTTTGGTAGTATCAGATTTTTTGCGTAATTTTGCAGTCTGATGGGGGATTGTTTGGTGTCATTCCCTCAATCGTATTGGTACGAAAAATTGGGTATTAAAAACGACCATTTTTTGTACTCACAATGGCTCCGCTAATGAGGCTAAAACATATAATTACCATGTAATTTGGACATTAATTTCTCTCCGCGCAGTGATTTTTGTTCTCCGTTAACGGCCATTAAAAATCCCTCTCCAACGCAAAAGTTCTTTGGGCTCCAATGGCGGTTAATTGTCCGTTAATTGCTTTGATTGTTCTCCACTAATTGCCATTAAAAACCATTAAAATTTTCTTTTGCCCTAAATGGGGGCTTTGATTTTGTCCCGAATGGGGAGAATGTAGAGAAAGCGGGCTTGGCAAGCCCGTGACGAGGGACACTTCGCGGGTGTGGAGCGCAAGGTGTGCGTGTGCCCGGGATAGAAACTATGGATAGAAGGGAGCGGGCTTGGCAAGCCCGCAACGAGGGACACTTCGCGGGTGCGGAGCGCGAGGTATGCGTGTGTGAATATGTAGGGATTTTTTTGGGGGAGGAATTTTTTGGGGGGAAGAAAGGCGGGGAGGGATTTTTTAGGAGACGAGGGATTGGGCGAAGGCGGTGGCGGCGGCGAGTTGGTCTATCTTACCGACATCCATCATTCGATAATCGGTGGGGAGATAGCCATAGAGCGGGTGCGTGGCACAGATACTCAGATAGAGGTCGATAAGAGAGAACTTCTGCCCTTTCTGCGCTATGACGGCATCCATACAATCGAAGATAGCCGGCGAGAGTATCTGCATACCCGAGAATGCCAATCGACGATAAGTGGCCTTCTCTTGCAGGTCGACGGGACGCAGTTCGCCTGTAGCGATGTTGGTCCAGCCATGGAGGCGCATGGCATTATCGAAAAGCAGGTAGCGTTGGGTGGTGCGCTCGCTCACGACGAGCAGCGACATCATCTCGGGGCGAAAAGCCGCCTGCAGGTCGGCTATACGGATATTGCTCAAGATATCTGCATTGCATGCAAGTATCGGTTCGTCACTGCCATCGCAAAGCAAGTGGCGAGCGTGGTAGAGCCCCCCACCCGTCTCTAAGAGCATATCCCGCTCGTCACTGATAGCGATATGGCAACCAAAGCCGTTGTTCTGATGGAGGTAGCGGATTATCCGGTCGCCCAGGTGGTGTACATTGACCACGATGTCGCAGATGCCTGCTTGGCGCAGTTGCTCTATCTGCCACTGTATGAGCGTCTTACCTGCTATAGGGAGCAGGGCTTTGGGCATAGTATCGGTGAGCGGTTTGAGGCGTGTACCGAGCCCCGCCGCAAAAATCATGGCTTTCATAGGTATTCTTCTATTTGCTGTTCACGATGGATGAGATGTATGCGCACACCGTATTTGTTATGGAGATGTCGGGCAGCGGCTTGGGCAGAATAGACCGAACGGTGTTGTCCGCCCGTGCAGCCGAAGCAGACCTGCAGATGGGTGAAGCCGCGTGCGATAAATCGCTCGACATGGTGGTCAAGGAGGGCATAGACGCTATGGAGGAAGGTGAGTATCTCACCGTCTTGCTCCAAGAAATCAATCACCGGTTTGTCCCGCCCCGTGAGCGATTTGTATTGGTCGTACTTACCCGGATTGTGGGTGGAACGACAATCGAACACATAACCGCCTCCGTTGCCCGAGACGTCGGCAGGGATACCACGCTTGTAGGAGAAAGAGTAGATAGTAACCAAGAGGTTGTGCGTATCGGGTGCGGCGTCGGGGTTCTGCATATTGGGTGTATCGTGGGCGGTATTGCTCTTCTGCGTATCGGGTGCGGTAGCGGCAGGCGACGGCATTGCTGCGAGGGGGGGAGCCGCCAACTGTCGACTCAAGGCATAGATAGCGGGATATTCCGATTGCAAGACGGGGTGTTGCTCAAAGAGGCGTTGCAGGTTGCGCAAGGCAAAAGGTATCGACTCTAAGAAATGCTGTTTGCGCTCGAAGCAGCCACGGTAGCCATATGCGCCCAGCACTTGCAAGGTACGGAAAAGCACGAAATGGGGAAGGGAACGGCGGAACAACTGCGTATCGGCGTTTTGCCCCCGGTTTAGGCAGAGCGTCTGCCATTCGTCGAGATAAGCGTCGATCAGTTGCTCACGCAATGCATCGGGGAAATTGGCTTTTGCCTGCCAAAGGAAAGACGCCACATCGTATTGGATAGGACCTTTGCGCCCGCCCTGGAAATCAATGAAATAGGGGGTATCGGTACCATTCTGCGATACGACCATCACATTGCGGCTTTGGCAGTCGCGATACATAAAACCGAGTATCTGCTCGCCAAGGAGCGTATCGGCAAGACGGTCGAAATCGTCCTCCAGCGGGTTCTCGGCGAACTCTACGCCTGTGATCTTTAGGAAACAGTACTTCCAATAGTTGAGATCCCAATAGATACTGCGGCGGTTGAACTCCGCCACGGGGTAGCAGACGCTCCAATCGAAGTTCTCTGCGCCCTCGACCTGTATATGCACCAATGCCCGCAATGTCTTGGTGAGCAGGTCAATTTCTGCCTCGGAGAAATGCCCCGACTGCCGTCCCGAACGGATATAATCGAAGAGGAGGGTATTGCCCAAGTCGTTTTGAGTATAGGTCATCTCGTCGTCGCTGACCGATAGCACGGTAGGTACAGGCAGCCCCAAGGAACGGAAATGGCGTGCCATAGAGATAAAGGCATGGTTTTCCTCGCGGGAAGTCCCCTCGACGCAGATGAGCGAAGTGCCGTCCGCCAATATCTGCCGAAAATAGCGGCGGTTGCTGCCCGAACCTGTGAGAGGTATGAGCGAAGAGGATTGGTTGGAAGGAGAGTTGTTTTCCATATCTATCAAATTGCACGCAAAAGTAGCACAAAAAAAGGATATACGCAAGTAATTGTGTTTTTTGTTTGAGATTACTACTCCTTGTTCTCCATTAATTGCCATTAAAACATTCCTACACATTATTATCCGTTAACGGTTAATTAGCCGTTAATGGCTTCTCTGTTTATTCGTTACTACTCTCTTTGTTTTTCAGTAATTCGTTAAATAAACCATTAAACACATTTCTTTTATTTTGAATGGAGAGATGTAGTCGGAGATGTTTATTTGTCTTACAAAAGTATTACAAAGGTACGCGATGCCGATTCGGTGCCGGAGGACACCACATTGGTACCAACCATGAAGATTTACAAAGACGACAAAGTGGCTTCCATACCCAATGCCGACAGCGTTATCTTCATCAAGACGCCTCTGCGCGCAGATGCTTTCTCCGTAGGGGCTGAACGCTATGTGTCGTTTGCAAAGGGTAACTTACAGTACCAACCGAGCACCAAGACTTGGCGTTTGGCAGAGCAGCAATACGACTATATCGGCGAGGGAAATGCGAATCCCTCCGACACCTACGACGGGTGGATTGACCTCTTCGGTTGGAGCAGCGATAGCACAAAAGTGCCTTTCGGTGCAGGTATATCTACCGACTCCGCCGACTATAGAGGGCATTTCGTAGATTGGGGAACGAACATCATCGGCACCGATACTGCCAACACATGGCGCACACTCACCATCAACGAATGGCGTTATCTGCTGCACGAACGCAAGAATGCCGATGCGTTGTTCGGCTTTGGCATGGTGGATAGCATTGAGGGGATTATCTTGCTGCCTGACACTTGGAAACCCATCAAGGGCGTTATTTTTAATTCGAGCAGTGTGTTTGGTTTGGAAGCGAATGATAAAGGCTATTATGAGACCAACAGGGCATGTTATTTTGACAATGTCTATACCCTTGAGAAATGGAAAATAATGGAGGAGAAGGGTCATGCGATATTCTTGCCGGCAGCCGAGTATCGCAATGGTCAGACTATGGGATATAACGGCAAGGACAGCGGTTGCTATTGGTCAAGCACGGAAGACGATGAGAATGCTAGGTGGGCTTACTATTTGCTTTTTGTGTACGATGAGGATTATACTTTCACCCTTGCACATAACTTCCAATGCGAACGATACTTCGGCCTATCCGTCAGACTTGTACAGAACATAAGAAAATAAAATTTGGAGATACAAAAAAAATGTTGTATCTTTGCGTTTCCAAAATCGTATAACCGCCAAACTGTGCGGTTGTATGGTTTTGGTTCGGTTTTTGTTTTACCCGGTAGTAGGGGAATAGTAGAGGGCAAACGCAACTATGAACAACAACTACCCTATAGAAACTACTACGAACAGAGTGGTGAAACTACTACGAATAAGGGGTTGAAACTACTACGAACAGGAACAGCACTGTATTTTAGAAACATAGCAATTAAAACAGGCAACAGCAATTATGGCAGCAGGAAAATGGATATTAGGCGGATTGGGGTTTGTATTGGGCGGTCCTATCGGCGCACTGATAGGAGTGTTTATCGGTTCGCTATTCGACTCGGCGGGGAATGTTCTCACAGACGGAAATGATGATACGAGCAGCAATACAGATAGGCAATATACTGATTCACAGAGCAATAACAGCAACGGAAGATATGAGCGTCAAGCCTATGAGCGGGCGTATCGACGCGCAACGGTAGGCGACATACGAGTATCGATGGTAGTGCTGTTTGCGTGCGTAATCAAAGCCGACGGGCGAGTGATGAAATCGGAGGTGAACTACATCAAGCCCTTCTTGCTCAAGAACTACGGTGAAGAGGGTGCAAAAGAGGCACTTCATCTGCTGAAGGAACTGCTGCAGAAGAACATCGACCCGATAGCGGTATCGCAACAGATAGCCCGCAACATCAACTACTCCACCCGATTGGAGATAGTGCATATCCTATTCGATTTGGCACAATGCGACGGCGAAGTGTCGGCAGAAGAAGAGGCGATGATCTCGCTGATAGCCACCAACATGCGCATAGAAAACGCAGATTATCAGTCGTTGCTCGCCCTCTATCGTCGCCACGCTGACCCCAACTGGGCATACACGGCATTGGAGATTGAGCCTTCTGCAAGCGATGAGGAGGTAAAGAAAGCCTACCGACGCATGGCGATGAAGTATCATCCGGACAAAGTAGCCAATGCAGGCGAAGAGGTGCGCCAACAAGCCACGGAGAAATTCCGCTCGATCAACGAGGCATACGAGGTCATCAAGACCGGAAGAGGAATCAAATAAGAACGGGGACAGCCCTATATATATATTAAGGAGTATGAAAAAATATCTTGGAATAAGCATTGTGGCAGCAGCATTGTTGCTCTGCGGGTGTGGCACAAAAAGCGGTGGTCGGGTACTGACCAGTGCGACGGGAACAATCTACGAGTGTTTGGTAGTTTCGCCCCAAGAGGCATTGTCGCAAGAGTCGCTGAATATGATTGCGACGAGCGGTATCGAACACCCGACGGGCAGCGCATACGCCGAGCCGATAAGCAGCACCTACGACCTGGTGCGTGCTACGATGGGCGAGGATATGCCGTGTCTGCCACAGATGGAGCCATACTTTGCGCTGACCCATGTATCGAACAACGCATTCGACGACTACCTAAAGCCGACCCGCAACATCTTGATAGTGGATATCAACCCCGATAAATACACTCAACTGAAAGTGCGCGTTTCGACCGATGTATGGTCGCACCCGCAAGCGGTTTATCGTATTCAAGCCGCCACGGAGGAAGAGTTTGTGGGCTATTGGTTGCAGCACGGCGAAGAGGTGCGGGATTGGTTTGTACGCCAAGAACTGCAACGACAAATAGGTTTCTACCGCGCTAACACCAACAGCGATGCACGCCAAGTACTGCAAAAACAATTTGGGGCGGACATGCTGATTCCTGAGGATTATATGCTGATAATGGACACCACACTGCACATACAAGAGGCTGATAGTGTGCAACTTATGTGGTGCTGCAACAACAAAGGTTCGCTTCGGCGCGATATAGTGGTGTATGCTTATCCGTACACCGACGCCAACACTTTCAGTCTCGATTATCTGAACGCCAAGCGCGATGAGGTGCTATCGAAAATAATCAGCGCATCGGTAGAGGGGTCGTATATGGGTACGGAATATAAGGTTTTTCCGCCGCAGATGCGCAATGTGCAGGCCTTGGGCAGCAAAAAAAACAACGGTTTCTATGCTACGGAGATACGCGGGCTATGGAAGATACGCAACGGCGAGGCGATGGGCGGGTCGTATATCAGTCTGACGCGACTGGATCAAGTGCGCGGCAATGTAATCACTGCAGAGACCTTTATCTTTGCGCCCGGGCAGAAGAAACGCAATCCGCTGCGACAAGCGGAGGCGATACTCTACACACTGCAACTTCCCACAGATACGATAAAAGACTAAGCAGGTGAGAATCAACAGATTGTGCTACTTAGTGGTGTTGCTCTTGATAGCAGGTTCTATCAGGAGCGCATCGGTGATACCCAACACGGAGGACAGCATACGCTACTACACCGCACGCGCTAACGACTGCGAGAGCAATCTGACACGCGACACACTGCTACGCAAGGCGTTGTCTTTTGCGGGGGAGCGCAACTACGACCGTGCGATGCTGCTCAGGCTGAGTGCAAACAATGCGTTTAAGTTGGGCTATTCGGCACGCGCATAGCAAGAGCAGATAGAGGCATACGAGATTTTTGTCGCCCTGCAGGAGTGGGATTGGGCATCGATGTGCCTATACGAAAGGACTATCGACTACTTAAATATGGGCGAGTGGGAGGATGTAGATGAGCAATTAGAGATGTTGGAAAGCCTGCTACAACACGACTCGCCGATAGTGCGCTACAACTACTACTCGATTGCCTCGCTGCGGGCTATGGAGGACGATATGGCGAGTGCAATCTCGCTGGGACAGATTTGGAAGCCAAAAACGAGACTTTCCGCTGGTTGTTGGCGGTATGTATATTGCTGATTATCTGCGCGATACTTATAATAAGCGTGGTTATGCTACGCAAACGGCATACCGAAGACCAACTCTACGAGGCGGCATTGGAGCAAGAGAATGTGCGGAGCGTACTCAGCGAGATGATTGACCGAATGGATCTGAATCCGCTACATCTGATACAGGAGGACCTGCTGACGACCTTTAAGCAATTGCCAGAGGATATGCCTTGCAGGCAAGAAGGCATTGAGGCAATCGAGAAAGCGGACTTGATGCGCTTGGAACAACTATACAAACAAGCCCCCACCCTCACGGCGATGGATAAACGCTACCTGATGTGCTTTGCTGCGGGACTGAGCGTGGAGCAAGTGAGTGCGCTGCTGCGTGTAGCCCCCGCCAGTGTCTATACAGTGCGCTACCGCATACGCAAGAAATTTCCTTCGGCAGACAGTCTGCCGTACTGATTATTAGCGGGCTATGCACCAAAATTGCGCCTTGTGGCTCCGCATATGCCACATTTCTCCGTTAATTACGACTAATTGACCATTAATCACAATCGGGCATTCCAATTAAGCAGAAGCATCATCATAAAAAAGAGTTTATTTCTTAATTCATTAGGATTTAGCGCATTTGAAGACAAAGTGAGCAGACAGAAATATACGGTTTTTCTTACATTTTTCCATAAAAACAGGCAGAATAACTTACATTTTGCTATTATTAAAATAGTTGATAGAACCGCTTTAGGTCTCGACAAGAACTCGACGAAGTCTGCACAAAGCCCAAATAGCAAAATGTCAGAATAGTCTCCATTAAAAGCCATATAAAAGACCTCCCCAAGCCCCTCCAAAGGAGGGGATGTGCACAGCGGGAACATAGGGTCTCCGGAATTGCGGTTAAATGACCATTGATTATGCATTCATTATGATGCATTTAATAAAGCATTTCTGATTTGAGGCGGTTGCCCTGAGTAAGCATCACAAGCGTTGATTGAGTTCTTGGTAGTATTTGGGCGAGACGGGGATAGGGTTAGTGTCGGCGAAATCTAACTCGGCTACGATGACGCCCTCTTTGTCGCGGCGTAATACTTTGACATGCTTCGGATTGACGAAGAATGAGCGTTGGCAGCGGACAATACCATGCTTTTGGAGTAAATCCTCGATGGAGCGCATAGAATTGCGGAGGGCATACTCCTTGCGGTTTCCGCCCTCGATATAGTGGATATTCACATAGTTTTCATCTGCTTGAATATAGAGAATAGTCTCAGCAGCGATGACCAATTTGAGCCGTTGCGTGCTATCGCAGAAGCGTATCAGGTCGTCTTCCTGCGGCATAACTACCTGAGTACGAGTAGAATACATAAGCAGGTTGATGATTATGTATGGATACGAAACAGTAGCGAGCAGAATGAGCATGCACTTGCCCGCCACCAAAAAATAGCCATATTGCCCATGGTACATAAGGGTCATATAGAGCGCCATAAACAACGCCATTACGACCATTTCTGCCAGTCCCCACAGGATATAATAGACCCACGGGAGGCGGATATGCTTTCGGCAGGCGGTCATAGGAATACGCGAGCCACAGAGCACACCGAGGATGATGCACATCAGAATCAGCGTATTGAACACCATCTTGTCTTTGCCCATCCCCAAGAAATCAATCATCCATTCCGATTGATAAAGGAGGATAAAGCACAAGAAAAAGGCCGGAATCGCCAGGATATGAATCAAAAGCGAGGTGAGACCTATTTGCGAATCGGGTATCTGTTTCATATTGCTATTTAGAGTAGGTTTTGGGACTAAATTTCGTCAAATTCTACGATGTGATAAAATCAGAAATAGACTAATTTCGTCCCTATATAGTTGTTTTAGTCATCATTTTTACTATTTCGTCAAAAATTATGCCACACTATCACTATTCTTTGTTCGATCCGCAAAATGGGACTAATTTTGCAGCCGAAAACGAGAACTAAAGTGCCGAGCAGCCATAGACGAGCAAGGAGTTTGCCCGATAGATTGCCGGCATATATTCTCAAACAGAACAAACAACAATAACAATTAAAACGGAAAGATTATGAAATCGGTTGTAGTATTAGGCGATTCGATATCGAGAGGAATCGTATTGAACGGTGAGCGCTATTCGCTGTTGGACAAAGGCTTTGTAGAGCAATGCAGCGACGCATTGGGCATGGATATACAGAACTTCAGCAAGATGGGTTGCACCATCACGCGCGGTGCGCAGATACTAGAGCAACGCAAGGAAGCAGTATCTAAAGCCGACATCACGATATTGGAATATGGGGGCAATGACTCGGATTTCAACTGGCAAGAGATAGCCGAGACACCGGAGCAACGCCACCTGCCCAAGACTTGTATGTTGCCTTTCCATGCCGCCTACACGCAGATGATACAGCGTGTGCGCGAATTAGGAAGCCAGCCCGTGTTGCTCAGTCTGCCGCTGATGGATGGCAAGCGTTTCTTTGAGTTCAGCACCCGAAATATGTCGGCGGTAGAACGAGGGAATGTGCTGCAATGGTTAGGCGGACAGTTGGAGCGCATACGCAACTACCACGATATGTACAACTTAGAAGTGTTTAGGATTGCCACCGAGATGAATGTTCCGATTATCGACATCACGACGCCATTCCTTGATAATCAGGACTATACACAGTTTATCTGCGCCGACGGCATCCACCCGTCGCAAGCAGGGCACGACTTGATTGCCTCGCGTGTAATTGCCTACTACCGCTCACTACTCCTTAGGCGTGCATAAGACACCTTATATATAAATAGGAGAGAACGAACCAATTTTTGCCCTGCAGATTGCGAATATCTGCGGGGCAAAAATGAGTATGAGAGGGCATAAGGTGCAATAAATAAGCAAAAATGCAGAAAAATGCAGTAATTATTTGCACATATCAGAAAAAATGTCGTACCTTTGCATTGATTTTAGAATTAGTTAAAATTATAAATAAGAGATAGAACATTTGTGGTGCAATAAAATAAAGGATGTCAGGATAGAAAACAGGCAGATGATGAGATGCCAACCTATCGGACACCACAAAAAAGAAAAGAGTATGATGGACGCACGAGAGTTTTTGAAGTTGTATGGGTTGCAGGTAACGCTCCCGCGCATATTGGTGATAGATGACTTGATGCACAATCGTTTTCACGCGACGGCAGATGAGATTTTTCATCGAGTAAATGCGCAGGACGACTCTGTTTCACGCGCCACGGTGTACAATGTACTGAACACGCTGGTGGAGAACAAAGCGGTACGGGCTCTGACAATCAACGACAAAACGGCGCACTACGACATAGACTTGACCCCCCATTCTCATTTTCGGTGCACTTGCTGCGGGCGAATCATCGACATAGCAATGCCTACAATGGGCGAAGCACACTTGCCGAAAGGCTGCAAACTAGAAAACGAGGAGTTGTACTACACAGGGCTTTGCCCCGAATGCGCAGAATACCACGCATAATTAGGGAGGAGAAAGGATTTTTTTAGAAGAAAGCGGGTTCTTACCTTGGGGGATTTTTTTGGGGGAATCCTATCGGTATTCACACAAACAAGACAAAACAAAATAAACATAAACCATTCAAAAAACAAGAACATTATGAAAAAGAAATTTATCTGCCCGATATGCGGATTCGTATTTGAGGGCGAAGTGGCACCCGAGCGTTGCCCACAATGCAAACAAGTAGTAACTTGGAAAGAAGTAGATGAGAATGCCGGCATTGCCTTCGCTTGCGAGCATGTGATTGGCGTTGCCAAAGATACTGACGAGCAAATGAAAGCCGACCTAAATGCGCACTTTATGGGTGAGGCCACCGAGGTGGGTATGTACTTGGCCATGTCGCGCCAAGCCGACCGCGAGGGCTATCCCGAGATAGCAGAGGCTTTCAAACGCTATGCCTTTGAGGAGGCTGAGCACTGCGCTAAGTTCGCCGAGTTGCTCGGTGAGGTAGTTTGGGATACCAAGACGAATGTAGAGAAGCGAATGATGGCCGAGGCCGGTGCTTGCGAGGACAAACTGCGTATTGCAAAACGCGCAAAGGAACTCAATTTGGACGCTATCCACGACACCGTTCACGAGATGGCAAAGGACGAAGCACGCCACGGCAAAGGCTTTGAAGGCTTGTACAATCGTTACTTCAAGAAATAACACTTTCTACCATTTAATATAGATTTGTTTGGAGCAGGCTATCCGAGAGGACGGTCTGCTTTTTTGCATATCTTGTTTTTTTTGGGGGGGAGGAAATGCATTTGATACAGAGTGAGAGTGCCTCTGTTAGAGGGGACTCACTCCTTGCCACAGAGTGCGATGTCTTGGGCTATCTGCTCTTTCAACGCCGACAGACTATCAAAGTGCCGCTCATCGCGAAAGCGTTTTAGCAAGCGGACTTGTATATTCGAACCGTATATATCGCCCTCATAATCAATGATATACACTTCTATTGTTTGTTGTTTGTTTCCGATAGTGGGGTTCTTACCGATATTGAGGACACCCTTTTTCCACTGACCACCGATATTCACTTCCGCTTGATAAACGCCCTCCTTGGGAATGAGTTTATGCGGGTCTCTCGGGGCAATGTTTGCCGTAGGGAAACCAATCTTACGCCCAATCTCATTGCCATGCACCACGGTTCCGTAGAGTGTGTACGCATAGCCGAGCAACTCGTTTGCGCACACGACATCGCCAGTATGGAGCAGGCTTCGTATCTCGGTAGAACTCACATGTTGTGGCAAACCATCTTCCGCCGAATCTACTTGCGGTTTGTACTGCGACAGTGCTTTAATCTCTACCCCAACCGCCTCACCTGCCAAGGCATAATCGTGATATGTAGTGAGGCGGTCGCACCCGAAATGGTGGTCGTACCCCATAAGTATCACTCGTACATCGTATTGCTCGTGGAGGTAGCGCATAAACTCTTGCGCCGTCAGTTGATACACCTGCTTAAAATCGAACACCATCGTCGGCGCATATTGCTCAAGGAGGGCTTTGCGCTCGGTTATATCCGTCAGTAATTCAGGTACATAGCCGTCTTGCAACACCTCACGCGGGTGCTGCGAGAAAGTGATAATCAGCGGGGATAGTTGCCGTAGTTTCGCCTCTTTTTGCAAGTGAGAAAACACATACTGATGCCCCACATGGACACCATCAAAGAAACCTATTGTTGCGATATGCGACATTCAATTAGAATGAAATGTACCTTAATTTGACTAAATACTCCATTGTTTTAGCCTCGGGATAACTGCACCTCGATGTGCTAAAACGCACTGCAAAGGTACTACTTTTTCCCGATATATGCAAGCACTTATTCAATGCATAATGAAGAATGCATAATGGATAATGCCGGAGAATAAAAAAGCAGTAGCCGATGTCGGGCTACTGCTTTTAGGAATCATTCGGCAGGAATAATGCCGATACTTTTCGTTGCTATTTTGATTAGGGGAAATCGTGGTGGAAGGCGGCGAGGCGGCGGTCGAGTTCGTCGTACTGGTCGTCGCGGATAGAGGAGGCACAACCACGCATGCCCTCACGCTGTGCGCCCGTGCTGCCAAGCGCAATGGCAGAAACGCCATAGTAGATGAGTTTGTTGAGCAGTTGCTCGCCCGTCCAGTCCTTGTAACCGAAAGTGAAGAAGAAGCCATCTCCCACCGGTTTGCCGTCGGCGTCGAGGTCATAGACGACATGGAAACCATTGCGCACCATAATCTCTTTGATAGCGTGGGCACGGCGTGCGTACTCGCGCGTGTTCTCGACAAAGCGTATCTGCCCTTGGCATGCGGCACGGAACATAGCCGCCATGGCGAACTGCACCGAATGAGTTACGCCCGAGGAGAGGCTGTAGAGAATGATGTACACAAAGTTGCGGAGGAACTGTCCGTCGTTGCCATATCGCTCTGCCAAAGCGGGGAAGCAACGGTGCGCGAGCGTGGGGTTCATCGCCACAATTGCTCCACGCTGACCCGCATAGGAGAACATCTTGGAGCAAGAAATCATGTGCACGCAGTTGTTGGTATAGCGTCCGACAGAGGGCTGATAGGGCGGTTCGTAGGGTACGCCTCGCTTCTCGCGGAAGTCCATATTGAGGTAGGCTAAATCCTCGATTACCAGCACATTGTACTGCGTGGCAAGGCGTCCGATAATCTCCAATTCGCGCTCGGTGAGGCACATCCACGAGGGGTTGTTGGGGTTGGAGAAGAGCATGGCTGCGATACGCCCCGTCTTGAAGTGGCGTTCAAGTTCCTCCGCCAGTGCTTCACCGCGGAAGTCGGCTACATCGAAGCAGTCCACACGCACGCCGATGACCTTACATTGCTGTTTCTGAACAGGGAAACAAGGGTCGATGAAGAGTACGGTATCGCGCTCTTTGTCGAGTTGGGACATGGTGAGATTGAGGGCAAAAGCCGCCTGCATGCTGCCCACGGTAGGCACGATGCAGTCGTCGGGAATATCGAGTCCGACGAAAGCCCGCACGAACTCGCTACCCCAATGTTTGACCTCGGGAATACCCGTGATGACAGGATAATGGGCGGCGTAACCGTTGAGCAATGCTTGGTGCTCGGCTTCGATACCCACTTGCTCGGCGGGAAGCCCGGGTTCGCCTAACTCCATGTGAATGAACTCTTCGCCCGTAGCCCGCTCGATGTCTTTGACAACACCGACGAGTTGACGAATCGATGCGCTGCCCAGTTCGTGAGCGTTGCGCAGACCAAAGTCAATACAGGTTTGGTCAACCAGTTGTTTATCTAAAGGAAACATGTGCTGAATGTGAGATTACAAGTTGTTGATTAAGTGATTTGCCTGCTTTCGCCCGCATTATCATAGCGCATACTCAGGGTATTCTCGGCTTTATCTACCGTATATGTACCATGTATCTACCGTATATATTCCGTATATGTACCGTATATCTACCGTAAGTAACAGCGGGGATACGACAGGGCAAGGCTATGATAAGAGGGTGAACAAAAAGGGGATATTCCGATGATTGGGCTTTTTGAGCGTTGTTCGGAACATCCCCTTGCGGATTAGCAGTGCTTTGAGTTGCGATAACCTGCCTCTACGGCTGCGACATTGCTTGCGACGATGGCTTCACCTTTGCGAGCGAAGACGCGCTGAACGCCTGCAATCATCTTGTCGTGGTCGATACCGAGCATCGGAATGGCAGCGCCGAGCAACACCATATTAGCCGCCTGCGAGGGTGCGCCTGCCTCTTTGGCAAGAGCCTCTACATCCAAAAGAACGTGGTTCTTGTGCGCTTCGATATGACGGATAACCTCCTCTATCTCAGGATAGTTAGGGATATTGACAAAGGGAACAGACGAGGTAACAATCCATCCTTCGGGTTTGAGGTAGGGCAGATAGCGGAGTGCCTCCATCGGCTCCAAAGAGATGATCAAGTCGGCTCCACCGACGGGAATAAGGTCGGAGTGGATAGGTTCGGACGCAAGACGCAGATTGGACTGCACATCACCACCACGCTGACTCATACCGTGTACCTCTGCCTGCTTGAGGTAGAGACCTTCCGCCAAAGCGGCTTCACCAATAACTGTAGCAATAGAGAGGATACCTTGTCCTCCGACACCTGCTAAAATAATATCTTTTTTCATGTTGTATTGACTGTTTAAGGAGTTATTTTTTTGCTTTCAAGTGGCGTTTGAGCGTTTGGATACACTCGCGGCGTGCGATAACTACGGAAGTACCCGAATAGTCGATTTCCTCGCGGAGCACTTGCTTGATCTCGTCCATATTCTTAGGCAGCGGCACGACAACGCGCACATGCTCTTTCTCCACGCCGAGGCCATAGCATATCTGCTCCAGACGGCCTGTGCCGGCAGAGTCTTGTCCGCCCGTCATACCCGTGGTGAGGTTGTCGGAGATAAGCACCACTACGTTTGCGTTGCTGTTCACGCAATCCAAGAGTCCGGTCATGCCCGAGTGGGTGAAAGTAGAGTCGCCGATAACCGCAATAGCAGGGTGTTGACCAGCATCAGCAGCACCTTTCGCCATGGTGATAGACGCTCCCATCTCGACAGTGGCGTGCAATGCGTGGAAAGGCGAGAGTGCACCGAGGGTGTAGCAACCGATGTCGCCGAAGATACGGGGTTGCGGGTACTCGCGTGCCACCTCGTTGAGGGCAGCATATACATCGCGGTGTCCGCAGCCTTGGCAGAGTGCGGGCGGACGGCTGACAACCAGATTATCTGCTTCGCGAGCGGGCAGTGCGTCCATACCGAGAGCCAAGCGCACGGAGTCGGGTGTGAGTTCGCCCATACGCGGCAGGTCGCCTGTAAGGCGTCCGCGGATAGTAACGGTAGAAGGCACAAGACCGTGGATGAGTTCCTCGACAACGGGTTGCCCCTCTTCGATAATGAGAATGTCTTTTGCTCCGTCAGCCACCATTTGGTTGATGAGGGCTATAGGCAACGGATACTGCGCCACCTTAAGGATAGAGCAGCCCATCTCGGGTTGGTAGTTCTCCATGAGGTAGTTGTAAGCGATACCCGTGGTGATGATTGCCTTCTCGGGGTGTATTCCCTTGGTGTAGGCGTTGAAAGCCGAAGTCTCGCTCTTATGCACGAAGGTAGGCTGTGCGGCTACCAATTCGGCGTAGTTTTTCTTAGCAAAAGCAGGCAAGAGGATGAAGTGTTGCACATTCTCGGGCAACGACATCGTGTTCTGTACAGGTGTATTGTCGGCAGTCTGCACAACGGCACGCGAGTGCGCCATACGCGTGGTAACGCGCAACAAGATGGGGGTATGGAGTTCCTCAGAGAGACGGAAAGCCTCGCGGGTCATCTCATAAGCCTCTTGCTGGTTGGTTGGTTCGAAACAAGGAATCATAGCGAACTTGGCATAGAAACGGCTGTCTTGCTCGTTCTGCGAAGAGTGCATGCTAGGGTCGTCAGCAGCCACCACTACCAAACCGCCATTGACACCCGTGATAGCCGCATTCATGAAGGCATCGGCACATACATTCATGCCGACATGCTTCATACAAACGAGTGCGCGCTTGCCCATATAGGACATACCGAGCGCCGCCTCCATCGCCGTCTTCTCGTTGGATGCCCACTTGCAGAAGATTGTGGGTTCGTCTTTCCCTGCCTTGGCTTTGCGTGCCTCTTGCAGTTGAATGTACTCGGTGATTTCTGTGGATGGTGTACCCGGATAGGCATACACTCCGCTCAAGCCGGCATCGATAGCGCCTTGCGCTATGGCTTCATCGCCTAAAAGAAGGTGTTTCATACTTGATTAGATTTTTTATTGGTTTGTATTGAAATTTGTTTGTTAATTGCTTGGTAAACTATTTGATACGACAAGGGTGGCATATCATGGTTGGAAAGACAAAGTCTTTTCTGTGCAATCCGTAGGAATGGTCACTACATGGTTGTCTCCATACATCTCAACTAAGACATTAAAGACAGAATCTCGCTTGGCAGCATCGCGCGGCATCCAACCGTAAGTATCAGGCTGAACCATGTGATATGCCACTATTACCCTTACAGGAGCATTAGCAGTCAAACGCTTGATAACGAACTTCCTCTCGGTATGTGCATACTTATAGTCGCCTATGGTGGAGTAAAAATATGTTCCGTGGATATATGCATCTCCTGATGTTTTGGCACACGCATTATTTACACTTATCCATTCCTGATATTTCGATGATGTGTTTTGAATGGTAACATCATCGGAAGCAGGACATTGAATCTCCAAAGAATCTTTTGCATTGATGCACAAATACCAACTAATAATACCAGTTGCATCCTGTACACATGAACTCAAGAATATTGCACATAATGTCAAAATTATTAAGATTAAATTCTTTTTCATAATACTCTCATTTAAAGTCATTATACATTCATACACTAATCTTTCCGTGACAATCCATAATGCAAATTCCATCCATTATGTTTCCGCATATAAGGGTGATAACCATACTCCTTTGTAAATGAACCATTATCAACTATAGCAAAGTATTTGTCTTTCACCCTACCATTTTTCTTCTTTGTAACTCCTGTTCCAAAAGCCACAATATAGTGATTGCAATCCACCCCTATAATGACAGGTTCGTTATTAAGTGTAATCCACTCGTAAGGATCGCACATAAACACTACTTTATATTCGTCATTTGTGGCTTTTGAAAAGCCTCTATTTAGTCCACCATGATATAAAGGAAAAGTCCACTTTGTCCAATATAATGGCACCGATTCCTCAAAGAAGCATGCTGTTAATCCATAGTCTGCGAGATAACTACGTCTAATATATTCATCTCTTGCCTCTTCCCTTCTCATTCCATTGACTGAAACAGACAAAATGTCATAGTATGCAAACAATCCTGCAGTATCATAATTAAAATAACTATTATAAGCAGGAATATCGCCAAATATAGGAAGATATTGATTGTTATATGTGTCGTATTTGCCTCTGTACACCCATGCACACGCTGAAGGTCCACAATACCCACTCCAGAGCGTAGCCAACAAACGAGCATCGCTATATTCAGGTAACGTATAAGCATTGTAATATCCAAATGCATAATCTAATGTCTCTATCAATTTATCAATATAATTGATGGTAAGGTACTATCTCGTTTAGTATGACCATCAGCATAGTCATCAAAGTATTGAAACTCAATCTCCTCCATATTATACATAAACATACTATATTGATTGAAAAAATCAGATACTTCCCACCAATAGTCATTTCTTGCTTGTGCATATCTTTCTTCGAAATCAATGTCTTCGCTATGCTCCTCCAAATCCTCTAACATCCCATTCAAATCCTCCTGCTCCATCTCTGTAGACATTACATATCGAAGATATTCATCTGTTCCTGTTTCAGATAAATCAAAATCAATATCTATGAGTTCTCCATCTTCGGGGTCATAATACTTTTCGGGATATCCATCTCCATAATAACGCTGTGGATACTGCGCTCCTACAAAATAATCCATATCAGCATTTTCTTGTGAGAGTGGAGAACCAAACAAGTATGCAATTATTCCGTCTATCTCCTTTTGAGCATACGTTACAACTGTGGCGACAAGTCCTTCTTGAAGCGTTACATAGCCAAACTCATAGTATTTAGGTGTATTATCGTAATTATACACAACCTTAGGGTATGGAGTCAGGCACCATGGTTCGTGTATATTTCTCCCCATAAAAGCATTTGCCCCCGCCAATAATTCAACCGTTGCCAAGTAACGCGCCATCCGATAGTCCACGATGTTTTCTTCATCCAGAGACACAAGGTCTAATATTTCGTTTGGTTCCGTAAAAGGCATTCCAAAATTCATAGAATTGTAAATAGCAGGATCTGCAACTGATGCTTTCCGAATAGGAGAATCACTCACACCAGTAGAAGAAATTTCATTTTGGCATGACACAAATAATAATACCACAATGGGTAAACAACACATCTTGTGAGATGTCAGTTTTCTTGAATGTTGATGTTTCATGATACTGATTTATTTATTGGTTAATACTGAAATTTGTTTGTTAATTGTTTGGGTTATGGGTTTGCCATAGTGTCGTGGCACTCCGCCTGCTGCTCCAATGCGTGCCAGAGGTTGTCGTCGGGAACAGGGGCGGTGATAGAGATAGGTTCGTGGCTGACGGGGTGGACGAACTCGATGCGGCGGGCATGGAGACAGATACCGCCGTCAGGGTTGCTGCGTTTGGCACCATATTTAAGGTCGCCTTTGATTGGGCATCCGATAGCCGCCAGTTGACAACGGATCTGATGATGTCGCCCCGTCTCGAGGTTGATTTCAAGCAGCGCATAGCGGTCGCCTTGCGCAATAGTCTTGTAGGTCAGCACCGCGCGTTTGGCCTCTTTGCTGAGCGGATTGCCGTCTTTATCCACTCGGGCGATATACGATTTGTTCTGTTTCTCGTTGCGGATGAGATAGTTCTCCAACCGTCCTTCGGGCTCGGCAGGCGCATTCGCCACGATTGCCCAATAGGTTTTCTTGATTTGCTCATGCGATTTGAACATGTCGTTCAGCCGCGCCAATGCCTTACTCGTGCGGGCAAAAAGCACTACTCCACTCGTGGGGCGGTCGAGACGGTGAGTAACCCCAAGGAATACCTCACCGGGTTTGTTGTATTTCTCCTTGATGTATGCCTTGACGGTTTCGGACAGCGGCGTATCACCCGTTTTGTCGCCCTGCACTATCTCGCTGCAAGTCTTGTTGACTGCAATGATATGATTATCTTCGTAAAGAACAGTCATCTTATTTGTCTCCTTTATGTGCGCGTTGTCGAACAGCCTCGTAGATCATCACGCCTGCTGCCACCGATACATTGAGGCTCTCAATGGCGTTAGTCATCGGGATACGCACACGGTCGGTAGCCAGTTTGAGGTTCTCCTCGTAGATACCTTTTTCCTCCGATCCCATGATGATGGCCATCGGTGCGGTCATATCCACATCGGTATAGTCGATATCGGTATGCTCGGTGGCTGCCACAATGCGTAACCCGCTATCCCTCAGGTAGGTAAGGCAGTTCTGCAAGTTATCCGCCTTGCACACGGGCAGCGTATGGAGCGCACCCGCAGAGGTCTTGATAGCATCGCCGTTGATCGAGACACATCCGCGCGTAGGAATAATGATCGCATGCACGCCTGCGCACGCACATGTGCGAGCGATAGCACCGAAATTGCGCATATCGGTGATGCCGTCCAACACCATCAACAACGGAGTCTTACCCTCATCGAAGAGCGATTGCACCACATCCTCCACACGATAGAACTCTATTGGCGAAAGGAACGCGATGACCCCTTGATGATTCTTGTCGGTGAACTGATTGAGTTTCTCCACCGGTACTTTCTGCACAGGCGTATTCGTTCCCTCTAATTTTTGCAGCAACTCCTTGCCGATACTGCTACTCATATCACGGCGCAGCAGCACTTTATCCAGCACCTTACCGGCATCGATTGCTTCTATCACCGCACGGATACCAAAAATCATCTCTTTTTCAGGAGGCCGCTTGGTATCGTATTGCGGTTTACTCTCACGCCGAGGCGCAACATTGCGCTCGTGATTAAAATTCGGATTATAACTTTTCTGATACATATTTCGTATTTTAATAGACTAACCAATCAAGAAATTTATCGATGTCTTCATCGTAGGCATAAGGGGTATCCACAAGGCGTCTTCCATCTGTATCTAACTGAATATAAAACGGTTGCGCATTTGCGCCATACTCTGTACGCTGCATATAACTCCACTTGTCGCCTACCGTCTTGAGCGTAATTCTCCTGCCGTTCTCCTCGGTTTCTATAGGTTCGGGCAGCGGTGTCTTATCGTCCACGATGAGCGAAATGAGCACATAGTTTCTTAGGTGCGTCTCTACCTCTGGTTTCGACAGCACGGCCGCCTCCATCTTGCGACAATTAACACACCCATAACCGTTAAAGTCCACAAACACAGGCATTTTGTGCGCACGAGCGTAAGCCATACCCTCATCGTAGTCGGTGAAAGTAATCTGCCGGTCAGCCGCAGCGGGGGCTTGGTTCACTGTCCAATCTTGCGTACTTATCGGCGGTGCAAAAGCCGAGATGGCTCGCAAAGGTGCGCCCCACAACCCGGGCACCATATACATCGCAAACGATAAGGAAATCACCGCCAAGAAGAACCGTGTTACACTCGTCTTGCGATGACTCTCATCATCGTTGGGGAACGAAATCAGCCCCAGCAGATACAACCCGAGCAAGGCAAAAATAACAATCCAAAGCGCGATAAACACCTCTCTATCAAGGATATGCCAACCATAAGCCAAGTCGGCCACGCTCAAGAACTTCAGCGACAACGCCAACTCCAAGAACGCCAGCGTTACCTTAAAAGTATTCATCCAACCGCCCGATTTCGGCAGTTTTTTCAGCACAGATGGGAACAACGCAAACAGAGAGAACGGCAATGCCAACGCTATCGCAAAGCCCAACATACCCAATGTAGGCGCAAGCAACGACTTACCCGCCGCCTCCACCAGCAGTGTCCCGATAATCGGTCCCGTGCAGGAGAACGAGACAATCACCAGCGTAAACGCCATAAGCAAGATGCTCAAGAAACCGGTCGTCTTACCCGATTTGGCATTGAGGGCTGTGGACCACGAACTCGGAAGCGTAATCTCAAACGCTCCGAAGAACGAAGCCGCAAAAAGCACTAATATCAAGAAGAAAATAATGTTCACTACTGCATTGGTACTCAGCGCATTAAGTGCAGATGCACCAAAGACAAGCGTTACCAACAGTCCCAATCCGACATAGATAATGATGATGCTCAGTCCGTAGAGCAGCGCATCGCGCACGGCGTGTACATTGGTCGTACCCCGCGCTGCTCCGCTGCGCTTGATAAAGAACGAAACCGTCATCGGAATAATCGGCCATACACAAGGGGTAAAAATCGCCAGCAGTCCGCCGAGCAGTCCCATAGCAAACACCCACCATAGCGACTTATCCTCCTCATTATCATTGGTTTGCGCTATAGATTGCTCTTGAGCCGCTATTGTCGAGGCGGCATACTCCCACACCTCGGGCGCGGTACACATCTTGTCATCGCACGCATTGAATCGTATCGAGACAGCCCCTGTATCAGGCAGCGTCAGCGTGTATATCCCGGCATACTCCTCGCCCACCGTTGTCCCATTCACCTCAATCACGGTCAAATGCCACCCCGCCTCTATCTCGGCAGTCAAGCGCACGCTGTCGCCGACTGCTTCTCCGCTCCACCGCACAGGGTTCACTATCTGCCCCATTGCCCCTGCCACCGACAGGAGCAACACACACACACTTATCAGTATTCGTCTTATATTCATCTCTATGGTTTATTCTCGCTTGATACATGCACCGATGGCGTTGAGGCGTCGCTCTATGTCCTCGTAGCCGCGGTCTATCTGGTCGATATGGTCGATACGACTTGTACCATCCGCCGCCATGGCTGCAATCAGCATTGCAATACCTGCGCGAATATCGGGCGAAGTCATATTGTTGTGGCGTAAACGCATCTGCCGGTCGTGTCCAATCACCACCGCGCGGTGCGGGTCGCAAAGAATAATCTGCGCCCCCATATCTATCAGTTTGTCCACAAAAAACAATCGGCTCTCAAACATCTTCTGATGAATCAGCACCGACCCGCGTGCCTGCGTGGCTACCACTAAGATAACCGACAGAAGATCAGGCGTTAAGCCCGGCCAAGGCGCATCGGCTACCGTCAGTATCGACCCGTCTAAGAACGACTCAATCTGGTAGTGCTCTTGTGCCGGGATATAGATGTCATCGTTGCGTTGTTCCACAGTGATTCCCAACCGACGAAACGCCTCCGGAATTATTCCGAGGTCTTTGTACGACACATTGCAAATCGTCAGTTCGCTGCCCGTGATAGCCGCCATTCCAATAAACGACCCCACCTCAATCATATCCGGCAGCAGCGTATGCTCCGTGCCGTGCATCGACTGTACACCGCTTATAGTCAACAGGTTAGACCCTACGCCTTCTATCTTTGCGCCCATCCGATTGAGCATTCGGCAGAGTTGCTGGATGTAGGGCTCGCACGCCGCATTGTAGATGGTGGTCGTACCCTCTGCCAACACCGATGCCATTATGATATTGGCCGTACCCGTTACGCTCGCTTCATCCAAAAGCATATAGGTTCCACGCAACTGCTTGCACGAGAAATGGTACGCACGCAACGCATGGTCGTACTCAAAACCGGCCCCGAGGTTCAGCATTCCCTGGAAATGGGTGTCCAAACGCCGACGACCGATTTTGTCCCCGCCCGGTTTGGCATAAGTAACCTCTCCGAAACGCGCCAACAGCGGCCCGATGAGCATCACCGATCCGCGCAGTTTATTACATTTCTGCAAGAACTCCACGCTATGCAAATACGCCGTATCGATGTCCCGCGCACAAAACGAATACTTGCCTTTCGCTATCCGTTTCACCGCCACGCCCATCGACTGCAGCAGGTCTATCAAGTTATTAACATCCAGTATATCAGGCAGATTGCTCATTATCACCTCGTCTTGCGTGAGCAATACGGCACACAGCACTTGCAATGCCTCGTTCTTTGCCCCCTGCGGAGTGATACTCCCATGCAGTTTATGCCCGCCTTCTACCACAAAAGTTGCCATTTCGTACTTTTCCTATTGTTTTTTATAGTCCCGGTTCCTGCAGAAAACCTGCGCTTTCTGCCCGCCCGACACATTATTTATATATAGTTCACCTCGGGTGAGATTTCTATTCCGAATTTCTCTCGCACGGCGTTGCGCACCTCTTCCGCCAAGCCTATCACCTCTTGCGGAGTGGCCTCGCCCGTGGCATTCACTATCACAAGCGGCTGATGCTCATACACTTGCGCACCGCCTAAGCGTTTTCCTTTGCACCCGCATTGCTCAATCAGCCACGCTGCCGGCACCTTGATTCCGCCTTTGACCGCATAGTGCGGCATATTCGCAAACTGTCCCTGCAGTGCTTCAAACTGCTCCTCGCTGATTACCGGATTCTTAAAGAAACTGCCTGCCGACCCTAATTCGCCCACCTCGGGCAGTTTCTGTCGGCGAATACGAATCACCGCATCGCGCACCTCTCGCAATGAACGAGGATTCAGTTCGCGCAAGTTGCCGTAATCCAAGTGCAACTCGGGGTGTTTCTGCAGCCGATACACTACGCTCGTTACCACATACTGCCCCCGCAGTTCATTCTTAAAAATACTGTCCCGATAGCCGTAGCGACACTCCTCATTGCTAAAAACGCGCTCTTCCCCGGTGGCCGTTTCTACCGTTTTCACACTCTGTATCACATCCTTCGCCTCCACGCCATAAGCCCCTACATTCTGTACGGCAGACGCCCCCACTTCGCCCGGGATATGGCTTAGGTTCTCCAAACCGCCAAGCCCCATATCCACCACTTGCTCAATCAGTTCGTCAAGCACTATTCCTCCTTCGGCTTCTATATCCACATAGTCGCTATCCTCGTCCAAAGCCCGCGCACGGCACATTCCAGAGTGCAGCAACACACCGTCAAAATCTTTGGTAAACAGCAGGTTAGACCCGCTGCCTATGACCATTATCGGCTGCCCGGCATAGCGTTTCAGCAGGTCTTGCAACTCCGCTACCGACCCATATTCTGCCCACACACGCGCACGCACATCCATCTGAAAGGTGTTACGCGATCGAAGCGATATATTTTCTTCTATTTTCATCTCTGATTCATTATTTTTCTACCGAAGTACAATTTACAAAACTCTTCGTTTTTGTAGCAATTTGATACCTTTTCGCCCATTCTGCTTACTATCTGCTTTCCTGTTTTTGAGCCGATTTTGTCGAACTCTTGTCGAGACCTTATCGAGACCTAAAGCCGACCTCGCCAAATAGCAAAATGTTATTTTTTGCTCGGGCAGCACACATCGCTCGGCATTCGCCAATCGCCTCGTGGTGAGAGACTCACCCCTACCACTTTCGGCCCGTCGGGCATACACGAACGCTTAAACTGTTGCTGATAGAATCGGCGGAAGAATACATCCAACCAATGCTCTATCGTTGCCTCATCGTACTTGTCGGCAAACGCCTGCGAAGCCATATACTCGATTTTCGCACGAGTAAATCCGTAGCGTAGATAGTAGTAGATAAAGAAATCGTGCAACTCGTAGGGACCCACTTTGTCCTCGGTGATTTGTGCAATATTGCCGTTCTCATCTGCTGGCAACAACTCCGGCGACACGGGCGTGTCAATCACATCGAGCAGCACCCGCCGCGTCTCCTCGCCAAACAGATTATCTGCAGCATAGCGCACCAGATAGCGAACCAAGGTCTTCGGGATACCCGCATTGATACCGTACATCGACATCTGGTCGCCCGAATAAGTTGCCCAACCGAGTGCCAACTCGCTCAAATCGCCTGTTCCTACCACGATGCCATTGTGTTTGTTGGCCATATCCATTAGAATCAGCGTGCGGATTCGCGCCTGTGCATTCTCGTAGGTAACATCGTGGTTATCAATATCTTGCCCTATGTCCGCCAGGTGCTGCGTCGCTACTTCTCTGATAGGTATCTCGTAGGTGGTTACGCCCAACTGCTCCATCATCGCCAAGGCGTTTTGATAAGTTCTGTCGCTCGTGCCGAACCCGGGCATCGTGATGCCCAACACACGCTTGCGGTCGTACCCCAACTGGTCAGCCGCCATCACGCACACCAGCAAAGCCAAAGTCGAGTCCAATCCGCCCGAGATACCTACCACCACCGTTTCCGAATGGGTATGTTCCCAACGGCGCATCAGTCCGCTCGTTTGGATAGAGAAGACATCGGTGCAATACGCATCTTCCTCACCCCGCAACGGCAAGAACGGTGTCATCGAGAACCGACGATGAACAGGCTCGGTAAACTCAAAATCGATGCGCTCCAGCGGAGCCACATTGATTTTGCGATAGTGGCCATGCTTATCCTTCGTAAAATTGGTATTGCGTTGGCGATCGGTACGCAGACGCTCGATATCAATCTCTTGGATAATCATATCCGAAACACGCTGGAAACGAGCACCTTCCGTCAGCATATCGCCATTCTCGGCAATATAGGTCGAACCCGAATAGACCACATCGGTCGTACTCTCGCCCACACCCGACGAAGCATACACATAGCCGCAGTGTACACGCGCCGACTGCTGCGTGATCATCTGCCTACGGAAGGCATGCTTGCCCACAACGCAGTTGCTGCTCGATAGGTTGAATATCAGTTCCGCACCCTGGATAGCCAACTGAGTGGAAGGCGGAAGCGGGCTCCACAGATCCTCACAGATTTCGATTCCGAAAGTGTAGTCGCGTGTCGTGAAAAGCAGGTCGGGACCGAACGGCACATCACCGCTCCAAATCTCTATTGTCGGGATACGAGGTGCCACCGTGTTCCACGCATACTCCATCGCCAAACGCCCCGAGGTGAACCAACGCTTCTCGTAGAACTCACCCGTATTGGGCAGGTTGATTTTCGGCACTACGCCCAGCACCTCCCCATCGGTCATCACAAACGCACAGTTGAATAGGTTGTTGTCCACCTGCAGCGGTGCGCCTATCAGCACCACAATCGGTTTTTCGCGTGTGAATGCACACACTTCCTCCAATGCTGCCAAAGCATCTTGCTGCAGTTGCTGAGTAAAGAACAGGTCGGCACAAGTGTAACCCGTCAGCGTCAGTTCCGGGAAGCAAATCACCTCCACACCCTGCTCCACAGCCTCTTCTATCTGGCGTTTCACCTCCTGCGCATTGTATTGGCAGTCTGCCACGCGTATCATCGGCACTGCCGCCGCCACACGCACAAAACCAAAATTTGTATTCATAGATAAATAAATCGTTTTCACATTTCTATTCCACCCCGGTTTCCTATATCCCCTAACCCACCTAGGTTCCCTAGTTTATCTAGAATATCTAGTCTATCTAGATCTTCTAGAGCATCTAGTCCATCTAGACATCCTAGTCCTCCCCAAAAAATCACCTGCGCAAAGTTACCAATAAAAAACGAATTTCGCAAGAGACACCCCACAAAAGCCCCAAAAGAAAAAAAATGCAGAAAAAGTAACAAAAAATCACTGCAAAATTTGCGTATTCCAAAAAATAGCAGTACCTTTGCACCCGCTTTCGAGAGAGAAAGTAATCAATTACCCTCGGTGCTATCGTCTAGTGGCCTAGGACAACGGCCTCTCACGCCGTAAACCCCGGTTCGAGTCCGGGTAGCACTACACAAGCAGGACTATACTTCGTATAGTCCTGCTTTGCTTATCAAGAAGTTTTATTGCTCCGTCGCTTGTACTTTTGCAAAATTAGTCGTACCTTTGCATCTCCGTTGCGCATAGTGAACAAAAAAAGCAACCGAACAAACATTACCAAATCATCAATCCCACACATTTCTATGGAAGCACTCATCAACCACATCAACTATCGTTTAGACACCCTTCGCCACACGGCGGGAGTAACCTGCTGCAAAACCGAATACTCCGGCGATATCGTCATCCCCGACACCATCACCTGCCAAGATACCGTCTATCGCGTAACGAGTATCCTACCCTACGCCTTTGCCGGCTGCAAAAACATCACCTCAGTCAGCCTCCCCGACGGCCTGACTCATATCGAGATATGCGCATTCAAAGAATGCTCCGGTCTGACCGCAATCGACTTCCCCAATACGCTCAAAAGCATTGATACACAGGCATTTTACAAATGTACAGCGCTTGCCGATGTGCATATCCCCGACACAATTGCCAATATCGGCAACCATGCCTTCGGTCACACCCGTTGGTGGGACAACCAATCCCGAGGGGCCATTTACATTGGCACACACCTTTGGAAATACAACGGCAAAATGCCAAAAGAGACACATATCGAGGTCAGAGAAGGCACTACCGACATCGAAGAATCAGCCTTCCAAGGCTGCCGCAATCTCACCTCAATCACGCTGCCTACCTCGCTGGTAAACATCAAAAACAATGCTTTCACCGATTGCTTCGGCTTAACCTCCATTGCCATCCCCAAGGGTGTGGAATGTATCGACAACGAGGCCTTTGCAGGCTGCACTTCGCTCGAATCGATCACCCTCCCCGAGAGCCTAACTTGTATCGGTAGCGGTGCGTTCCGGCACTGCACCGCCCTTGCCGACATTGCCCTACCCTGCCACTTGCAATCAATTGGTGATGAAGCATTTGGGGAGTGTACTGCTCTGAAAAAGATTACTTTCCCGGACTGCATCATCTCTATCGGAAGCCAGGCCTTCACCAACTGCAATCACCTCGCAGACATCTATATCCCCGACACGATACAAAGCATTGGTTACAAGGCCTTTACGGGCACGCCGTGGTGGAACCGACTGCCCAATGGAGTCATCTACATTGGCAGCATACTCTACACCTACAAGGGCAAAATGCCTCAAAACACACATATCGACATCGCCGAAGGTACCAAGATAATCGAAAAATTTGCATTTAGCAACCGACGAAACCTCACCGCCATGACCATTCCCGACAGCGTAACTACTATCCGAAGCAACGCCTTCGAATGTTGCGGAGGTTTGACCGACATCACCATCCCCGACAGTGTAGTGAACCTGGACGAAAATGCCTTCAGAGCATGCAAAAAAATGGCGACAGACAAAAGCGAACCCACAAACAGCCCAAATAGGGATTTGACTATCGCAGCAGGTACTACCGAAATCAAAAATTCCGCATTCCTAAGATGCACACAACTCACATCGATTGTCATTCCCAATGGCGTAAAACGCGTTGGTCATTACGCCTTTTGCGGTTGTACAAATCTCGTATCAGTAAGCATACCCGATAGCGTTACTTATATCGGTGAGTATGCGTTCAAGGATTGCGCCAATCTCATTTCTATCAACATTCCAAACGGCGTTACATATATCGAAAGAGGCACTTTCCGTAACTGCCACGATCTCACTTCAATCACACTCCCTGCTAACCTTAAATCAATTAGCAGTACGGCATTTCAAAACTGCAGACACTTAACGGCAATCACTATTCCTCAAAGTGTCACCAATATATGGCAAGCAGCATTCGAACATTGCGATATGCTCACTACTATCAATCTTCCAAGCGGCGTAACCACAATCAACAATGCTACATTCAAACGCTGCCGAGGTCTGATGTCTATCACCATTCCGCAAGGGGTACATTATATTGCCGATGCTGCATTTTGCAGTTGTACCAATCTGACAACCGTTACCCTTCCCGACTCTATTAAATATGTAGGAACCGACATTTTCGCTCATTGTCCCCGTTTAGAGACCATACACATTCCTTTCGGTACAAAGGAACACTTCTGCGCAATCGGATTAGCGCAATACGAAAAACTTATGGTCGAAGACATATAGGTCTAAACCTCATAGTTGAACACAACCAAGCATACACAAAAAGAGGGGTTACAACATTGTTAGAACCCCTCTTTTGCAGCCTATTTGCCGTCTTTGTCGTCGTGCGGGCTGATTTCTACTATTTGTTTGCGCCATCGTTCTAAGCCCATCTTGCAGAATTTCTCCGTCATCCCTTGCGGCACATAGACAATAGTTTGTTGATTATCGTAGTGCCGACCTAATATAGCCCAACCAATCTCCTCGATAGATGCAGGTAAAGTAATGGACATCAAACTCTCGCAGTCTTCGAAAGCCAATTCCCCAATGCTCGTTACACCATCGGGGATAATTATGGATGTTAAACCACTACCACAGAACGCACCTTCACCGATGCTAATCACACTATTTGGGATGGTGATAGAGGTTAGGTTCGCACAATCGCTGAAAGCACTAGCACCGATACTCATTACACCATTAGGGATAGTGATAGAAATTAAACGACTAAAAGCAAATGCATACCTCCCTATGCTTATTAGTTTTGATGGAATTGTAATAGAAGTAAGTTTTACACATCCCAAAAATGCGTGTGCACCTATGTTCGTTACACGATAAGAGATAGATCGTAGGCTACGGTAGCAGGAATTACGATGTCGCCGGCATACTTCTTTGGGAAGACGGTAGCAGTGCAGGTAGCAGAGTCTAAGGAATAGCAGATATTGTCTATTAAAACTTGCTTCATATTTGTGTTGATTTTTAGAGGATTATGTGCATGGAAATTTAGCGTATGTTCGTATCGGAATCTCTACATCTTGTCAGAATCTACATAAACATCATTTGTGTTTGTGCTGAAAATTCCGCAAATACGGATTCGCATGGGGCACAAAGTAGAACTGCAAAAGGGCTGCCCGACAATGCAAAACAGCATTTCAAACTTGTCAGACAGCCCTAACAAGATAGGGGCTACAACCCAAATTTTGCTAAACTGTCCATCAGTTTCTCACAATGTTCGTCCATTATGCCGAAAGCAACTTGATCAGACTCCGGTATGTCCAATAGTAAAGCATAATAATAATTGTCTTTGTTGTTCCATTTATAGTCCAATGATTCAACTGCCTCCTTTAAGTAAGACTCCCCAAATTGATATTCATTTTTTGAGTCCATAAAGCAACCTATCTCCATTTGAGAGTGGTCTTTTCCGACATTCCACTGCATACTGATTCTTATACGATGAGTATCTTTAGTTTGGCTGTAGTATGTATATGTCATATCACTCGAATCGAAATGCAACTGCCACCCTTCATTTTTTTTATCTTTAAGGTGCAAATAGTACTTGTATGCATGGAGGTTGGCATGATAAGATTTTGCAGTCCGCTTTGTGATGAGATAAATGGTATCCCACCACCATTGTATATTCTTTTCTTGGCAATACTTCAATAACTTAGGCTCTTTGACAAAATCGCTATACCAATCGCCATTCTCTTCCTCGTTGTAGTTTTCAATCATCTTATCCATTACTTCCTTGTATTTATCTTCGCCATCACCACCTTCAAGCAATTCATCGAAAAATGCTTTCATCTCCGAATTGTTATTGACAAACAAATTGCGCCAATCTTTCGGGGCATACGCAAAACATAGATTTGTCCAACCATCAAAATACCAAGGATAATTTTTAATCTTTCGAGTAAGTAGCGCACGCCGTACCAAATCCAATTCCTTATCCTGCTTAAGGGTATTTTCTGTAGATTTGAACAATGTACAGAAACAATGGTAATACCTCTCAAACTTCTCAATGAAGAAATCCTCCGACTGTTTGCATACCCAATCGAGCAAAGGCGAAATATCACCCTTGAGGATACAATGATGCTCTGCTTCCCAAAACAAGTCTTCAAGACTTTCGTCTCGTTGCCGCACTAAAATGGTTATTTTCTTACGATCCTTATCATCCATCACATTGGTATCGTTGTTTGACAAGATAAAGTCGTACAAACTATTGTTCCACGACTTCTTATAGAAAGAACGATAATCTGCGAGAAACTTTAACAATGGACTATGATCTATCTTACCTCTACGAACAACCCTATTGCGCATAGTCTGGCGCACTCTCTCGAACTCTCGATCGGAGTTTACACCTACGAAAGATGCCGTCAATAAGGATTTGAGTACCATAAAATTTCCGTCTTCTTTTGTTCCATAAAGGCGTTGAATTTCTTTTTGGAACTGCTCTTCTGACGGAATTCGCTCAAGAGCCTCAAACCAACTCTCAAGAATCGGAAGTTTAAGACGACCTTCGCAATCCTTCAATTCCTTACATACTTCGGCTGTTTCCAATTCTTCTACTACCCGAATAAAGTTATTGAGTGCGAGATCCACTTGGCGTATAGCATCTGTGCCTTGTTGAGGACGATGAGAATAAAAATACTCCTCCCAATCATCCCACTTCTTACCATACTCTTCCACTTCGTTTCCGGACAAAGATTTGAATAGCCGAGGTTTTATCTGCTCGGAATCGGTCAGTTTTTGTCCTCTGGAGTTCATTGTAATATACAACTCCTCTCCCTGCGAAGTTTCCTGCACATCAAAGTACCAAAAATACACCTTTTGCCGCAAATCAGCGTATGTGATATTCGCTCGCAGATCTTTCAATGAGAATAAATCCAAAGCCTCTAAGATGGACTTTATGGTAGGATCATTATCATACTCCGTGAGATACCATTTCTGCTTTTTAATATCTTCGGAAGTTTTACATTCGTGGGAGAATAACTCACGAAGAAAAACCTCCGTCATTGGGCGGACATTGTACGAAAAAGCCATCGTCGGATTTTTTACATGTAGTAAATTCTGAAAATCCGTTCGAGTATCCTCAGACTCACAACTAAGCACAAAGAGCAGCAAAACAAGAGATGTAAGACGCTGCTGACCGTCTATCACATAGTGCTCAGAACCATGTACTGTGTAGGAGTAGAGAAAACCAACATTTATATGGTCCGACTTGATGCGCCCGTTTATGTCGGAGATAAACGACTTCAAAACCGATTTATTACTTCCCCAAACATATTCACGCTGAATTTCGGGGATGATCAAGGTAAACTCGGATAACAACTTACCCAAACTATATTCTTCCATACTTATTTGCCATTTAAGAAATTATCTAATAACTCGTGAGAGCGTTCTATTGTCTTTTGAATGTCTTCTTGCGACCACCTCCATTCTGAGTCGTTGCTATTGACTTTTTGAAGGAAAATATCAAAAGTGTACGGACGGACATAATACTTATTCTGTGCATTCTCCATAATTATGCGTTGCACTTTCTCTCGGTATAATGCATTGCCATAACTTTTGTTTATATGCTCATCCAAAAGAACCAGGTTGCCGATGCTGTTTTGGGCATATTTATTCATCTCAGCATTAATACCGCCAATATTATCCTCTGTCAATTGTTCATCAAAACTATTGAGCAGGTTCAATAGACTTTTCCTAATCTCCGCATCCTTATCTGAGTTATAGGCTTCCTTCACAAAATGCAGCCAATCCTCTCTGCTCCTATTTTCTTTTTCCTCATTTTTGTTAGGGCAACAAGATCTGATATGCTCTATATTCTCTTTATTATTTCGGCGAAGATACGAGACCTTTAGCCGATTTGTATAGCCATTCTTTTCCATCCACAAAATTTCAATCAGTATCAGCAACTCATTCAAAAAGGCATCATTATACCAATCGTATGATAAATCATCGACATCTTTGAGCAGTTCGTTCCACACTGATTTCACAGTATCCTTATCAATATCCTCTGATGTAAATGATTTCACAGCATCCGGATTACGCCTCTTTGCCACCCAAAAAAGTATCCATCGTTTTATTTGGCAAAGAAAGTCTTGCTTGTTCTCTGATTTATTCCATAATTCCCAAAGTTTGGCAAATGAAACCTCCGGGAATTGCTTGAAATTGAAGGACACATAGCCGATCCAATGATACATATTCGGAGAATTATACCAATCCTTCAAAGTATTGTGCATAGCAATAAGTGAGGCATACAACTCATAATGATCATCACCTTGGCACTTGTTGATATCATGTCCATTCTCAAAGAAACTGAAACCAAACTTATCCTTATCCGTTTTATACGCCTCGAAATACAAACGATACAAAGTGTTTATCTTATAACTGTTGCTAAACTCCTCTGTATCTTTGTCGTTGGGTAACATCTGATTAAAGAAGGTATAATGATCCGGATCATTCCACCACTTGACCATCTCATCCAACACCAATCCGATATGAACACGAAACTCGCCAACCTTGTTGGGATCTAAATCGCGATACTTCTCACGGGCGGCTCGTGTAATGAGTTCTGCTCTCACCAAATCTGCACCGTCAAGATCTACTTTTCCGCCATTTAGCCCTGCAAAGATATCATTTTCATTGCCCTTCTCCATTGCATTCTCAATGAGTTTCAGGTGGTCGGTAATCGTAGAGGTGTCAAGGGTATGAGCATCGTCTTCAAACCATTCTTTAATGCCTTTAGCGACATCTAATATATACCATTGATCCTTGCGCTCAGCATCATTGGGATTGATAGGAGAATCCCAAACCTTACCGGTGGCAATCTCATCACTCAATAGTTTGTGCGTTTCTTCACGCACGGAATACCGCAAGCAATCGGGATAGAATAAAGACTCATCTAATTGTCCTTTCTTCTTCAAGTACGACATCAGGATATACAATGTGGTCAAGCGTTGTTGCCCATCTACCACATTGTAGCCATCTTTTGCCGGTACTAAAGTGATGTTCTGCAAACAGTAGAAAGAATAATCATCCTTTTTGTTGTGATTATCCTCAAACTTTGAGAGGTCATCCAATAGTGTTTTTACATTTTGAGATGTCCATTTATAACCCCGTTGGTATTCCGGAATGTTATAATGTTTTCCTTCCTTAAATACCTCTCTTACAGATTTCAAAAGTTCTTTAGACATATAAAATCAATTCGGTTAGTATTGTATGAATATATTTGCTTGGTCATCTTAGTGCCAAAAGCCATCACCCCTTATCGGAGGAAAGCGGCGGTGAATTCGATGTTCTCTATCTCACAGAGTAGGGTGCGGCATTCCTCATCCGATAGTTTCTCGATATGCTGTCGATAGTATTTGCGCGTGAGATCGAGGTGGAGTTGATAGACAGACCGAATATCGTCGAAATATTCCTCCATCTCCCATATCTCGCACTCTACATCTCCCCGCATGCCCGGACAAAAGAGCACCTCGGTTTCCTTAGCATTTTCCTGCAAACGGGCGATGAGTGCATTGCGGCAGAAAATCAGCGGCAAGATATAATCAGCCCCTTTCAGCAAATGCCACCCGTTGAAATGGCTGTCCGGTAGGTTCTGCTCACGGAACTGAATATCCACTTTGTGCCACGAGATGTTCTTCGGATCTTTGAGAATAGAGCGAAGCAGACCGGAAGTGTAGAGGCGTTCGTAGTTGAACGACAAACGATCTTGGTGGATGAGCAACCCCTCGCGTACTGCAGGAGCGAGCGAATCATCAATAGTGCAGTTGTGGCAAACAATGCGCTGAGTAAAAATGTCAGTTAGTTTCATTTTGACAGAAATTTTGAGTGGTTATTTGAGTGGTTAATAATTTGCTTTTTCAAAAACCGCTGCAAAAGTAGTGCAACAGAATGCCAAATTACGGCAGAGATGAGAGAAATCTTTGGTAGATGAGTGTTTTTATGGCGAATTCGCTTCAATCTATGCGCTCGATATCAAACCACCCCTTATTGGCGAGTGCTTTGCGGTAATCGAAGTCCTATACACGCTCGTACTCTTCGATAACTTCTTTGGCTCCGTTAGCAAACGGGTCGAGGTACTTGGTGGTAACGATGACTTTCATTCTTGGGGTTAAGAGTGTCCCATTGGTACGATGCTCCGCATTGGGAGTAATTTCAAATTGGTGTAACATAATTAATTATATTTAAATTGTGTTTGGGGGAATTAGATGCTTTTACGGGTGCAAAGACACGACAAATTTTGTAAATACGCAAGCACTATGGGAGAAACAGACACTATGGGAGAAAACGGCAAGGGCTTTGCGGAAAAAGAAATCCACACCTACCTATAAAAAGTATACAGGCTGCTTGGCAATTGACCAAGTAGCCTGTATGCGGACATCGCAACTCCGTTGTCGTGGTTTCTATTTAGTTTTGACTATTGCGCGTCTTATCTGCGCACTATATGCGTCTCGTTGTCTGCGCTATGACTTATTTCTGCGCTACGGAACGCCTTTGTTTCGGGAAATTGAAATGGTAAACCACCTTCACACCTGCATCCACATAACCCAACTTATCCACATAAGTATCCGTAGCCGACACCACCGATGCCGAAGCCTTGGTATCGCCCGACGGAGGAGTTACATTGATAAGGCTCTTATTGGCCGTTTCGCCCTTGAAAGCACTCACTACACTATAGTTGGCATACGCACCCAAACCGAGAGCATCACCATTGCGCAAACTCCACTCGTAACCAATCTCCGCCGTGAGCAACAAGTTTACTTTCCATTGGTTGTGGTTCTTACCCTTGTCGTTCAGTTGGTCGTTCTCCAATCGCCCGGTGATCGCCTCATTGGTTACATGCACGCCCTCCTCTTGGAAGTAGGCATCTACGGTAGGCGAAGTAATCGTCTGCTGATACGGCGTATAGAGCGGCAACAAGAGTTTGGGACCGACATTGAAGAACAGTCCTTTCTCTGTAATCAACGAGAACATAATCGGCACCTCCAACTGCAACTGGCGGTCGCATGATGTAACCTTGTCGGCCGACAGCGTATAATCGACAGCACCTTCCTCGGTATTCACCGTGTACGAATCATTGATATCCAGGTTGATACTGCTCTGCGCATAACCAAGGCTCAGTCCGGTCAGGATACCGAGGTCGATGGGGCGGCCGAACTTAGTCCAATAGTAAGCGTACTGCAGGTCGAGCATCACATCGAAGCCGCCCGGGCGTTTGCTATCACGGTTGAGTGCATGGAGCATATTGGCATATCCGCCACGCAGACCGATAGAGAAACGCTGATAGTTGGGCGATACAGGCTTGGTCTTCACCTCATTGTCCGGATTGCTCTCGGGCTGTATCACCTCCTCCGGTTCGGTCTTCACCGTATCGGGTTGGCTATCGGGCTTGCTTACCGCCACCGTAGTATCGGCTTTGAGCACTTCCTCGCCGTGCAACTTAGCCTGCTGCTCTATCTCGCGCTGCTGCAACTCCGACATCTGCGATACTTCCTCGGCACGCTTATCGATTTCTTTTTTCTGCTCTGCCTTTTTCTGCTCTGCCACAGCCTGTGCCACCGAGTCTTCGCGTGCCACTGCCCCTTTGAGCATAATATCGTTCGGGCCTACCCACGACATGATACCATTGAGCAACACGCCGTCGGGGAAACGTTTCGTGCCGATTTGTAGAATCGGGTGCGATACAAAATATACCCAGTTACTCATACGCTCGCCCGTCAGGTAACGCAGGCTCTCGCGTTTGATCACCACCGTATCGCCCACTTGCCAATCTACTTCCGAAGCCGGGGTAGCATTCTGCTCTTGCGCTGACGCACAAACCGATACCGACAGCAGCACCATCATCAAGGCAGCCTTGCACACATTAGCCGATTTCTTTGCCAATGTCATATAATTTATCTCTTTCATTGTCTTATATTTCATTGTTTGTCAGTCTGTTACTTTACCACATAGCGTAGCGTTATCTTATCATCGGCCGTATGCACATCCACCATATAGTAGCCGGTGTTTTGTGCGGCTTTCATCACAAACATCTCTGCCTCTTGCGAGTGGTAGGTAGCCACTTTCTGTCCGGTAGAGGAGTAAACCACTATCTCGGTCTCTACCTTGGGGTTGAGGTTGATGATGTGTATCTCCTCTTCGGGCTGTGCTATGCTCGGGCGCAACTCGGGCGCAAGGCTCTGTGTATCAGCACATATCAGAATAACTGTGCGTGCCTCTGCACCACAATCGCTCTCTGCGGTAGCGGTATGCGCAATCGTAGCATAGTAACTGCCCGTCAACTCCTCGGCTTCGGGTGTGGTGTAGTAGTAGCCCGTGCCTACCTCGGTATCGACCTCGGTATCGGGAGTATTACCCGCCATCTTGTACCAGTGTACATCCGCCTCGTTGATAGTCCAATCGGGCAACTGCTCACGAATCTTATTGAGGTTGATCATCAGCAATCGGTTGTTGTACATCGATTTAGCCGGCAGGTTGCTCAGCGTGGTGTCGTTATCGGCATTCGGTTGCTCCACTACGCAAACCAAAGTGGTATCCATCGTAGCACAGTCGCTGCTGATCTCGCACTTAAGCGTTACCTCTGCCGTTTGACCATCTAATGCAGTGTTGGTCAGAGCCACCCAATCGGTACCTTGCTGCATATACCAGCGAACCTGTGTATTGGGGGCAAACAACTCGTCGGCAGCCACAACCTCTTCGATAGTGGCGGGGGGCCTTAGCCGATTCTACCCCCCTCCCGTGTCGGAGG
>OGRD01000031.1_pt1 | contig 112520 bp, 91 predicted proteins | sample 1553441 | NCBI WGS metagenome assembly OGRD01 (sample SAMEA2580106, study PRJEB22360) | human gut metagenome | biome: human gut; feature: human-associated habitat; material: faeces | place: Denmark | collected 2008/2010
AGTTTTGGCAACCAAGGGTTAAACCCCCGCCGTTATTGGCAGCCGAACCGATACACCATTGGTTCGTCGTCGCATTTGCGTACTGCCACAAGGCATTGTCCGTTGCGTCCTCAAAGCCCGTGGAATACGGCAGCGTCGTACTGCTCTGCGCTATCGCACCCACGCTCAAGAGACACGCCAACAAGACCGAAAAGAGTTTGTTTTGCCTCATAATCGTAATGTTTTTAGTTTATATTTATTCTCTATGTCTATATTTTTGTACCTATCGTGCCATTCATACCTTTATCTATCCTCCTATTCCCATAGTTCCTCTAGATCTTCTAGATTCCCTAGACCTTCTAGTCCTCCTAGTTTCCTATCCAAAAATAAAACCTCGCAAAGTTACTGCAAAAAAACGACTTGTGCAATAGTCTTTTGTATTTTATTGTTCAAAAAGTTGTTTTTTCTGCCCGATTGCTTTCTTTTTGTTTGCTTTTCCTTCTCTTTTTATGCCCTTTATTCATTTTATGTATTTTTATGCCCCCCCCCTCCCCCTATATCTGCAACATTATGCATTCTGCATTGAGCAAGTGTTCTCGTCGCGGGCTTGCCAAGCCCGCATATTCTGCATTGAGCGAAGCTATAGTCTAATCATACTCTCATCATTATCTCGTCATTATCAATGGCATACTACATAAAATCACCGTCGAGCAACGACCGAGTCGCTACCGCATCACCTACAGAGGATATACATAGGAGTACTTCGCGTAACCGAGTCAACCAATCTCAGTATTAAGGCACAATTTGGTCAACCTTTTTCAGGACGACACAAAGTACCATCTCTGACGGACTATATACGGTACATATACGGTACATATACGGTAGATATACGGTACATATACGGTAGATAATACTGTTTTTGTAATACTTTTGTAAGGGGTATAATCCAAAACCGAACCTATTTGCTGCCAAAAAACTCCCACCGTGCCGTTTCGTACATACAAAAAGGGCTGCCCGACTATTCCGTCAGACAGCCTCTCGCTACTCTCCACACCGCGTCCTGCTACCGCGCAGCAGGGCAAACCTTATGCAGCCTATTTGAACCCGAACACAAAGTACACGGCAAGAATCAAAAACACGGCAGCCACCAAGTGATTCCAACGCAACTCCGTGTGAAACGCCACCATCGAGAAAATTACGAATACCGTTAGTGTGATAACCTCTTGAATTACTTTTAGTTGCATCAGGCTAAACGGTCCTCCGTTTCCCTCAAAACCAATCCGGTTGGCAGGCACTTGCAAGCAGTACTCGAAGAAGGCTATACCCCATGAGAACGCAATCACCGCAATCATCGGCCATTTCTGGAACCAACTCATCTCGCCCAATTTTAAGTGCCCGTACCATGCCAGGGTCATAAACACATTCGAGCAAATAAGCAGTAATACAGTATAAACTCCGTTCATTTTTCTACTATTTAGTTTTATTGTTTTGTAGTTCTTCTCGTTCTATAGCACCCCATATCGAGTCCCGCACATTGGGGTTGAGTGCCTCCAGTTGCCTCACCATCTGTTTCATTACCGTGCGACTGCTCTCTTTCTCAAACGGACAGAGTTGCTTCTGCTTCTCATACTTCCGTAGCACTGCATAGCGGGCAAGGTCGCGCTCCTCTATCAGGCATAGCGGCCGAATCAGTTCTATCGGCATCTTATCCAGTGCAAGGCTTGGCAAAATAGTCGTGAATGACCCTTGAAACACCAGGTTCATCAGCAATGTCTCTACGATGTCGTCCTTGTGGTGCCCCAAGGCAATCTTGTTGCAACCCAACTCCTGCGCTACATCAAACAACGCCTTGCGCCTGTACCAAGAGCATAAAAAACAGGGGTCTTTCTGTTTGTGTGCAGTGGCTGCGTCCTGCCCCGCATAAGCCTCGTTGTTGATTTCCGTATCTCGCACCACCAGCGGTACCTTGTATTCGGCGCAGAAACGCTCTAAGTAACCCGTATCAGAGATGTACGCACGCTCACGCACACGCACATGAACGGCAGTTACCTTAAATCGCGGCACAAAGATTTGCGCACGCTGCCCCAATAGTTCCACCAGCGCAAGGCTGTCCTTCCCCCCGCTCAGACCGATAAGGATATGGTCGCCGTCGCCTATCAACCCATAGTCGGCACAAGCCTTGTGAAACCGCTTCGTCAACCTGCGTTGCAGTTTCTCCGTTTCTATTTGCTCCTCGCTCTTCTGCCTATCCGGACTCTTTATTATATGGTTGCTCTGTCTATCCATATTCCCTATTGTGTAGTTGTTGTATTAGTTATTCGTTTCCCGTAATCGCTCTTAAACCTGCCATCCACTCTGCCTCTACCCATCATTCTTCTATCTTCTACCTATCCTCCTCCCTTTCTCTGCCCGCTTGTTGTACTATTTCGTAGTCGCTCCATACCCTGCTCGGAGCAAAGTACCCCCTTTTTCCGACTGCAAAGGTACAAAAAAACACCTAAATAGCACCCAAAAATGAGAAAAATGCATTTTTTCTCACTTTTTTCTCTAAAATATTTGGTCATATCAAAAAAAAGCAGTAATTTTGCACCCGCTTTCGAGAAGGAAGCAAGTGGTCTTACACAAATTGCGGCAATAGCTCAGTTGGTAGAGCACGACCTTGCCAAGGTCGGGGTCGCGAGTTCGAGTCTCGTTTGCCGCTCTGAGAGCAGGACTTTGTTCCTGCTTTTTTACTCTAAAAATGCGCCCGAATGGCGGAATTGGTAGACGCGCTCGTTTCAGGTGCGAGTGTTGAGAGACGTGCAGGTTCGAGTCCTGTTTCGGGCACAACTACACAGAGTAAAAGTGATCTTTAGACATAGCGGAAAGACGCTAACGCGTTAGATAATAGGGACAGGGGTTCCGAAAAAGAACTTAGGTTCTAAAGATCTGACGAATGGAGGTGCGAAGCCGATTACTACTCATTGCAATATCCCTGCAATCCCGAGTATGACCTATAGGGTACGGAGTGAAAAAAAACAAAGTGCCGCTGTCTTAGGGAGTGCCAAGGTTGAAGTAGATTATTGCGATGCTCGGCTGCAAGCGCACCCTCCTACGAAGCGCAGGTGGTGAAATTGGTATACACGCTACTTTGAGGGGGTAGTGGTCGCAAGATCGTGTGAGTTCGAGTCTCATCCTGCGCACATTAGAGAGAATTGCTTTCAACGGCAGTTCTCTCTTTTTTTTTGATATATAGTCTGCCTGAAATTCCTATTCTATATAGATCACCTAGAGCATTTAGAATACATAGATCCTCTAGATCTCCTAGAATATCTATTTCCCCTAGTTCCCCTACATATCAAAAATGCAAACCACACTTAGCAAAATGCATAAATACTACCATAAAAAGATACTTTGTATTGCATAGTTCTGATTTTTGCAGTACTTTTGCAGCGTAAAACAAAAACTATAACCCTTAAAAACTACACAAACAATGAAAAATCGTATGATTTTGCTCGTGAGCGTATGCGCTCTTTCTCTTACCGCTTGTGCAGGAAATGCACAAATCGTTGCGTACAACAATCTGCCGCAACAGGCACAAACTTTCGTAACCACCCATTTCTCGCAAAGCGACATCGCCTTCATCTTATCGGAGCGCGACGGCTTGCACAACGAGTACGAGGTGCGTTTAAACGACGGAACCAAACTCGAATTTGATTACCAAGGTAACTTGGAGAAAATCGATTGCCAAACACGCCCCGTGCCGGCGGGTATCGTACCCGCACCGATTGTGGAGTATGTCAATACCAAGCATGCGGGCATGTTTATCGTAGAGTATAGTATCGACCGCCGCAAACAGAGCGTCGAACTCAATACCGAAGTAGAAATCGAGTTCGACCGCGCAGGCAACTTCCTTCGTTACGACTGGTAATCCCCTCCTGCTATACAATGCGCTCGCAGAGAGGCTGAATAGACAAGCATAAACAAACAATCAATAAAACATAATAACTCTATGAATGACAAGAAATTAGTTCGCTCTAGCAACAAAATGCTTGCGGGCGTATGTGCAGGTATCGCTGAGTATTTCGGCATCGACGCCACTTTGGTACGCGTTCTCTATGCGGCGCTGAGTGTATTCTGTGCCGGCTTTCCCGGGATAATACTCTACATCATCTTAATGATTATTATGCCCCAATCGGACAACTGCTAACCGCTTGTCGCTATGGTCGAGAACATCAAAAGTCAGATGCGCAAGGGGATATTAGAGTACTGTATCCTCACCATCATCAGTCGCCGCGAAGCGTACGCCTCTGATATTCTGGAGGTTCTCAAAGCGGCAGACTTGATAGTGGTAGAGGGCACGCTATACCCGCTCCTGACGCGCATGAAGAACAACGGACTCTTGGCATATCGTTGGCAAGAGTCCACCGACGGACCACCGCGCAAGTACTATCAACTCACCGACGAGGGGCGCATTTTGCTCGAAGACTTAAAACGCGAATGGGATGCTATCTGCTTATCTATCAACACGATAGTGGACCAACATATCGTACAATCATAAACTATATACAAGATGAAAGAGACACGAACCATCAACCTCAACGGGTTGGTTTTCCACATCGACAACGATGCTTATGTAGCCCTCTCAGGCTATTTGCAGGATATAGAACTGCGCCTGCCTGCCGACGAGAAACAAGAGGTGATGGCTGACATCGAAGCCCGTATAGCCGAACTGCTACAATCGGCGTTGTTCGCCAAGAATCAGCAGGTTATCAATATCGAGATGGTCAAAGCCGTACAAGGGCGTATCGGTTCTCCTGCCGACTTTGGTGAGAACAAACGCCCCAAGGTGAAACATCAAGCCAACAACCAGGGTTGCGGACGCGCTTTGCGCATTGCGCTTACTATATTCTTGATTATCTGCGCCTTACCGGTCTTGTTTATCCTGTTTATCATCATCTTTGCTGTGATGATGGGTTTGTTTGGCGCAAGCATAGGAGTAGCCTCCGCCTTTCCCTTGATAGGGATGGATCTCTTCGGTAACGCTTGGCTCACCGCAGCGGCTATATTGTGCCTAATCTTGGCAATCGGTATCCCTATTGTGATGATTATCAGTACGATAGTCTCGTATATGCGTACCCGCCATGCGCCTAAGGCACGCTTTTGGTGGATTAGCCTTATCTTGTGGGTGCTTTCTCTTGTCGGGATAGGTGTGTTGGCTACTCAAGCCGCTAATAACCAAGGCGGTATAGTATCGCTTATCGAGACTATGCAGCAACTCGATGACGACTACGATTGGGACGACTCTGATGATACACCTATGCAGGCAGAGCAGCGCACCATAGAGCCGTTTACCGACATCGACATCCGTGGTTGTGCAGCGATACACCTGATTCCGAGCAACGATTACCAACTGTCGCTGCGGAGCAACTCGCCCGCCGATGTTACCACCTCTGTGCGCGATGGCGTCCTCTATATCGAGGTAGCCAACAACCGCTACACCAAAGCCAAAATGGAGATTTCTGTTCCTACGCTGAGTGCTATCCGCACGGCAGGAGCCTGCAAGATCACCTGCGACATGCCGCTTGTGGTCGATTCGCTCTTGCTCGATATAGCGGGGGCTACACAAGCCGACCTGCACCTGCAAGCCCGCTCGCTTACTATCGACAGCAAGGGGGCGAGCGAGTTAGACCTCTCGGGCACGGCAGAGCAAGCCGCTATTAGTCTTAGCGGAGCAGGCTCGATAGACGCCGAGCACCTGGTAGTGCAAGATATGCATATCAACTGTGCAGGGGCCAGTGAAGCCGAACTCAATGTGCAACGCAGCCTCTGGGCACAAGCCGCCGGCGCAAGCAAGATTACCTACGAGGGCAACCCCGCTATCAAGCAGAGCATGGCAGTAGGCGGAAGTGTCATTAAACGCGACTAACTACCCGCTCGTACATCGAAATAGACACCGATAGATACGCACTAAAATCAACACCGACAGACACACGATGAAAAAACGCCTTGCTCTCTTTTTGCTCGGTTGTGTATGCCTGCCCCTCTGCGCCGTGGAGACCGATTATCGTCTGTCCCTACGCGCCGGGGCAATTATGCCCGATGGCAAAGTGGATGATATGGTGGGGCAGAAAGGCAAGTTCGTAGGCCCGTCGTTAGGCGCAGAGTTCGCTGTCGCCTTTCGCCCCGATTGGCGAGCGTTGCACGATTGGAACGATGCCTCTCTCGGAGTATCGCTCGGCTATTGGTATCTTGGAGAGAATCGTCTGTTGGGCAGTGCCATCACCCCATACCTGTTTATGGATATTCCCTTGGTGCGCTGCCCGCATTTCGTCTTAGGCCTGCGCCCCGGCATTGGTGCGGCGTTTGTTACAAAGACCTATCGCAATACCGTGCCGGACGGACACCTATACCAAGACCTTACCGATGCCAATCGCAGTATCGGCAGTGTCTTCAATTTCTATTTCCCCGAGGCGTTGTATTTGGAGTTCCCTATCCGCAGCGGGTGGAGCCTGCTCGCTGCAGGAGGGTGGTATCATATCAGCAACGGCAGTATGGTGCAGCCCAACTCGGGATACAACCTATTGTCGGGCGAACTGGGTGCACGCTATTCCGTATCATCGGCCACTACCACACCGCCTGCCCGGGAGCGTACCATTCTGACTAAACGCTGGGAGGTGGAACTGGCGTTTGCCGGTGGCGGGCGACAGGTCTATTACCAAGACCGACAGACCTTCTTTGCCTGTGAACTGCAGTTGGCGGCTTATTGGCGGGCGCACCCGATATTCCGTTTGGGCGGAGGCGTCGATGTCTTCTACGACGGAGCATACACCCGCCGTCAGACCCGTTTTCAAAAGACCAATCTTGCTGCGGCGCAAGAGGATGGAAGCGACTGTTGGCGTTTGGGCGTGAGCCTGCAACCCGAGTTCGTCGTGGGGCAGTTCACGGCAGGTTTCCATTTCGGCGTCTATCTGCTCGACCCCGTGAAGAACTTAGAACCGTACACCGAGGCGCAGCAAGCGGAGGGCGGACGGCTCAGCAAGGGTATATTCTACCGCTACGACCTCCTCAAAGCCGGTTCGGCAGGTAATGCCGATGGTTGGCTCTATACGCAGATAGTCTTGCGCTATCGTCTGCCGTGGCATCTATTCTTGCAAGGTACCATGAAAGCCCACCTCACCAAGGTCGAGTTCGTCTCCCTCGGCATCGGCACCTACTTCTAAAGCATTTGTCCTTCCTCCATTGTCCTTCTTCCATTGTCCAACAAACAGCGTTTGTTTATTCCAAACATTTTGTGTACCTTTGCACCATATTTTGTTATCCTACAATGAAACACTCGTTTATTCTTTTGCTCTTGCCCCTCTTGTTGTGGTCGTGCGCGAAGCCTGCAGCCCCCAAGCCTTATGGTTATGTGCGTTTTACGATGCCCGATACCTGCTACACCCCTTTCTCTCTGCACCGGCCTGATAATCAAGACTATCCCTATAATTTTCTCTTGTCGGGCAATGCGGTTGTGCAATCGCTCACCCAAAAGGGCGAACATTATTGGATAAACATCTTCTATCCTTCGCTCAATGCTACGGTGCACTGTTCCTACAAGCCCGTTCGGGGCAACCTGCGTGAACTGACCAACGATGCGATCGAGTTTGTCTATAAGAATGCGTCGCACGCCACCTCTATCCCCGAGCAGGCATACTCTCATCCCGAAGAGCGTGTCTATGGCGTATTTTTCGACCTGGAGGGCAACACCGCCTCACCCTACCAGTTCTTTTTGACCGACTCTACCACCCATTTCTTTCGTGCTTCGGTCTATTGCAACTGCCGTCCTAATGCCGACTCGCTCGCACCTATTCATCAGTACTTGCGGCAAGATATGATTCACCTCATCGAGAGTTTCCAATGGCAGTACTGACCTCTATCCTTTCGGCGCAGCAGGCAGGGCGCAAGCAGTTAGCCCTCCTCCTCGACCCCGAGAAAGCCGACCTCTCTCGCCTTCCGCTCGGTGGTACCGACCTGCCCGATTCTATCTTTGTGGGGGGTAGTACGGGCGGTAGTATCGATGCGTTTGTTCGTTCTCTGCGTTCGCTCACCTCGCTCCCTATCGTTCTTTTTCCGGGGTCTGCTTTGCAGTTTACGCCCGCTGCCGATGCGCTCCTCTTCTTGTCCCTGCTTTCGGGGCGCAACCCCGAGACACTGGTCGGGCAACAGATACGCGCAGCCCGAGCGGTACGCACATCGGGTATCGAGAGTATTCCTATGGGCTATATCCTTATTGATGGCGGCAGACCTACCGCCGTGCAACGAGTCTCTCATACTCAGCCTATTCCGCAAACCGACCTCTCGCAGATTACCGACACGGCTATCGCCGCCGAGTTGTTGGGCAAACGCTTGGTTTATCTCGAGGCGGGCAGCGGTGCTGATACGCCTGTCAGTCAAGCGGTTATCCGTTCTGTGCGTGCGCAAATCAGTCTCCCGCTTATCGTCGGAGGCGGTATCCGTACCCCCGAGCAGATGTCGGCTGCTTTCTCTGCAGGAGCCGACCTGGTCGTCATCGGCAACCACTTCGAGTCCCACCCCGACCAACTCCCCCTCTTCTGCCGCACCCTCCACAATCTGTAAGGATACACTCAAAGTGCTTTTCACTTGTCTTATGGCATTCGGCAGCGGCTGCCATTTTGTGATGTTGTCGCTTTCTATTGCGCGCAGATAGGTCTGTATTGGCAGGCTTTAATCAATAAATCCAATAGCCTAAAAATTCCCATTTTATAAGCAAAAACAAAATTGTAAACATTTTTTGTTGTGCAATTCATAAAAAAGTAGTACCTTTGCCGTCGCAAGACCCACTATGGGGGTGTCTGCGCCGAAAAAAGGTACTTGCCTGTTGTTGTATGACAGAGTGTACCACCATGAGGCAGATACTTACTCGGGGCGGGTTTTGCAGACATAGTTAAAGGCGTTATTGGCGCTGTATTCCGGGTTTCTGAAATCTCGCAACTTTCAACCAACCACGGCTACTGCAACGAATGACGCCCGCGGGATGTAAGTATTCTGCCTCTTTTGTCGTACTTATCCGATAGGGATATGTATGATGTGTCATAATAATGATATGTTGCTGTGTAATGTATTATCATTGTGATATAACATAGGTAGATCGCTTATATGAGCGTGGGTTTCGCGTTGCCGTTCCATTGGTTGGTGGGCAATGCGAGAGCCTCAGAAGCATGGATTCGGCAAAGTACGAACTCCACGCTTTTTTTTGTGCTGCTTAGTTAACTATATGCAAAAAAATGATGTAACCGGGTTACTTTTGCCAACTATGAATACATATATCTAATACAGACAAACTAACTGCAAAATATAATACATTATGAAAAAGTTATTTATTCTATTGTCTTTATTGGCTATCAACCTTAGTATCAGTGCCGAGGTTACGAAGTTTACAGCCTATGAATTTTCCTATAAGACACACAATGAGTATTCCAATCGTTGGACGGATTGGAGTCGTTGGGAGAATTGCAATATCCTGGTAGTTGTCAATTTTGATACAGATCGAATCAATATCTATAGTTCTACTCCGCAAGAATTTGATATTATTCAGTATTATGACATTTACACCGATAATGATGGCGATTCAGTATTAAAAATGGAATGTGTAGATGCGGATGGGGCGCGTTGTTCTATTAGGGTCATTATTCGTCAGAATGGTACTAAACAACTGTATTGTGATTATAGTAACATTATGTATGTGTATGAAATGTACAATAAATAGCACAAAATAATTAATACTAATATCTTATTTATGCGTTGTAATAATTGCGGTTGGGAAAATCCAAGCGCCAACACCGTATGCGAAAAGTGCCACACACCTCTTGCGGGTGCAGCACAAGTGAATAACCCTCATATCGAAGTCTCTCCGCTCAACAAAACAATCAACGAGGCGGCTATCTTTGCTCCCAAATCACAAGAGGAACATTCGGCTACGATAGGTGAGCAAACCGATGCTTGCCCTCATTGCGGCTACCCGTTGCGTCCTGATACCGCCTTTTGTCCGCAATGTGGTGAGCCGATACGGAAGGCAAATCCGGTGGCTTCTATGCCCAAACCGGCACCGAAGCCTGCTGCTACGCCACAATCTGCACCTAATCACATGGGGACAGTCAATCCGTGGATTCAAGTAACACCGCAGAGCCGTTGTACACTCACTCCCGTCTCGCAATCCACCGACGAGGCAGAGCCGGCACCACTGACTTTCAAGGGCGATATGCCACACAATCTCAATCGGGCTAACTTAGATGCAGAGAACCCTACTATCACCTCGCAATCGCAAGCCGAACTGACTTGCACAGATGGTGTATGGTATATCCAAGATCGTAGTGCGCAACATACTACTTTCATTCATGCAGCCGAGAAAACGGCACTGCAAGATGGCGATGTGATTCTAATGGGCAATCGGCAGTTTGTGTTCCATACCGATAAGTAACTATGGTTGAGCGATGTGATTTTCATATTGGCGACTCCATTAGCGGACAATACACTGTTGAGCGAGAATTGGGCGAGGGTGCGTTCGGTAAGGTGTTTCGTGTAACGGATTATGCCGACCGTGTGTATGCGCTCAAACTGCTCAAACTTTGGGAAGTTCCTCCTGAGGTGCGCCAACAACTATCTGATCGTTTCGAGATGGAATACCAAACGGGGCGTATCGAAAGTCCGTATTTGGTACACTCGATCGACCATGGTTTCACGCAAGGCAACCCGTATATCATTATGGAGTACTGCCCCAATGGAGACCTGACGAAATGTGGGCGTAATACCGATTGGGTAACTATCGCACGGCAAGTTCTGCTAGGTTTGAAAGCCTTGCATATCAATGGTAAGGTACACCGCGACTTAAAGCCTGAGAATGTACTGCTCAAACGGGATGGCACGGCGGTTCTTACCGACTTTGGTATCTCCGGAGACCGCAACAAGCGGATGACGGAGCGCAATATCCTTGGCAAACCGATGCAGATATTTGGCACTTATGCCTATATGCCGCCCGAGCAAGTCAATCCCAAACGAGGGGATGCTACCGTATTGCCTACTACCGATATATTCTCTTTTGGTGTGATGATGTACCAACTGCTTACAGGCAAACTGCCATTTGGCACACTCAATACAGAAGCGGATCTTGCAACATATATCAAGAATGGTAGCGAAGGTAATTGGAATAGGAGTCTGCTTAGCCTTAGTGCTTATGGTGCAGTCTTTCAGCCGATTATAGAGGGATGCCTGCGTCCGAATTTTACGCAACGCCTTCAGTCGGTAGATGCCGTCTTGCAGATGTTGCCCATTAGCGAGAATATGCCTCAGGATAATTCCATCCAACGAATGGCACCCGCGCATATTACAGGCTATTTGCTTCGTATTATGCAAGGCGAAGAGTATGGTAAAACTTACGATCTCAATGCCTTTCAGCGCAATCTGCTCACTATGGGGCGCAACGACAGTTCAGTATGCAATACCATTCCTATTTGTGAGGAACAAAGTAGTTATATCTCACGCAAACACTGCACACTTGAGTACGACTCACAGGCTGCGATATGGTTTATCCGAGATGGGCAATGGGATAGATGGGCATCCGGCGGATGGAAACACTCGCTGAACGGAACATTCGTTAATTCTACCGAAGTGGGTGATGCGGGTTACTTTTTGCAGCCCGGCGACATTATATCTATAGGAGATACCAAACTTCGTGTAGAGGCTTATTGAACAATTATAAAATAAAAAACAACATTGTAGGGTATTGGTTCCCCCCTAATAAACAAACATAAAATGAACACTATTACCATCGGGCGCAATCCGCAAAATACGATCGTTGTCGGTGCAGAATATACCACTGTCAGCGGACAACATGCCACCATCGAGCAGGTGGGCAATCAACTCTATTTGCAAGACCATAGTACGAATGGTACATATATCAATGGCAGGTACATCCATAATGAACGCATTGAAATCAAACCTACAGACAGTATTTCCTTAGGTTCACAATATTTCCTTAACATGCAACAAATAAATGCAGTGATAGGAAATAATGGTGTACACAGAAATACACAACGCGTCCAAAATCAAGATTCTGCCAAGCAAGCGGTTGTTATAAATATAAACAATGTACAAGCACAGTGTGCTGCTTCTGTACAACGCACCCCGCCTTCTCAGCCCGCACCGCAACTGGTGCAAAAGTCAGAACCAAGCAATCTCAACTCGTTCAATTTTGGTGCATTCTATTTCAACTGGATATGGGGACTTGCCAATGGCGTCTACTGGGCATTGCTATGCTTGATTCCATACATAGGTCTTATTGTTGCTATTGTACTCGGCGTGAAAGCCAATCGCACTGCATGGGAAAAGTTCAATGGTACAGCCCAAGAGTTTGAAGACAAGCAAGCCGCATGGACTAAATGGGCGTGGATTCTGCTTGTATGCTGTTTCTTTATTGGTGTTATTTTGGGTATAGCACTATCTGTATAAGTATCTCAGAACAATTATAATTCTACTATTTTATGGCACAATCTACTGCGTATAAACGCACACTCAGCGGCTCCGTGGGAGCAGGCATCGGCTCTATCTTCAATGCCGGGGGCAAAAACTATTACATCCTCGAGCATAAGGTATCTTCTAAGTACCACTATGCAGGCGAGGCACAGGAAATCATTGTAGATCAGATTGAAATCGGGCGCGACCCAAAGTGCCAAGTCCAGTTTGATGAGTCTTTCTCTACCGTCAGCCGTCGGCATGCGGCTATCGTGCGCGATGGCGAGAACTGGAAATTGGTGCAACTATCCCACACCAATCAGACATTCCTAAATGGCAAACCTGTTACCAACGAGTGGTATCTGCAAAATGGTGATGAGATACAACTGTCGGTCAACGGACCTAAGTTAGGTTTTATCATCCCGCAGGGCAACAAGAGCAATACGGGCAGTATCGCTCTCTCGCGTCGTCTGAGCCTGTTCCGTCAGCAGGCACTCAAACCCTACAAGACGGCTATGGCAGCCATGGCAATCGTGATTGTATTGCTGATAGCGGGTGGCACTTGGTTAGGCATTGATTTGAATAGCAAGAACAAAGCACTCATCGCCTCGCAAGAGATTACCCAAGCGCAGTTGGCAGAGGCACAAACGCAACACGAGCAACAGATGGCTGCCGCGGCTGAGCAACAAACCAAATTAGAGAAAGAACTGGCACGCGTCAAGAAAGACCTAAAGGCTGCCATGTCTGCACTCCCTGCTTCTTCTGATTCGTCAGATGAGTCTGTGCCGACTGTTTCTTCTAAGGCAACAGGCAACACCTCCTTGGATGCGTGTGCTCCGAATGTATATTTCATACATATCCGTGAGATAAAGATTACCTACAACGGGCAAACCAAAACAATACAAAATGTAGGTACCGGCACCGGTTTCTTATTAGACGACGGGCGGTTCGTTACGGCGCGCCATGTGGTAGAACCATGGATGTTCCCGTCGGGTGAAGATGATACCAATAATCTGATTTGCAATGCCATCGCACATAGTGGCGGCAGTGTAGTCTGTTCTATTGACGCCTACTCGCCTACAGGCAAGCAACTCCATTTTACCTCCTCACAAGCCCATACCAACCGTTCGTCAGATAAAAGGCACGCTATGGAGGATGGCAGTACGATCTGCCTGCCTGAAAGATCCGATTTAGATTGGGCTTATTTCAATACCTCCGAGCGTGGAGGTTTGGCGTACAACAACACCTTGTCCAAGCAATTGCCTATGCGTGCCGACTTGTCTATCTTGGGTTATCCGATGGCTATCGGTGCTAACTCGCCTACGGACATCCACCCGATTTACTCACAAGCGGTAGTGGCAAAAGAGGGATTGGAACAAGGTCTGATCCTTACCACCAGTACCACCTTTGAGCATGGTAACTCCGGCGGACCCGTATTCGCTACCACCAATTCGGACGAACTGATTGTAGTCGGCGTTGTTTCTGCCATCGCCGGGCGTTCTACAGGCATCATCGTTCCTATATCCGCAGTAAAATAACCAGTAGTATGATAATCAATAGAAAAATAAAAAACAATGAAAGATATTAGATTTACTTTAGCGGCACGCTGCGAGGCAGCGGGACGCGAAAATAACGAGGATAACTATCAAGTAGTTGCCGACATCGCAGGCAATCGCCACGGGTTCACGGCGGATGAGGAACTGCAGTTGAGCGAACTCGGTACACTGCTTGTGGTATGTGATGGTATGGGTGGGATGAATGCCGGCGAAGTAGCCTCTGCGATTGCAGTGCAAACGGTCAAAGACTGTTTTGTCGCAGAAAAAATCACCAAAGAGGTATTGTCCGCTCCCGAGAAATATATTGTATCCTCTATTCAAGCGGCGGATGCCGCTATCAAAGCCGAGAGTAAGCGTAATCCTGCTACGGAAGGTATGGGAAGCACAATCGTCTTAGCATGGCTGCTGCGGGGCAAGGTGTATGTGGGTTGGTGTGGTGATTCGCGTGCCTATCGATACAATGTCGTTTCGGGATTAGAGCGGTTGTCGCACGACCATAGTTATGTGCAAGAACTGGTAGATGCCGGCAGTATCACTGAGGAATTGGCATTCTTCCACCCTAACAATAACATCATCACTCGTAGTTTGGGAGATCCGCGTGGAGCCGCACAACCCGATACCAAGGTATTTGATATTCAGCAAGGCGACATCTATCTGCTTTGCAGCGACGGACTATGTGGTTGCCTGCAGGACCATCAGATACAAGAGGTTATCGAGCAACATCATACTACGATCTCTCAGTGTCGCGATGCTCTATGGCAAGCCGACGAAGCCGCAGGGTGGCACGATAATGTAACTACCGTTCTTGCTCAAATCACTGCCGGTGGTGTCGCACCAGCAAAACGAAAAGCAGAAACTTCCACTACCGCCGGAAATGCGATGACTACTTCTAAAGCCAAACTGATTCGCACCAATCGTATCCTAAAAGGGGTACTTGCTGCTATTGTATTTCTTGTTGTGGTGGTGATAGCAGGTATCGTTGCTAAACGCTGTGTACATTGCAATGGCTGCGCTATATCTGCAAATGGTTCTACTGTGATAGAGACTATTAATGGGAATACTATGGATTCTACGGCAAACTCTGATGAAACCGCTTCGAAGGGCGCAAATACATCTGAAGCATCTCAAAAAGGGACTACAACCACCTCCGAGACAGAATTTGGCAAGGCACAGAAGGACGCAAAGAACGATAGTCTCAAAGCAGAAATGCGCCGTAAAGAACAAGAGCGTAAACGCAAAATTGATGAGCAAAATCAAGCGGCAGGTGGTGTAAAGACGACTAAAACAGATTCAGAAAAGGATCCCGTACAAGCAGAATCGGTACCGGAGGTACAAACGGCAACAGAAACAGCCACTGACGGCTCTACGGGTAAGGGTGATGAGCAGCCGATAGAAGAACAACAAGACTAACGGATAAAGACTATGTTACAACAAGATACACTTTTTGCCAATAGATACCAACTGCGCAGTCTGATTGGGCGCGGTGGTTTTTCGGAGGTTTGGTTAGCACATGATACATGGACCGACCTCGATATTGCTATCAAAGTCTATGCCCCCGGGCAGGGATTGGATAGCGACGGACTAAAAGAGTTCTGCCAAGAACTGGCGGGTGTGCACCATCTGACGCACCCCAACTTGCTCAAGCCCGACCATGTGGATCAATGGGAGAATATGCCCTATCTTATTATGGAGTATTGCCCCAAAGGCGCATTGAATAAACAGGTGGGCAAACTATCTGAGGAACAGGTTTGGAAAGTGCTGCACGATGTAGCAGCAGGTTTGGCATACCTGCATAGCAAAGATATTGTACACCAAGACATCAAACCCGATAATATCTTGCTTGATGAAAGTGGCAACTATCGTATTACCGATTTTGGTATCTCTACCAAAGCGCGTACCACGCTACGCAAGAGTATGTTGGGTGCCTCTACATCGGGTGGCACTATGGCATATATGGGTCCTGAGCGTTTCTCGGCGCAACCTGCACCTACCAAAGCCAGCGACATCTGGTCGTTGGGTGCAATGATCTACGAACTCATCACCGGTGATGTCCCCTTTGGTGAGATTGGCGGAGGAATGCAAAAGAATGGTGCAGAGATTCCCGATATAGCAAAGCCTATCTCGCCTGCACTGACGCATACTATCCATCTGATGCTTGCCAAGGAAACTTGGGATAGACCTACGGCAGAAACGCTTGCTACCTGGGCTGCCAACCCGTCATTGATAAAACCGGTAGAACCGACCAAGTCTGCTTCCGAAGCAACAACCACAGCAGCGGGCGGGCGTCCTACGACGATGTTCAACCCCGCAGACTTAGCACCCACTACCACCCAACGCCCTACGCAACGCGTTGTTACACCCCCTGTGCAGCCCAAACCCCGAGTAAAAACACCATCTGGACCCGACAAGCCAAAGAAAAACAAGGGTATCTTGATATTCTTTATAGCAATCATTGTAATTGTAAGTGGTGTTATTGCAATAGCAAGTGATGTAACTGAACAAAATCGACAAGAGAGGCAAGCAATTTTGAATAATCATAATACATATGTTACCCGATTTGATAATGCAATAAATGAGGTAAATATAGATAATTTGGAATCGTTAGACAAGGCCTTAAATAATTTGAAATCAATTAGGACCTGCGAAAATAATCCCAATTATAGAGGATTTTATGTGTATTCAGATAAGAAGAATACACTAAAGGCGAAGACTAATTCACTTTATGATACTTTATGGAGTAAATATCTACGCGCCCCAATAGGAACTTCTACGGAAGCAACATTGAAAGAAAAATTGGATTATGTGTCAGGAATACAAAATCAGTTACAATGATGAAACATGTATATGCACTATGGCATTCAACACTTGTTCTGTTAGTGTTGTGCCCGATGGTATTATTTGCAGATGAGACTTGTAATGAGGCTTTAGTAGAAGGAAAACAAAAGTATAATGCCAGGAATTATCAGAAAGCAAAAGAACTCTTCCAATTCGTACAGTCAGAATGTGGAAATTCTTACGGGGATGCTCAAAGTTGGATCAATAAGTGCAATGAGGCATTAACACCAAGATTGTCGGTATCAAATAGTAATCTCTCCTTTTCTTCCTCAGGTGGGACACAATCGATTATGGTTTCAAGTAATCGTAGTTGGAGTCTCGGTGCCACCAACTCGCAGATGTTCTCTGTATCGTATTATGGCAATACTATTACAGTACGCTGTTACGAAAATACAGGAACGAGTAGCAGAAACGATTATTTTATAGTGCGAGCAACAGATGGAAGTAAATCTGTTCGTGTCAATGTTTCACAAAATGCTGCGCAAACTTCATTGTCTGTATCTAAGACCTCCATTTCGTGTTCTGCTTCAGGAACTACTGAATACATTACGGTTTATTCTAGTACCGCTTGGCAGATTGAATATGCGAGTGGTACAATGTACTCGGTTACGCGTAATGGAAATACACTTACTGTGAAAATAAATGCAAATAGTACATCGACAAGTCGTAATGATTATTTCAATGTGAAAACTTCGGATGGACGATTTACGCAAAAGATCTCACTTTCTCAAACAGGTCGTGTCGCACAGGGTGGTTCTACCAATAGTACAAGTTCTTCTTCCAATACCACAGCCTCTTACCTTCGTGTAGATAAGGACTATGTTTCTACTAGTTCGTATGGCACAACGGCATATATAGTGGTTAGTAGTAATCGTTCGTGGGAAGTAAGGTATCCTGCGGGAAGTATGTATTCCGTAACCCGTAGTGAAAACATATTGAAAGTAACGATCAATCAAAATACAACGGCATCTCCTCGCTCTGACTTTTTCTATGTGCAATTAACTGATGGCAGTAAACAAATCAAGATTTCCTTGTATCAATCTGCGAATACATTGGCTCGTACTACATATTCAAACAACAATAGTAGTTATTCTACTAATCATACTTACCAAAGTCCATATCGCAAGTATGTTAATACGAATGGTTTATTTGAGGTTACATGGTTTGGTATGGGGGCAGGTATTGGAACAGGAGCAGGATTTTCTATGTCTGCCTTCCGAATGCGACTAGGACCGGTAGAGTTGCGACCTATGGATATTAGTTTTAACTACGATTTTATCGAGGATGACCTGCTCTATTCTTATCAACCATCTCTCGATTTCCTTATTCCGGTTTCAAGTACTTGGACAACATATTTTGGTATAGGACCATCGTATATGTTATCTATGCTATCACAAACAGGATATAATCGTTGGTGGTTTAATGTAGAAGCTGGTGCACATTATCATTGGGGGTATGCTGCTTCATCCGATTTTTATTTACGATATGATGGTATGTTTACAATCGGGGTTACTATTCAGTGGTCAACGCAGTGGTAATATACAATATAAAAAATATATAGTACTGATATGAAACGCTACATATTATTTTTAGTGGCACTCTGCATGTCGGGGATGTCGCTTATGGCGCAGCAGACTGCGCAGATTCAACAGTTGATAGACAGTGCATGCTATGACCAAGCCGTGCAACTCTGCACTACCGAACTGAAACAATACCCCAAGAACGGGACACTCTATCGGCAGCGGGCATTGGCTAACTTGATGCAAGAGCAGTACGGAAAGGCATTGCAGGATATGGATATGCTCCTTAAGTATGCCAAGACATCGGGTTGGTCGGTGAGCGAGATATACATGCTGCGGGCAGTTATCTATTATCAGATAAAGGACTATACACAGTCTATTGCCGACTGCACAACCGCCATCAAGAAAGACAAGAAAAACGATAAGGCTTATGCGCAGAGAGGCGCACTCTACTATGAGGTGGAGAACTATTCCTCCGCATTGGCAGATTACCAAGCAGCAAGCCAACTGTCGCCTACGGACGATGATTACCTTGTAGAGGTAGCACGCTGTATGCTCCAACTACACAGAGAAGCCGAAGCCCGCACTATGCTCACCTCTATCACCTTACTCTATCCCCACAACGCTGAGGCTTGGCGATTGTCTGCCGTGTCGGCTATGCTATCGGGCGAAACCACTAAGTTTATCGACCAATACATCCATTACCTTGACCTCAACTATGAGCAGACGGGGCAATGGGGTGATACCGATTTGCTCGTTTCTACGGCGCAAAAAGATTATGCTTATTTGCTCAGTGCCGTCAGCAAGCAAATAAACAGCCTTACCGACTATCCGCAGGCGTTCTATAAGGGTGTGCGCGTGCGGGTGTATATGGAAAAAGGGTATTACGCAGATGCCGTTGGCGAACTGAATCGTATGGAGAAAGAGGAGAACGAACCTAATCCGTTTATCCTTGCCAACCGGGCGGAGTGCTACCAAAATATGTATCAATATCGTAAGGCAGTAACCGATTATAATGCGTTGATTCAATACAATAGCGACTACCTATTCGGGTACTTGCAGCGTGGTGCCTGCTATGCTTCGTTGGGGCAGTACGAGAAGGCAATCAGCGATTATACCCACATCATCGAGAATAGTCCTTCCTATACTATGGCATACTATGCGCGGGCTGTGGCACATACGGAACAACATAACTACGATGACGCGCTCGCCGATGTATCTCGCTGTATTGAGTTGTCGCCTTCAGCAAGGGCCTATTTCTTGCGTGGCAGGTTGCAGTTGATACAGGGCGATACGGCAAAAGCGACTGCCGATTTTGAGCAGGTGTTGCCCATCGATACCACTACTGCCGGGTCGGTGCGCCAGTATGCGCTCCATTATCTTGGTCAAGACTCTGCAGCGTTGGCGTGGATGGACAATATCTTGGTAGATTATCCAAGCGAGGGTAACTACTACGATGCGGCTTGCCTCAATGCGCTGATGGGGCGCACAGAGCAAGCATTGACTGCGCTCGATAAAGCCCTGTCGATGGGATATAAGGACTATTTCCATATCTCTATTGATATCGACCTCGATGCTATCCGCAATTTGCCGCGCTTTGCGGAGATACTCAATAAGTATCGACAGCAAGAGGTGCAAAGCAAGTTCGATTTGCTCAAAGAGAGTAAGCCCGAATAAGATAGCCCCCTATACAACAAATCAGCCAACGAGTGAAGGCTCGTTGGCTGATTGTGTTTTTGAGATGTGCGCTTTGTAATGTGCTTAGAATCGCTGTGACTAAAACCTGCGCAATTAGAACTGCTGTCTAACGAGGTGACCGTTGTGCTATTAGAACTGCTGTTTGATGAGGTAGTCGTTGCGCGATTGAGAGTTGCGGATGATGAGTTCACCAAGGAAACCGGCTAAGAAAAGCATACAGCCCAATATCATCATCAGTATGGCAATGTGGAAATACGGATTCGTACCCAGCAACATCGCATGCACGCCGTGCGACAGGGCATACAACTTCATCGATGCCACCACAATCACCGCTATCAGGCCTATCAAAAACATCAGCGAACCTATCAGTCCGAAGAAATGCATCGGCTGCTTGCCAAACTTATTCAGGAACCATAGCGTCATCAAATCCAAATAGCCGTTGATGAATCGATTCATACCGAATTTCGATACGCCGAACTCTCGCTTGTGGTGCACCACCACTTTCTCGCCAATCTTGGTGAACCCGGCGTTCTTTGCCAAATAGGGGATGTATCGGTGCATCTCCGAGAAGACCTCGATATTCTTCACCACCTCTTTGCGATAGGCTTTCAGTCCGCAGTTCATGTCGTGCAGTTGGATGCCCGTTACTCGCCTTGCCGTGGCGTTGAATAGTTTGCTCGGCAGATTCTTGGTCAGTTTGTTGTCGTAGCGTTTCTTCTTCCATCCGGACACCAGGTCGAAGCCGTCCTCGGTAATCATTCGGTATAGTTCGGGTATCTCGTCGGGCGAGTCTTGCAGGTCGGCATCCATCGTGATGACCACCTCGCCTTGCGCAGCCTGAAAACCGCAGTACAGGGCTGCCGATTTGCCATAGTTGCGCCTAAAGCAGATAGCGTGCACCTCGTGCGTACCGGCTTTGCTCTGCGCATCCGCCTTGGCTTTGAGCGATTGAATCACTTGCCACGACTCGTCGGTGCTACCATCGTTCACAAAGATAACCTCGTAGGAGAACTGATGCTCCGTCATCACTTTGGCTATCCATTCGTATAGTTTAGGCAGCGACTCTGCCTCGTTGTAGAGGGGGATTACTACACTTATATCCATTATCCAATTCGTTTTTGCGTTTTCGTTTTGCGTTGAATAGACTGCAAAGATACTGCTTTTTGCGCAACTATGCAAATAAAATGCAATTTCTCCGGGGAACCGCACCAAAATTGTACATCGCAGTTCTATGTGTGGTATGCCACGGTTCTCCGTTAGATGGAAGAAAGGGTATGGAAAATTAGAAACCTTTTTTAATACTTCTAAGAGTATTACGAGAGTAGTGTCAGGGTATTATTAGGGTATTATCGGGTTCGCTTAACAACATACTAATCACATACTAATCACATACTAATTACCTACTACGGTTGGGGCGCAGACAGCAGCAAAACAGGGCGCAAACTATGGAATAAAAAGATAAAAATAAGACAAAATAAGACACGAACAGGATAGAGAGCGGGGATAAGAAATCGAGATAAAACGAAACAGGGAATTTAAGTGATTAAGAGACACACGGGGATGGCAACCGCACCTAAATTGTACATTGCGGTTCTATGTGTGCTATGGTTATCCGTTAATTGCTCTGATTATTCTCTATGCATGGCATTAAACTCCCAGTAAAACTATTTCCTTAGTCCCGAATGCAGAGAATGCATTATCGGCGCAAGTAATGGTTAGAATGTAGAGAAGGCTGCTGCGCAGGTTGGTTCTCCGATAAGACTACCCCATTGTGTCCACGGACTTATGGGGACTATAGAATATCGGGTAATTGACGATTGTTAAAATAGTTGGTGGAATGGTCTTAGGTCTCGACAAGGTTTCGACAAAGTCGGCTTGGAGACGAAATAACAAAATGTCAGAAATAGAGCAAAAAGTGCGTAAAAATAATAAGGAATATACCCGAAAAGATAGAATGCAACCGAGTTGCAGAGATATTGTTGTACCTTTGCAGCGGAAAAATGGAACAGTAGGAATAAAAATACATAAATCGATGAAGATACATACAATCGTTTTTGCCACATTGGCATACACAGTTTTTGCGCTGACGGGGTGCAGCGAGCATGGGCACACACATAGCGACCACGAGCACGAGCATTGTGAGCATACGAACCACGATCACGACCACTCCGACGCCGACCACCACGAGCATCAGCCCGGCGAGATAGTGTTCTCGCCCGAGAAAGCCGCAGCGGTAGGGTTGCAGACCGAGGAGGTGCAGGTCGCACCCTTCGAGGAGGCACTGAAAGTCTCGGGACGAATTACGACGCCTGCCAACAAGACCCAATCGGTGGTAGCGGCGATGAGCGGTGTGATAGAGATGCAGCGTGCGCTCAACGAGGGCACGGCGGTGCGTCGGGGAGAGATACTGGCGCATATCTCGCTGGCGAGTATGGCGGCTGCCGACCCCGTGGAGACGGCACGCATTCAGTACGAGACCGCCAAGAAAGAGTACGAGCGGGCGCAGAGCCTGACCAACAGTCAAATTGTGTCGGCGCAGGAGATGGAGCAGATCACGCTGCGCTACCGCACCGCCAAGACACAGTACGAGGCATTGCAGGGCAAGAAAGCCGCCGACGGATGTATCGAGATACGCGCGGGGCAGGACGGCTATGTGAGCGGGTTGAGTTTCGGCAACGGTGACTATGTGGAGGCGGGACAGGCGTTGTTCAGTATCAGTCAGACGCAGCAACTGTTGCTCGAGGTATCCGTTCCCGAACGCCACTGGGGGCGGCTTAGCAGTGTGCGCAGTGCGAACTTCATACCCGCCTACAGCGAGACCACCTACCGCTTGGCGGATATGAACGGGCGTCTGCTGTCGGTGGGCAAGATGTCGGGCGAGCAGTCGGGCTATGTGCCGGTGGTGTTCAGTTTCGACAACAAGGCGGGCTTGGTCTCCGGCGCGTATGCCGATGTCTATCTGCTCTTGTCGGACAAGCAAGACGCCATCTCCATCCCCCTTTCTGCGCTCACCGAGGAGCAGGGAATCCTATATGTATATGTGCAGCAAGACGAGGACTGCTACAAGAAACGCGAGGTAACTACGGGCGATAGCAACGGCGAGCGCGTGCTGGTCAAGCGAGGCTTGCAGCCGGGCGAACGCGTGGTAACGAAGGCTGCCCTCCAAGTGAAACTGGCAGGCAGTGCCACCGTCATACCCGGCCATACCCACAACCACTAACCTATCAATCAAAGAATATGCAAAAGAATTTATGCAAAAGCCTTTTGGTCGGCATCGTAGCGTTAGCGCAGAGTGTCGGCGCCTGGGCAGCAACCTATATCGAGCAGGACAGTATCGCGCGGAACAAACAGGATTATGCCTACTTGGTGGCTTATACCGAAGCGAACTATGCCGCGTTCCCTGCGATTATGCAGGCAGGATATGGTGCGCCTTATCAGGCGATGAAGGACTCCTTCGGGGCAAAAATCGGCACCGGTGAGTGGGGTATTAAGCAAGCCGCCTGCGAATATGTATATTGGTTCAATGCACACTTCGACGCGCATTTCTATGTGGACCAATACCTGTTTTGGCAGGTCTATAAACGCCGCGACACGCCTGATTATAAGCACCTTATGAACTATGCGCCGCAGGCGGTGTCGCAACGCGTAAACAGAAAGACATGGCTGCTGCGAGTGCCCTCATGTGCGGGGCAAAACCCCACCAACGAGTGGGTGGCGCAGGCAGTGGAGACATTCCTGCAAAGCGGCTGCAAGCACCTGATTATCGACTTGCGCGGCAACAGCGGTGGCAGCGACATGATATGGATACCGCTATTGCCTCTGCTTATCGACCACCCCGCCGTCGTACCCGAGACCTATTGGTTCCGCAACACGCATGCCAACCGTTATAGTCCCGCCATGCAGGATTGGTTGTTGGCGCAGATAGCCGACCACGATAACCCCGCACCGATGTTCTTACAGGTGGGCGCGGAGGACGATGAAGAGGACGAAGCCATTCCTGCGCACGACGCACGGATACATATCTCGTTTATTATCGACCGCAAAACCGCCAGTTCGGCGGAGACTATCCTGCGCGTGGCAAGGAACTACACCGACCGCGAGCGATATACTATCTACGGCAAAGAGAACAGCGCTGGGGCGGCAGAGACGGGCAATCTGTTTCCGTTCCATCTGCCCAACAGTCGCATACAAGTCTTCTACCCGACAACGGTGTCTTCTGTGTTCTTGAGGGACGGACAACAAAACGGTGCTGCGGGTATCGCACCCGATGTGCGTATCGAACTGCCATACCCCGACACCCTGACCGACAATGTGGATTGTTGGGTATTAGACATAGCCAAACGCCCCGCCTCCCCCAACCGCCTCAAAGAGGGGGCTCAACAGAGCGGGCAAAAATTAGTAATATGATTATGATAGCAAAGATAATTGCCTTTGCCCTGTTGGGGATCTTCTATGCCGTGTATTTCGGCAAGAAAGCGGTGCAAAGGAGACAGGGCATACAGACCAACCAAATCGGCGTAGGCAGCAAGCCCAAGCGGGTGCTGCGCATAGAGCGGCTGATGGGTGCGGCAACGCTGTTAGTCGTACCGGTGGAAGTGCTGAGTATCGTTGTCTTCCCGCAATGGACATTGATTCCGCAGGTGCGGGATTGCCCCGCCTTACAATGGACGGGACTGATACTCACAGCAACGGGCGTGGTGTTCTTTATCACCGCTATGCTGACGATGGCGGACAGTTGGCGGGCAGGTATCCCCGAGAAAGACCAAACGCAGTTGGTGCAAACGGGCATCTACCGCATCAGCCGCAACCCCGCTTTTGTCGGGTTCGACCTGACCTATATCGGGCTGCTCATAGCGTTTCCGAACCTGCTGCATTTGGTCTTTGCGCTGTTCCCCGTGGTGATGCTCCACCTGCAGATATTGCAGGAAGAACCCTACTGCCGCGCCACCTTCGGAGCACCGTATGAGGCGTATTGCAAGAAAGTACGGCGATATTTGTGATACGGCAAAGGTGTGTATATCCACAAAGGAAAGAAAGTGGTATTTTGAGTGAAATAAAAGTATTTGTGTATGCTGAATAAAATTATTGATTTTGCGTTGAAGAACCGGCTTGCCATCGTGGTGGCGGCACTGATTATCCTGTGCGCGGGGCTGTACAATGTGCAAGAGATGGATGTGGATGTCTTCCCCGACCTGAACGCGCCTACCGTGGTGGTGATGACCGAGGCTATGGGTATGGCGCCCGAAGAGGTGGAACGCTTGGTAACTTTTCCGATAGAGACGGCGGTGAACGGTGCTACCGATGTGCGCCGCGTGCGCTCGTCGTCCACCACCGGTTTCTCCGTCGTTTGGGTGGAGTTCGATTGGGGGACCGATATCTACTGCGCCCGGCAGATAGTGAGTGAGAAATTGGCGACGGTGTCGGAGTCGTTGCCTGCCTACGCGGGCAGACCTATATTAGGTCCGCAGTCGTCTATACTCGGCGAGGTGCTGATTATCGGTCTGACATCCGATTCTCTGACCACACAGGAGCAACTGCGCACCATAGCCGACTGGACGATGCGCCCGCGACTGCTCTCCACAGGCGGTGTGGCGCAGGTGGCTGTGCTGGGCGGCGACATACGCGAATATCAGATACAGATAGACCCAAACCGTATGCGCACATACCGTGTGGCGTTAGACGACCTGATGAACGCGGTGCGCGGTATGAACCAAAACGCGTCGGGCGGCGTGCTGTACGAATATGGCAACGAGTACATTATCCGTGGTGCGCTCTCGACGAATGACCTCGACCTGTTGGCGCAGGCGGCTGTGCCTACCACCGACGGAGGAACGGTGCGATTGGAGCAGGTGGCTACGGTGGCGATAGGTTCGCAAACGCCCAAGTTGGGGCTGGCGTCGGTGGAGGGGAAACCCGCCGTGCTGCTGACCGTAACCAAACAGCCGAACACCAGTACCATCGAACTGACCGAGCATTTGGACAAAGCGATAGAGGAACTGAAAGCGCAACTGCCTCAGGACGTGGTGGTTTCGACCAATATATTCCGTCAGAAGGACTTTATCGACGGCTCGATAGGCAACATCAAGAAATCTCTCTGGGAAGGGGCGCTGTTCGTTATATTGGTGCTGTTTATCTTCTTGCAGAACGGGCGGACGACACTCATCTCGTTGGTCTCGATACCGATGTCGTTGCTCATCACGATACTGGTTATGCGTGTCTTCGGACTGAATATCAACACGATGAGTATCGGCGGTATGGCGATTGCGATTGGCTCGCTTGTGGACGACGCGATAGTGGACGTGGAGAATGTATATAAACACCTCAGGCAGAACGCTTTGCTGCCTAAGGAGCAACGATTGTCGGTGCGCGAAGTTGTGTACAATGCCTCGCGCGAGGTGCGCCTACCGGTTATCAACTCCACTTTCATCATCGTAGTCAGTTTCGTGCCGCTGTTCCTGCTTTCGGGCATGGAGGGTCGTATGTTGGCACCTCTCGGAGTGGCGTTTATCGTGTCGCTGTTTGCCTCCACATTGGTCGCGCTGACCCTGACGCCGGTGCTGTGTTCCTACCTGCTCGGCACGGAGCACGCTATGCGACACGCTGACCGTGAACCCCGATTGGTACAAGGATTGCGCAAGGTCTATACAAAGGCGTTGGCGGGCGCGTTGACATACAAGAAGACGGTGTTGGGCGTTACTTTCTCGCTGTTTGTGGCAGCGGCGGTGGCGTTCTGTTTCTTCGGACACAGTTTCCTCCCCGGCTTCAACGAGGGCTCCTTCACAATTAACGTCAGCACACTGCCGGGTGTCTCGTTGGAGGAATCGGACGCCATAGGACGCAAGGCAGAGGAGATATTGCTCTCGGTGCCGGAGATAAAAACGGTGGCACGCAAGACCGGACGCGCCGAATTGGACGAACATGCGTTGGGCGTGAACACCTCCGAGATAGAGGCACCGTTTATGCTGAAAGACCGCTCCAAAGAGGAAGTGATGGCGGAGATACGCCAAAAGATGAGTGTCTTGTCGGGAGTGAACCTCGAGATAGGGCAACCCATCTCCCACCGTATCGACGCTATGCTCTCGGGTACGCAGTCCAACATCGCTATCAAGGTGTTCGGAACCGACCTAAACAAGATGTATCAGATTGGTAATCAAATAAAAACGGCGATTGCGAGTGTGGACGGCGTGGCGGACTTGAACGTGGAGCAGCAGGTGGAACGCCCGCAGTTGCTCATCACTCCCCGCCGCGATATGTTAGCGCGGTATGGTATCTCGCCTGCCGAGTTCGGAGAGCAGATAGATGTGCTGTTGGGCGGAAGTGTGGTCTCGCAGGTGTATGAGGGGAGCAAGGCCTTTGACCTTGTGGTGCGACTCAACCCTGCAGAGCGGGCAACGATGGACGATATACGCGACATCTGTATCTCTACCGCCACGGCGGCTGTCCCCCTGTCGGCGTTGGCAGATGTGCGGTCGGCGATGGGACCGAACACCATCAACCGCGAGAATGTGTGCCGGAAATTGGTGGTCTCGGCAAATGTTACCAACGGCGACCTGCGCGGCGCGGTGAACGACATACAACAGATTATCAACGAGCAGATTACGCTGCCCGAGGGCTACCATATCGAGTACGGCGGGCAGTTCGAGAGCGAGGAGAAAGCGTCGCGGACGATTGCGCTGGCGATGGTGGGCGCGTTGATAGTGATATTCCTCTTGCTGTTCTTCCAGTTCAAGGATATGCGTCAGGCGGCGGTGGTATTGTGCAACCTGCCTTTGGCGCTGATGGGCGGCGTGTTGGCTGTGGCGTTGGATGGAAGCGTGCTGAGTATCCCTGCCCTGATAGGTTTTATCTCGCTTTTCGGTATCGCCACGCGCAACGGTATGTTGCTCATAGAACGCTACAACGACCTCTCGCACGAGGGAGTGGCATTGCATGAGCGTATCATGCGCGGGTCGGCTGACCGCTTGAACCCGATACTGATGACCGCCTTGACCACTGCGCTGTCCCTTATTCCGTTGGCACTCGGCGGAGACCTCCCCGGCAACGAGATACAGAGCCCGATGGCGAAAGTGATTCTCTGCGGACTGCTCTCCTCCACGCTGCTGAATGGGTTTATTATTCCGATAATGTATTCGTTGGTCGAGGAGAAACACCCGCATACCAACGACAATAAATAGATATGGCTATGAAGAAGATACGTAAATCATTCCTTGCTCCTTGTTCCTTGCTCCTTATTCTTTGCTCCTTATTCCTTGCTCCTTGCTCCTACGCGCAAGACTGGGGCGCGATTCTGCCCAAGATAGAGCAGAACAATATGTCTCTCCGTGCCTTGCGACAAGAGGTAGAGGCGGAGAAAGAAGCCAACCATGTGGGTATCGTGCCTTCCAATCCGGAGGTGGAGTTCAACTATCTCTGGGGCAGCAATGCTTTGGGGCAGCGTATGGATGTGTCGGTGTCGCAGTCGCTGCCGCTCAGCCAAGTGTTCGGCTATCAGGCGCGGTTGGCAAAAAAGCAGGACCTGAGTGCCGAACTGAGGTGTAAGGTGGAGCGCACGGCGGTCTTGCTACAAGCGCAACAGACCTGTATCAACATCGTCTATTGCAATGCGATGTTGCACGAGTACGGCAAGCGGCTGTCGCACGCGCAGACCCTGGCGGAAGCCTATCAGCAGAAGTTCGACGCCGGCAATGCCAATGCCTTGGAATACAACAAGGTGCGCCTCAATCTCGCTACCGCGCAGGGCGAGTATCAACGCCTGATGACCGAGCGAAACACCCTGCTTGAGCAGTTGGCGTCGCTCAACGGAGGAGAGGTTATCGCGCTTAACGACAGTGTGTTTGCTGCCGTGCTGCCACCTGCCGACTTCGAGGCATGGTATGCTGAGGCGGAGAACCGAAGCCCGATGTTGCAGTATGTCCGGCAGCAGGTGGAGGTGGCAAACGCAGATGCGCGGCTGAGCAAGGCAGAGTGGTTGCCGGAACTGAAAGTGGGCTATATGACCGAGGGCCTTTCCGGCGATTACTACCAGGGGCTGTCCGTCGGAGTGTCGGTGCCGCTCTGGCAGAACGCGCACCGTGTGCGCCAAGCCAAAGCGTCGGCGATGGCTGCGCAACTGCGTGCCGACGAGCAGAAACAACTCTTCCTTTCCTCCTTGAGGACGCAGTATGCCGCCGTCATGGGGCTGCAAAAGACATGGCAGGGCTACCACGACGCATTGCAGATGACCAACAGTGCCGACCTGCTCCTGCAAGCCCTGCAGGCAGGGCAAATCTCGATGCTCGAGTATATGATGGAACTCTCCATCTACTACGACGCCACCGCCCAAGCCCTCGCCGCCCAGCGCGACTACTACGAAGCCATGGCAGAACTGCAATCCGTCAATTTGTAGCAATCCCATAGACTACGGAGAGATAGTAGCAATACAAGGACCTCTGACCAATCATAGATGTCCTCTTTTTGTCCCCATATCGGTGAATGTTTTGCAGAATCTGTGTAAGGAATATGTAAGGTCTATCGCCCTACCACTGCCCTACCACCCACTACCCTTATAAGAGGTATGTACCGTCCTGAAAAAGGTTGACCAATTGATGTAATTGTCCTAAAATTGTGGAGATCTAAAGGTGTTGATTATGATTATATTATGCTTTCATACAGTAGGAATGGTTAATGAAGTAGCCGTTGTAAATGCCAAATTTTCCGCATCAACACTGTTTTCTAAACTCGATAAATGCTTTTTGCTTATTGCTCTTGCCTCGATGTTACTATTTGTGTAGAGTGTATTTTCCCGCTGATTAAAGTGATATTTTATATGTTCTTAAACATAAAAATGTGTCGAAACGCAACAAATTACACTTTTTTGGTGGAAAAATTTGCGTATCTGATAAAAAAGCACTACTTTTGCACGCTCTCTCGATAGGAGGGCATTTGGCGTGTGAAAAAGTGAACATAATATAGACGCAATATAGACAATGAAGTAACAATGTAGTGCGCTTATACCTGTTTTTTCACTACTACAAGACTACTACAAATTATATATAACTAACTAATAAACAATCAATCTTTACGATGAAACACAATCTACTCTTACTTGGGTTGTTGTCGGCGTGGCTACTATGTAGTGCTTCATTGTCGGCGCAGATTTCAGGTACTGTTTTGGAAGCATCGACGGGTGAACCGATTATTGGTGCCAGCGTTCTCGAAGTGGGCACTACTACGGGTAGTATCACCGATTTTGACGGTAAGTTTACGCTCAATGTAGCCGAAGGCACACAGTTGCAATTCAGTTACATGGGTTTTTCTGCACAAACGCTCCCTGCTAAACAAGGCATGATAGTTCGCCTCGCCGAGGACACCTATCAGATTCAAGAGGTGGTAGCCATCGGTTATGGCTCACAGAAAAAGAAAGAAGTTACCGGTTCGGTGGCTTCAGTGAAAGCAGAGGATTTCAATGCGGGTGTAAAATCCAACCCCGTTGGTCTGTTGCAAGGTAAAGTAGCCGGTTTGAGCATCTCGCGTCAGGGTTCTGATCCTACTTCTACCGGTTATAACATTCAAATTCGTGGTTTTTCTACATTGGGCAAGGGTACAGGCTCATCGCCTCTTTATGTCGTAGATGGTATTCCTACTGACAACATTGATAATATCGCACCCGAGGAAATTGCTTCTATGGATGTGCTTAAAGACGGTTCCGCTGCGGCTATCTATGGTACGCGTGGTACAAACGGTGTGATTCTTATCACTACCAAACGTGCGGCACAAGATGCAGGTATGGATGCGGCGAAGTTGAACGTAGAGTATAATGGATATGTTGCAGTGGCAGCACCTTATATGAATACGGGTTTTGCTACTCCTGAGCAATATCGTCAGTTGGCAGAAATTTCCAATGGCAAGGTGGCTCCTAATATCCAACCGGGTGGTTATAATACCGATTGGATGGCAGCAGCCATGAAACCCGCTGCTGTTACTACTGCACACAATGTGGCACTCTCCGGTGCTGCCAAAAACTTCAGTTATCGTGGCTCTGTGAATTATAAGTATGCAGAAGGTTTGGCTTTGAATACGGATCGTAACGAGATTATTGCCAAGTTCGCAGCAGACCAACAAGCATTGCAAGGTTGGCTCAAGTTGCAATATGACTTCTCCTATATGCACTATCGCAACAACTACGATTGCGGTGATTTCAAGCAGGCTGCTACGCTCAACCCGACTTATCCGATATACGATGAGAGCACCACTTCGGGCTATTTCATCCCTAGCGGTTCGGGTCAATCGAACCCTATTGCAGCCACCAATCAGAAAGAGTCTTATAAGGAGGGTAATTTCTTCCGCGGAAGTGTTAAGGCTACTATAGATATTAAGGCTGTCCCCGGTCTGAAAATCAATGGCTTTGTCGCTATTGAGGAGGGGGACAACAATAGTTATTCCTACAACTCGCAGAAGTTTGATACCGACCTTGAGGTTGCCGGAAAGGCCAATCGCAGCAACGACCGCAGTTGGAATCAACTCTACGAAGCCACTATCGATTATGCCGGTAGTTGGAATGGGCATACACTGACTGCCGTTGGCGGTTTCTCCTACCAAAAGTTTATGTACGATGGTATGAATATGGAGAACTCCGGTTTCCCCACCGATGCATACAAGTATTATAATATGTATGCCGGTCAGGCTGATAAACAGAAAATGAATATCGGTTCTTATCGCAATACCAATAAGTTGGCTGCCGGTTTCTTGCGTGTTAATTACAATTATGATGAAAAATATCTCCTTTCGGCTTCTGTTCGTGCGGAGGGTTCGAGTCGTTTTGGTGAAAATAATAAATGGGGTTGGTTCCCTGCTGTAAGTGCCGGTTGGCGTATATCGGGCGAAGATTGGATGCGAGACCAAGATTGGTGCAACGATTTGAAAATCCGTGCCGGATTTGGTATTACAGGTAATAACTTGGGTAGCGACTTGCAGTCGAAACAATTGCTTGAGACAGGCGGTACATTCTGGTATAATGGTCAGTGGATTACTTCGTATGGTGTGGCGCGTAATGCTAACCCCGACTTGCGTTGGGAGAAAAAATATGAGTACAACCTTGGTATTGACTTCTCTTTCTTGAAAAATCGTTTGAGTGGTAATATCGACCTCTACTATCGTGATACCAAAGATTTGCTTTGGGAATATGATGTGCCTACTCCGCCGTATCAATACAATAAATTGCTGGCTAATGCAGGTGAGATTACTTCAAAAGGTATTGAAATTGCTCTGACAGGTATCCCTGTTAAAACACGCGATTGGGAATGGGCAAGTACATTTACCATTGCTTTCAACGATAACAAAATCAAGAAGTTGTCAGATCCGGAAAAGGGATTCAACTATTCGGAAATGCTCACAGGTAGCGTGTGGGAGAATGGTTTGGCTAACGTAACAACTCAGAAAATTGTTGAAGGGCAGTCGGTTGGTACTTTCTACGGCTACAAGGTGGTAGAAGTAAAAGACAATGGTGCGCTTGTTTATGAGAAATGGACGCAAGAAGATGTAGATGCCGGTCTTTGCGATGCAAAAGAGAAGGGACAGAACAAACTGCAAGTAATAGGTAGAGCACAACCTATCTTTATGTATGGATGGAACAATACCATTCGTTGGAGAGACCTTGATATTACATTGTTCTTCCGTGGCAACTGCGGTAACCAAATCTTAAATGTAAAACGTTGGGCGTATGGTCCCACAAAGGCTGTACTCGCAGGCAATGTATTTATGAAGGATGTGGAAGCATTGGCAAATGGTACAGGTGCATACCGTCAAGGTAAGTTCTCCGACTACTATTTGGAAAATGGTGGTTTCTTCAAATTGGATAATATCACGGTTGGTTATACTTTCCGTTTCAAAGACAACAAGTATGTTCAATCGTTGCGTCTCCATGCTACTGCAGAAAATGTATTTACGCTCACTAAGTATTCCGGTATCGATCCTGATGTTAATACGGCAGATGTTTGGAATCCGGGTATTGATGCTTCGGGCTTCTATCCCTCCACTTGCAATGTAATGGTGGGTGTTAATCTAACCCTTTAATCTATAAAGACTTACATATATGAAAAAGATATTGATTTGTGCTTTAGCGGCTGTTGCATTGCTCTCAACAGGCTGCAAAGATATGCTTGAGGAAGAGGTTTTCGGACAGCCTACTTCCGAGGAGATGCTCACCAATCCGGAAAATGTGGCTATGGTGGTAGGACAAGCATATTCCGAAGTAAAGTGGTTGCACGACCACTGGGGATATTGGGGAATTGCTACTTTGTCAACCGACGAATGTATTAACCCGCAACGCAATAGTGACTGGAACGACGACGGCTATTGGAAAGGATTTAATGACCACACATGGTCGCCTAATGACCTCTCGTTTGAACATGTTTGGCAGTATTCAAACGCCGGTGCTGTCCTTTGTAACAAGGTGTTGGAACAATTAGGTACCCTTGAGGAAACTTTGGACCCCGCGGTATATAGTCGTTTCGCTGCAGAATTGAAAGTCTTGCGTTGCTACTACTATTATACACTCTTTGATGCTTTCGGTCGTATCCCGTATCTGGATGATTATAGTTCGGAGAATGTGCCACAAAGCGAAACATGGGAAGTTTGGAATAAATTGGTTACCACATTGGAAACAGAGGCTCCCAATTTGCCGGTCGTAACAGATGAGAACCGCGCAGAGAACTATGGTCGATGCACTCAGGGTATGGCATATTCTCTATTAGCACGCCTCTATCTGAATGCACCATCGTTTGGAGTAACGGCTGCCAATTGCGGTGTAGAGGGGATAAAATCGGATAACGATTTCTATACAAAGTGCGTGGAATCTTGCCAAAAGGTAGTGGATTCTAAGTCGTATAAGATAGAAGATGACTTCTTTACCAATTTCAAAATCAATAATGAGAGTAGTCTTGAGAATATCTTTGTGATTGTGGAAAATGGTAATGCCTCATTTGACTATCGTGATGTAGCAGGTAAGATGGCAAACAAACTACGTATCACGATGTTGTCGCTCAACTACTGCCACCAAAAAGCATGGGGCTTGATTGAGAAACCTTGGAACGGTTTCTGCTGCCCGCCGGATTTCTTGTCGAAATACGAATATGGCGTTGACCATCGTGGTGCTTGCGACTCTATCAAAGGTACACATGGTTGCGATGGTTGGGGATGGTTCCTCGGACCAGTTTATGCAAGCGATAATAGTATGGATACATTGGTTATGGATGATAAACCGGTTATTGTCCAACGTCGTGATGAGTCTGGAAAACTGATGTTTGACAAAAAGGGACAGGCGATTAATGATACATTGCCCAACAAGGCTGTTATTGTATCGAATGTAGAGGGTCTCATTTGTGTAGGTAACGAGTCACATAATTATGGTGCTCGTTTGCTGAAATACGAAGTGGAAAAAAATGGTGCGAACAAATATTGTGAGAACGATTTTGTGCTTTTCCGTTATGCGGATGTACTCTATATGCAATATGAGGCAGCCTTGCGTGCAGGGGATAATACGACATGTGCTAAACTTCTTGCTGACCCTGAGTTCCAGAAGATTCGTACCCGTGTGGGCTGTAAACCGTATGCTTCGCTCGATTTGGATGAACTGCTCGATGAGCGTGGACGCGAGTTCGCATGGGAGATGCTTCGTCGCCGCGACTTGATTCGCTACAACAAGTTCGCCAAAGGAGCATGGTTGTTCAAACCGGCGGAGGCAGATAATCACCGTGATTGGTTCCCTATTCCACGTAAAATGATAGAAACCTCAGGCGGTTTGTGGAAACAAAATGAAGGTTATACAACTGATAAATAATGTAGTCTCACTATTGAGATGTTTTATCTAATCAAATAAACTAATCAAACAAACAAAATTTCAAAAACAATGAAAACAAACAAATTGATGTTGGCTGCAATGCTTTTGGGAGCATTGGCCATGGTAAGTTGTAAAAAAACAGGGAACGATCCGGAAAAACCGGACAAAAAAGACACTACTTCTGTTGTTGTCCCTGATTTGGAAGAGGAACCTATTATTGCTGCCCCCGGTGCAGGTAAAGTGATTGTCGCTGTACGTGTTCCTCAAGGTACTTGCAATGGTATGATTGCTGTTGGTGCTGCTACCAACGAGGACGGTACCGACGATTGGGCACCCGCTGACAAGAAAAAACCGTTTGTAGCAGTAGAGGGTACCGAGACTTGGTATCAGATCACTCTTCCTGCAAATCCTGGTATTGGGGTTAAGGTGATTGCCTTGGCTGAAGATGGAACTGCAGATTGGGGAACTCAATGGGGTATGAATGTAGAAGGAGAAGAACCTAATGTAACGATTGTTAATGGTGAGGGGACTATTGACGCCTCTGAAAATGGTGGTGAGGTTAAACTTACTGAACTCAAAGAAAATACCGTTGTTTTTGTTGATGTAAAAGCATGGAAGACAAGCCCTTGCACTCCGAAAAATGAAGCAGGAATAGCATCTTTCACTCTTACTGCGAACAACCTTCCTGAGGGCTATGAAGTAGGTATCGTTGGTAAGGTAAATAATTTGGAGTGGGATATTACTGCTCCTGTAGTTATGACTAAAGGTGAGGGTAATGTTTATACTGCTACTGATGTCCCTGTAGCCGCTGCTTGCCAATACAAGTATTTTGTTCGCTTGATTGATGGTGGCGAATGGAGTTGGAACAATAGTGAGGACGGCGGCAACCATGTTATGCCTCTCGACCTGAAAGCAGTTGATACTGTTGATGCATGGAAACTTCCTGCTGCTGAATAATCCTTACAATCAACTAATCTGACTAAAATAGGCTGCCCGAGCGGGCAGCCTATTTTATTTGTTAAAGGTATAGAAAATCTAAGTAATCTAGAATATCTATAGCATATAGGAAGTATAGGCTATCTATCGTATATAGCCCCCTCTCCTTTACATTCTCAACTTAAATCCGCTGAGCAGTGTGTCGGGGCAGAAGTGGAACACCGATGCCATCTCGCCTGCCATACACAATCCGCATTGGCGGCACTGCTCTGTGCCGTATCCTACACACAGACTGCGCTCACCATCGGGGTAGATGAAGTTGGTTACAAAGCATTCTTTGCCCAACTGTATCTTGCCTAAAGTGTTGAGTTTCATCTTCTTTAGCCCCGAGTAACTGTTCATTATCGGGTAGCCTTTGTGCTTATAGGCTATCACCCTGTCGATGATTTCGGCTTTCTTCTCTTTGGGTAACATCAGATACTCTGTTCCCGGGTATGGCGTATGGAAATTGATAGAGATCTGCTCTATGTATGGGCTGTTTTTTACATACTCCATAGCGGCATCAAGCGACTCATAGTTGAGCGTATTCACTACCATATTCACGCAGATATGCGGCTGACCGGAGCGGCGTATATTCTCCTCCAATCGTGCAAAAGTACCCTCCCCGCGTATGCTGTCGTGATATTTGCCTACGCCGTCCATCGATACCCAAATAGAGTGGGGGTGTATCCACGAGAAATCTTGCTGCGCATTGGTTGTAACCGTTACCGAGAAGAACCCTATTTGCTTAGCCGCATCGATTAGGTCGTTGATAGTCCGTTCGTTCTCTCGCCATAGTGTGGGTTCGCCGCCTTCCAAATCGATAAACCGCGACCCTTGCGAATAGGCATAGCGCATATCACTCAGTATGTCCTCGTATTTACGCTGCCTATATCCTGCGCTGCCATATACCGAGCAGTGCTTGCAGCGGAGATTACATTTATCGGTGATAAACAGCACGGTCTGCAGCGGTGCTTTCCGCCCCATAAATCGTGCCCGCACGAACCATTGTGCCAGATAGAAGTATTGCCGTATCATTATTGTCTTATTTGTTTGCCTTGATGATTGGTTTGTATCTGCGCGTTCCAACCTAATTTGTATTTACCTTGCAAAGGTACTACAATTTGTTGATATATCAAAATTTTCCATCCCTATGGCAACCGCACCAAAATTGCACATAGCGGTTCTATGTATGGTATGCCATGGTTCTCCATTAGATGGAAGCAAGAAAGGGTACGGGAAATTAGAAACCTTTTTTAATACTAATAAGAGTATTACGAGGGTATTATCGGGTTCGCTTAACAACATACTAATCACATACTAATCACATACTAAAAACATACTACGGTAAGCGTGCAAACAGCAGCAAAACAAGGTGCAAACTACGGAACGAAAAGATAAAAATAAGATAAAATAAGATACGAACAAGATAGAGAGTGGGGATAAGAAATAAAGCATTTCAGATTTGATGCGGTTGCCCTGGGTACGCTACAGCGCAACCGAGATTAGACAAAGCCCGCGTGGCAGAATATACCGCCCGTGCTGAGGCTGTCTGCCCGCAGAGAAAGAAAACGGACAAGGGCGAACGAAAAGACTTTGAAGGCAAACTCCACCTCAATCCCAAAGGATATGGATTTGTGGACAATATATTCATTCCCGCTCATCTCATCGGTACGCACAGAAACGGCGACACCATCAAAGGCATCGCCGTAAGCAGTTTCAATAAAAGTAAGAACCAACTCGGGTTCAAAGCCGAGAAAATCTGGTTATAAAGATAGCACACTCAGAATAAGTGTAATGAGTATTTACTCGCAATTAACGAACTGAAACTTGGTCTTTTTATATGGCCTTTAACGGAGCACTAATACCGCTATGTCGAAAGAATTTAATGTCAAATTACATGGCAATTAATGTGCCCTACAGTCCCCGCGATGCATCAAATCAACTCCAGTTTCAGACACGCCCCACACGCTTTTTGTGCCATTACTCTGTAATTCTTACCATCGAACACGATCTTCACCGTCATATCCTCCTCTAACTCAAAACTGATGTTGTTGTATTGATCTGTTTGCCATCCCTCCAAGTAAATCGATGAATTATCCTTGTCGATGAATTCTGCATTGTACTCTTTGTACTCGTACAGCGGGTTGCTTGCCCAGTGCCATGCTCCGGTCGTGATCTTAAACTCGTAGCGTTCCCCCGCTTTGGCATCAAAGGTGTACGACCATATCGCATTATCAGCATCCTCTTCCGTCATCAGCATATGCGGTAAGTCCCAGTTGTTCGGCGTGCAGGTGCCGGAGATGTAGTATTCCACCTTGTTGTCCCCTACAGCCTTGGTGAATATCCATACTTTGTCATCTTTGCTGTCATACACAAATGCAACATTGCTTTCCTTGGTTAGGGTAAATTTTATATGGTTATTCTCGCCTTGTTCAAGTTCAATGGTAGGTGAAGTCTCGTGTTTGTCCCAACCATATACATTATTTTTGCTGTCTTTTATTACGAATTGATAGGTGCCTGCCGCCACATTCATTAGTATGTAGTTATACGATGGTGTTTCTTCTTCTGTGTCGTAGGTCATATCATAACTGCTACTCTTATCTCCGTCAATCAGCACCACGCTATAATCCGCTACTGCCGGTACCACTATCTTTGTTATCGTGATAGTACCCTTGCTTGGGTCTAAAGTAAACACTGCACTATCACCTACGGCAACTCTTCCTTCTAAGGTCGGATTTTCTTCCCATTTTGCACCGTCATCGCTCGCGTGTGTATTCCAGTTGCAACCGCTGTTGCCGTTTGATCCATAAATCTCTCTTATGGAGTAAGTCGTTCCGCCCTCATCTGCCGTCAGTTTTTTCCAACTCCAATTTCCGCTATTCCATGGATGTTTAATGTAGTATTCTGCATTTGCCTCAATAATTGATATGCTGATGCTCTGCTTGTTGATATTAGCATCAAAAGTAATCACCACTTTATCCCCCGCCGCGCAAGTTATTTTGTAGTTTCCTCCATTATCTCCCCATTTGCCGCAACTCCAACCACTGGCGCATGCCGTAATTTTGAATTCATAAGATGTGTTTTCCGCTGTAAAAGAATAGGTATAGATATTATTCCCTTCGGCAGTCATCTCGGCGCGTTTATTATCCCAATTATATCCGCCGGGGAGTTCGCCTGCTACCCAATAATCGGTAGCAAACAGCATACTGCTTGCCATACATAGCATCAATAACAAAGAGTAGATTTTCTTCATGGTACAATCTGTGTTTTGTGTGTTTCTATTGTGTGTTTTTAAGGTTGTGCAATGTGTATTCTGTGGCAACAATGTTCCCTTGTTCCCCTCTGTGCGACATTCCCCCCTCCTATGGAGGGGCTTTGGGAGGTCTTTAACGATCCATTAACCGCCATTAATGGAGTCCTATACTCACTGTGTCTGTAATGATCCTTTCGTGACCTTTAATGGAGTCCCCAAAACCGCCCGCAAAATTACAACTTTTGTTTTGTATGTGCAAATTTTATGCGATTTTGTATAACTTTTTTATGTATCCCCATAAAATCCATTGCAAAAACACACTATTCCCCCACTGTATTTCACATTCTGCATTACAATGCGGTTTCCTCTATGCGGCGAAACTCCGCCAGGGTGATGGCTGTAGCAATGGCTACATTTAGGCTCTCCGAGGTATCAGAGCCTACGGGGAAAGAGGGGATAAGCAGAGGGTGGGTGATGAGCGAACGGATGGCGGAGGAGATACCGTTGCCCTCGTTGCCCATTACGATGATACCCTGCGACTTATCAGCAATAGCCCCCGGTTCGTACATGTTGCGCCCGTTGAGCAGTGTACCATACACCGGTACGCCGGCTTGTGATAAGAAACTCTGCAAGTCGAGGTAGTCGATACGCACGCGTGCTAAAGCCCCCATAGTGGCTTGTACTACTTTCGGACTGAAGCAGTCGGCAGTGTCATGCGAGCAATAGACATTGCGGATACCGAACCAATCGGCGGTGCGGATGATAGTACCTAGATTGCCCGGATCTTGAATGCCGTCTAATGCTAATGTGAGCGTTTGTTCAGGTGAAGAAACCGGAGCGTAAGTAGGCATAGCAAACACGCCGATTAACCCTTGCGGCGTGCGGAGCGAAGACATCTGCGCTATCTCGGTCTCAGTAGCATTGTCGGCAGAGAATAGATACTCCAGCGTAAATGATTTTTGCAGTTCTTCGATACACTTGTGACCCTCTGCTACGAAAAGCCCGAGCGAGTTGCGAAACTTCTTTTGTTGCAGACTGCGCACTTGCTTGATTTGTGCCTTAGAGACATGCGCCACAGTATGTGTGGGGAGAAAAGAGTACATACAATTCCGAAATTTGTGCAAAGATAAGCATAAATTTGGATATATGCAATTTTTTTTGTAACTTTGCGGGCTAATAGTTTGATATGCAGAAACATGCACTCCATACGACAAGCGTTCTCTTGGTGGTATTATGCTGCCTGTTGTCGGTGTCGTGCAGTACCACGAAGTTCGTGCCAGAGGGCCAGTATCTGCTCAATAAGGTACGGATAAAAGTAACCGACACCAAGGATGTGAGTGCTTCTGACCTCAATGATTATCTGCGCCAGAAACAGAATACCGAGATATTGGGTTTTTGGAAACTGCAGTTGGATATCTACAACACCGCCCCCGCAGATACTTCCACCAAAGCGAACAAGTGGTTTGCCGCTAATGCCCACAAAGTGGGCGAAGCCCCTGTCATATACGATGAGGAACTGACGCGTGTGTCGATGGAGCAACTGACGCAGACCATGCAGAATCGGGGCTATTTCAATGCCGTGGTGGATACTCAAAAGGTGTTCAAAAAGAAAAAAGTGAACCTTACCTATTTGGTTACCGCCAACAGACCCTATACCATTCGCAAGTACAATGTCGATATCGAGCAACCCGAACTGCGCGAGATTGCCACGAGTAACAGCCGGTTGATTACAAACGGTATGCAGTTCTCCTCAGAAACGATGGACAACGAACGGCAGCGTATCGCTACCCAAATGCACAACGAGGGCTATTTCTTTTTCGATAAATCGATGCTCGAATATGTGGCGGATAGTAGTTACAACAGCCTCGGTGTGGATGTGGATATTCGTATATCTAAGTATATCAGTCAATTACCCGATAGTATACAAAAACGCCTCTACACCAAATATACTATCAGAGAGGTCTATTTCCATATCGATTACGACCCCTCCCGTTTGCCTGCAGATGCCGAATTGCACATAGAGCAAGATAAGTTTGGCAACGAGTATTCCCATATCGGTAAGCGCTTCTTGCGTCCGAGCGTGCTGCGTAAGAATTGTCGTATTCAAGCGGGCGAACTATACAGCGAGCGGCGTGTGGAACGCACCTATTCATTGCTCAACTCGTTAGCACCCGTCAAGTATGTGGACATCTCTTTCGACCCTGTAGGAAATGATCAATTAGATTGTCATATCACCGTTTCTCGCGGTAAACTCAACAATATCTCTGCCGAGTTGGAAGGTACTTATTCGGCAGGCGATTGGGGAATTGCAGCCGGCGTGGGCTATATCAACAAAAATATCTTCCATGGTGCGGAGCAGTTATCGCTCAACGGGCGTGCCAGTTACGAATGGCGTCAGAACGGAGGGCGCGCCATAGAGGGAAAAGCCGAGGCAGGACTGACCTTCCCCACTGGTGTCAAGATAAATATCGCCTACAACTATCAGCAGCGACCCGATGAATACACGCGTACGATTGCCAATGCGGGTCTGTACTATACGATCCCGCGCAAACCGCACAGTCGTTGGACGCATCGCTTCAATCTGATAGACATCAGTTATATCTACCTTCCTTGGATGTCCGACCGATTTAAGTCCGACTTTATCGACAAGTCATCCGTTCTCAAATCGAGTTACGAAGACCATTTTATCTTGGATTGGAGTTACTCGGGTACCTACACCAACTACCGAAAGAGTGCCCCCAATAGGAGTTATATCAATTTCAACTACTATTTGGAAACGGCCGGCAATGCGCTGTATGGCATAGCCAAAGCCGCCCGGCTGACTACCAACGATGCCGGCGCATACACAATATGGCATATACCCTTTGCGCAGTACGCCAAAGCGGATGCTAACTTTACCTTCCATCAGGTGATGGCGCCTAAACATCAGTTGGTGTACCATGCGGGGTTAGGCGTGGCCGTCCCCTATCTGAACGCTACTATCTTGCCGTTTGAGAAACGCTATTTCTCGGGTGGCGCCAATAGCGTGCGCGGTTGGCAAGCACGCACATTAGGTCCCGGCGGCTTCCGTGGGCAAGACGGAACAATGGTGTACGACCTTCAAGCGGGAGACATTCGCTTAGACCTAAATATCGAGTATCGCTGGAAAGTATGGACATATATCGAGTTGGCAGCGTTCGTGGACGCAGGCAATATATGGACTATCCGCAACTATGAGCAGCAACCCAACGGTGTGTTCCTTTGGGATGAGTTTTACAAGCAGATTGCTTTGTCCTACGGCGTGGGGCTGCGCTTAGACTTCAATATACTGTTGCTACGCTTAGATTTTGGTGTCAAACTATACGACCCGAGCCGACTGTATGGCGACTTGGCAGGCACGCAATGGCGCACCGCCCCCAACGGACTGGGGTGGAAAGACGATATGACCTTCCATTTCGCTATCGGTTATCCTTTTTAATTGAATGCAGGCAATGTTAGAGCCATACTACATATCGGGTGTCATCGAAGCCGGTTGTGATGAAGCAGGACGAGGACCGTTGGCAGGCAGTGTGTTTGCCGCAGCGGTGATATTCGACCCCGAGCGAATAGCAAAGACTACAGAACTGCAACGGCTTAACGACTCTAAACAACTCAGCGAGAAAGAGCGATATGCGTTGCGCCCTGTCATCGAGCGCGAAGCAACGGCATGGGCAGTGGCTGAGGTAACAGCGGAAGCGATCGATCGTATCAACATACTCAACGCCTCTATCTTAGGTATGCAGCGTGCCTTGGATAGGCTCCAAGTGCGACCCGAGCATATCATCATCGATGGCAACAAATGGAAACCTTACATTCCCGCAGGCGCAGTTATGGAGGTGCCTGCGCAAACCATCGTGAAGGGCGATGGTAAGTATATGTCGATAGCCGCAGCGAGCATCTTGGCAAAGACCTATCGAGATGATTATATGTGCCGTATCGCCGAAGAATACCCGCAGTATGGTTGGGCGGAAAACAAAGGTTATCCCACGCGTGCCCACTACGAGGCGATAGCCCGGTTCGGTATCACACCTTACCATCGTAAGACTTTCCGCCTCTATAAACCGCCCGCCTCGGTGGCACCTGCAGCAGAAAAGCAAACAAAGAAATAAGCAAACCAAAACGAACAACGATATGCGAAATTTTACTGTACGAAATGAGAGTGAGCGACAGCCGCGCAAGAAACACGGTTGCCTATGGACAGTGGTTATTTGTGTACTCCTATATATAGGTATGTGCGCATGGATGGGCTATTTGATGGGAGGGATGTTCTCTACTCCTACCACCAAACTGACGGCGAAGTCGGTCTATCGACTTCAGTTGAAAGGTACCCTGGTGGAGCAAGTACAAGAGAGTAATCCGCTTGCGGGGCTGCTTAGCGCATCGCCTTACTACAACCAAACCGAGACTGTCGGGTTGGATGATCTGTTGAGCAATATCCGTCTTGCTAAGACCGATGACCGTATCGAGGGAATCTACTTAGACGGTGGCTCGCTGTCAATGGCACCCGCAAGTGCAAAAGCAATACGCGATGCGTTGCTCGATTTCAAGACCTCTGGCAAGTGGATCATCGCCTACGCTTCGTCCTATGGGCAGACCAACTACTATGTCGCTTCGGTGGCAGATAAGATATTCCTCAACCCTACGGCATCCATCGATTGGAATGGTCTGACGGCACAAAAAGCCTACTACAAACGCCTGTTTGATAAACTCGGCATAGAGATGCAGATTCTTAAGGTCGGTACTTTCAAATCAGCAGTAGAACCATACTTCCGCACATCGATGTCAGAAGCCGATCGCCTTCAGACCGAGCAGTATATCAATGGTATATGGAGCGAGATGAAGACCGCAGTGGCAGAAAGCAGACACATCGCCGTGGAGCAACTCGATCAATATGCCGATGAGTATATGGGGCTGCAACCCCAAGAGAAGTACTTAGACTATGGTTTTGCCGACTCGCTCGTCTATGCGGAGGGCATGGATAATATCTTGCGCACCTACATGGGTACGAAGGATTATACACTTCTATCCACCGGCCAATTAGCATCGGTAGAGCGTACCCGCTCAAAAGCCTATGCTAAAGTGGCTGTGGTCTATGCCGAAGGCGAGATTACCGACGAAACGGGCGATGGTATTGTGGGCAAAGATATGGTGAAAATGTTCAAGAAAATAGCCAAAGACGAAGATATCTGTGCCGTAGTTCTGCGTGTAAATAGCCCGGGCGGAAGTGCAGACGCCAGCGAACAGATTTGGCACGCCGTACAGACACTTAAGCAAGATGGCCGCCCCGTGGTTGTCTCGATGGGCGACTATGCTGCCTCCGGAGGCTACTATATCTCTTGCGGAGCCGATTATATCTTTGCCGAACCTACCACACTTACAGGCTCAATCGGTATCTTTGGTACGGTACCCAACCTCAGCCAAGTGCTTGACAAAGTAGGATTAGACTACGATGGTGTCAGCACCAACCGTCATTCCGACCTGCAGGTCAATATGGTGTACAAAGGGATGAATACCGAAGAGTACGCTATGATGCAGGCTATGGTAGAGCGCGGATATGACCTTTTTACTCGTCGTTGCGCCGAAGGACGCCATACCACCCAAGATGCTATCAAACAAATTGGCGAAGGGCGTGTTTGGCTTGGTAAAGACGCTATGGGTATCGGCTTGGTGGATTCGCTCGGTAATATCGATGATGCCATCCGTAAGGCTGTCGAGTTGGCAGATATACCTGATTATCAGGTGGTTTATTATCCCGAGACAACCGACCCGTTGGAGGATTTGCTCAGTATGTTTGACAACACTACCGACGAGGAGAAATTGCTGCTCCGTGTGCGTGAGTTTGCCTCCAAACCGCGCATTATGGCATTGATGCCCGAGGTAGAAATCCACTAATATCCGACGCCATGAAACCACTCGACTTGCTGACCATCCCCCTTAGTTGGTGCTACGCCCTTGGCGTGGGCGTGCGCCATCTGCTCTACGACGAACATATCCTGCCCTCCCATTCGGTAGATATACCTACTATCTGTGTAGGCAATCTGGCAGTGGGAGGCACAGGCAAAACACCCCATGTGGAGTATCTCTTGCAACTGCTCTCTCGCCACTATCGCGTGGCAGTATTGTCCCGCGGATACAAACGCGCTACGCACGGCTTCGTGTTGGCAGACGAGACCTCTACCGCACGCACTATCGGTGATGAGGCAATGCAGATCCACTCTAAGTTCCCCTCTATCCCCGTTGCGGTATGTGAGGATAGAGTGCGGGGTGTCAGACAACTGCAGAAGCAGATTGCGGGCTTGCAAGTGGTGGTTTTAGATGATGCCTATCAGCACCGTGCTATACGCTGCGGCTATTATGTGTTGCTTACCCCTTATGACCAACTCTATATTGACGACCACCTGCTGCCTTGGGGACGCTTGCGCGACCTTAAAGTGCAATCGCAAAAAGCCAATATGGTGATAGTTACCAAGTGCCCCGATAATATGCAGCCTATCGACCAGCGAGTCATCAGCAACCGCTTGCATTTGGCTACTTTTCAGCAGGTGTTCTTCTCCCATGTCCGCTATGGCGAAATCTCCGCACAAGGCCGACCTTTAGTCGTTACGGGCATTGCACAGAATACCTATCTCATGGAGCATATCCGTAGCCTCTATCCCAAAGCCGAACTGATGGAGTTTGCCGACCATCATACCTTCCGACCCGCAGATATTCAGCGTATTGAGGAGCGAGCCAAGGCATTCGATTTTGTGCTGACTACCGAGAAAGACTATCAGCGTTTTCGCTTGACATCGCTCCCCGAACATTTGGGCAATCGGCTGCAGGTTATCCCTATTGAGGTCGATTGGCAGGACGAGGCAGACGACTTCAACCACGCTATCCTCGAATATATGCGAGGAGCACTTCGCAAACAGCAATAATCCTATTTTGTTACATCTACAAAAAGACACCTAATAGTTCTAACTCATTGCAAACATGCACTTCTTGAAACTCTTACGCCGTTTTATTCCGCCCTACAAAGGCGAGATGGCACTCAATATATTATTCAACCTGCTGTCAACCATTCTCTCGCTGTTCTCTTTTGCAGCCATTATACCTGTGCTGCAGATTCTTTTCGGACTGAGCGAAACCACTACGCAGCATATCAATCTATCCGAAGTGGCATCGCTCAGCGAGTGGGTCTCTGCGCTCAAGAATAATCTCTATTTTTGGATGGAGAGCCAAATAGCAATCCATGGCGGGGGCTATATGCTATTCCTTCTAGGCGTTTTCTTGGTGGTGATGACGGGCTGCAAATGTCTCACGGCTTGGTTGGCAAATTTCTATATGGTGCCTATTCGTACAGGTGTGTTGCGCGACCTGCGTAAGTCGTTGTACGACAAGGTGGTAAGCCTTCCTATCGGGTATTTTACCGAGGAGCGAAAAGGCGATGTTATGTCGCGTATGACCAACGATGTGGGAGAGGTGGAAGCCAGTATCATGTCTGCCCTCGATGTCTTGTTCAAAGACCCGATAATGCTAATCATCTATCTGATTACTCTCTTCTGCATATCGTGGCAACTTACCTTGTTTGTCCTTATCTTGCTGCCCGTAGCAGGGTTGCTCATCGGGCGTGTCGGGCGTTCACTCAAACGCGCCTCGCAACGCGGACAGGAGCAAAACGCCGAGATTCTTACCCAGATAGATGAGACATTAGGCGGACTGCGTGTGGTCAAGGCTTTCAATGCAGAGGACAAACTCAAGCAACGCTTTCTCAACCTCATCAACGACACGCGTCGCACCTTCAATCGCATCAACCGCCGCTACTATCTGGCGCACCCCGTGTCGGAGTTCCTCGGTACCGCACTTATCGCAGTCATCCTTTGGTTCGGAGGAATGCTTATCTTGAGCGACCATAGCACCATCGATGCGGCTACTTTCATCTACTATTTGGTTATCTTCTATTCGATTATTAACCCCGCCAAAGACCTTAGTAAAGCGGGCTACGGCGTGCGCAAAGGATTAGCATCGCTCGAGCGTATCGATAAGATTCTCAATACACAATCCAATATCGCCGAGGCGGTATCGCCGCGCCCGCTACGCGCTTTTACCGACCAAATAGAATACCGCAATGTCTGTTTCTCTTATCGTTCGGATATCCCCGTCCTGCGTCATATCAACCTCACCATTCGCAAGGGACAAATGGTGGCTTTGGTCGGGCAATCGGGTAGCGGCAAAACTACCTTAGCAGACTTGCTCCCCCGTTTCTACGACCCTAATTCGGGTACTATCTCTATCGATGGAACCGATATCCGACAAGTCCGCACTTACGACCTGCGTGCGCTGATGGGCAATGTCAACCAAGAGGCAATCCTCTTCAACGACACTTTCTACAACAACATCACTTTCGGTGTCGATACCACCCAACCGGCACCCGATGGACAGACTTGGCAAGAGGCGGTCGAAAAAGCCGCACGCATTGCCAACGCACACGATTTTATTATGGCTACTCCCGATGGCTACAACACCTTGGTGGGTGATCGAGGCTCACGCCTTAGCGGTGGGCAGCGGCAGCGTATCTCTATCGCGCGCGCTATCCTCAAAAACCCGCCTATCCTCATTCTCGATGAAGCCACTTCTGCCCTCGATACCGAGTCCGAAAAACAGGTGCAAGAGGCATTGGAACATCTTATGAAAGACCGTACCACGCTTGTCGTAGCACATCGTCTTTCTACGATCCGCAATGCCGACCTTATCTGTGTCTTGCACGAAGGCGAGATAGTCGAGATGGGACGCCACGCTGACCTCATCAACCTCAATGGCTACTATCGTCGCTTGGTAGATATGCAAAACAACAAAGAGTGTGTCAAACAATAGTGCACCAATAGTGTGTCAAACAAATTGGTCAACCTTTTTCAGGACGACACAATACAATAGTGTTCCGATGGCAAAGAGGTGTGTCTTGTTATCCCTTGTGTTCCCCGATTCCTTACCGAGTCAATTATGGTAAAAACACGGCAACGAGACGGCAACGACACGACAACAAGAGCCGTCTTTGTTACCTAGAAAAACGAACCCAAAATAGATTATCAGATGAAGAAGTTCAGTATCTTATGGATAATTAGCCTGTTCCCTGCTTTGTTGTGGGCGCGAACATACACCCCGCAAGAAGTGCCGAACCCCAAGAGTAACGGGCAGCAATACTATGTCGCCAACCCCGATGACATACTCTCGTCCGACGAAGTGGCGTATCTCAATCGATGTGCGCAAATGTTGGAGGATAGTACGCAGGCGGAGTTGTCGGTTGTAGCAATCGAGAGCATCGGTGAGCAAGATATGTTCGACTTTACCTATCGCCTCTTTCAACTGTGGGGGATTGGCAAAGAGGGCAAGAATACCGGCGTACTTATCTGTTTTGTCCTCGCTTCCCACGACATCCGTATTATGACGGGGCAGGGTATCGAGGGCGGTCTGCCCGATGCGGTCTGCAAGCGTATCATTGATGAGGATATGATCCCCTCTTTCCGCCAAGAGAAGTATGGCGAAGGACTATGCTTGGGTGTCTTGCGTATCTATGAGATTTGTTCTTCGGGTGATGCTCCGACTGAGTTACTCAATATGAGATCCGCTACTCGTCGTTCCGCTTCGCAAAACTCAACAGCGTTCGATGAAATAATAAATATTTTAATAGTGTGGGGCACTATCCTTGGTGCCATCGCATTCGTCATCGGTATCACTTGGTGCATTACCTACCGCCGTAAGAAGTGCCCTAAGTGTGGCAAACATACCTGCCGCACGCGCACCCAAACACTCGTTGCCGCCACTTATTCGGCTACGGGCATCGGGCTTTCTACACGCACTTGCACCCATTGCGGATACACCTCGCAGCATCGGTTTACCATACCGCGTCTTACCCGCACCACCTATCATGGCGGTGGTTCGATGGGCGGAGGCTTTGGCGGCTTCTCGGGCGGCTCCTTCGGCGGAGGTAGCACTATGGGCGGCGGCGCAGGCGGAAAATGGTGATGATCGCTTTGCCAAATAGGTATTGACGCATCGACGATAGCATACAAAGCAACAAAAAATGAAAAAAAGTACGGCATACTCCGCATACTTGGAAAATTTGTTGTATCTTTGTAGCGAATTTTGATAACACCTTTATTATATACGCGTATGAAAAAGTTTATTCCATGGATTATTGTGGCAGCAGTGGTTGCTGTCTTAGGCTTCTGGGGCGTGGGTTGCTACAACGAGATGGTTACCCAAGAAGAGAATGTCGAAACCGCTTGGGGCGATGTGCAGACCTACTATCAGCGTCGTGCAGACCTCATCCCCAACCTTGTCAATACGGTCAAAGGCTATGCCCAACACGAGAGTGCTACATTGCAGAATGTCATCGAAGCCCGTGCCAAGGCTACGCAGATAACTATCGATCCTGCCAATGCCACTCCCGAGCAACTGGCACAGTATCAAGAAGCACAAGGACAACTCAGTCAGGCACTCGGTCGTTTGATGGCGGTGGCAGAAGCCTACCCCGATCTCAAAGCCAATACCAACTTCCGCGACTTGCAAGCGCAGTTGGAAGGCACTGAGAACCGTATTGCCGTTGCACGACAGAACTACAACGAGGCGGTCAAAACTTTCAATACCTATGTCCGCCGCTTCCCAAAGAATATCGTAGCTGCTATGTGTGGCTTCGACAAGAAATCCTACTTCGAGGCAGATGCCGCTGCGGCGCAAGCACCCGAGGTGCAATTCTAACAAGAACCATTTTTGCAGATAGTCGATAATCAGTTGCCTGAATATCGGCTATCGTTCCTATTGAGAATAATGATTGAAATCAAAGAAGAAACGGTCTATGCTGTGCTCGTCGGATTAATCACCCCCGAGCAGTCGGAAGAGCGCACGCACGAGTACTTAGACGAACTGGCTTTCTTGGCGGATACGAACCATATCGTACCCGTCAAGCGTTTTATACAACGCCTCGACCAACCCAATACCGGCACTTATGTGGGCGAAGGTAAACTCCAAGAAATCAAAGACTTTATCTATCCTGCCCCCGCCGAAAACACCACTACCGACAAGGCAAACCCCTCCTGTTCCCGTGATGTCTCCGTCGTGATATTCGACGATGAACTATCGCCGCGTCAGTTGCGCAATATCGAGCGAGAACTCAATACCATGCCCAATGGCAAAATGGGGCATGTACGCGTCATGGATCGTACCATTCTCATCTTGGAGATTTTCCTCCAACGCGCACAAACCAGTTACGCCAAGACGCAAGTCGAGATGGCACACTTGCAATATATGCTCCCCCGCTTGACCCGAATGTGGTCGCACCTCGACCGACAGCGCGGTGGTGGCACTACCAGCCGTGGTATGGGTGAAACGCAGATTGAGGCAGATAAGCGTATCATCGGGCAGCGTATTGCCCTCCTGCGTGAAGACCTCAAAAAAATCGACAAGCAGATGGCTACCCAGCGGCAGAATCGCGGTAAGATGGTGCGAGTTGCGTTGGTCGGCTACACCAATGTGGGCAAATCCACACTTATGAATCTGCTCAGCAAGTCCGATGTCTTTGCCGAGAACAAACTCTTTGCTACCCTCGATACCACGGTACGCAAAGTTACAATCGACAATCTGCCTTTCTTGCTCAGTGATACCGTCGGTTTCATTCGCAAACTGCCACACCACTTAGTCGAATCTTTCAAATCGACGCTCGATGAGGTGCGCGAGGCAGATTTGCTCATCCATGTGGTGGACATCTCTCATCCTAATTTCGAGGAACAGTACGAGGTCGTCGAGAAAACAATCAACGACCTGCTGACACGCGAAGAAACCATACAAGAGGGCAAACCGTGGTCGGGTAAAAATAAGGAACAACGCACCGCGAAACGCGTGGCGGACATCCCGCGTATCGTTGTTTTCAACAAGATTGATGCGTTCACCTACACGCCCAAGGATGAGGACGACCTCACTCCCGTTCAGCGGGAAAATATATCGCTCGAAGAACTGCAAAAGACTTGGATGGCGAAATTGCAAGACGATTGCATCTTTATCTCTGCCAAGAATAAGGACAATATCGAAGCACTCAAACAGTTGATGTACGATCGTATCAAGGCTATCCATGTCAAGCGATACCCCTACAACGACTTCATCTTCCAGCGTTACGAAGTCTAACTTCCAGCAGCGAAGTGTTCCAACTTCCAACAGCGAAGCGATCTAATAAACAACATAAATAAATGACAAAGTACATTTTTGTAACAGGTGGTGTGGCTTCCTCTTTGGGGAAAGGTATCATCGCGGCGTCTTTGGGTAACTTGCTCAAAGCCAGAGGGTTTCGAGTAACCAATCAGAAACTGGATCCGTACATCAATGTGGATCCGGGTACGCTCAATCCGTATGAACATGGCGAATGCTATGTTACCGAAGACGGACACGAGGCGGATCTCGACCTTGGGCATTATGAGCGTTTCCTCGATGTCCGTACACACAAAGCCAACAATATCACCACGGGGCGTATCTACCAAACCGTTATCGAGAAAGAACGCCGTGGCGATTTCCTCGGCAAAACGGTACAGGTCGTTCCTCATATCACCGACGAAATCAAACATCAGATTCGGCTCTTGGGCGAAACAGGCAAATTCGACTTTGTCATTACCGAGATAGGCGGCACCGTTGGCGACATCGAGAGCCTACCCTATATCGAGGCAGTACGCCAAATGCGTTGGGAACTCGGGCGCGACTGCTGCTGCATCCATCTTACCTATGTGCCGTACCTTGCTGCGGCTAAGGAACTGAAAACCAAGCCTACGCAACACTCCGTCAAAGACCTCCAGCAAGAGGGCGTGCAACCCGACATCATCGTCCTGCGCACCGAGCACCCCATACCGCAAGATGTGCGCCGCAAGGTGGCTCTGTTCTGCAATGTGGCGCAAGACTGCGTAGTGCAATCGCTCGATGCACCTACTATCTATCGTGTGCCGCTCAATATGTTAGACGAGGGCTTGGATATGGCGGTTCTGCGTTGCACCGGCTTCGATACTACGCAAGTGCCTGCCCCCGATATGACGCGCTGGAACACTTTCTTGCAGCACCTCGAGGGGGCCATAGAAGAAGTCCATATTGCCATCGTCGGTAAGTATGTCCAACTCCAAGATGCCTACAAGTCCATCCGCGAATCGCTTACTCATGCGGCCGCCTACAACGACCGCCGTCTGGTACTCACCTCTGTCTTGAGTGATGACCTCACGCCCGACAATGTGGAGCAACGCCTCCGCGGTATTCAAGGTGTGGTTATTGCCCCGGGCTTTGGCTCACGCGGTGTAGAGGGCAAGTTTGCTGCGCTCAAATATGCACGCGAGAACAAGATTCCTTGCTTTGGTATCTGTATGGGTATGCAGTGTATGGCTATCGAGTTCGCACGCGATGTCTTGGGGTATGCCGATGCCAATTCTACTGAGTTCAATCCGCAAACCACACATAATGTGATAGATATGATGGAGGCACAAAAGCAAATGGTCAACAAAGGCGGCTCTATGCGCCTCGGAGCATACCCTTGTCGCCTTAAAAAAGGCAGCAAGGTAGAGGCTATCTACGCTGCTTCTCAAAATCCGCCACAAGATGACCTTATCTACGAACGCCATCGCCACCGCTATGAGTTCAACCACGACTATCAGACCGACTTTGAGAAGCACGGTATGGAGTGCGTGGGCGTCAACCCCGAATCGGGATTGGTAGAGATACTTTGCCTCAAAGACCACCCATGGTACATCGGCACGCAGTTCCATCCCGAGTACTCCTCCACGGTGCTGCACCCGCACCTGCTCTTTGTCGATTTCGTCAAAGCCGCTACCGAAACAAAACCTATTTGCTAAATAAGAACCGATATGCGTACAATAGAACTCAATAACCGTCTTTTCGACGAGTACATCACTACAGATAAGATTCAAGAGGCTGTCCGTGCTGTGGCAGACCGTATCAATACCGATTATGCAGGGCGTGAACCTCTATTTATCTGCGTCCTCAATGGAGCCTATATCTATGCGGCGGACTTGTTTCGGGCAATCAACCTGCATTCTGAGATTACTTTCGTGCGACTCAAGTCTTACGAGGGTACATCTACCACCGGCAATGTGCGGATGATCGTTCCCTTGCAAGAGGAGGTCAAAGACCGAGATGTCATCGTGGTCGAAGATATCGTCGATACGGGTATCACTATGCATGGCTTCAAGCAACTGCTCCGTGAGCAAGGTGCTCGTTCTGTGGCAGTTACATCTTTCCTTTTCAAACCCGAGGCACTCGTACACCCCGATGCTGAACCCGAGTATGTGGCTATCCGCATTCCCCGCAAGTTCATTCTCGGATACGGCCTCGACTACGACGGCTTCGGGCGAAACCTCGATGCGGTCTATGTCCTCCGCGACTGACGATAACGGTCAATTAATCGCCCTTAGCGGAGCCATTTAATGGCTATTTAATGGGCATTAATGGAGCCCAAAGCCTTATAGCGAGACAGAAATTAATGTCTAATTATATGGCAATTAATGTTTGAATGTTTATTTAGACTGTGCAGTTAATCGTCAATTAGTCGTAATTAACGGAGTCCTGTGTCTTTTGATGCAGTTTCTCGGCTTTCGGTGAAAACAAATTTGGCTATCTGAAAAAATAGTCGTATCTTTGCACAAAATAATAATCAACTAAATACCTGAATGATATGAATGAAGAACTTACACGCGTGATGGCAGTTGCCCAATCGTGGCTCGATGGCAACTACGATGCCGAGACCAAGGCACAAGTGAAAGCCATGATGGAAGCCGAAGATAAAACGGAACTCATCGATAGTTTTTATCGTACCCTCGAGTTCGGTACGGGCGGCTTGCGAGGCATTATGGGCCCTGGTACCAACCGTATGAATAAGTACATCGTGGCGCAGGCCACGCAAGGCTATGCCAATTATCTGCTCCGCGTACAAGCCGAGAATGGCTTCAAGAATGTGCAGAATGGTCAAGTGGCTGTAGTAGTCGGACACGATTGCCGCAACAACGGGAGACTCTTTGCCGAGACGGTGGCAAACATCTTCTCCGCCAATGGTATCAAGGTCTATCTCTTTGAGAGCCTGCGTCCTACTCCGGAGGTCAGTTTCGCTATCCGCCATCTCAAATGCCAAGGTGGTGTCAATGTTACCGCAAGCCACAACCCCAAGGAGTACAATGGCTACAAAGCCTACTGGGAAGATGGCTCGCAAGTGCTGCAACCGCACGACCAAGGGATCATCGATGAGGTCAACAAGGTAAAGATGGAGGATGTCAAGTGGGAAGGCAACAAAGATCTTATCGAGATCATCGGTGGTGAGATCGACTACGATTATATGATGGCTGTCAAAACCGTGATGATCGACCAGGATGTCATCTTGCGCCAAAAAGACCTCAACATCGTCTATACTCCGTTGCACGGCGCAGGTCGCCAGATCATACCGATGTGCCTACGCTCATGGGGTTTCCAAAACATCCATGTCGTGCCCGAGCAGATGGTCATCGATGGCAATTTCCCTACTGTCGTAAGCCCCAACCCGGAGAATGCAGAGGCTATGACCATGGGTATGAAACTCGGTGCTAAACTCAATGCCGATTTGGTCATCGCTAGCGACCCCGATGCCGATCGTTTGGCTGTCGTCTGCCGCGACGATGAGGGTAAGTGGGTGATTATCAATGGTAACCAAACCTGTATGATGTTCTCCTACTACAACATCAAAGCCCTCAAACGCTTGGGCAAGATGCGTCCTGAGAACTATCTCGTTAAGACCATCGTTACTAGCGAGGTTATCCGCCGTATCGCCGACAAAGAGGGCGTTACGCTCACCGATGAATATACAGGCTTCAAATGGATTGCCAATCGTATCCGTATGTGGGAAGGTACTCATAAATACATTGGTGGCGGTGAGGAGAGTTTTGGTTGGCTCGGCTACGATGCAGTGCGCGACAAATGCGCTCCGTCGGCTATCTGCTTGATTTGCGAGATTGCTGCTTACGCCAAAGACCAGGGTATGTCGCTCTACGAGTATCTCCTTAATATATATAAGGAGTTCGGTTTCCAACGCGAGACGACTATCAATGTCGTTCGCCCTGGTAAAGCAGGCGCAGAGGAGATCCAACAGATGATGGCTGACTATCGTCAAAACTCGCCTATGGAGATTGCCGGTGAGAAAGTCATCAAGATGAAAGACTACAAGTCGCTCATCGAAAAGGACTTAGTGGACGGTGAATGGCGTGAGCAACCTATCACGATGGCGCTCAATGCCACGAGCAATGTCCTTCAGTTCTTCACCGATGGCGGACTCAAAGTCAGCGTTCGTCCTTCCGGTACCGAACCTAAGATTAAGTTCTATTTCGAGATTCCTGCCGATATGCCTACGATTGCAGACTACAAAGCCGCTACCGCCGCTGCCGAAGCCCGCGTCCCCGCTATCAAACACAGCCTCGGAATAGAATAAATCCCTAAGATTACATAGACTTATAGACTTCTATATTCCCTAGAATCCTAGAATATATAGATCTTCTAATCCACACGAATATCAAAAAAAGAGGGCGTTTGAATTCATCGATGCCCTCTTTTTGTACGCCTATTCGTGAATGCTCCTTTGGTTATATTCTAAGAGACCATGCCTAAGTTATACCTGCCCCCTGAATCTTCGCCAAAAAAAAGAAAAATCCTCGCGAAGTGTCCTCGCAGCGGGCTTGCCAAGCCCGCTTACATCCCATCATACAGTTCCTTGTTATCAAACCTCTACTGCTGGTACTATACTTTACCAAGCATGAATCATCTGCTTCACATTGCTATCATATTCCCCTTTTCCATATCATTTTGTTAAACGAAGAAAGAGCCGTTTTTGTCGAGACCTTGTCGAAACCTCATCGAGACCTAAGACTTACTGTGCTAAATAGCATCTTGTCAGTATAATTGGCATAATACAAACAAAATGTCAAATTGCTACAACAGGCAGCAATACCTACACACCTTCGTAGAAACACTACAAAAAACTCCCGCCCCTATCCGGAACGGGAGTTTTTTAGTTTGCTAATCTAAGGCGTAGGCTTATTCAGTCGGGATGTCTTTGTTGACATTCTTGCTGCCCCACAATGCATAGAGCAAGATGTACAGCAGTCCGACGATGGGCACGATATACGAGAGCAGGTAGCCTACATGGTCAGCGAGCATATTTTGGAAGAACGGCAGGATACCGCCACCGCAAACCAATGCCATAAAGATACCGCTGGCAGCAGGAGTGTACTTGCCCAATCCTTCGGCTGCGAGGTTGAATATAGCACCCCACATAACGCTCGTCATCAGACCGCAAAGGAACATAATGATCATGCTTACAGGCAGTTCTACGCCCTTGAAACTTACTACCCAAGTCTCGGGGAAGAACATCACGCAGAGCAGCATCACGATAGCCGTACCCGATACGGCAGCGAGCATAGCCTTGCTGCTCACTTTGCCGCCTATCGCGCCACCGAGCAGACGCCCGCACATCATCATCAGCCAATAGAAACCTACCACCGTACCGGCAATAGCGGGACCTACCAACGGGTTGCTCGACATATACAGGTTGGCAGTATTCGGAATACCTACCTCTACGCCTACATAGAAGAAAATCGCGATGGCACCGAGTACAAAATGACGGAAAGACATCGGACTGTACTTATCCTTGTTCAGTTTGGCTGCCTCGCGTTGTTCTGCCGTCTCAATATGTGGTTCGGGGATGTTGGTAAAGAAAATTACCAAGAAAGCCACCACAAAAATCAGCATAGCCGTGAGCATGGCAGGTGCCGCATCAGATACGCTCGCCGTGCTGGCTTGTCCGCCGATCAAATAGCCCAAGAAGATAGGTGCAATAGTACCGCCAATCGAGTTGCACGAACCGCCGAACTGAATCAACTGGTTACCGCGTTTGCCACCGCCACCCAAGGTGTTGAGCATCGGGTTAACCACAATGTTAAGCAAACACATCGAGAAACCGGCTACGAAAGCACCCAATACATACACGCCAAAACTCTCTGCATAGCCGCTAAGCCATTGAATACCAACGCCTAAGAAACCTACCGATACTGCCAAAAGAGAGGTGAACTTGTAGCCTTTACGCTTCAGAATAATCCCCCCCGGGATACCCATGCAGGCGTAAGCGATAAAGTTGGCAAGTGTTCCCAACTGCGACATCGCATTGCTCGCACCAAACTGATTCTTAACAATGACGCCCATCGAACCCGCAAAGTTGGTTACGAAGGCAATCATGAAAAACAAGAGAAACATCACCACTATAGGGAGTATGTTTCGATTCTGATTGTTACTCATAGTATTATTTGTTTTGTTTGTTGTCCAAATCCATTGTCCATCAGCGCAGCGGCCCTTTGTCCATTGTCCCTTAGCGTAGCGGTCCATCGTCCATAGTCCTATCGAGGAACTCCATCAGTCTGCGGTGCAGATGCTCGTAGTTGGAGCGTTTCTTTAGGAAGTGGTTGTCATCGGGATAGACTTGCATCTCAAATTGTTTTCCCGCTTCCACTAGCGACTCTATATATAATAAGGTGTTCTGTGCGTGAACATTGTCGTCTGCCAATCCGTGTACAATCAGCAGTTTGCCGTTTAGGCGGTCGCCTTTGTCGGTTAGGTTGCTTTGGTTGTACCCACTTTCGTTCACTTGCGGTCGCCGCATATATCGCTCGGTGTATGCCGAGTCGTAGAGCCGCCAATCGGTAACGGGCGCAATGGCAATACCGCAAAGGAACGGACTGTCAGACTGAGACATCGTCGTAAGCGTCTGAAAACCACCATAACTCCACCCGCACAAGCACATTCGGTTGCCGTCTATGTAGGGCAATGTCTGCAAGTGTTTAGCGGCACTAATCTGGTCTTGTGCCTCTACCCGCCCTAATTGCATATACGATGCATTTCTGAATTGGCGACCTCTGCAGTCCGTACCCCGCCCGTCCACGCAGGCTACTACATACCCCGCATCTGCCAAATAGTACTCCCAACGCTTGCGCCATTGGTTGAGCACGCGCTGGCTCTGCGGACCCGAATACTGCATCATCAGCACGGGGTATTTCTTGTTCTTGTCGAATCCTTTGGGCAAAATCATCCACCCGTTCAGTTGGTCGCCGCGCTCTGTGGTAAACGAGAAAAACTCCTTCTCGGGAATACCCAAGGCCTGCCAATCGCGAGCAATATCGGCATTGTCTTGCAAAACCGCAACCCGCTTCTTACTTCCGTCTTTGCTCAAGTTATAGAGCGTGTAGGTGTCGGGCTGAGAAACCGATTGATAGTCATCTATCATCTTGCGATAGTCGCCCGAGAAATACAGGTTGTGCATTCCCTCGCCGTCAGTGAGGCAAACCGGTGCGCCTTTTTTGAGCGAGAGCATATACCCATTCCGCGTCTGTGGAGTGGTAGCCGCCTGATAATAAAGCGTTTGCGTGTTCTCATCAAACCCGTATATCTCCGTTAGGTCAATGTCTTTCGGTGTCAGTTGTTTTTGCTCAATACCTTGTGCAGAATAGAGATAAGCCGACCGCCAACCGTTCTTCTCGCTCAATACGATGATGCGGTTGTCCTGCAACCACTGCCATTGGTCAAACAGTTCGTAATCTACAAAGCAATCTTTGCTCTCCTCCTTGTATAGCGGTCGCGAAACGGTGGAGCGGGGATTGCAGAGCAACACATCCATTCTCGTTTGGTCGCGATTGAGTCGCAGTACTGCCAACTCGCTCGGCTTCTCTTCTTTGCCTTGTTGTATCGGGTTGGTCCAGCGCAAACGAGGCAAATACACATCCTCGTCCGCATCGTGTGTCTGCATCGTGCGGATAGTCTTGTCCTTGATATCGTACACGCATACCGATACTTTCGCATTCGGTTCTCCTGCTTTGGGGTAGCGGAGCGACTGCTCACGCGGGTAGGTAGTACTCAAAAACTCCTGCCACGAGAATGTCGGCACTTGCGTCTCATCGAGGCGCACAAAAGCCAACTGTTTCGAGTCCGGAGAGAAAGCAAACATACAGGTAATTCCAAACTCCTCCTCATATAGCCAATCGGCTATTCCGTTGATTATCTCCGGGTTATCGTCGTGAGTAACTGCTACCTCGGTACCAAAATCCAACTTGTGCAGATATAGGTTGTTGCCTTTCGCAAAAGCAATGTATTTGCCGTTCGGCGACAACACCGCATCGCGCACAAGCGTGTCGCTTAGGTGCTTGCGTGTATTCTTTTGAGTATCAACAATATAGTAATCTGCGATAAACGACCTGCGAAAGAGTTGCTGTTTGTTCTCATATTCTAAGCGGAACCGCCCGTTGTCGCTATTGCCCAACACACTGTCTATCTGCTCAATAGACATTTTCTTGGCGTTGTACTTCCCGTCTAAGATGTCGGTCATCACATCAGCATTCGCCCATATCGGCAATATCGATAGGCAGAGAAAAATAGTACATCTCAATAGTTTCATACGAAAATATATTTAAGAGGTGTTTGTTGTTAGGTTTAAGCAAAAAATACAACATCTTTGCCAGACTTCCCTTTTTAGACGAGCGCTAAACCCGATTTAGATTTCGGCTAAGTCTCGATACACGCATAGAAAGTCCACAAATTGCGCAAAGATAGCAAAAATATATCATTCTCGCAAATTTATTGTCTTTTTACCATGTACGATTTGCAATTTGTAAATTCCTATCTGGATGGTTTGTGTAGGCTGTTCCTGCGCCCCAATGTAGCGAATATCTGAGTGCAACGGATACGAGGTGTAGTAGATAATCCGCTCATTATCAGGTGCTTCGTATAGCAATGCTTGGGTGCAAAGTGTCCGCTCGTAAGCAGAAAGCAGTTTACCATAGAAGTTCTTGTTTTCCTCCACCGAAACCCACAATGTACGCACCAACTCACTATTGTTGCCCTCCTGCAAAAAGAATGCCACGGTTTGGTCGGGTAATAGCCGATACTGCCACTTGGTGGGCGTATCGTACAACTTCTTGTTTTTGCAACCGACTGATTTTGCGGAAGATACATGCGTGATAGTGGCAGTGCTATCGGCCGCAAAATCGATGTAATACACCATTTCGGGCGTAATTTCGAATTGCCGTTCGTACCAAATACTGTCCGTGGTCGAGAGCAAAATCTCACTGGCAGGCAGCAATCCGGTGGAGTTGTCCGGCTCTCCCGAGTAAGCAGCGTTGAGAATCGGAAACGCGATGGCGTAAGAACCGCTTTTGCAATTGGTTCGTTGTAGTATCTCTACCTCCTGCAAATCATCCGAATAGACTGCCCAAAGCGACAAGTCTGTGCGGGGATAGTAGGTGCTTTCGGGCGCGTAAACGGTAGGTCGTGTAGTGGTCTTTTCGACGGCTTTCTCTGCCCAACCGACAAATCGCCACCCGTCCTCATCGGGTAGGGTAGGCAATACGATTCCGCTCCCTGCTTGGCTCTCTGTCAGACGAGAATAAGTACCGTTTTCTGTCTGTAAATCAATAGAATAAGGCTTCGCAGCGGATTTTTGATAGATGATTTCATATTTTTCAATGTAGAGCGAGTTGGTGCTTGCCTCAATACGAATGCTAATTTGGCCGTTGGTGCTTTTTATTGCCGGACTGAAAGCGTGAATAATTGCAGTGTATTCGGTGGTGTATCCGCCGCACCATTGGTCGAAACCGGAGTCAGAAATAGTCCATACTTCCTGTTCGTCAACCGACATCTGCAATGCCCCTGCTCCGCTGGATTTGTTAGACTTCATAGACAGCCGAACGCCCTCTATATCAGTGTTTTGCCAACCTTGTAGGGCGAGTGTGGCTTGCTGACCTTTAGTCATCTGTCCCTTTCTTCCGGTGCAGACATAGCCGGCGGTTGCCCCCTCGGGGAGAACACCGCTTGTCGATATTTCCTTGTTGCTTTCTACCACGAAGGTGGCAACGAGTGCAAGTAAACTAAACATTCTCTAAAAACAATTTGTCCACAAAGATAAGGCAATTTTTCCACATTCGGAATTTTTCTTGGAAATATCGAAAATTATTTTCGTATATCGGGAAAATGTAGTAACTTTGCACGCATTTTATGCGGTGTAGTGGCGTGTGGGCGTGAAAAACAGGGTCGATTAGGGTGGCAGATAGAGTGAAACCTGCCCGCATTGCGCTTTTGTATTCGGAAAGAAAATAATACAAAATAATTAACAATCATGCAACAAATCAAACTGAAACATGGTTTGGACATTCCTTTCGAAGGCAAGGCTGCATTGACGCTCGGTAGTGTCAATCGTCCCACTGTCTTCCATATTGTTCCCGACCATTTCGCCGGCATCACTCCTAAGTTGATGGTGCACGAAGGCGACAGCGTGAAGGCAGGTTCGCCCCTGTTTCACGACAAAGCATTTGAGCAGATGTTGTTTACATCGCCGGTGAGCGGTAAGGTCGTGGCTATCGTCCGTGGAGACCGCCGAAAAGTGATGTCTATCGACATTGAGGCAGATGCTTGCACCGCGTATGAGATGTTTGATAAGTCTGCCGACATAAAGACCCTGCTGCTTCAGTCGGGTCTTTGGTGTCTTATCAAGCAGCGTCCTTACGATTGCATCGCTATGCCGAGCAAGCAGCCGAAGGCCATCTTCATCTCTACTTTCGATTCTGCTCCCGTGGCACCGGACTACGAGTGGGTGCTCAAAGGCAAATTGGCAGAGTTACAGGCCGCTGTAAGTGCGTTGAGCACGGTCGCACCGGTGTATGTGGGTATTCGTGGCGGCGCGAAAGCCATCGAGTTCCGTGAGTTGAAAGACTGCACCTTGTACGAGGTGTTCGGTCCGCACCCGGCAGGCAATGTGGGTGTGCAAATCAACCACATCGCACCTATCGCCAAGGGTGAGACGGTATGGACCATCAACATCCAAGACCTGAGTATCATCGGGCGTCTGCTGACCAAAGGTATCGTGGATATGCAGAAGAAAGTGGCTCTCACCGGACCGCTGGCTTACGGTGCGCAGTACTACAATGTGCTGCCGGGTATGCCCGTATCGAGTGTGATTGCCTGCAATGTGCATAAGGAGTTGCCTTGCCGCTATGTCGCCGGTAATGTGCTGAGCGGACACCAAGTGGCACTCGATGAGATGATTAGTATCTACGACAACCAATTCACCGTGTTGGACGAAGGTACTGAGAACCATGAGTTTATGGGCTGGATCATGCCGCGCTTCGATAACTTCAATGCCGGTTGCACCGACTTTGCCAAGATGTTCGACTGCGGCTTCACGCGCTGGCTCTTCGGCAAGAAGCACTATCAGTGGGACGCTCGTCTGAAAGGTGGTCGCCGCGCTATCATCGTGAGCGGTCAGTACGACAAGGTGTTCCCGATGGATATCTATCCCGAGTACCTGATCAAGGCTATGATTGCCGGCAATATCGATAAGATGGAGGCGTTGGGCGTGTATGAAGTGGCTCCCGAAGACTTTGCGCTTTGCGAGTATGTCTGCACGAGCAAGATGCCGCTGCAAGCCATCGTTAGAACAGCATTGGATAACTTAAAAAAGGAGATTGAGTGATGTTTAACGGTTTATATAAATTAGTAGAGAAACTTCGCCCTACCTTCTCGGAGGGTGGTAAGTTGCATGCGCTTCACTCGCTGTTCGACGGGTTTGATACATTCTTGTTCACCCCCAACACCACAGCCAAGCGCATCGGTTCGCAGATACACGATGGTTCCGACTCCAAGCGCACCATGATTATGGTGATATTGGCATTGGTACCGGCGATGTTGTTCGGTATGTTCAATGTCGGCTACCAACACTTGTTGGCTACCGGCGAGTTGGTACGCGGCGGAATGACTTGTGCCTTGTGGTGGAAAGCATTCGGCTTTGGCTTGCTGGCTGTATTGCCTTATATCATTGTCAGTTACGCTGTTGGATTGGGCATTGAGTTCACCGTGGCACAATGGAAGAAAGAAGAGATTCAAGAGGGTTTCCTCGTTACGGGTTTCATTATTCCGTTGGTTGTGCCGATCAATACTCCGCTGTGGATGGTGGCTATCGCTACGGCGTTCGCTGTTATCTTTGCGAAAGAGGTCTTTGGCGGTACAGGCTACAACATCTTCAATGTGGCTCTTATCACGCGCGCGTTCCTATTCTTTGCATACCCGACTCACATGACGGGCGACGCTGCCTTTGTTCGTACCGGTGGTACTTGGGGTTGGGACAGCGGTAAGACCCTCGTTGATGGTTTCTCAGGCGCAACTCCCCTCACACAGTTGGCTACCGCAACCGATGCCAATTTCGTGCCTGTTGATTTCTGGACGGCTTTCAATGGCTTGATTCCGGGTTCTGTGGGCGAGACCTGCTGCTGGGCTATCCTGCTCGGTGCGCTCTTGCTGCTCACTACGGGCGTGGCTTCGTGGAAGACGATGCTCAGTATCTTTGTAGGTGGCGGACTGACCGCATGGTTGTTCAATGTATGTGGTCCTGACACCGCTGCGGCTCACTTCCCATGGTATATGCACCTCGTAACCGGCGGTTTCGCTTTCGGTGCTGTGTTTATGGCTACCGACCCTGTTACCTCGGCTCGTACCGAGTGCGGTAAGTGGATCTATGGTTTCCTTATCGGATTCATGGCAGTGGTTATCCGCGTGCTCAACCCCGGTTATCCGGAGGGTATGATGCTCGCTATCCTGCTGATGAATGCCTTTGCTCCACTCATCGACTGGTGTGTAGTGCAAGTGAATATCAAACGCCGTATGAAACGCGCTAAAATCTAAATAATATGGCACAGAAGAAATTTGTATGCTCCGTATGTGGCTATGTCCACATCGGCGATAAAGCACCTGAGGAGTGCCCGCAGTGCCACCAAAAGGGTGTGTTTGTAGAAGAAAAGAAAAAGGGACTTGATACCAACAGCAATGTCTATACCATAGTTTATGCAACGGTCATCGTGGTTATAGTGGCTATTTTGTTGGCTGTGGTGAGCCAAGTGCTCAGCCCGCGCCAGCAGGCAAATGCCTTGCTCGACCAACAGAAGCAGATTCTTGTAGCCCTCAATCAAGACTACTCGAATGCTGACCCTGCGGCTATGTATGAGGAGTTGGTAAAAGACTCGACCGTGAATGGTTTGCCTCTGTATGTGGCGACGATTGATGGCGAGACCAAGTATGTACTCAAACTCCACGGAGCCGGTCTGTGGGGCGGTATCGGTGGTTATCTCGCTTTAGATGCGGATAAAAACACTATCTTTGGTATCAACTTCAACCACGAGAGCGAAACTCCGGGTCTGGGTGCAGAGATAGTTACCGCTAAGTTCCGCAACCAATTCAACGGAAAGCATATCCGCAATGCGGCAGGTACGATCTGCTCGGTGGCTGTTCTCAAAGCCGGCAAGACCGCAGAGAACGGACAAGAGCAAGTGGATGCCGTGTCGGGCGCAACTATCACATCTACGGGTGTGAACGATATGCTCGTCAATAACCTCGCTGAGTACGCCGAGTTCTTGAATGATTGTCAAACCAACAACTGCGCTGCTCCCGAGAGCGACGAGGTTGAACAAACAGAAGAATAACTATGGCACTTTCTCAAAAAACAAAAGATGTCCTGCTCGGACCGCTCAATAAAAACAACCCTGTGGTTGTGCAGATTTTGGGTATCTGCTCGGCACTTGCCGTAACAGTACAACTCAAACCCGCATTGGTGATGGGTATTGCCGTAACGATCATCGTCGCAATGTCCAATGTCATCATCTCGCTTATGCGTAAGACTATCCCAATGCGTATTCGTATCATTGTCCAATTGGTCGTTGTGGCTGCGTTGGTTACTTTGGTCAGCGAGGTGCTGAAAGCTTTCGCTTACGATGTGGCTATGCAGTTGAGTGTCTATATCGGACTCATCATCACCAACTGTATCTTGATGGGGCGCCTCGAGGCGTTCGCTATGACCAACAATGTGAAGGATTCTTTCCTTGATGGTCTCGGCAACGGCTTTGGTTACGCTATCGTCTTGGTTATCATCGCTTTCATTCGTGAGTTGCTCGGTGCCGGCACACTGCTCGGCTTCCGTATCATCCCCGAGAGTTGGTATGTGGCTAATGGTGGTTGCTACGAGAACTGCGGTATGATGATGATGCCCGCTATGGCATTGATTCTCGTAGGTTGTATAATTTGGGCACACCGCTCTATTAATAAGGAGGAGAAGAAGTAATATGGAACACGCATTAAGTTTATTTGTTCGCAGCATCTTTGCTGACAACATGATTTTCGCATACTTCTTGGGTATGTGTTCATACTTGGCTGTATCGAAGGATGTGAAGACTAGTGCAGGTCTGGGTATAGCAGTTACTTTCGTACTGACTATCACACTGCCTGTCAACTACCTTTTGCAGGTATATGTGCTCAATCCTCTCAACTTGGGTTACTTGTCGTTCATCCTCTTTATCGCCGTTATCGCCGCTATCACGCAGTTGGTAGAGATGGTGGTGGAGAAATACTCACCTTCGCTCTATGCTTCGCTGGGTATATTCTTGCCCCTTATCGCCGTTAACTGTGCTATCATGGGTGGTTCGCTTTTCATGCAGCAGCGTATCCTACTTGATCCGGAGAATGTGAAGGCCATTGCCAACCTCGGCGATGCTTTTGCGTATGCTATCGGTTCGGGTCTGGGATGGATGTTGGCTATTGTCTGCCTCGCAGGTATCCGCGAGAAGATGGAGTACAACGATGTTCCCAAACCGCTGCAAGGACTCGGTATCACCTTTATCACCGTCGGCTTGATGGCTATGGCATTCATGTGCTTCAGTGGATTAAATATCTAAAAGGACTCGCAATGCGTAAGATTGTTTTTCCAATTCTGCTGCTGTGTTGCGTGTTATATTCTTGCAAAAAAACTGCAGTTTCTCCCGTATCTATCGAGGGAGAAACTGCAGTGTGCAGCGAAAGTACTACAATAAAACATATTGGTGCATTCCCGTATGATGTGTATACTCCTGAAGAACTCATAGAATTGTATCCATATACATATATGATGCACAAGTATTTGGATATGGCTCTTGAATTTTTGGAAGTTCCGTTTAGAGATTATAGTTATATGGAGATTTCGGAAAAGCAATCAAAACTTATGGAGGCTGCAGACCAACTCTATTCGCTTTCAAGTTTAGAAAATGGTGATTATGGATATACTTCTGAGGATGATTTCTTTGCCGATTTGTATATGCAATTGGTCGAAGATGTTAATTCTTTTCCAATAGTCAGGCATTATATGTCCGAGTCGAAAGCAGTGGTCGATACCGATGATATTGTCTTGCCACTTGATGGCGGTGTTGCTTATAGCAAACTAAATATTTTATATTGCTATGAGAATAGTATGCCATTAGAGGTGGAATTGTATAGTGATGAAGACTATTATGAGGACAATGACTGTGATTGCTACTCCGAAGCGGCATTAGTTCCTCGGCGTATGGTAAGGTATAATCTGTTGTCAAAATGGCTGACAGATATCCGGTATCGCAACTACAAAAATAGTTGTCCTGATATGAATGCTATGCGTGATGCTATGGATGAGTGGGAGGCTGCTACCGATTATGCTATCCGTTTCAAAGAAATAAAAGATAATGGTTGGAATAGGTTTACATGGGGTATAGGATGTAATTATCATGTTTGTATTTCTGACAATCTTACAGGGGATGCTGGTGGTGTGTCTTCTTTGGGTGCTGTGCCTTGGGCTTATGTGCATATTAACCCGGACTATGCCGAAAAGGGAACTTGTTTGCACGAATTGGGGCATACACTTGCATTGGAGCATGAACAATGCCGTCCCGATAGGGATTGTTATATCACTATACATTATGATAATATCAAACCAAGTTGGAAAATTCAGTACCACAAGTTCCTCTCAACATCTGCAACGGCTTATGGTGAGTTCGATTTTGAGTCGATTATGCTTTATGATAGTTATTCTAACTCTGCAATAAATTCAGATTTACCCGTGATGACCAAGAAAGATGGTAGCACATTTAGAGCGCAAAGGGAATGTCTGAGTAGGGGCGATATAGAACATATACGGAATATATATTATTAGAAAATGAAACTATTGCGAGTTATTATAGCCGTTTTTGTATGTGTGCTTTTGGCTTCTTGTAATCCTCCGGATTTTTGGACACAAGACAGATTCTATGTGGAGAACTTGTCTGCGGATAGTGTTATTCTTGTTTATCACACCATATTCAGAGGCAATGATATAGACACAATCACACACACTAATAGTATGGCTCCCGGGGAGAGAAGTATTCTTCGCTGTTTTTCTGAAAATGATACCGTATTTATTGATGTGTTTTCCCCTAAACGGGCTGTTGAGGATATGCTTTTCCTATCTACACATAACGATACGATGTTATATGTATTCCCTATCGTTGATAGCACTTGGATAGAAGAAAGTCATACTAAGTTGGGTTCTAAGTGGTTATATAAGTATGTGGCTCCATAATGTTCGTGTCGAGGATATAATATCTGCAATACCATCATTTTAAGATGCTTTGATCTGGAAATGAACACATATTACTGAGATAAATAAATTTTATAAACAATGAATATAACAGCAATTCTTTATGCAGTAGGCGTCTTCTTGGCGGTTATCCTGCTGCTTGTCATCATCCTTTTGGTGGCAAAGAAGTACCTTGTGCCGTCGGGTGATGTCAAAATCACCGTCAATGGCGATAAGGTGTATCATGTACCCGCAGGCGGCACCCTATTGTCCGCTATGGGCGAAGCGGGGGTTCACCTCCCTTCGGCTTGTGGCGGTAAGGGCTCATGCGGTCAGTGCAAGTGCCAAGTGCTCGAAGGCGGTGGAGAGATTCTGCCTACCGAGACCGTACACTTCAATCGCAAACAGCAGCAAGATCATTGGCGTCTGGGCTGCCAGGTTAAGGTCAAGAACGATATGTCGTTGAAAGTCAGCGAGTCCGTGCTTGGAGTAAAAGAGTGGGAATGCACCGTTATCTCCAACAAGAATGTGGCTACTTTCATCAAGGAGTTCAAGGTGGCTCTTCCCAAGGGCGAACACATGGACTTTCTCCCTGGTTCGTATGCACAAATCAAGATTCCTGCTTACGACATCAATTACAACGATTTCGACCGCTCTTTGATAGGTGACCTCTATGTGCCCGCATGGGAGAAGTTCGGCTTGTTCAAACTGCATCAGAAGAACACCGAACCTACCATTCGTGCTTACTCGATGGCTAACTACCCCGACGAGGGCGACATCATCACCCTCACCGTGCGTATCGCTACTCCGCCTTTCAAACCGAAAGACCAATGCCCCAACGGACCTGAGTTCCAAGATGTACCTTGTGGTATTGCTTCTACCTACATATTCTCGCTCAAACCCGGTGATAAGGTGATTATGTCTGGTCCTTATGGTGATTTCCACCCTGTCTTCGACAGCAAGCGCGAGATGATTTGGGTAGGTGGTGGTGCCGGTATGGCTCCGCTCCGTGCGCAGATTATGCACATGCTCAAGACTCTCAATACGCGCGACCGCGAGATGCATTATTTCTATGGTGCGCGTGCTATCGACGAGGTGTTCTTCTTGGAAGACTTCCTCGAGTTGGAGAAGGAGTTCCCGAATTTCCACTTCCACTTGGCTCTCGATCGTCCCGACCCGAAGGCAGACGCACTCGGCGTTAAATATACTCCGGGCTTCATTGCTCCTGTGATGGGCGATACCTATCTCAAGCAACACGATGCTCCGGAAGATATCGAGTACTACCTCTGCGGTCCTCCAATGATGGCAAAGACTGTGCTTGATTTGCTCCACTCGCTCGGCGTAGAAGACGATATGATTCGCTTTGATAACTTCGGCGGATAATTTCGCTCATCAATACTTTCTAAAAGGGGATTGTCTATCCGGGCAGTCTCCTTTTTTCTCGTCCTATATTTTCGTCTTAGATAGCCCCTGCTGTGTAGTGTTAGGCGGGCTCGTGTCTCCACATTTTCTCTCTTTTTAAAAATCCTATTCCTCTTTGTATAAACTGTATATTTTTGTGCATAATCCCACCCAATATGCAATTCTGTTACAACCGTGTTTGTCGAATGCTTGTCGAAACCTAATCGAGACCTAACCGCATTCCGATTTTATGCATACCCATTGTATATTTTTTTTTACCAAGAAAAACATTTTTGCCAACTCTATAGTGCAAAAGGAGGAAAAGTATCCTGCTCCCACCAACCACGCAAAACACTGCAAAATACGGTTTTTTGAAAGAAAAAGACAAAATTATTTGCCTATATGGATAATTTATAGTAACTTTGCACGATTTTTCGCGTGGAGTAGGCTCGTTAGAGCCGTGGGATGTGGCTTATACTGCTGGTTTTCAGCAGTATAGTGTGTACGCAGAAAAGTAAGAATAGTATTGAGGTTTTGGGAGTATAAGTTGTGCGCAAGTGGGATGTGGTTCGTAAGAGAAAGTGCACATTACAGAGAAAATAATAAAATAATATACTACAATGTCAAAGATTTGTCAAATTACAGGCAAGAAAGCCATGGGTGGATGCAATGTGTCTCACTCGAAGCGCCACACAAAGCGCACTTTCGATGTGAACCTCTTCCGCCGCAAGTTCTACTGGGTAGAACAAGACACATGGATCGAGTTGAACGTGAGTGCAGCCGGTCTGAGAACTATCAACAAAATCGGCTTAGACGCTGCCCTCAAGCAGGCTGCCGAAAAAGGGTATCTTTACGAATAATTTAAGGAGGTAAAACTATGGCAAAGAAATCAAAAGAAGCACGCGTTCAAGTCATCCTTGAGTGCACTGAGCAAAAAGCCAGCGGTGTTCCCGGTATGTCTCGTTACATTACCACCAAAAACCGCAAGAACACCCCCGAGCGTTTGGAACTCATGAAGTACAATCCCTACTTGAAGAAATATACTCTTCACAAAGAGATTAAGTAATTAACCCGTTAATTGAAAGGCTTACTACTATGGCAAAGAAAGCGGTCGCTACCTTCAAAACCGACAACTCCGGTCGTGCACACAGCAAGTGCATCAAGATGGTAAAATCCCCGAAGACGGGTGCTTATTTCTTCCAAGAGGAAATCGTTCTCAACGAGAATGTAAAGGAATACTTCAAGTAATCAATTCCCGTTTCAAGCATGGTGCTATTGCTCTAATCGCTTGAACCGCAACACATTATTCGGCTGCTATACGCATCGTATAGCAGTCGAATTTGTTTTTATGCTTGCGATGGCAGCGTAAATCCCGAAGTGGGCGAGGGTGTTTTGAATACGATAGTTTGTTTTGCATCATTTGCCGAGTATGTTTTTATTGCGTATCTCCCAAATTATTCGTAACTTTGCAGCAAATTACGAAATGATATGCAACTGAAAGAAATTCTAGAGGCAATAAAGCCCCTGCGGGCAGAGCATACCGCCGCTCAATCATACACCATTGACTATCTGCTTACCGACAGTCGTCAGTTGGGGTCTGCGCCCGACAAAACTCTGTTCTTTGCGCTTGCTACTGCCAAAAACGACGGTGCAAAATACATTGCCGAACTCTATGCCAAAGGCGTGCGAGCCTTCGTTCTAACCGAGCAACAGTTCGCCACTTATGGCTCAACTAAGATGGACAACGCTATCTTTCTCATAGTTTCGGATGTGCTGCAGGCGTTGCAAGACTTGGCTGCCTACAAACGCTCGCTCTACCGCTGCCCCGTGATTGCTATCACAGGTTCCAATGGCAAGACTATCGTCAAAGAATGGCTCTATCAGTTGCTCAAGGATGACTACCAAATCACCCGTTCGCCTAAGTCGTACAACTCCCAAATTGGCGTTCCGCTGTCGGTCTGGCAGATGAACGACAAAACGCAACTGGCTATCTTTGAGGCGGGTATATCGCAGCCCGGTGAGATGGCTCGTTTGGAGCGCATCATCCGTCCCACTATCGGCGTAATCACTTATATCGGTGCCGAGCATGGCGAGAATTTCACCTCCTTGGAGCAGAAACGCGCAGAGAAGATGCTGCTTTTTAGCCGCTGCCCGGTGGTGATTGAGGATCCCACGCATCAGAATGTCCGTACTTGTGCCGCAGTGATGCGGGCTCTCGGCTACGACGAAGACACTATCGCACGCCGTATCCTACACCAAACACACGAGACTGTGCTGCAAATCAATCTCACCGCTTTGGTGGATAATGTGCGCTATTTCCGCTCTCTGCTTCGCCCCACTACCAAACTCACTTGTATGGTCAAAGCCTTTGCCTATGGTGCGGGCAGCGTCGAGGTGAGCCGCGCCTTGCAGCAATGTGGTTTGGTCGATTATCTGGCGGTGGCAGTGGCAGACGAAGGCCTCGAACTGCGCCGCGAGGGTATCGACTTGCCTATCATCATCATGGATCCCGAGGTGGCGGCACTCGATTTGATTCTCGAGAACAACCTCCAACCCAATATCTATTCGTTCCAATCGTTGGAGAATATCATCGCGGCGGCCGAGGCAAAAGGCTTGGAGAACTATCCTATCCATATCAAGATTGACTCGGGCATGCATCGCTTGGGCTTCTATCAAGAGGAGATTCCTGCCCTGATTGCTCGTCTGCAAGCGCAGAAAGCAGTGCGTGTGCAGAGTGTGTTCTCCCATTTCGCCGGGAGCGATGAGCCGCAGTTCGACGATTTTACCAAGCACCAGGCAGAGTATTTCAACGCTTGTGCCGAGATGCTCAAATCGGGGCTCGGTTATCCTATTATGAAACATATCTGCAACTCTGCAGGCATAGAGCGATTCCCTGAGTATCAATACGATATGTGCCGTTTGGGTATCGGCCTGTATGGTATCTCCTTTGCGGGAGCAAGGCTGCATAATGTCTGCACATTGCGCACCACTATCCTCAGTCTCAAAACCGTAGCGGCAGGCGAGACTATCGGCTACGGACGCCATACCACGCTATCCGAACCCCGACAGATTGCCGTCATCCCGATTGGCTATGCCGATGGCTTCGATCGTCGTTTCTCCAACTACGGCGGTGAGGTTATCATCCGCGGCAAGCACTGCCCGATAGTGGGCAATGTGTGCATGGATCAAGCCATGGTCGATGTTACGGGAACGGATGCGCAAGTGGGCGATGCGGTCGAGATATTTGGCGACCGCCTCCCCTTGGAGCAACTCTCCGACAAACTCGGTACTATTCCCTATGAGGTGCTGACTTCGGTCTCCCGCCGTGTCCAACGCGTCTATTTCTACGAGTAATCCTGCAAGTTAATATGTCCGCCCCTGCAATCCAAACACACAACCTCTCTATCGGCTATGGCACCACCTTCGTGCAGCAGTCGCTTACTTTCACCCTCTCTTTGGGCGAGATGGTCTGTATGTTGGGTCAGAATGGGTGCGGCAAATCCACACTCTTACGCACTTTGGCAGGACTGATTCCTCCTCTCTCCGGCAATTATCAGATAGTAGAATCGACTCCCACAACCGACACCGCCAAGCAGGTCGCTTTGGTGCTTACCGAGCGGCTGAGCATAGAGGATACCACGGTGCACGATGTCGTGGCTATGGGACGCTATCCTTACACCTCCTTCCTGGGGCGGCTTACCGACAACGATGAGCAGATTATTTCTTGGTCGCTTGATGCTGTCGGCTTGGCAGACACGGCACACACCTTCTTCAACAGCCATTCCGATGGCGAGAAACAGCGTGTTCTCATCGCTAAGGCATTGGCGCAGCAGACACCCGTCGTTTTGTTGGACGAACCTACGGCCCATCTCGACTTGCCCAATCGTATCCGCACGCTCCAACTCCTTCGCCGCTTGGCGCACGAGCAAAACAAACTGGTGCTAATCTCTACCCACGAACTCGATTTGGCATTGGCCCTTTCCGATCGTATCCTGCTGATGACACCTCGTCGGGGAATCCGCTTAGATACCCCCGATATCTTGCGCCAAGAAGATGCTTTTACCCCCGCTTTCGGGATGGATATCTTTCACCCGCTTGGCTGAAGAACGAATGCACAAGTTATAATTCGCTGAATATCAAAAGAATAATATCCGACACCTAATATCAATATGTATAAGAAAGAACTGACATACTATTTCTCCACGCCTATTGCTTATATCGTCATTGGGCTTTATCTGCTGGCTATCAGTCTGTTTCTATGGGTCATCCCCGGTGAGTGGAACATTATCGAATCAGGCTATTCGCAGACCGATGGACTGTTTCTGCTCTCTCCGTGGCTGCTGATGTTGCTTTGCCCTGCCCTCTCCATGCGCCTCTTTGCTGAGGAACGACAGACCGGCACTTGGGACTTGCTCCGCACCAAACCTATCTCGCTTGGGCGCATCGTTACGGCAAAGTATTTCGCTGCATGGACACTCGTGCTTATCGCCTTGCTGCCTTGCGTCGTGCATTATTTCGCCGTGGCGTATATTGCTGAACCGATGGGAAATATCGATGGTGGCGCATTTGCCGGTTCTTTTGTCGGATTGGTCTTGCTCAGTGCCGTCTTTATGGCTATCGGATTGCTGGCGGCTACTCTCAGCAAGAGTCAGATTGTGAGTTTCATACTCGGTGCTTTGTCCTGTTTTGTCCTCTATTGGGTAACGCTGCAAGAGCATTATCGCAGCCTATCGCGCGGTGTTATCGACTTGCGCGATGTGGTCTATCTGCTTAGTATCTGCGCCATCGCTCTCTTGCTTGCCACGCAGGTGCTACACCGCCTCACACGCAAATAACTCTGTTGGCGAAGATTGGCTTCTTAGAATAGGAGCATTACACATTTTGCTGTTTTTAGGCTCCGAGTGCTATCATTTTGTCAAACCGACTTTGCCGAGACTTTGTCGAACTTTTGTCGAAACCTAATCGAGACCTAAGACAGAACGACCAATAATCATTTTGTTAGTTTTATATGCTTATTCCTAACAAAATGTCAAACGAAATCTTGCTGAATGGCAATACGAAATAATACATAACAACGCAAAACTATGACTCGTATAGGACTTCTTAGTGATACCCACGGACTGCTCGATGCGCGTGTGTTGGAGCATTTCCGCGATGTGGATGAGATTTGGCATGCTGGCGACATCGGCAGCGAAGAGGTGCTGCGTCGCTTGCGAGAGTTCAAACCCACTCGTGCCGTCTATGGCAATATGGATAGCGGTGATGTGCGCTACTCGCTCTCTGAATTTTACCATTTTCGGGTAGAGGAGGTCGAGGTGCTGATGACCCATATCGGCGGCTATCCGGGGAAGTACAACCCTTGGCTTATGCCGATGTTCCAAAAGAGTCTCGACGCCCTCAACCACCCCGAGGCATCGCAGAGCAGTCGCATCGATTTGTTTGTCTGCGGGCATAGTCATATCCTCAAGGTGCAATACGACTCCCACTATCGTTTTCTCACGATGAACCCGGGCGCAGCAGGCAAACAAGGATGGCAGACGGTGCAGACACTCCTGCGATTTGTTATCGACGGATCGCAGATACACGACTTAGAAGTAATCGAACTCGAACGCCGATAGCACGAATTATCAAAAAGATACAAGAAATATGCTTTTTAACAGCAAAAAGCCGTGTGTAGGTCTGTTATACAGGGTATAAATGTACAAAATGAGGAAAATAGGTGTTGCATAACATACAAAAAGCTATTGTGGGTATCAGAAAAAAGCAGTACCTTTGCACCCGAAATCAAAACAACACAATCTTTTTTGTACCTTAAAAAAACAGACTAATACCTTAGAAAAAAAGTCGTCGTGATGACGACTTTTTTCTTTTTTTATTGGATAGCATTATTAGACGATAGTATGATTACGATATTCTAGAATCCCTAGACCACCTAGAATATCTAGATCATCTAGCCTCCTATAATCATCCATCTACATCCTACAAATAGAAATCTTGTGTAAGTCGGCTATATTCCTCGCTGCGGGGGGAGGTGGACGACTCTATGTAAAACAATTCGGGTTGTGTCGGTTGGTCCGATGCAATAGGGGAGAACTCTATCAGTATTCGTTTGGCGGCTTTCCCCGGCTTGGTGCATACGCGGGTGAGCCGTGTACAAAATAGTTTCTCTGTTTCGGCTATACGGATGATGTCTTTTTCTGCCTCAGCAGGCAGTATGAGTGCGATAATGCCCTGTGGTGCAACTAATTGTGCGGCGTGGTGCAGTAGCGATGAATAGGGGAGGGAATCACTGTGGCGTGCCAACAAACGATCTTGGTCGGGGTTCTTCAAACTGTTTTGAAAGTAGGGCGGATTGCTTACAATCAAGTCGTAAACCGTGTCAGAGTGGTAGTCTTGCAGTGCCGACAAAGAGCAACAAAGACGCTCGCTCCAAGGGCTTTGGCGGAAATTCTGCTCGGCTTGTTGTATGGCAGAAGGTGCAATGTCAATGGCGTCTATCTTTGCTTCCCCAAAACGCTGAGCCAACATCAAGGCTATCAGGCCGCTACCCGTACCTATATCTAATATATGGTGTACCTCCGCATGGTTTCTGCGCAGTGCCTCACTTTTTTCGTCTGTACTTTTTGATATATGGTGTCCCTTCGGAGTCGATGAAGAGGGGGCGTTTGTCCCCTGCATGGCCCAAGCACCGAGCAAAACACCATCGGTACCTACTTTCATAGCGCACATGTTGTGCCACACACAGAATTGTTTGAAACGAAAAAAATCAGAAGCCATTATTTTCTTAGGTTCTCCGTTACATGCGGTTAATGGACCATTTTATGCATTATGCATTCATCATTATGCATTGAATCATGCATTGAACTGTGTTCGTTGTAAGCATGTATGCCTAGGTAAACACTCAGTGCAATAAACAACCCTGCACAGATATAGCGAAACCACTTTTCAAATACCCCCAATTTATGGGTCAGATTGCCGATTCCTACTGCGCTGTAACTGATTGCCCACGCAATGAGCATGATGGGCAGTCCCGTTCCTAAACCGAACAAAACAAGCATTATCCAAGATACACTCAGCGGCATCGCTACAGCCATATCAATCATCGTGATGAAATAGATAAGACGGTGCGGACAGAATGCTACGGCAAAGACAACACCCAACACAAAAGCCCACAATCCGCTATGCTTGCTGTCGGCTTTCTCTATCCAACGACTGATACCGTGTTCGTGCTCGTGATGGTGTCCGCTCAGTAGCAGTACCACACCGCATAGCAGCATAAACACCGCCAATACAGGCTCGCCGTATCGCTCTATAATATGCTGAATACCATCAGTTTGCGCACCGAGCAAAAAAGGAATACCCAAAGCGATATAGGTGCATAGTTTGCCTAACACGAACATCAGTCCGCTCCTAAGTACCTTCCGTTTGTTGCTCACCTCCTTGTCGATATAGGCAATGGCGGTGATACTCGTAAAGAGGGTGCATGGGTCGAGTATGGTAAGAAGCCCTAATACAAAGGCTGTCAAAAATTGCATAGTCTGTCTGATTAGATTTGCAAAGTTACGACAATTTTCGTATCTTTGCAAGCGGAAATGAAAAAAGATTGGAAAATAGGTCGCTGTATGGCTGTTTTTTCTCTATGTCGGCTGTTGCAAACGCCCTGTCTGCCGAGCCTGCAGAGAAAATCACGCATATCGTCGGTTCCCGCGTGGACAATAGGTGTGTGCGTGTGTTTGTTGCTTGCGCTATCGAGTTGTAGCGGCTTTCGTGGTGAGGCACGCCGTGTGCAGAACACTTTGCTCAAGCAAGAGGCGGAAGCGGAGAAACAAACGGCGGCATTGGTGCGCTGCATAGAGCACAACCCCAGTTTCGATTCGGTGCAAATCATTGCGCAGCAAGATAAGCATATCTTGTTTTATATCTTTGATAAACGCAACTTGGTCTATTGGTCCGACAACTGGTTGGCAACCGATGAGGTGGTGCTGACGGGCTACGATAGTTGGACTTATTCTCGTTTCCACAATGCGCATACAATCTCTCGTTGGACGCAGGCGGGAGAGTACAATATCCTTACGGTGGTGCCTATCAAGTATGCCTATTCCGCAGGCGAGACGCTCTTTCGCAATGCGTTTATTCCGCCTTTCGAGGGCAATGAGGCGTATGATTTGATTCGCTACCATTCAGATGATGGCGTGGAGATTTCGTCTGCCGATCATCATTTCTTGTTCACACTTGTGCCGGAGCGGAACGAACCGGCAGGGTTGGCTCCGACCACTATGGATGAGTCGTTTACCTTCCGCCCTCTCTCTCGCTCTGCCGACCATATCGATTCGGCAACTCATGTGCACACCTATTTTATGATTTGTCTGCTCTCCGTAGCCCTCTTGGTGTTAGCGGGAATCATAGGATTGATATACTTTCGCGGGTTCCGCAATATGCCCCTGCGTATGCGGTTCGTCTATGTGGTGATGACATGTGTGCTGCTATCGTATATATATATATTTGCCCTATCGGTTCGGTATGTGCAGGGCAATTATGAGCAACGCCAGCAGGAGGCTCTGCTCTCTAAGTGCAAGTACATACAGGCGTATCTGCAGAGCCTGTACTATTGGGATATTTCGCTTACGGGAGCAAATACGGCGGGACTGAATGTGGACTTGCGCGACTTGAGTTTCTCGGCCGGTGCGGACATCAATGTGTACGACAACCAAGGGCAGTTGGTCGGTTCTTCTACACCCAAACTCTTTTCAGAAGGCTTGCTCTCTACGCGTATCTCCCCTGCGCCGTTCTTCTCCTCCCGCGATACATTGGTGCAATACGAGCAAATAGGTGATATGCGTTATCTGTGTGCCTATATGCCTTTCTACAACGGATCGTATGTGCAAATAGGGTATGTGGCAGTGCCGAGTTTCGTCAGCGAGATGGAAAAAGCGCAAGAGGCAGATGCCCTATTGGCTCGTTTGCTACCTTCATACCTGCTTACCCTGTTCATTGCAATCCTTGCTTCTTATTTGGCAGTTCGCAATATCACCCGTTCTCTCAGTACACTTACGGATAAAATGCGTCATTTCCGAATAGGCAATCCCGACAACCATATCAACTACTCTTACAAGGATGAAGTGGGCGAGTTGGCAGAGCGATACAATGCGATGGTGGATCAGATGGAGGAGTCGGCTTCCCGTTTGGCGAAAGCGGAGCGTGAAGGCGCATGGCGCACTATGGCAAGGCAGATAGCACACGAAATCAACAATCCGCTCACCCCGATGAAACTCACCATACAGCAGATGCAGTTCCTCAAAGGCTCTGAGCGTTTTGACGCCTATTTCGATAGAGCCACGCAGATGCTTATCGAGCAGATTGATACCTTGTCGCATATAGCCAAGTCGTTCTCTACTTTTGCCAAACAACCCGAAGTGAGTACCACCGAAGTGGATGTGGCGCAGAAATTGGCGAATGTGATTACCCTTATTCGGAACAATCCCGCAGGAGTACCGGTGCGATATGTGGGTCCCGATCATGGAGTGATGGTATGGGCAGATGCTGAGCAGATACCGCAAGTGTTCACCAATATCTTGCGCAATGCCTTGCAGGCGATGGAGGGGCAATCGAATGCCGACATCATCGTCATTCTCAAGGATGCACCCGATGGACAAATAGTAATCAGTTTCTCGGATAATGGCCCGGGTATATCGCCCGAGGTGCAACAGCGTGTCTTTATGCCTAATTTCACTACCAAGAATACCGGTATGGGCTTAGGATTGGCTATCTCTAAGAACATTGTTGAAGGCTCGGGCGGAAAAATATGTTTTGAAACATCTCAAAAGGGCACTACTTTTTTTGTGTACTTGAGAAAAAAGCAGTAACTTTGCCCGCAAAACAAAACGCATCGCTGTGCACTGTGTTAATTAAGAATGAAAAATTGCAAGACTTGCGTAACACGAAGTAACTAACACGATGTTCTCAACACGCAGTAACTAACACGCGAAGCGTAACTAACACGAAGTAAACAAAACAACCCTTAAATAATAAATGCGATGAAAGTCGAAACTATTATGCAGCAGTTGGCTGCGAAACATCCGGGCGAGGCAGAGTATCTGCAGGCCGTTCAGGAAGTGTTGGAATCAATCGAAGAAGTGTACAATCAGCACCCTGAGTTTGAGCAGGCTAAGATTGTAGAGCGTATGGTGGAACCGGATCGTATCTTCACCTTCCGCGTAACTTGGATAGACGATGCCGGTCAGGTGCAGACCAACCTTGGTTATCGTGTTCAATTCAATTCCGCTATCGGTCCGTACAAAGGCGGCCTCCGTTTCCACAAAGCAGTTACCCCGAGTATGCTGAAGTTCTTGGGCTTTGAGCAGACTTTCAAAAACGCTCTGACCACACTGCCTATGGGTGGCGCTAAGGGCGGTTCTGACTTCGACCCCGTTGGCAAATCAGATGCCGAGATCATGCGCTTCTGCCAAGCCTTTATGCTGGAACTGTGGCGTTGCATCGGTCCTGACCAAGATATTCCTGCTGGTGATGTAGGTGTAGGTGGCCGTGAAATTGGTTTCCTTAACGGAATGTATCAGAAATTGGCTCGCGAGTACCATACGGGTGTGCTTACCGGTAAGGGTATGACTTGGGGCGGCTCTATCTTGCGTCCTGAGGCTACCGGTTTTGGTGCTCTCTATTTTACGCAGCACTTGCTCCACAAGGCCGGACACGACATCCAAGGTAAGACTGTGGCCATCTCCGGTTTCGGTAATGTGGCTTGGGGTGCGGCTACCAAGGCTACCGAGTTAGGTGCAAAGGTTGTGGCTATCTCCGGTCCTGATGGTGTTGTGGCTATTCCTAACGGTATCACCCAAGAGATGATTGACTATATGCTCGTAATGCGCTCCAGCAATCGCAACAAAGTGCAAGATATGGCAGACAAGTTCCCCGCTGAGGCTCACTTTACTGCAGGCAAGAAGGCTTGGAGCATCAAGTGCGACATCGCATTGCCTTGCGCTTTCCAAAACGAGTTGAGCGAGGAGGATGCAAAAGAACTGAAGGCTAACGGCTGCTGGTGCTGCTGTGAGGTAAGTAATATGGGTTGCCAACCCGGTGCTATCCATTATTTCCAACACAATGGCGTCCTCTTTGCCCCGGGCAAGGCAGTGAACGCAGGTGGTGTGGCTACTTCCGGTCTGGAGATGACGCAGAACGCAGAGCACCTGAGTTGGACTGCCAAAGAGGTGGACGAGCGTTTGCACCACATTATGCAATCTATCCACGAGCAATGTGTTAAGTTCGGTACGCAACCCGATGGAACGATCGACTATGTCAAGGGTGCTAACATCGCCGGCTTTATGAAAGTGGCTCAGGCTATGCTCGAACAAGGCATTCTCTAATCGTAATATGCTCCGCACTATTGCTTCAATCAAAGATGAAGTGGCGAATGGTACGGTCGTGTGATGCGTGATTGCATCTATAATTAAGGAAAGGGACGGCTTGATTGCCGCCCCTTTTTTGTAACATACTGTTGGCTTTTGTTTGTACAATTTGCAGATGTCGTTTTTTATGTGTATCTTTGCAGGCGTAAAACCAACACGAGGTTATTAACACGAAGTTATTAACACAAAGTTATCAACACGAAGTAACTAACACGCAGTATGGATACATCTACGCCAATGATTGAGTACGATCATGTTACTCATTATTACGGAAAACGCCTCATATACAGCGATTTGTCCTTTACCGTTCCCCGTGGACGAATACTCGGCTTGTTGGGTAAGAACGGTACGGGAAAGACCACCACTATCAATATCCTAAGCGGTTTCATTCAGCCCGCCAAGGGAAGTTGCCGTCTCTTAGGCTACGATACGCGCACTATGCCCGCAGAGGTAAGGCAGCGTATCGGACTGTTGCTCGAAGGGCATGTGCAATACCCCTTTATGACCATACGGCAGATAGAGCAGTTCTATGCACCATTCTACCCTCATTGGAACAAAGACGCCTATTACGAACTGATGAGCCTGCTCCATGTGAAGGACTATCAGCACCTCAATCAGATGTCCAATGGGCAACGCTCGCAAGTGGCTCTCGGCCTTCTCATGGCGCAAGACCCCGAACTGTTAATCCTCGACGATTTCTCTCTTGGTCTTGACCCCGGATATCGACGACTATTTGTGGAGTATCTGCGCGATTTCTGCAAGAAAGGCAACAAGACTGTATTCCTCACCTCACACATCATCCAAGACCTCGAACGCCTTGTGGACGACTGTATCATTATGGACTATGGTAAGATTTTGCGTCAATGCCCTGTAGGCGAACTAATCACGCCTACCTCCACTCTCGAAGACACCTTCATCGAACTGACAGGAAAATACTGACGCAATGTGCAAAACGCAATGCGTCAATAAGAAATGCATAATTGCTCATAGAATACCTATAGTATCTACACACAGCAATTAACGCCTAGTTATATGATAATTAATGTTTTAAGTAAATAACAGCATGCTCAAAAGTATATTCACCAAAGAATGGCTCAAGACACGAATGGCAGTCGTGCTTATCTTCGTTGTCTCAATGGCTCTTTGTGCCTATTTGCTCGTTGATGCACATCGGCTCATCGTCATCAATGGTTTGATGCCTGTTTGGGATACACTCCTCTCTCGTGATACCCTCTTGCTCGAACCGTTAGAGTTTCTACCCCTTATCGCCGGTATTCTCTTGGCTGTTACGCAGATGCTGCCCGAGATGCAACAAAAGCGTATCAAACTTACTCTCCACCTGCCTATTGCCAACTGGAAAGCCATCGGCGCAATGCTCTTGTATGGTATCGTGATTATGTTGGCATTGTTGCTCCTGAACCTCGGCACCTGTTTTATCACTTTGGCTTGTTGGTTACCGGCAGAGATGCTCCGACATATATTCCTGACTGTGTTAGTTTGGTATATTGCCGGCATACAAGCCTATATCTTTGCGGTGTGGATTGTACTTGAACCTACTTGGCGAATGCGCATTCCCGAACTATTGTTCGCTGCGGCTTGCTTGTGGATGTTCTTCGTTTCTATTATGCCGGAGACCTACAATGCCTTCTTGCCTATTTTAGCACTATTCACCATCTTGTTTCTCCCGCTGCCGATGCTCTCCATCACACGATTCAAACAAGGAAAAGGACTGTAAATCAATTAAGAATAGCAGCCTCTGACAGCCGCAGGCAATCTGACAGCGCAGCGGTCTAATCTCGAATTTCTAACAACGAACATCTATGAGCAAATTACGCACTACGCATTATGCGTTCATTATTATAAAAGCCTTCGTCATCATTGTGGCGGTTGTCCTACTGATGTGGATACTGCCGTGGCTCTACTCGTTCCTCATCCCCTCGCCCGCAGGAGAGACCTTTATTTATTACAGTCCCTATACGCAAGATTTTATCACGCGCGATGCCGATGGTTTCTGCGATTTTGAGGGGAACCATTACACCTCATCGCAGGCCGACTCACTATTGCCTTATTTCTTCTATCGTCAACTCATTGCCGACCAACGAATGCCCGATTCGCTCTTTGGCATGGCAGTTGATGCGAAGATACTACGCCGTGAGACTTTTACTTTCAAGACCTCACCCGCACAAATCAATAAACCCCGTACGCCGCTATACGAACTGATGGATGCACAGTCGGGACGAGTAGATTTGCAACTGCCCAACGATGTATTCCGCCTCACAGATGATGGACTGCAATTCATCTCGGCTCAAACCAATACCATTGATGCAGATAAGTCGCAGATGTTCAACTCTGTACTGCGTGCACACGGTTGTCAGTTTCCTATATCGCTCATTGCCGGCAATCCTTCGGTAAGGAAGAGTTACGACAATGGCTACCTCCTTGCAGACAGGGTCGGACAGGTATTCAACCTCCGTATGATTAAAGGTAGCCCTTCGGTACGCAATATCATCTTGCCCGATTCTATCCAAGCGCAGAACTTGTTCGTTACCGAATTTGACAACTATCGCCATCTCGGTTTCCTTGTCTCTACTACCAACCAATTGTATGTTATCGATGCCAATACCCTCACTCTGGCCCGCATAGACATACCCGAATACAACCCGCAAGAGATGCCTATTCTGATTATGGCTAACATCCACGATTGGACTATCCGGCTGCTTACGGCGCACGATACACGCTACTATGCAGTTTCCAACGAAGACTTCTCCTTACTCTCTGCTCGTGTCGTACCCGACCCCGAACCGACAGGTTGGCAGAAGGCGTACTACTACATATTTCCCTTGCGCCTATCGCTCCGTTCATGGCAAACGCCTACTATCTTCCCCCGTTTCAATATCGACTAATCTTCTATAAAACAATAGAATACTAAATATATAGATCCTCTAGAACACCTAGAATATCTAGAATTCCTATATTATCTATAAAAAGAAAAAGGACAGCCGGTAGCCGTCCTTTTTCTTTATGTTGCATTGTACCTCCCTAATTATTCATCGAGCGAAACATCTTCAGCATTGTGGAAGAAGGGCTCGAAAAACTTATCAACGGCGGTGCGGACAGCGTCGTTAATAATGAAACTCTGTGCCAAGGAGATGTTGTCTTGCTCTACGCCATATCTCGAAGCAAAGAAAATAGGGTAAGTCTCGCCTTTGGAAGCGTCATTCGCCCATTGGAGAGGTTGCAGGTTGATAATGTCGTTGATAGCAGTTTCCGGCACATTGTGCTGTTCCAAGACGCTGCGAGGACAGATATGGTCGATTACCCAACCGAAGTTGTTGGTGGTATCGCCGTACTTATCACGCGTTATCCATGCGCCACAAGCATCTTTTCTGAACTGTGCGGGGTCATAACCCGGCACGATACGGGCTTTTTGCCAAACGAGTTGGATGATTTCTTGACTAAAGTCTTGCATAGTAGTATATTATTTAAGGGTTGTTGTTTTTTGTTTCAATGCCATTTCTGCCTCGTTACGGACTACAGTTGTTTTCTTCTCTATTCAATGCTATTGAGCCGTCGATTATGCTTTACATTTGGCATTACGAGGTCTTGCCGTTCTTAATTTGTTTATTTTTGATTCTTAATTGAGCAATGCGTTTCGCATATTACAAAAGATGTTTCTTTTGTGCAAAAATATGGTATTTTTGGCGAATATGCAAGTGCAGATACAGTTTTCTTTTGGAAAAAGTAGAAATGCAAAGTGCGTGTTTCATTCCCGTTAAATAGTATATGTTTTGCAACATATCCAACCATATTTTTCCGTTACTCCGTATAATATCCTGCCAAATCCTCCCCTCCTGTTGTACCTTACTTATTGTCAAAAATGACATCTGCTCGTATCTGTCTATATTTTGACTAAATTAGAATTTTGTGTGCATTTTATTGACTGCGCTTGTTGCAAAATTGCTGCTTTTTTAGTACCTTTGCAGTGTTACTCAAATAAGTTGATGTATGGAGATAGTATTGTCCTTTGTAATTGGTCTTTTGCTGGCAGGTTTTGTAGCCTTTTTTGTTCTTCGTAGTGTAAAATCTGCAGCGGCTGACGCTCAGCGGCAGGCGTTGCTGGATGCCGCCAAACAGGCGGAATTGGCTCAGAAAGCAGCCGTTGCCAAATTGGAAACCGAACTTAAAAACGCACAAGACAATTTAGAGCAATCAAAGTCGGACGCTGCCAAACACACGCAGGAGTTGCTCGCCGCCAAAGATGAGGCACATAAAGACGCTATGGATGCTATGGAGAAACGCCACGCAGCAGCCATTGAAGCCGAGTGTAAACGATATGCAGACGCTCTGACCACGATGAGAGAGCAGGTCCAGAATGCAACCAACCAAATGCTCAAAGAGCGTCAGGCGGAGTTGCAACAGTCCAATTCCACCAATATGAAGCAGATTGTGGACCCTCTCAAAGAGTCGATTGCCAAGATGGAAACGGCGCTCAAAGAGAACAAATCCACGCAGGAGACTTCCACCGAGGCCATCAAAGAGAAGATTGCCACGCTGGTCAGCACCACAATGCGTGTCCAAGACAGTGCCGATCGACTGAGTAATGCCCTAACTGCCGAAAGCAAGACGCAGGGCAACTGGGGAGAACAGAAGATAGAATCGCTGCTCAATGCTATCGGCTTGGAGAAAGGTTTGGAGTACGAGGCGCAAGAGTACCTGCGCGATGCGAATGGCAATATAATTGTTTCGGACGAAACTGCCCGTCGTATGCAACCGGACATCATTCTTCACTTGGATGATACCCGCGACTTGATTGTCGATGCCAAGGTATCTTTGACGGCATTCATCGATTACACCAATGCCACGGACGAGCAGGAGCGTACCATTGCGCTTGCTGCCCATCTCAAAAGCGTTCGCAACCATGTCAAAGAGTTGGCAAAGAAGAACTATGCCAACTATGTCAAAGCACCGCGCCAAAGTGTGGATTTCGTGATGATGTTTGTGCCGGTGGACGCCGCACTGCGGTTGGCACTGGACTCCGATGCGACTCTGTGGCGGGAGGCTATGAATCAGGGTGTGTTTATTGTTGGCGAGCAGAATTTGTATGCTGCCTTGCGTGCGGTGCAAGTAACTTGGACGGCTATCAAACAGAATGCCAACAACAAGGCTATCTGCGACACGGCAGAAGAACTATTGGGGCGTGTCGGGGATTTGCTGGAGCGCGTCAATAAGATGGGTAAGAAATTAGGCGAGGTGCAAACTGCTTACGAGGCGGTGGTGGATAAAGCCAACAAAGGTCAGAGCGTTCTCGGCTCAGCCAACAAACTGGTCAAACTCGGTGCCAAAACCAGCACCATCCATCCCCTCCCGCAATCCTCTTCCGACGATATTTCCGCCCCTCGATTGTCATAGTCGTTGCCCCATCGCGCATAGTATAAGGCGTTAAATGCTCCACAGTGATTTTGTAAAATCATATTTTGCAAAAATGATTTTTTTGTGTGGATATTTGGTTGCATCGCAGAAAAACAGTAATTTCGCACCTGCTTTTGTGAGTACCTACTCAACACAGAGTATCTAACACGAAGTTACTAACACGCAGTTGGTAACATGAGCGAAGCGAATACAATAGGTGCATGGAAATGACTCTTGAGGAGAGAGTTAGTAGTCCGAGCGCGGGACTATAGTCGTGGTAAAAAGCGAACATGTACAGAGCCTATCTAACCAAGAAAGATATGGCTCTTTTTTTGTGTGGTTCCGTTTATGGGATGCGAGTGTTGGAAGAATGCATGGCGGGGTAAGATAAGTAATGGTCGTTAGACAAGAAACAAAGATTGTAAAAATAATACAGAATGAGAATGAAGAATAATGTATTTCGCCTGTATCTGTTAGGCGTGATGATGTGTGTGGCAGGTATTAGTCTGACCGGTTGCCACCGAAACGAGCAAAGCCAAGAAGAGGCTGTGGCTCACAACAAAACAATGACTATTGCAGCGCAAGACTGCACGATAGAGGAGAGTTATCCTGCCTCTATCCGTGGGCGTCAGGACATTGCTATCATGCCGCAAGTGGCAGGTACACTGACCAAACTTTGCGTTGTGGAGGGCGAGCGCGTAAGCAAAGGACAGGTGCTGTTTATCATCGACCAAGTGCCTTATCGTGCGTCGTTGGAAACTGCCGAAGCCAATGTGGAAGTGGCTAAGTCGAATGTGGCAACCGCCGAGTTGGTGTATCGGTCGAAGCAGCAACTGTATGCCGACAGCGTCATCTCCGATTTCGATTTGCAGACGGCTAAGAATAGTTATCTGAGTGCCAAAGCAGGGTTGGCTCAGGCACACGCTGCGCAGGTGATTGCGCAAAACAACCTCAACTATACCGAGGTCAAGAGTCCGAGCAATGGTGTGGTAGGCACGCTGCCTTTCCGCGTGGGCGCATTGGTGTCGCCGCAGATGCCTACGCCGCTGACCACCATGAGCGACAACTCAGTGATGTATGTTTATTTCTCGATGACCGAGAACCAATGGCTTGCCCTTGCGCGTCAGTATGGCAGCAAAGACGCTGCGCTGAAAAACATGCCGGAGGTATCGCTGCTGCTCAACGATGGCAGTCAATACCCCGAGAAAGGTAAGATTGAGACCGTGTCCGGTGTGATAGACCAAGCCACTGGCACGGTGAGTGTGCGTGCCACTTTCGGCAACAAGAACGGCTTGCTCACCTCTGGCGGTGCGGGAAACATCGTGTTGGAGAAGCCTCGCAAAGACGCATTGTTGATACCGCGCACGGCTACCTACGAGGTGCAAGACAAGGTGTTTGTCTATCGTGTAGTGGACGGCAAAGCCACGGCTACGCAGGTGGTTGTGAGCCGCTTGAACGGTGGTAAAGACTATGTGGTGGAAAGCGGTTTGAGTGCTGGTGATGTGATTGTGGTAGAAGGTGTGGCACTGCTGAAAGAAGGAACGAGAATAGAGTAAAGACCGCTTCGCTAAAGGAACAAAGAGCAAGAACAAAAATGCATTCGACAGGTGTCAAAGCCGATACAAATTAGTCCATTGTCCTTACTCCTTGCTTGCTCCATCGTCTAACAATAAAATATCCAACTATGAATGTAAAAACTTTTGTGGAACGCCCGGTGCTGTCGGCAGTCATCTCTATCTTGATTGTGCTGCTCGGTGTCATCGGCTTGAAGCGCTTCCTATCGAACAATATCCCGACATTGCGCCGCCTACCGTTATGGTGATGACGCAGTACTACGGCGCGAGTGCCGAATCGGTGCAGAAATCGGTGATTGCCCCTATCGAAGAGGCTATCAACGGTGTCGAGAACATGACCTATATGACCTCAACTGCCACCAACACGGGTAGCGCAGAGATTTATGTCTATTTCAAGCAAGGCACCGACCCCGATATGGCGGCGGTGAATGTGCAGAACAAGATTTCATCGGCTACGGCCAAGTTACCGAGCGATGTCAAAGTGGTTGGCGTTCAGGCGTTTAAGCGTCAAACGAGTATGTTGCAGATATTCACCGTCTCATCGCCCGACGATAGTTTTGACCAGACTTTCCTTAGCAACTATATCAACATCTCTATCAAACCCGAGTTGCTCCGTATTCAGGGCGTCGGGCAGATGGTTGTGCTTGGTGGCGACTACTCAATGCGTGTGTGGATGAAGCCCGATGTGATGGCACAGTATGGACTCGTGCCGAGCGATGTAACCGCCGCTTTGGCGGAGCAGAATATCGAGTCTGCCACGGGTGCTATCGGCGAGAACTCGCCCGAGGCGTACCAGTACACGATGAAGTACAAAGGGCGTTTGCAGACCCCCGAGGAGTTTGGTGAGATAGTTATCCGCTCCACTGCCGACGGCGAAGTGCTGCGCCTGCGCGACATCGCCGACATCGTGTTGGGCGAGGAAAGTTACGGCTTCGATGGTCGCCAGAATGGGCATCACGGTGTGCAGTGTATGGTGTTCCAGACCGCCGGTTCCAACGCCACCGAGGTGAACAACCAAATCGATGCCCTGCTCGCCGATGTGCAGGCACACGCCCCAAAAGGGGTGGAGATAACGAAGATGATGAGTACCAACGACTTTCTCTACGCCTCTATTCATAATGTGGTCAAGACCCTCATCGAGGCAATCTTGCTCGTTATCCTCATCGTGCTGCTTTTCTTGCAGGATTGGCGCTCTACGCTCATTCCGTTTGTCAGTATCATCGTATCGTTGATAGGTACTTTCGCTTTTATGGTGGTCGCCGGTTTCTCTATCAACCTTATCACATTGTTTGCCCTTGTGCTGGTGATTGGTACCGTGGTGGACGACTCTATCGTGGTGGTCGAGGCGGTGCATAGTCGCTTCGATGCCGGCTACAAAAATCCCTTCCAAGCCACCGTGTACGGCACCAAAGATGTGGCAATCGCCATCATCACCTCATCGCTCGTCTTCATGGCGGTGTTTATTCCTATCAGTTTTATCGGTGGTACGAGTGGCGTCTTCTATCGCCAATTCGGTCTGACAATGGCGGTGGCAGTAGGTATCTCCGCAATCAACTCGCTGACCACTTGCACTGCGCTCTGTGCGCTCTTGCTGCGCCCCAAGCAGACCAATGGCGAAGGACTGCGAGGCTACAAGCGTTGGCGTTTCTTGTTCTCCGATAAGTGGAATCGCGGTTTCGACCGTCTGACAGCGTGGTATCAGCGTGGTGCAGCGCACTTTGTCAAGCACCCGTGGATGAGTTTCCTTACAGCGGCACTGAGCATCGTGCTGATGGTCGTGCTGATGCGTACTACCAAGATAGGATTGGTGCCGGAGGAGGACCTCGGTACCGTGATGATCAATATCGATACTCCTCCCGGAAGTTCGTTGGCTACCACCGACGATATCATGCGCGAGATAGAGAACCGACTGATGACTATCCCCGAGGTGGCTGAACTCAACAGCACGGCGGGATACGGACTTATCTCCGGTGAGTCGAGTGCTGCGGGCAATATCATTATGAAACTCAAACCATGGTCGGAGCGTACACGCAAAGACCAATCGGTCAATGCTGTCATCGGCAAGGTGTATGCCCTCACTGCCGACATCAAAGATGCCACGGTCTTTGCTATGGCACCGGCGATGATTGCGGGGTATGGTACGGGTAATGCACTGGATATCAACCTGCAAGACAAACTTGATGGCGATATGCACCAATTCTACGACTATGCGCAGCAGTTCATCGGTGCGCTCAATCAACGCCCCGAGATAAGTGTGGCTTTCACCTCATTCAACCTCAATTTCCCGCAGTGGGAGGTGAGTGTCGATGCGGCTAAGTGTCAGCGTTCGGGTATCACTGCCAACGAGGTACTTGGCTGTCTGTCAGGCTATTACGGTGGACAGTATGTCAGCGATTTCAACCGTTTCGGTAAGGTCTATAAGGTACAGATTATGGGCGACCCCAAGCAGCGTATGGACGAGCGCAGCCTCGACAATACCTTCGTTCGTTTGCATAACGGCGAGATGGCACCCTTGTCGCAGTTCGTTACTTTGAAGCGTGTCTATGGTGCCGACAAACTGACGCGTTTCAACCTCTACAACTCCATTGCCGTCAGTGCTATGCCTGCCGACGGATACTCCTCCGGCGATGCTATCAAGGCGGTCAAAGAGGTGGCTGCCGAGGTACTCCCGCAGCAGTATGCCGTCGATTACGGAGGTATCACACGCGAGGAGATCCAACAATCCAACAGCGGTACCGCGGCTATTTTCCTGCTTTGTATCGTCTTTATCTACTTGATTCTCTCGGCGTTGTACGAGTCGTTCCGCTTGCCGTTGGCTATTATCATCGCTGTGCCGGTAGGTCTCATGGGCTCGTTCTTGCTCACCAAGATAGTCGGTTTGGAAAACAATATCTACCTCCAAACGGGTGTCATCATGCTTATCGGCTTGCTCAGCAAAACGGCTATCCTTATCACCGAGTATGCCTCCGAGCGTCGCAAGGCGGGCAAGAGCCTGCAAGAGGCGGCTATCGATGCTGCGGGTGTGCGTCTGCGACCCATTATGATGACTGTCCTCACGCTAATCTTCGGTATGCTCCCGATGGTGGCGGCTATGGGTGTCGGTGCCAATGGTAACCGTAGTCTCGGTACGGGTGTCGTAGGTGGTAGTATCGTTGGTACATTGGCGCTGTTGTTCCTCGTGCCGTCGCTCTTTGTCGTCTTCCAACGCCTCGACGAGAAACGCCGACGCAACCGAAACACCAACGCATAAAATGTACGATTATTAAGATTTTGTTCTATTTTGCAAGGCGGCTTTTCTGCTCTCCAAACAGCGACTTTTGTCGAGACCTAATCGAGACCTAAAGCCAACCTGCAAAATGTACGATTATTAAGAATACAATGGTATGAAACAGTTTCAGAAAAAAAACATATTAGTCTTTGCTCTTTGTTCCTTGCTCCTGATTTCGCTGTCCAACTGTGGTATCTACGGCAAGTACAAGCCCGTCACCGATGTCGATTCTACCCTCTACGGTGATTTAGTGCTCGCCGATACCACGCACAACTTGGCGAACCTCACTTGGGAGCAACTCTTCACCGACCCGCTCTTGCAAGACCTTATCCGTCAGGCACTCGATAGCAATATCGACCTGCGTGTAGCGCACGAGCATGTCAACCAGGCAGAGGCCACTCTCCGCGGTGCTCAGTTGGCATATCTGCCCGCTATCAGCCTTGCGCCGCAAGCGGGTTTCTCGCCCCAATATAGCATTCGCCAAGGCACCTACGACCTCGTCGCATCGGCTTCGTGGGAGATAGACATCTTCGGCCGCATGCTCAACTCGCTCCGAGGTGCCAAAGCCGCTAAGCAGCAAGCACTCGACTACGAGCAGGCGGCTCGCTGTGGACTGATAGCCGGTGTCGCAAACGCCTACTACACCCTCCTCATGCTCGATGCGCAACTCCAAACAGCCGAAGAGAACGAGCAGACTTGGGCAAAGACCATCAACACCATCCGCCGTATGAAAGAGGCCGGTATGGCTGATGAGGCGGCAGTTACGCAGATGGAAGCCACCTACTACTCCATTCAGACCATGGTGCTCGACTCGCGCCAACAGATACGCCAAACCGAGAACGCCCTCTGCCTGATGTTGGCTACCACCTACCGTCCTATCCCCCGTGGCACTCTCGATGCGCAGACTGTCCCCGCCGAGTTGGAAGTGGGCGTGCCTGCACAACTGCTCTACAATCGCCCCGATGTACGCGCTGCGCAACAGAATATGGCACGCGCTTTTTATGCCGCCAACCTGAGTCGCAGCAACTGTCTGCCCTCGCTCAACCTAAGCGGTACCTTTGGTTGGACCAACCACTCCTACGGTACTATTATCGACCCCATGACGATGATTTCCTCTCAGGCGGCAGGCTTGGTGGCCCCGTTGTTCAATTCGGGCCGCAACATCGCACAAGTCAAGATGGCTAAGTCGCAACAGCAAGAGTCGATACTCACCTTCACCAAGACCGTCCTCAGTGCCGGCAACGAGGTGAACGATGCCTTGCATACCTACCAAACTGCCCACGCCAAGTGCGAGTTGTACGACAAGCAGGTCGAAGCACTCAGCCGTGCACAGCGTGCCACGCAACTCAAGATGCAGTTCGGTAGCACCACCTACCTCGAAGTCCTAACTGCCCAAAACAGCCTGCTCACTGCTGAGTTCACACGCATCAGCAATCGCATGGCGGAACTGCAAGCCGTCGTCTCGCTCTACCATGCCCTCGGCGGAGGAAATGCGTACTGATTAGTAAAGCCGTTGTCCGCTGATACTGAATAAATAAGTAGAATGATTCGAGCCGATTGGTTCAATGTACATCTGCCCGTTGCGTACCACTATGCGATGGGCAGATGTCTTTTTGTTGTCTTTTGTCGCTGTGTAGGAGGTCGGTTGAGCGTGTCGCAGCACCAAGCGCATACCTACATAGTTCAGCCGTCGATCAGCCCGCTCATAGAGCCGACAAGAAGTACGCAAGATATGCTCTTGCCGGGCGTAGCACCCGCCTCGCACCACGCGATACTCCCTGGCGTTGTAAGCCGCCCCTGTCGGGTCTGTCTGTTCGTCTGCCGTGTAGTCGCCATAGTAGTCGGAGCACCACTCCAACACATTGCCGCTCATGTCATATAGCCCGAGTTCGTTGGGCTTCTTTTGTCCCACCATATGCGTCTGCGTGGGCGAGTTCTGCGCATACCACGCTACCTCGCTCGGCGTGTCGCTTCCCGCATACTTATATCCTTTGCTCGCTTGCCCGCCTCGTGCTGCGTACTCCCATTCTGCCTCCGTGGGCAACCGAAAGAAATCACCCTCGTCTATCTGTCCCGAGGCGTGCAGACTGTCGTTGAGTGCCATCAAAAAAGCCGTTGCGTCGGCATAGTTGATGTAGTAGGCAGGGTAACCGATACCGTATCCGTTCTCCGAGTACCACTGCTTATCCTCTGTCGGCTGTGCGTGCATTACGGCGAACCACAACTCTTGCGTAACAGGGTAAGTGCCTATTGCATAGTCGCTTAGTACCACTGTATGCACCGGTGCTTCGTCAAACATCGCATTTTGGTCATAGCGGGGTAGGGTAGCGTTGTCCCGCTGTGCACCCATCAGAAAACGGTCGCCTTTCACCTCCGTCATCTCAAACTCAATGTCCCCAACTCGATAGGTCGTGCCATGCATATCTTGTGCTGTGTGCACCTCTCCTTGTGCTTGTACCGCCGGTGTCAAGCAACAAAGCCATCCCGCTATCAAGATGTACCGATATACCTTTCCCAAATACATATTATCTGATAATCAATGTTTTAATGCCGGTCCATTGTCCATTGTCTATTTTATCAAGCCAATCTGATAGGCCTCCAACAGGTGTTCCAGGTTGGTTACTTGCGCCTGCAGTTCGCGCCCACGATCGGTATCGCAGATATGCAAACGGTGTTCCGTGAAGTCCTGCAGCAGCGTCCGACTATGGATATCACTACCCGACAAGATAGCCTGCTCGCGGCTCTCAAACGACTCGTGTTCTACCAACTGAATACCATGGCTGTTATAAATCAGCGTGTAGCCCGCTATGCCCGTCTTTTCTTGGTAGGGCTTGCTGAACCCACCGTCTATCACAAACCGTTTACCCTCCGCGCGGATAGGTGTCTCGCCTGCTATCGTGCGCACGGGGATATGCCCATTGATGATACGCCCCGTATGCTCGTCCATACCAAACTCCCGCAGTATCATCTCGCAGGTCTCTCGCTCGTTCGCCAGCGTGTAGTACGCCCCTTTCTGCTCTTTCCAAGTACGCTCGTCATCTACAAAATACCGCTCCAGAGTGGTCATCTTATCTTTGTTGTACAGCGGTGAGCAAGGTCCTTCCCATAGGTAGAGCATATAGTCGAGCGCATCGGCTTTCTCTTTGCCGGCACCATAGTACGCTGTGCGTACCACCTCATCGGTACGCTCCATCAGTGACCTGCCGCTCACACGCTTGCCGCATACATCCACTTCCGTAAAACTGCCGTCGCTATTCAGTGGCACCGCTGCATGATACAACAAGAACCCGTTGCGCACCAAGAACATACTCCCGTGCTGGTAGAGCAAGTGCAGGTGTTTCTGCATCTTCTCCGAATTCCGAAAACTGCGCTCCAACTGTGCCATCAGTTCCTCCTCTTCCGCCGACAGACGATAGGGATCTGCCTCCGACAGTGTCGGTAGGTGCCTATCGGTCAGCGCATAGTCCTGTCCGCCGATACGGATAGTGCCGTACTGCAAGTCGATTTTATCCAGCAGCAATCGGTCGTTCATCCCCCATTCGGGGTGGCGCAGAATCGTCTGTCCCTCCAACTTAAATTGGATAATCGATATCGCCTTGTGCATCTTCGCCATCAACGCGGCCGACCGTGTCAGACGCGGGTTGTTCTCAAAATCCTTGGTCTGAAACACCCTGCAAGGGTCATCGCCGTAGGTCTCCATCGCAAAGTTTGCCAGCGGAAGCAGGTTGATTCCGTACCCCTCCTCCAGTGTCTCAATGTTCGCATACCGTATCGACACACGCAGCACCGTGGCAATCAGCGCAAGGTTACCCGCCATCGCACCCATCCATTCAATATCGTGGTTGCCCCATTGGATGTCGTAGTCCCGTAGTGTCGAGAGTACATCTATTATCTTCGATGCCCCCGACCCGCGGTCGAAGATATCGCCCACCACATGTAGCGTGTCTATCGTAAAACTGTGTATCAGATACGAGATGGCTGTAATTAGTTTCTCCGCGCAACCTAAGTCGATGATAGTGTCGATGATAGCATTGTAATATACCGCGCGGTCGCTCTCTATGTTCGATTCGTGCAGCAACTCATCGATGATGTACGCATAGTCTTTTGGCAGCAGTTTGCGCACTTTCGACCGACTGTATTTGATTGTTACCGCCCGTGCCACCAGCACCACTTGGTGCAAGCGTATCCTGTACCAATCCTCTATCGCAAACTCGCCGATACCCTCGTCTAATCCCTCTATAGGCTCATATAGGCTTTGCTGCACCAGTTCTATGCGCTCATCGGGGTAGTAGATTAGTGCGCACAGAGCGCGTTTCTCTGTCTCGCTCATCAGGTCGCCGAAGAGGTCATCTATCTTGTGCCGTATCACTCCCGATGCGTTCTTTATCGTGTGGATAAATGCACTACTCTCGCCGTGTAGGTCGCTTACAAAATGCTCCGTACCTTTCGGCAGCGATAAGATGGCACGCAAGTTAATCAACTCCGTGATAACGGCTTTATTGTTGGGAAATTTCTCACTCAACAACTTCAGATACCGCAAATCGCCCTTTATTTCTTCTATATCCATAGTCTGTTCTGCGTGGTTTATGTATTCCGTATTTCTTTTTAGTTTAGATATCTATTTTACTCAGCGCTTTGCTTTGTTTCACTCAGCACCCCGTTCTACCTTACTCAGTACTTTGCTTTGTTTTACTCAGCACCCCGTTCTACCTTACTCAGTACTTTGCTTTGTTTCACTCAGCACCCGTTCCACCTTACTCTGCATCTCGCTTTTATTTAGTGTGTGGTAGTTCTAAACCCTATTCTCGTTCGGAATCTCGTTTCTGACTGCAAAGATACACTTTTTTTGTCAATATGCCAAAGTTACTCTCCTTATTCCTCCAAAATCTCCTTGCTATTCTTCATTCTTGATGAAGTAGGCTTCTTGCTATTCTTCATTTTTGATGGAATAAGGCTTCTTGCTATTCTTAATCTCCAATTCTTAATTTTCTATTACCTCATTCTCTCCCCGTATGCACCCTGCTTGTCCACTGACCGTAGTATGTTGTTAGTATGTGATTAGTATGTGATTAGTATGTGGTTTAGCGAATCCGACCGTAGTCTGATAGTACCCACACTGTACCCTAATAGTGTTAATGTAAATATGGAAGAATGTGTACTATGTGTTAAAATGTGTATTGCGTTTTGGTAGTCGGCCGCTCCCCACCCGCGAAGTGTCCCCGCCGCGGGCTTGCCAAGCCCGCAACATACTCCTCGCACACAAAAAGGCTGCTTGAGCATTTCAAGTAGCCTTTCCAACTTCTAACAGCGTCAGCGTTCTAACTTCTAATATCTCACTTCTCCCCCACAGACATACCCGTCGCGGTGTAGATACCGCCGTCGTGGATGATGTACAAGATACCGTCTTCGAGTACCTTCTGCGCACCGCTCTCCTCGCTCGTTGTAGTCTGGTCGATAGCGGTCAGCGTACCTTGATAAGTGATGTGTACAGGCAGGTTGTACGAGTTTACGGCATCTACTATGAGCGATGTGTTGCTCTCCTCGTGCACAATCGCTACGCTACCCGCTACCAAGAAGTACATCTGCTGCGGGTTGCCGTTGGCTATCGTCGTGTAGTACGACGGCGTCAGTGTCCCGTCGGCGGCAAGTCCGGTCGAGGCCAATACGGTATGGTCTGCGTAGGTCGAACCAATCGTGTACTGCCCGGCTGGCAGAACCTGACTGCCTTCCTCGTCGCAGAAGAGATACAAGAGGGTCTTGTCGCTTTCGTCTTGTTTCTGTGCCATAAAGAGGATAAAACCTTGTGTCGCCCGCATGTCCTCCACGGCAATGATGTCCGCATCGGTGTACGCTTGCTCCACTGCCCCTTGCTCTGCATCCATATTGATATACTTGCGGTGCGTCGCCACGCTGCATACTGCCGATAGGTCGCCATACTGCGCCGTGATTGTGGTTGTGCCGCAACTGTTGCCATACAAACGCACGGTCTTGCTGTCCTTCGTGTTGCTTATCTCCTTGTATATCAAATGGTTGTTGTCTGCTGCAATACTTATCTGCGAAGCGTCCCCGTTGAGTACCGTCAGGCAGAGGTCAGTCGAGTCGCCAAGCAACAAATCAACGCTGTTCTTGTCTGTGATAAGACCTTTGACTTCTGCCTCATACCAGAGGTAAGGCAATGCGCCATATACCCATGGTGCGTCTGCCGTTGTGCCTTGTGCGAAAGAGTGAGCCGCAAGAAAATCGGTCGTCAGTGCCGCAAGCGTTGCGCCTTCCGTGGTGCTGTCTGCGGCTAAGACGGTCCCGTCGATAGACTCTGCCGGAGCAAGGGCGTAGTTGTCGCCGAGGCCAGTCTCTGCCGCACCTACCTTATAGAGTGCATCGCGGTTTCCCTCATAGTAGTCGTTCCAATCCTTTTCCGTCCATTCGTTTTCCATTCTGTCCCAGTCAATCTCTTTCTTGTCGGCAGAGGTGTAACCGGCGATACGGTGTGCTGCCGGATTAGCCGCACTTTGGGCAATGGCAATCGTGTCGAGCGATACAAGGCAATGAGCAATGAGCGTGTCGCTCGCAGCCTCGTAGGTCTCCTCTATGCTGCCGGCTATACCGCCTGCTGCCGTGTAGCGCATACCGCCCATAGCGGAAAGCGAACCTTCAGCAAAGCAGTTGTTTATCACCGCTCTACTGCTGCTGCCGATGATACCCGCTACTGCCTCATAACCGCTGATCGCACCGCTGCTGTGGCAGTTGCTAATCGTCTCATCGCCCGAGGTATTCTCACCCACTATACCTGCAGCCGTTCCTGCCGTCAGCAAACCGCCGAAAGCGCAAGCACCGATATGGCTGCCCGTGCGCAAACTGCCTGCTATACCGCTGGCGGTCGCATCTTCCGTCAGCGCAAACGATGCGTCGTTCACCGAGCAACCGATAACTTTCGACCCCGTGGCAAGCGAACCGGCTATACCGCCGAAATAACCGCTGAAATCCTCATCTGCCACTGCCTTCGGAGAGTAGATGTGTATGTTTTGCAGCGTGCTAACTCCCGTGGTGAGCAACTGGTTGGTAACCACGCTGTTGGCTACCAATCCCGCTTCCGTCGCGTCCTCAAGCGTTATCACCGGCTCATACAAGGTCAGATTCTCAATAGTCGCACTTTCCAATACATTGTGGAATAAACCATTGTCCTCCAATACCAGGTTGGTCAGTATATGCTCCTGTCCGTCGAGGCTTCCGGTGAAGTCGGCGGATACACCGCTATACGAAATCGACTGGAAATCCAAGTCGTTGATGACATGGCGTATTCGGGTCGAAAAACTCCTTTTCATATCGTGCAAAAGCGTAGTATATTTGGTGATTGCGCTGTTGCATAATGATAGGTACCGATGCATTGCCCGCATCCGAGATATAGGCGTAGTCGAGTACAAAAGTATGGGCCGGAGTGGCTTTGAACCCGCTGTATGACGCCTTCTGATAAACATCATAGATAAGGTAGTACTCGTATGAATAGTCGTCGCCGTTGATATTCTCTACGGTCGAATCGCGTTGAAAAACCAAGGTGTAGTTCTCGCTCCACGCATCGCGAGCCATGTTTTGTGCCAGCACTTGATTACCTTCTATCGAGCAGATTTTATTTCCTGTGCCTATCGAGAATACATCGTTGTACTCCTTGCCTTGATAGTCTTCCGTCGTGGCGTGAACATACAGCATCACCTCATATTGGTCATCGAGATTAAAGAATTTCTTGGTTACTAACGGATTGACCTGTACGCTGTTTACACCCGTTACCCCGGGTTCATCGGTAAAAGTATCGGTAAACTCGCCCAACAGTTGCTGTTGCCCGTCGTATATTTTTACATGGGCGGCAGAATAACTGCCATTGCTCTTCTCAGTTAGGTCTATTGTGTAGGTCCATACACTACCGTCCGGACTCACTATCGTTCCGAATCCGTTGGTCGCAGGCAGTTCTACGCTATTTGCTGCGGCATTTACCGAGGCAATGCTTTTAGATGTCTTGTTTACCGAGGCAATGCTTTTAGACGCCTTGATAGATGTTTTAGCAGATGCACAGCGATTGGTCGCATCCCCATCCTGCCAAGTACTGAACATTCCTTGTGCCCATTGCTGCTCGCTCTTATGCCACGAGTGCTTGGGTGTTTGTCTGTCCGTAGCCGATACCCGGGCGTGCTTTGTCCCATTCGTCGGCTGCTGAGTCGTTGCCGCCTGCACCGCCGTGGCACACAGCAGACACACGCTCGCCATGTAAAAAAGTAGATGTTTCTTCATAAATAATTGGTTTTATATGTTATTGTTTCTTGCGCGATTTCCGTGTCCCATACTATAGTTTGTATGAAGCCTTTATGTAAATTGTTTGCAGAGATATATCTATTATTTCATATTTGCAAGAAAAAGTACTTTATTTGTATCAAAATGGCGCATATGTGTTCATTTGTGCACCAAAATGATAATTATACATCTTGTTTTTGCATATATGCATTTGCCGGAATGCAATTCTCTGCATAATCCCTTCTGTATGATAAAAATGCGAAAAAAACACCAAGATATTTGCACAGTCCAAAAAAAAGCAGTATCTTTGCACCCGCTTTTGAAAAAGCAATGTCTCCCTAGCTCAGTTGGTAGAGCAACTGACTCTTAATCAGTGGGTCGAGGGTTCGAGTCCCTCGGGGGACACTCAGAATCATTGAAAAATCAAGGATTTATGTGCAAACATAAGTCCTTTTTTGTTCTATACATACTTCTACACTAATACAATGGAGTTCCAAGCCAATGCCACATAGAATTATATGTCCAATTACATGGCAATTATATATGTTTAATCGCCCGCCCCTGCTGTTATGTAAGAAAAATTTGCACATGCCGATTATTTGTTGTAACTTTGCACTACATACCTATCATATATGATTCACCTACGCGAGATACATACTGCCGATGCCGATTATGCTTTTGTTGAGGCACTTTGGCTGCAAGCCTTTCCGGAGATAGAACGCCGAGATACGGCTGCGCAAAGGCAGAATACGGATACCAACCCGCTGTTTCATTGCCTGTTAGCCACATCTCCCGAAGGCAACCCCATAGGCTTTCTTACCTATTGGGACTTTGGCAGTTACTGCTATGGCGAGCATTTCGCTACCGATATGCGGCTGCGCAATAGAGGATATGGCGGACAAATCATCCGTGATGCTATCGACTATATCGCGCGTCCCTTGGTGCTGGAGGTAGAACTGCCGCAAGACGACCTAAGCCGTCGGCGTATCGGGTTCTATCAGCGCAACGGACTGACGCTTTGGCAGGATATACCTTATGTGCAACCCGCATATCGTGTCGGCGGTGAGGCACTGCCAATGCTCCTTATGGCTGCCCCCGATCTGGAGCCGAACCGCTGTGCCGACCAAGTCATCCGTACTATCCACCGCCATGTGTATGGCGTGTAGGTCGGCGGGCAATAACGGAGTACCAATCCAGCGAAGCAGCATTTTCAGCCTATATAGCGTTTAATGGAGCACCCTCAGAGCAATTAATGGCCAATTAACCGCAATTAACGGAGACATAATGGATACGCCTGTATGATTTTTATGGCTTTTAATTGAGGGACAATGGTGTGTTCAATGGCGACTCGCGTATTTTCCTACTTGCCAAAAATATGCTCTGCAGCAGGATTTGCACTTTTTGTTTGCATATTCTGCATTTTTGTCGTACCTTTGCAACAAGAACATTGTTGCGGTTACCATTTTGCCTATCTTGTGCAGAATGACCTCATGCCGGGTGCCGAATGGTGTTCTTATGTAAATACCTTATAAAAAACACAATTATGGCTAAAGTTTATCAAGCAAACGAGATTAAGAATGTTGCTATGTTAGGTGGCAGCGGCTCGGGTAAAACCACTCTTATGGAGGCGATGCTCTATGAGAGTGGAGTGATTAAGCGTCGTGGAACGATCGAGGCACAATCGACGGTTTGCGACTATTTCCCCGTAGAAAAAGAGTACGGCTATTCGGTATTCTCTACGGTGTGCAACATCGAGTTCCAAGGTAAAAAACTAAACATTATCGACTGCGCCGGTTCGGATGATTTCTGCGGTGGTACGGTGGCAGCACTTCAGATGGTAGGTTCGGCACTCATCGTGCTAACCGCCAACAATGGTATCGAAGTAGGTACCCAAAACAACTTCCGTCTGGTGGAAAAAGCCAAGAAACCATTGGCATTCGTTATCAATAAGTGCGACCACCCCGACGCTGACTTCGACAATACTTTTGCACAACTCAAAGAGAACTTTGGTAATAAGTGCACCCTTATACAATACCCCGTTAATGCGGGCGCAGGCTTCAATGCCGTGATCGATGTGCTCAAAGGCAAGATGCTTGTTTGGGGACCCGATGGCGGCGCACCCGAAGAGAAAGAGATTCCCACCGAACACCAAGAGCGCGTGGCTGAGATGCGTCAGCAACTCCAAGAGCAAGCCGCTGAGGCCGATGAAACGCTGCTCGATAAGTTCCTATCCGAAGGTCTGACCGACGAGGAGATTATGCACGGTCTGTGCTCTGTCTATGCCGATGGCTCGATGTACCCCGTCATCTGCACCAGCGGTCTGAAAGATATGGGTATCCGTCGCTTGATGGATTTCCTCTTGGCTATGGCACCTGCGCCTGCCAACTTCAAATACCCCACTCTCGATGGAGAAGGTATCAGTCCCGACCCCACCAAACCGACCAGTCTGTATGTGTTCAAGACTTCGGTCGAACCGCATATCGGTGAGGTCAACTATTTCCGCGTGATGCAAGGTACGGTCAAAGCCGGAGATGACTTGCAGAACATGGATCGTGGCACCAAAGAGCGTATCTCGCAACTCTATATGGTGGCTGGTTCCAACCGTATCCCCGTCGATGAGGTCTCGGCTGGCGACATCGCGGCTACGGTCAAACTCAAAGATACCCGCACAGGCAACACGCTCAATGCCAAAGATTGCGACCTCCACTATGCTAAGATCGAGTATCCACAGCCGCGCTTCCGCCGTGCTATCCGTTCTGTCAACGAGGCGGACAACGAGAAACTGGCGGCTTTGCTCACTCGTATGCGCGAGGAAGACCCTACATGGGTGGTTGAGCAATCCAAAGAACTCAAACAGATGATAGTGTCCGGACAAGGAGAGTTCCACTTGCGTACGCTCAAATGGCGTTTGGAGAACAACGAGAAGATGCAAGTCGTGTTCGAAGAACCGAAGATTCCGTACCGTGAGACCATCACCAAGGCTGCGCGTGCTGACTATCGCCATAAGAAACAGTCGGGCGGATCCGGGCAGTTCGGTGAGGTACATCTTATTGTCGAACCGTATGAAGAGGGCGTTCCGGTAAAAGAAGTGTATAAGTTCGGCAACCAAGAGTATCGTATCACGGTCAAAGATACGCAAGAGATACCATTGGAGTGGGGTGGTAAACTTGTGCTGGTCAACTCCATCGTTGGTGGTGCTATCGAAGCACGCTTCATCCCTGCTATCCTCAAGGGAATCATGGATCGTATGGAGCAAGGCCCGCTCACAGGTTCGTATGCCCGCGATGTACGCGTTATCGTTTACGATGGTAAGATGCACCCCGTTGATTCCAACGAGATTTCCTTCCGCTTGGCCGGGCGTAATGCGTTCGCAGAGGCGTTCCGCAATGCCAACCCAAAAGTACTGGAGCCTATCTATGAGGTAGAAGTCCTCGTGCCGAACGACTTGGTCGGCGATGTGATGTCCGACATCACAGGTCGTCGCGGTATGGTACTCGGTATGGAAACCGAAAAGACTTTCACTTGCCTGCACGCCGAAGTGCCTCTCAAAGAACTGACCTCCTATTCTACCACCCTCAGTTCGCTTACGGGCGGTCGCGCTACTTTCACTATGAAGTTCAAGGATTACGAACTCGTGCCGGCGGATGTGCAAGACAAACTCCTCAAAGAGTACGCCGAAACCCAGAAAGACGAAGAGTAAACGGATAGACGAAGAATAAAATCGTATATACCTTTGTCGCTTTCCTTTTCTAAAGTTAGTTGACTATCACCAAAGCGACCGCCCGAAATACCGAGCGGTCGCTTTGTCTTTGATGATTACTAAATGTCCTATCTGCGTTTGTCCTGTGTTTCTATGTGAAAGTCCTATCGATATTAGTACCATGATTTTCCATTTCGTGCACTGCAAGCACTCAAAAAATATCTATTTTGTGTACTGCGAGCATATAAAAACTTTCCATTTTGTGCACTGACTACCAAAATCGGGGCAACCATATCAAATCCGAAATGCTTTATTCAATGGATAACTTCTCTACATTCTTACCATTCCTATTGCACCGATAATGCACAATCTCTACATTCTCTGCATTCGGGACAAAGGAAATAGTTTTAACGAACTACATGGCTGTTAAGGAGAACTCACAATGCAAACACCAATTTAGTTTTTGGAAATGAACAGTCCCGGTAGTAGATGTTTTTGTACAATTCTTGAACGCATTCTTGAATGTTTTTGTGTAGAAAAATGTATGGAAGCAATATGCATAATTACATGCCTATTTACATGATAATTATATGTTGAAAAAACAATGTTAGTTATATGTTTAATCGTCAATTAACCGCAACGGAGAATTTTTATATGGTCTTTAATGGAGCAAAATCAGAGCAATTAACGGTCGATTAACGGCCATTAACGAACAATGGTGGAATGCGTACAAAAATCTCTTATTCCGTGAAAGTACCAATGCGGCGAACCCGATCCTCAAAACCCTCGCGGTCGTCTAAGGCATGGTTCTTCACTCTCGCGCGATAGTTGTAGATTGTGTTGGTGCTGTAGCATAGCAGTTCGGCGATCCGCGTACTGGAGTCGATACCGAGGCGAATCAGCGCAAAAATACGCAACTCGGTGTTCAGTGCCCCCTCTTTCTCCGGATAAATACGCTCTTCGGGGCGTAGCAAAGCATTAAATTCCTCTACAAAATCGGGGTATATCGATAGGAAAGAGGTGTCGAAACGCTGATAGAAAGCGGGCATCTCGGCCTCCATAAACTGTGCCGATGTCTGTCCCGTGGCTTTCGGTGCCATTTTCGCCATACGCCGCAGGTTGTCTGCGCACGCTACCAGGTAGAGCGAGATATACCGTTCTTTGATGTTATTAGCCTCGTGCAACGAATTGTTCACCGCTTTCATCTTATGGTTTAGACTATGCAGGCGACGGTTCTGTCGCACCACCACCATCGCTAATACAAACACCGAGAGCAATCCTATCAGCAAGATTATCAGGAAGATATGCAGCCGTTGTGAGGCTTGTTGTTGCTGTTGTTCGTAAGCACGATTGATGATTTGCGATACTTGGTTAATCTGCATAAACCGCATTCGTGCATCGAAGATAGCGGCGTTGTTCAGCGAGTATTGTATATACCTATAGGCGCGTTCTATGTCTCCTTCGCCGTTGTTGTACACTATCTCCGCCAGCATCCAACTCGATGCGTTATCCGTTACTCCGCTGCGTACATCGGCTATCGCAGAGCGTATCAACCATTCCTCCTGCTCTTCGTTCTCCCCCGCATAGCGAGCCGCATCCGAGCGGCGATAAGCGTAGATGGCGTATTCATGTGTGTCTAATGGTGGCACCCCATCGGTGTAGTGCAGTTCATATACCGACTCGCCCCCGTACATCCGCGTGCGGCAGTTCTCTAGCCCCACCTCTATGTGGTGCGGTATCTCGCCCGGGCAGAGTACTTGTGCTAGTTGGTAGTAGCGAAGCGCAGAATCGCATAGGTAGGGCGCATAGAGTTCGGCTATCGAGTAGGCTGTCTCTGTGGTCGGATGTTCGTAGTAGGTCGCCTTCAAACCGTCTATCTGTTCCACTCGTTGCGCTAAGTACTGCTCGCTGTGCGTCAGTTCCTTATCTAACACACGCAGCAACGAATCGACTACCGACCGCTGCCCCGCTTCGGCCAACCCGCTGCCCAAGCAGCACAAGGCTATCGCCAAACATACATATCGCAATGGAGAATGTTTCATTGTTATTTAGGTTAAGTTAATCTTTATATCACATCTCAAAAAAGACTGCCTACTTGCTTTCGACAGTCTTTTTTGTATGTGTTCGCCACAATCCATATAGCGGCTTCTATTCTGAAGAATATCGTGTGCTATCGTTATTTCACCGCCTTGAAACTCATGTCAAGGCTCTTCACCGAGTGGGTCAATGCCCCGACGCTCACAAAATCAACGCCACACAATGCATAATCGCGTATTGTCTCAAGCGTGATTCCGCCCGACGACTCAATCTCGATGTGCTTACCGCCGTTCTCTTTCTCCCGGTGCCGTATCAGTTCTACGGCTTTGCGCGTACGCTCCGGCGTGAAGTTATCGAGCATGATACGGTCGGGAATTCCTGTGGCTAATGCCTCGCGAATCTCCTCCTCGTTGCGCGTCTCTATCTCGATACGCAGGTGTTTGCCTTTCTCCTTGCAGTAGTCGCGGGCGCGGGTCAGCGCAGCAGTGATTCCCCCCGCAAAATCCACATGGTTGTCCTTGAGCAAGATCATATCAAACAACCCGATTCGGTGGTTCATTCCGCCGCCTATCTTTACGGCCTCTTTCTCAAGGTAGCGCAAACCGGGTGTCGTTTTGCGGGTGTCTAATACGTGGCACCCCGTGTCCTCTATCAGACTTTGATATTTATGCGTCGTGGTTGCAATGCCCGACATGCGTTGCATCACATTGAGCATCGTACGCTCTATCTGCAGCAAACTCAGTTCTTTACCATATACCTTAAAGGCTATGTCCCCCGGCTTCACCAACGCACCGTCCGACAAAAATTGCTCCATTCTGCACTCGGGGTCAAAGTAGTTGATGATTTCTTTGGCTACTTCTACGCCCGCCAATACACCGGTATCTTTGATAATCAGTTGCTGGCAACCCATCTGCGTGGGTGGAATGCAACTCAGCGAGGTATGGTCGCCGTCGCGAATATCTTCTTCAAACCAAATCGCAATCAGTTTGCGCAGTTCTTCTTTTTCCATAAATCTATGCTTTTATGAGGTCTCTAAATAATTTAGTTAATCCTTTTAAGGCCGTGTTTTAACGAACGGACTGTTCTAACACCATTCTCGGCTGCAAAGTTACCACTTTTTTTGCATATACACAAATCCCACTCTGCCAATGCATAGCCATCGCATCAAATCTGGAATGCTTTATTCAATGCATAACTTCTCAACATTCTAACCATTCCTATTGCACCAATAATGCAATCTCTACATTCTCTGCATTCGGGACAAAGGAAATAGTTTTAATGAATCATGGCTTGCATGGAGAACAACGAGGCTGTTAAGGAGAACTCAAAATGCAAACACTAATTAGTTTTTGGACATTAACAGCCCTGGTAGTAGATGTTTTTGTATAATTCTTGAACGCATTCTTGAATGTTTTTGTGTAGAAAAATGTATGGAAGCAATATGCATAATTACATGTCCAATTACATGGCAATTATATGTTTCTCTTGTCCCGTTCTGCCCCCCCCCCTTTTTTTGGGGGGTGCAGGTGCTTGGGGAGGTCAATGGCTCTTGATATAGCATGCATTGAGAACCCATACAACATAAACACTAATTAGTTTTGGGAAATTAACAGCCCCGGTAGTATGTTTTTGTATAATTCTTGAACACATTATTTATTGAATGTTTTTGTGTAGAAAAATGTATGGAAGCAATATGCATAATTACATGTCTAATTACATGGCAATCATATGTTTCTCTTGTCCCACTGTGCAACACCCCCTCTTACGGAGGGGCTTGGGGAGGTCTTAATCGTCAATTAACCGCTAACGGCGACCCTATGTCCCTACTGTGCAACATTCCCGCCCTTGGAGAAATAGGAGAGGTCTTTAACTTTCATGGAGCCTCGTTTCACTAAAAAATGATGTTTTTGTAAAATTATTGCGCAAGATTTCTATGTTTGGTATTTTTTTTGTAACTTTGCAGGCTGAATGGCTATGCAGACAAAATTCCTACACATATTATCGCTTTGTATAGTGCTTTGGGTAGCACCCGCTCTATCGGCGCAAAACGGCACATCGTCGCCCTTCTCGCGCTATGCCTATGGTGAACTGAACGACAATGTACCTAATACCTATCGCGCTATGGGCGGGGTAGGTATCGGTATGCGAAACAACAAGGTGATCAATAGTGCTCAACCTGCCTCCTACACGGCGTGCGACAGTCTTACTTTTATGTTCGACTTGTCGGCTAGTGTGATGTGGTCGCGCTATTCAGACGCTTCGGGAATGCGCAACAAAGCCAATGGTAACCTCGATTATCTTACCCTTCAGTTCCCCCTTTGGCGCAGATATATCGCGTTCTCAGCGGGCGTATTGCCCTATTCGGCTGTCGGATACGATGTCGTGATGTCCGATTCTATCGGTTCGGGCTACCATTTCAACAAGTCTTATGTCGGTACGGGCGGCATCAGTGAGGTCTATGGCGGACTGAGTTTTAATATCTGCGACTGGTTTGCTCTCGGTGCGAATGTCTATTATATGTTTGGCAAGGTGGATAATACCCGTTCGCTTACTTTTACCGAATCGGGGCTCTCGAGCACCACGCAGAAAGCCGTTTTCTCGGTGAGCAGTGTCCGTTTCCGCTATGGAGCGCAGTTCTTCCATACTTTCGGCGACCATTCATTCGCCTTAGGCGGTATCTTCGAGGCAAAACAACGCCTTCGAAGCACCTACACGGCGTATGAGACCACTCTGCTCGATACCGTTTCGTCCCGCAACGATGGCTACGAAGTACCAATGGTCTATGGCGCAGGATTGAGTTACTCGTGGGCAGGGCGGCTTACTTTGGCTTTCGACTACCAACGCCAGTGTATGGCGAGCGCACTCTACCAAGGGCAGACCGGTACACTGCGCGACCGAGACCGATATAGTGTAGGCTTCGAGTATCGCCACGACCCAGCCGGCAGACGCTATGTAGATCGTATCGAATGGCGTTGCGGACTCAATGTGGCTACACCTTATATATATACATCGGGGCCACAAGCGTTAGATTATACCGCAAGCATCGGTATCGGTCTCCCGCTCCGCACTTCCGCCACGGTCTTCAATGCCACGCTTGAGTATGGGCACAAAGGTGGACAAGCAGTGGGGCTGACCGAGAACTCGCTACGACTAATCCTCAATGCGTCTATCTCGGAGAACTGGTTCTTCAAGCGCAAACTCTAAATCTGAAAACGACAACCTAATAAATAAACACAACTAATTCTATATTTGTAGATATGAAAGTTAATTCATTGTTTATCATGGCTTTATGTGCGGCAGTGCCGGCATTGGCATGCGCCAAAAAGCCAAAGAATGTGGAGGCAGCACCCGCACCGGCGGCGCAGACTGCTGCTCAGGAGGAGGAACCTACCATAACTGAAGACTGCATCGTGAATGTATCCCTATTCAATGAGAGCGTCAAAAACAAACAGTTTGCCGATGCGTATGGTCCTTGGTGGGAGGTTTACAACACCTGCCCCAATGCCAACAAGGCAATCTACACGCAAGGTAGCAAGATCATCGATTGGAAATATGCCAATACTACAGACCCCGCTGAGAAAGAGCGTCTGCGTCAACTCATCCTCGAGATGCACGACAAGCGCATCAAATATTTCGGCGATGATCCCAAGTATCCTACCGCATATATTCTCGGTCAAAAAGCACTCGACTACTGCCAGTACTTCCCCGAAGACGAACTCAAAGAACAGGCTTACCAATGGTTCAAACAGTCGGTTGAGGGTATGGGTGTAAAGAGCCAAATGCAGGTGTTGGCAAAGTTCGTAGATGTGTCCTATGCCATCTTCAAGTCCAACCCCAATCTCTATGGCGGACAGTTTATCTCCGACTATGAGTTGGCAAGCGAACTGTTGGCTCAGCAGGCTGCTGACCCAAGCAACAAGAACGCCAAGTATGCCGCACAACAAAAAGATTATGTGGACAATATCTTCGCTGTTTCGGGTGCTGCCGACTGCTCCAAGTTGGATGAGATTTATGCCAAAGTGGTAGCCGACAATGCCGACAACCTCGATATGCTCACCAAGGTGGCTGCGCTCTACAAACGAGTTAAATGCACCGAGTCCGACATCTATTTCGCTGCTTGCGAGAATGCGCACCGCCTCCAGCCTACCGAAGAATCGGCTGCCGGATGTGCCCGTATGTCGGTTAAGAAAGGCGACTTCCGTACGGCTATCAACTACTACGAGGAGGCTATCTCCCGCGCACAAGCGATAGACCCGCAAGATGAGGACATTGCTGATTATCAGTACAATATCGCGCTCATCTACTACTCTGATTTGAAGAACTATCCCCAAGCGCGTGCCTATGCGCGCCAGTCGCTGGCTAGCAAAGAGGATCAAGGCCGTTGCTATATCCTTATCGGTCTCTGCTATGCAGGCTCACAGCCGTACTCCACGGCCGACTACCCCGCAGCCAAAGCGGCTATCCTCAACAAGACCGTCTTCTGGGCTGCTGTAGATAAGTTCGTTCAAGCAAAGCGTGTCGATCCTTCGTGCGCTGCCGATGCCGACAAACTCATCGCCGCTTACAGCAAGTATTATCCTACCAAAGAGGAGAAATTCGACTTGCCGAACGAGTTGGGCGGAAGCACCTTCTATGTCGGCGGATGGATAGGTGAAACTACTGTTTGCCGCTAATGCGCAACCTGCAAACCACAAGGCACAACATACAATGTGTTGCTCACAACGCATTGTGTGTTGTGCTTTCTTTTTTCCTGTTCTTTGCCGTTTCGTGTCGCCGAAACGAGGTGCGTATCGAGCATGAAGCACTCAATGCCGATCGAGCCGGACTGCCTATACTCGATGCCAACGATGTCTCTACGCTCATCTCCGATTCCGGCATCACACGCTATCGTATCAATGCCGACCGTTGGCAGATTTTCGATAAGGCTACACCGCCCTATTGGAACTTTGAACGAGGTATCTACATCGAGAAATTTGATGAGCAACTCAATGTCAATGCCTCTTTGCGCTCCGATTATGCCCAATACGACGAGGAATCGCAGATATGGCGACTCGAAGGCAATGTCTATGCGGTCAATCAAGAGGGCGAAGTTTTTGAAACGCCCCTGCTTTTTTGGAATCAGAAAACAGAGCGGGTCTATTCCGATTCGGCTATCCGTATCACCCGCGAGTCTTCTATCATCGAAGGAGTGGGCTTTGAGTCCAATCAAGAGATGACCAAATATACCATCCGCAAACCCACGGGCGTATTCCCCGTACGCGATTAGCAAATTTAGCATTTAAAACCGACTGAGAATGAGTGTGTTATCTGCTCTATCAGTTGGTTCTTGTTACATACCAACGATTATTTTTTTCTCCAAAACAATATGTTACTTTCTGGAAAAACGGCTATCATCACCGGTGCTGCACGCGGTATCGGCCGACAGATTGCACTCCTCTTTGCCAAAGAAGGGTGCAACATCGCTATCACCTATATCGTCAGCACCGAACCCGCACAAGAGGTCTGCGAGCAGGCACAAGCCATGGGCGTCAAAGCCAAAGCGTACCTGAGCGATGCGGCCGATTTTGAGGCAGCACACCAAGTAGTCGAGCAGGTTCTCGCCGACTTTGGTCGTATCGACATCATGGTCAACAATGCGGGCATCACGCATGATACACTCCTTATGCGTATGACCGAGCAACAATGGGACGATGTCTTGCGCATCAATCTCAAATCGGCGTTCAATTTTACCCATGCCGTTACGCCTGTCATGCTCCGCCAACGCAGTGGCTCAATCATCTCCATGTCTTCAGTGGTCGGACTTAACGGCAACGCCGGACAAGCCAACTATGCCGCCTCCAAAGCAGGTATTGTGGCACTGATGAAATCTACAGCCAAGGAGTTGGGTAGCCGTGGCATTCGTGCCAATGCTATCGCACCGGGATTCATCCTCACCGATATGACGGCGGCTCTGCCCGAGGAGACTCTCAAGCAGTTCGTCAGCCTCATTCCTATGCACCGTGGCGGACAACCGGAAGAGGTCGCCAAAGTGGCACTATTCCTTGCCTCCGACCTCTCTTCCTATGTCTCCGGGCAAGTCATACAAGTCAATGGCGCCATGGGATAGCATCAATGGCATCATAGGATAGGGGAAATATAGCAGATAGATTCGGATAGATAGAAGGCTTTGGATGATTAAGGATATTAGATAAGTTAAGTTACTCGCCAAGCAGATAGATTAGAATAGAAGGGAGGGTAGGTAGGGTAGGTAAAATCCCTACATATACCCGTGTGCGCGTGCGGGTGTGTAAGTTTATAAGTTATCTACCCATCCTACCCATCTACCCGCCTCGCAGGTCATCCATCCCTTTCCCCGCTTTCCCTCTCCTCCCTTCTTTCTTTTTTTCCTTCCCTTCCCTTCCCCCCCACACACACCACACACCATACACTACCATACACCACACCCACACACATTTATTTCTTTTTCGCTTTCGCTGCTCTATGCTTATACCCGCGAAGTGTTCTCATTGTCTTATACTTGCGAAGTGTCCTCGTTGTTTTATACCCGCAAAGCGTTCTCGTTGTGGGCTTGCCAAGCCCACAGCCTTTCCACTGTATAACCATAGTTGAGTGTGCTGCGATACACATTGTATACAGTATTTATTTTGTATTGTAGTGTGGCGCAGTGTTTCGTTCCGTATGTGCCATTTCCTTCCTAACCAAAATGTCAGCAAATCCTCCACAAAAGCCCCCAAAATGTCAAATAACCCTTGTCGCGCCTCCGTCGAGTTCTTGTCGAAACCTCATCGAAACCTAACGCCGAAAACGCCATTGTCAAAATGTAACTGATCATCTGTACCTCTCTATCAAAATGTAATATCGCTTTGTTCTTCAAAACAATTTCTTTTTTCATTACAGCCGCCTTGCCCGCCCAAACATTCTCCATTTCCAGCCTGCAATTTGACTTTTATGCCTCTATTTTCCCTTAAGCAAGTGCCCCAAAACATTTTCCTTTCTATCCCCGAGCAAGTAGAGCAGGTAGAGCAAGTAAAATTGCAAAACATATACACCCACGCGTGCGTATGCGTGTGTATGTAAAAAGTACTTGCTCAACTTGCTCAACTTACTCTTGTCAATTTCTCCATTCTCTCCATTCGTAATAAATACTGAGTCCCATCTTTGGAGGGTTGGAGGGCTTGGTGAGGTTCTTGTGATCTGCATGGAGTCCCCCCCTACCATGCAAACACTAATTTGGTTTTTGGAAATTATAGCCTAAGTTATTCGTTGTTTTTGGATTATTCTTGAATGCATTATTGAGTGTTTTTGTGGATATTATGCATCCTACTCCACTGAGGTCGGGGACTTGGGGGAATCTTTAATGGCATTTTAATGGGTTTAATGGAGCCCACCCCAAAAAGTGCAGTGAAAAATTACATGTTCAATTACATGGCAATTAATGTTCTCAAGTTTTTCCGAAAAGTTGTGGAAAACGCCCGAAAAAATCGTCTATTGAGAATCAGCGAGTTACGAAGAAAGTTCAAAAAAAAGTGCGTAAGATTTGGTCAGTTCAAAAAAAAGCAGTAATTTTGCACCCGCTTTCGAGAAAGACAGTGGTTCTCTCGGTGGAAGCACAATGGTCTTTGAAAGATTGTCAATCAACAAGATGTAGTACAAGCGAGTACGAAAAGTACTCAGGGAAACAGCGATGCAAAGTCATTATGCATTATGCATTATGAATTATGCATTGTAGATAAGTTCCCGTCAAGCAGTACAATAGATTTAGAGTGTTCTGGACTAGGAAGATAATTTTTTATTACAACGAAGAGTTTGATCCTGGCTCAGGATGAACGCTAGCGACAGG
>OGRD01000034.1_pt1 | contig 109602 bp, 81 predicted proteins | sample 1553441 | NCBI WGS metagenome assembly OGRD01 (sample SAMEA2580106, study PRJEB22360) | human gut metagenome | biome: human gut; feature: human-associated habitat; material: faeces | place: Denmark | collected 2008/2010
TAGTATGTGATTAGTATGTGATTAGTATGTTATTAAGCGAACCCGATAATACCCTGACACTACCCTCGTAATACTCTTAGTAGTGTTAAAAAAGGTTTCTGATTTCCCATACCCTTTCTTTCTTCCGTCTAACGGAGAAACATGGCATACCATACATAGAACTGCGATGTGCAATTTTGCGGATTGCCCTGCGGTCTAAATAAAAAATTTGTGTATGTCATTTTTTTTGTGTACCTTTGCGCGTCTTTTTGTGTGGTGTATTGCTAAATGCTGTCCTTACACCGCTCAGACACATCAATAGAAAACTAAATACTAATCAATACAAACGAAGATGAATATCAAAGTAAGTAATGTAAACCAACCTCAGTGGAAGGAAGTGAATGTACACGCCAACCTGCCTGAGAACCTCAACAAACTGCAGGAAATCGCCTACAACATGTGGTGGGTATGGAATTCTGATGCAAAGAATATCTTCCGCTACATCGACAACGATGCTTGGCACCGTGCGCAGTCCAACCCTATCGTACTGCTCAATATCATTAGTTACGAGCGTATGGTCGAACTGAGCAACGACAAGAAGTTCATGAAGCAACTCGATCAGATCTACGCTGATTTCCGTGCATATATGGACGCTCCCAAGGACAAAAACAAACCCTCTGTTGCCTATTTCTCTATGGAGTATGGTCTGAGCCACATCCTCAAAATCTACTCCGGTGGTCTCGGTATCCTTGCCGGCGACTACCTCAAAGAGGCTTCCGACTGCAATGTCGATATGACCGCCATCGGTTTCCTCTATCGCTATGGTTATTTTACACAAACCCTCTCTCCCGAAGGACAACAGATTGCCAACTATGAGGCGCAGAACTTCAGCAACCTGCCTATCACGCAGGTCAAGAATGCCGACGGCACTCCGTTCATCGTTGAAGTACCTTACCCGGGACGCACCGTTAATGCATACCTCTGGAAAGTGGCTGTAGGCCGTATCAACCTCTACCTCCTCGATACCGACAACGAACTCAATTCCGAGTGGGATCGTTCGATTACTCACCAACTCTACGGTGGCGACTGGGAGAACCGTATCAAACAAGAGATCCTTCTGGGTATCGGTGGTGTCCTCGCCCTCAAGAAACTCGGTATTAAGAAAGATGTGTACCATTGCAACGAGGGACACGCTGCCCTTATGGGTTTGCAACGCCTTGTGGACTTGGTACAAGAAGACGGACTCTCTTTCAACCAAGCCAAAGAGGTTGTTCGCGCTAGCGGTCTCTATACCTGCCATACCCCCGTTCCTGCCGGACACGACTACTTCGAGGAAGGCCTCTTCTATAAGTATATGAACGAGTATGCTGGCAAACTCGGTATCGAATGGCACGACCTCATCGGTATGGGACGACAGAACCCTGATGACAACAATGAGAAGTTCTCTATGTCTGTCTTCGCACTCAATACCTGCCAAGAGGCTAACGGGGTTAGTTGGCTCCATGGTGAGGTTAGCAAGAAGATGTTTGCTCCTGTTTGGCCGGGCTACTTCCCCGAAGAACTCCATGTGGACTATGTTACCAACGGTGTACACATGCCTACTTGGGCTGCCAGCGAGTGGAAATCTATCTATAAGCAGTACTTCCCACTCGAGTGGTGGACCGACCAGTCTAACCCCGAGATGTGGAAAGCATACAACGACATTCCCGATGACATCATCTGGGCTACTCGTATGAGCCTGAAAAACAAACTCATCGATTATATCAAAGAGAAGTTCCGCGAGGATTGGATGAAGACCCAAGGAGACCCCGCGCGTATCGTTCGTGCGCTCAACGAGATGAACCCTAACAACCTTATCATCGGCTTCGGTCGTCGTTTCGCTACCTACAAACGCGCACACCTACTTTTTACCGATCTCGAACGCCTCGATAAATTGGTCAACAACCCCAACTATCCTGTGCAGTTCCTCTTCACCGGTAAGGCACACCCCGCTGACGGAGCAGGACAAGACCTCATCCGCCGTATCATTGAGATTAGCCGTATGCCGCAGTTCTTGGGTAAGATTATCTTCTTGGAGAACTACGATATGCGCCTCGCTAAACGCCTCATCAGTGGCGTCGATATCTGGCTCAATACGCCTACCCGTCCGCTCGAGGCTTCCGGTACTTCTGGCGAGAAAGCACAGATGAATGGCGTACTCAATTTCTCCGTGCTCGATGGTTGGTGGTACGAAGGATATGTCAAAGGTGCAGGATGGGCACTCACCGAGAAACGCACCTACGAGAATCAGTCCCACCAAGACCAACTCGATGCTGCTACTATCTATCAGATGCTCGAGGACGAGATTATCCCGCTCTACTATGCTAAGAACTCCAAAGGCTACTCGCCCGAGTGGATTCAGACTATCAAGAACTCGGTTACCAAGATTACGCCGCATTTCACTACCAAGCATATGATGGACGACTACTTCGCTAAGTTCTACAATAAGTTGGCTAAACGCCACAACCTCCTCGTGGCTGACAACTACAAAGTAGCCAAAGACATCGCTGCTTGGAAAGAGAATATGGTGGCTCACTGGGACGAGATTGAGACTGTCAAAGTTGATATGCCTGACCTCAATACACCTAATGTCGGCGAGAAAGTGCGTGTTGCTGTCGAACTTGATACCCACAACCTCAACGACCATGGCTTGGGCGTAGAGTTGGTGGCTATCCGCACCTCTACTCACAACAACGACAAACTATATGAGGTAGAACCGCTCAAACTCGTTAAGGTAGAAGGCTCGCACATGTTCTTCGAGACTACCTACCAATTCGACTATGCCGGCGGTATGAAGTTCGGTCTGCGTATGTATCCGCAAAACGACCTTCTGCCCCATCGTATGGACTTCTGCTATGTCCGCTGGCTCTAATAGCCACTTGGCAAAATAAGAAAAGAGAGGGTGTCCGCGCTTTGTCGGACACCCTCTTTTGTTTTCTACTCTAGATAATCTTCTATATCTTCTAGATTCTCTATATCTTCTATATTTCCTAGATCCTCTAGTTCTCCTCTCCATCCTCCTTGTTCCTTGCTCGCCGTGCTAATTAAAGAATAGCGATAGTCCTATTGATAGTACAATCGGGCCGGAGGGGGCTTTGATTTGTCCTTGCTCTATCGCGGCCTGCTCTATCACCGTCGGTGTAAGGTGTTGTATATAAGCCACTTCTGCAAACACGCCGAAATTATGCACAATAAACCACTCTACGCCCGCTGCAAAACGCAAGGTCGGCACTGCGCTGAGTTGGTCTTGTAGTTGATAAGTAAGGTTGTTTCCCTCGCTTGAGCCACTTGTGCCAAGGCTGCTTGCCTCGCTTGGATTACTCCCACTAAGGTTACCGCTTTCGCCTATACCGCTTGTGCTGAGGTCGCTGCCATCGCCCAATCCGCTTGTGCTAAGATTGCTATTGTCGTAAGGCACTACATTCTTTACTTTCGGGATCGACACACCCGGCTCTATCGATACAAAGAAGTCCCAATGATTGAAGTAGGGTTTCTCGTAGAAAGTGCGAATATCCTTTACGAGCGGTATCCTGTACCCCAATCCCATTCCTATCTCGTTGTACCATACCTCGCCCGAACGCACATTCGTACCGCCTACCGACAGCGATTCATAAGTGTTGCTATGCGTATCGTATGAGATAAATACAAACACGCCGTAACTCTTATGATGCCGCCAACTAAGCCGCATAGATGAGTTGAAAGTAGCCCCCTCTATGCCGTTCGGCGTTACGCCTACACCCAGTACCGTAGGCAAATCCAATGCGTCAAAGAAATCTCCAAAGGTGTATCTTTTCTTTTCCTGTATGGTTGTGCTATCCGCTACTTCCCCGCTTATGCTGTCCGCTATGCTAACGCCTGTCCCGTTGCCTGCCGCTGCATCGTTATGGGCAGCAAAAAGCCCTATGCTCAGCAGAGAGCATAGGGCAGTAGTTGCAAAGTATCTCATCGCATTTTCTTGGCTTGTGCTTTAGCGTTCTCGCGAGCCATGCGCTGTTGCTCGCGTTGCATCTTCTCTAAGCGTTCCATAAATCCGGACTTCTTTTGCCCGTTGCCTTTCTTCTTCGCATTGGCTTCCATCTGTGTAAGCAGTTTCTTATCGTTGATAGTCCAGCGGAAGATCATCGTTTGTAGAATAGTGAAGAGCAATGACAGCAGATAGTAGTAACTCAGACCGGCGGCATAGTCGTTGAAGACAAATAGGAACATCAGCGGCATCAGGTACATCATCCACTTCATAAACTTCATACTCGGGTCGGTGGACTGAGTCTGCATCGTGATATAGGTGTAGAGGAAGTTGACAATGGTCATCAATAGACAAAAGAGACTCAGGTGGTCGCCCAAAAGCGGGATATTCGTGCCCCACGAAATCAGAGTATCGTAGGTCGAGAGGTCGTCTGCCCATAGGAATGATTTACCGCGCAGTTCGATAGCCGTCGGGAAAAACCAGAACATCGCCATGACGATCGGGAACTGAAACAGCATCGGCAGACAGCCGGACATCGGACTTACGCCCGCACGCTGATAGAGTGCCATAGTGGCTTGCTGACGCTCCTGCATTTTCTCGGGCGGATACTTGGCGTTGATCTCATCCAACTGCGGTTTCAATGCACGCATCTTGGCGCTCGACTTGTACGAAGCAAACACAAACGGCAGAATAATCAACTTGATTACCAGTGTCATCAGCAGAATGACCAAACCGATATGCAGTCCCCACGAGGTGAAGAGGTCGAACATCGGGATGACCAATATCTTGTCGATCCAACTCACTATTTTCCAACCTAATGGTACTAATTCGTTGAGGTGCAGACGCTCCTCCTTGGGCAGATCCTCATCGTAAGCCTTGAGCGTGTTGTAGTGGTTAGGCCCGAAGAAATAGCGGAACGATGTCTCTTTCTGTCCCGTAATATCGAATGCTACACCCGTGTGCGTAGTGTATTCCTTGATATAGCGGCTGTACTTGTCCTGCGGAGCAGACTCGAAAGTTGAGGAGGTGAACGCATCATCGGCTATCATCACTGTCGAGAAGAACTGGTCTTTGTAGCCGATCCAGCGTACACGCGCATTCTCTTTCTTGCTGTCGTATTTGCTTTCGGATAGTTTCTCCATATCGCCGTCCACGAGCATATATTGCAGTTGTGCATATCGCTCCTCGAACTTGCGCCCGCGCTCTTGCTGCGGGATGAGTTGCTGCCAGTGCATCTCCAGCGAGTTGACATTCTGTGCCAATACCTGCTGCATGTTGTGCGCCTCGATAGCCATGCGCACCATATAATCGTTCTCTGCGATGGTATATACAAAATCGAGGTACGCATCTTCTTGGTCGGTATGCAGACGCATGATGAGTATGCCTACCTCGGGTTGTATCGGCTCGAAATAGAGGTTGTCGGTTTTTAGAATACGGTTGTTGGCCGTGATGAGCGTAAAGCCTTGTTTGGCTTCGTCGGCACGGAAGAGACACAGCGGATTCACGCTGTCGCCGTAGGCTTTGTACTCTTTCAGTTCCGCACGCCCGATACGCCCGCCTTTACTATCGATATAGAGGCGTATCTTCTCGTTCTCCAATACAGTGGCGTTGTTCTCGCCCTGTGCCGAAACGGCAAACGCACCATAAGTGGCTTGCAGTTGCTGTTGCAGGTTCTCGCTTAGCGTTGCCTCGTGCTCACGCACAGAATCGGCACGCAGTTCCGCCGTGATTTGGTCGGAGATAAACTGCGCCTCCTGCTCCATTTGTTGTGCTAATGCAATGCTGTCGTGTATGCGCTGACGCTCTGCCAACTCCTCCTTAGAGGGGCGACCAATCCACGAAAACCCGATGATAATCAAGGCTATCAATAGAAAGCCAATCCAAGTATTCTTATCCATTTATTATAATATGTATATTTAATTTTCTCAGTTTAAGTATGCAAGTGTTTGCTCGGTTGATACGGCGTGTATCTCCCTTATGCATATTTCTTTTTTGTGTGTCGGAGCAGCCTTTGGGGTACTGCGCAAGTCGTTCGGCAGTAGCGGGCATTTCCTTTTTTGTTTGTCCGACTTCCCTTCTTGTTTGTCGGACTCCCCTTTTTTTGTTTGTCCGGATTACCTCTTTAGGTGTCCGAACATAAAGCCGACATACAGTCTTGGTCCGCTCGGTGCCACATAGTTGCGCCATGTTATCGTAGTGTGCTGTCCGCTGTCGCTCAGTTGCGAACCTTTCTTTCCAAATGGCAGCACCCAATCGACCCGCATTAGCAGTGAGATATGGTTGTTTAGTCCGATCTCCAAACCTATGTAGGGGTCGAGCATAAAGAACGGTGTCTTTGTATAAGAGGCGTTGTACACCGTAGGTATATCATTTTCCTTGTTGTCTTCGCCTTCTACTGTCTCTGCGTTGTAAGGCACATACAGTCTGCTCGTGCTGCCGCCGCCTATGGTCATTCCTATCACTGGGCGCACACGCTTACCCCAATTGGCGTAGTAGTCACATAGTATGCCACCGTATCCCGTGCGTATTTGACTACCTGTTTTCATCAGTGGCATGGTGCTTACAAAGCCCTCGCTGCCGATGTGTATGTGGTTGAGCAAATGGATACGCAATGCTCCGCCGATACCCATTGTAGCCCCGCCCTTGGGCAGGGTATTGTCGGTCATTAGCGACGGATTGCGAAACAACTCATCGGGCGATTGCGAGAAGGCGTAACCCAAGTGTAACATCATTCCGCCCGAGAACCCGCTGAATAGGTGGTTCCGTGAACCGTTTTTCTCGCCTTTGTCGGTGTTGGCCGACGATGTGGCGGTCTGATACTCAGTCTGTTGCCCTTGCGCCGAAAGCAGCAAGGGCAACAGAACCAAGAGTGTCAAGGCTGCTTTACGAATCATATCAGCGAGAAAGCCACATCCATCATGTGGGTGAAGTTGTTCTGTCGTTCCTCGGCAGTAGTAACCTCGCCGGTGATGAGGTGGTCGCTGATAGTGCAGATAACCAATGCTTTATTTCCACTGCGTGCTGCATTCATATAGAGCGCAGGTGCCTCCATCTCTACGCACAGCACGCCCATATTGATCCACTTATCGTTGTGGGCATTCTCTGTATAGAAAGTATCCGATGAGAAGACATTGCCCACTTTGTAGTGGTAGCCAAATTTCTCGCACGCCTCTGCGGCACGACGGCAGAGGTCGAAGTCTGCAATCGGTGCAAAAGTGCCGGGCAACTCATACTGTGCAGCATAGTTGGAGTTGGTGCAAGCACCCATAGCAATTGCTAAGTCGCCGAGTTGCAAGTCCTTGCGCAGACTGCCCGCCGAACCGACGCGGATAATGGTTTTTACGCCATAGAAATTGTATAACTCATAACTATAGATGCCTATCGAGGGAATACCCATGCCGTGTCCCATCACGCTTACACGCTTGCCCTGATGCGTACCTGTGAAGGCAAGCATTCCGCGTACATTATTTACTTGCACGGCATTCTCCAAGTATTTCTCTGCCATTAACTTGGCACGCAACGGGTCGCCTGCCATAATCACTGTTTCGGCAAAATCGCCGAACTTTGCCCCGATATGGGGAGTAGGTGTGTTGTTCATACTCGTCTGTTTTTCAGAAGGTTTATACTATACTAAATAATCTCGTTGTTTCAGAAACTCTATGGCTCTTTCGAGGTCGGCGGGTGTATCTATACCCACGGTCTCGGTATTGCAAACGGCTACGCGGATACGGTATCCGTTCTCCAACCAACGCAGTTGCTCCAGGCTTTCTGCCAACTCGGCTTGCGACTGGGGCAGGCGTGTGATTTTCTCCAGTATGTCGGCACGGTAAGCATACATCCCGATATGTTTGTAGTGCTTGCCTTGTGCTAGCCAGTCTTGTTTGTCCACGCCGCGCAGATAGGGTATTACGCTGCGTGAGAAGAGCAGTGCTTCGCCCGTTTGCTGCGAGAATACCACCTTAGGTGTGTTGGGGTTCTCAAGGTCGGCAAGCGTATCTTGGGCAGAGAACGGCTTGACGAGTGTAGCAATCTCGGTATGGCAAATGCCTTCGTTGTCGGGGGAGAAGCAGCCCATGATAGCCTCTATCTGCTCGGGCTGAATAAAGGGTTCGTCGCCTTGGATATTGATTACCACTGTCTCGCGGTCGTTCTGCTCTCGATAGAGCGGGTTGGTAATCGCTTGGTAGGCTTCTAAGCATCGGTCTGTGCCGCAGCGGTGGTCCGCACGCGTCATTACCACCTTACCGCCAAAGTCGCTCACATGGTCGTATATCCGATCATCATCTGTAGCAACAAGCACCGTATCCAATACCTTGGCCGCCTGCTCATATACGCGGCGAATCATCGTTTTACCGCATATCTCTGCCAATGGTTTACCCGGAAAGCGTGTCGAGGCAAAGCGTGCCGGTATGATCCCTATATATCTCATAGATGTTTTTGTTCTGTTGTTGTATGCGTATGCACATACTCAGTTGAGCCCACAAAGGTACGATTTTTTTCTGATATGTGCAATACTTTGTCGAAAATAGCCTTTTCTCAGCCGTGTAATGACAGGTTCTCCGCTAATTCCCGGTAAAATATAGAACGCACGACCTCTCCAAGCCCCTTCAAAGGCGGGGATGTGCTGAGTGAGAGTAAAATGCGTAATTCAATGCATAATGCATGATGATGAATGCATAATGCATAGTATTTATGCCCTTTTTTCGTCCTTTTGGGGTCTTTGCTTGTTCGGAGGTGATTCGAAGAATGCCTTACTTATTTGTACTTTAAGAATGGTTGACTGAACCAATGCTTTGGGGAGAGCGGGGTGCCGTCGGGGAGAGTGGGGTGTGTGAGTATCTGCACCCAGTCGGGGCGACCTTGGCTGCGGTCTTGCGAGCGGTATTCGTAACTGTTGGGGCAGGCTTTTCCTTTGGTCAGACCCGTATGCCAGCCTTCGGGGTTAATACACCCTTTTTCCCAGCGGGTGTATGCCCATACCGTCTCCCCCCACCAACGCCACGGGCGTGCCAAGTAAGCTGGGGTATTGCCCGGATGTACCAACTCGTCTTGGGTGGCAAATCGGATATAGCACTTGTAGAAAAGCATTCCGCGCGGTTGTGGTTGGGGCTGGGGTTCACCATACTTGCCCTGTCCCTCGTGGGTACCGTCGGGGTCATTGCGCGAGGCGGAGATATAGCACTTATCTCCTTTCTCATCGCTTACATTCACTACAATAACCGATTTATTTACAGCCAGTTGCATACCGCCAAACAGAAAATCGACACCACCTTGCAGTATGCACTTATTGCACAAGACAGACGCCCCTTGGTCGCCATAGACTACATCCTGATGACCCACGCAGCGACAGTGGCAGAGGGTGGCATGCGTGGCATGAGCAGTGAAAGAGATGGCGGCTGCACGCTCGATAAATCGCTTTTGTTGCACCTCGGTAGAACCTGCCCGGCGAGGCCGAACAGGCATCTGCTTTCCGTTGCTTTCCGTGATAATCGTCAGAGAATCTGCTGCTTCTGCCTCTGATACATATTGGTTAAAAGAGTTTTCAAAGATGATGTGCTCCGCATAGAAATCGGGCGCATCCACTAGTACCGAGGCATTCCAACAGCGGCTGCGTTTGCCCCCATAGTTGATACGCTCGCCCATAGAGCGATATTGATAGCCGTGCCCATAGTACCAAGTAATGCGAACGGCTTGCTTATCGATATGTAACCCGCTGTCTTTGAGCGCAATAGATGGATGCCGAGCCGCATTGATAAGGCGTATACCGGGTATATCGATGGTCAGTTCTTCCGTGTAATTTCCCGGGGCAATATAGATGGTGGTAGTCTCGCCGTTGGCAGCATAGACACTGCGTGCCGAATCGAGTGCTGCACCGATACGCTCCCCTTGTCCTACATAGAGTATCAATGCCAAAAGGCAACCAAATAGTTGATTCATAGTGCGTTATATCTTACTGATGAGCATTTGACAGTTCTTGCAGTCGAAGGTAAGTTGCACAATCGTATTGTTGCGCAAGCGCAGGTATTTCGGTTCGTTGCGCAATGGCGATTGTTTGCGGCAATGTCCCAACTCATTGAGCAGACAGTATCGGCAGGTCATCAGTGGGTGGTCGGTATTGTGTTGCTCGGCCTGCATTGTGTGGAGCCAATCGGCATCGGTATCGGTGGGGGTAGGACGCACTGCGGGAGCGGGTGCATTGGCAGATATGCGGTGTGCCATCAGGTCTTGGCAGACCTCACGCCGCCACTCATTGAGTTGGCTGATAGGGATGAAATAGGGCGTACAATCTACCTCTACTCGGTTAGCCACAAAGGGCGTATCACCTAATTTGGTAATCTGAGCCAAGATAGTTTGGGCTGCGCGTTCAGTATTCTTGGCCGGTTCGTGCGGATAGCAGAAGGTCTTTTCTTCCTCTCCGATACGCAGTGTGAAACCTTGTTCGCATTCGCGGAAAGCAATATCTACAGGTATCGTTCGTTCGCTATGCAAAGCGCGGATAAACTCGTTATCTTGGTTGCGATAAAGTGAGGTGGTGCGGCTCTCGCGGAGTAAGGATAGTATGGTAGTGTTGTTGGGGTAGAGCAGGTCGCCCTCTATTCTGTTGATAGCAAAGCCTTGGTCGCCAAAGCATAGTCCGTCGCCGTTGTGGAGGGTAATGCCTTGGGCTAAACGGATACGGAGCGCATTATGGCGCACTTCTACCGCCTCTCCGACATACTCGCCTGTGGACTTAGGAGTGAGCCAATTAGCCATCTTATTGGTACGACCATGCAAGAAATAGTCGATTCCGCCACGGTGGAAAGTCTTGTCGGGCGAAGGATTGAAAGTGCGGGTATAGCGGTGGGCATTAGGTTGTGCGTCGGGATATAGGCGGTCGAGTATCTGCCGATAATAGGCTGTGAGGTTGGTTACATAGTCCTCACCTTTGAGCCGCCCTTCTATCTTAAAGGTGGTTACTCCCGCATTGACCAACTCGGCCATATATGCTGAGCGGTCCATATCTTGTAGTGAGAGCAGGTAGCGTTGGTGTATCGGTGTGCCTTGGTCATCGCATATCTCTTGCATATCTGCATCGAGCAAGTCATATTGCATTCGGCACATCTGTGCGCAGCAACCTCTATTGGCACTACGGCCGAGCAACTCCTCGCTCATATAGCAGCGTCCCGAATAGGACACACACAAGGCACCATGTACAAAGGCTTCCAACTCGATAGGCTCTTCGCCTTGGGCTGCGGAGTAGTCTGCCACGGCATCGTGTATGGCGCGTATCTCGTTGATAGTCAGTTCTCGGGCAAGTACAACCCGCTTAAAACCTAACTGCTGCAAGCGGATGACCTGTTCGGGGGTGCGGTTATCACATTGGGTAGAGGCATGGAGGCGGATAGGAGGAAGAGAGTAGTCCAAGAGGTGCAGGTCTTGAATGATGAGAGCGTCCACCCCAATCTCGTAGAGTTGGTGTGCCAATGCTGCCGCAGCGGGGTATTCGTCCTCATGGAGCAGGGTGTTGAGAGTAACGAGTACTCTGACCCCATAGAGATGAGCATACTGCACCAGCGATTGAAGGTCTGTGAGCGAGTTACCTGCCGCTTGGCGTGCTCCGAACTGCGGTGCACCTATATATACAGCATCTGCGCCCGCCTGAATAGCAGCCTTAGCCACCGTCAAGTCGCGCGCAGGAGAGAGTAGGGTAAGTTTCATCGTAAGCGTTTTTTCTTACAACCTCTAAATTATTAGTAAATAAATAAATCTAATGTCTAACGTCCAACAGCCCGCAGGGCGTTCCTGTTTCTAACTTCCAACAGCGCAAGCGTTCCAACTTCTAACTTCTATTTCTGATACTTACCGATATGCTTCATTACAAAGAATATCAGCCAATCGGGGGTATGTTTGAGCAGGGGAGTGCAGAGGTGGTTGATGACGCCCGGCATATCGGCTTTTTTGCCTCGGAACATACTGCGCAATGCGCGTTTTACCAATTTCTCTGGCGGAATAGACACAGTCAGATTGACTGCCAACTTACGCAGATTGGGGGCTAACCCGAAGAGTGCGGTATCTACTGCCCCCGGGGTCATCACGGTGATATTCACGCCTTTAGGCTTCAACTCATACCACAACGATTTGGAGAAATTGTAGATAAATGCTTTGGTGGCATTGTAGGTCTGAATACCCGGCATAGCCATCCAAGCCGACATCGATGACATATTGAGGATATAGCCTTTCTTGCGCGGTTTACCGCAGAAAGTCTGTGCTTGCTCTTCCTCTGTGAGTTGGCGGGCAATCATATCCTCACCAAACAAGCGGCAGAGTTTTGCCATCGTAATGGTGTGCAGGTTGAGCATCAGCGAGATACGCTTCATAGCCGTCTCGCAATAGGGGTTGAAGAAGAACACACCTGCATCGTTGATGAGGATGTCCACCACCAAGTTATTGGCATGGCAGTAGGCATATAGGTCCTCCGCAGCGTCCTGCTTGCTGAGGTCTGCATAGTGGGGGATGGCGCGAACATGATACTTATCGGCTATGTCTTCTGCCACCTTGCGCAGTTTTTCCTCCTGGTTGGAAACCAACAGCAGGTCGGTATGATAATCGCGTGCCAACTGGGTAGCGTATTGCAATCCGATACCGCTACTTGCACCCGTAACTAAAGATAACAAAGCCATAAATGATTGATTATGGGTTAACTATTTCTGACTGCTTATTCGCGCTTGCTCCTCCAACTTGGCAATTTCTTTTTTGAGGCAGGCAGGTATCTTCTCACCATCCCGCTCCACGCACTCATGGCATTTCATATCGAGCGTGTACATACGCCCGACGCAGTAGTTGGAGCGACCACAACCGGCGTGGTAGTGAGGATTAGCCTCCACATGTTTCACAAAATCGGGGTCTTTGATCAGCACATGGGCTATCTGGAAGAGGTCGAAGCCCTCGTCCATAATCGTTTGGCAGTTATCGCCCGATTGCACACCGCCCACATAGATTAGTTTGGTATCGCCCAACTCGTCTTTCAACTCTTGTTGGAAACGCTTTGCCTGCTCCATGAAGTACAGTTCCCGGAATGGTACGGTAGGAATCATCATCGCCCCGCCGCCACAGAGCAGAGCGGCTTTGAGCCACCAAAAACTCTTCATCGGCATATAGTGGGCAAGCGTCTTGATAGGCATAGCACCGCCTAAGATACGCATAGGCGAAGCGCTGACCGTACCGCCCGACAGCACGATGCCGTGCACTTTGTGCTTGAGTATCTCACGAGCCACACGCAGCCCTTCTTCCATATCGGTACCACGGCGGCAAGCGTCCCACATATTGGTCTTTACCACTACCGCCATATCATCTTTGGCATGGAGCATCACCTCATTGAGCACCTCATTCATAAAGCGCACACGGTTCTCGAAACTGCCTCCGTACTCATCGTGGCGATGGTTGGTGCGACGGCTGATGAACTGTGAAATCAGGTAGGCATGTCCGGCGTGTATCTCTACACAGTCGAACCCTGCTTCACGGCAGAAGTCCACAGCCTCGCCGAACTTCTTGACCAACTGTTTGATCTCGCTCACTTTCAGTCGGCGGTGGATAGTCGGTGAATAGAGGTTGAAACCGTTGTCGGCACTCACAGGCATACAATGGCAGGTGTAGAAGTGGGTCATATTACCGCAATGCCCCAACTGGATGCTGGCTTTGGCGCCCTCGGCATGGATGGCATCGGTCAGTTTTTTCAGTCCGGGCAGTGCCTCGGGGCGCACATAGAGTTGCCCGTCGAAACTGACACCGCTCATGTCCACTGCGCAGTATGCTACGGTGGTCATTGCCACACCTCCGTGCGCCACGCTGACATGGTAGTCGTGCAGTTCTTGCGAGGGGGTGTTGTTGTGGCACATATTCTCAAAGGCAGCCGAACGAATGAAGCGGTTGCGCAGAGTAATCGGTCCTAATTGGAAGGGGGTAAAGAGTTTAGATTCCATAATTATGAATTAAGAATTAAGAACGAAGAATGGCAAGCCTATGCGGGACAGGTATGCCATTCTTTATCGTTTTAATTAGTAAATAAACGGAATAATGCGTTTTAGTCTTTTGCGGTTGAACTCGTCGGGGAACTCTTCCTCGTACTTGTGGTAAATCGAGTTGGCACGCGGTACGAGGTTGCAGCAACTGAACCAGAAGAACAGCAGTCCGGCAGCCGACCAAGTGAGTATGGCAAAGCCGAGCCATTCGGTAATCTCACCGAAATAGTTGGCACTGGTAACATATTTGTAAAGACCTTTCTTGGGCAGGTAGTGTTTGGTATCACCGGGTTTGCGCAAGTGGCGGATGACATAATCGGAATGGAGATTGATAATCATACCGATGAAGAATATGCAGGTACCGATAATGAAACGCGGGTCTTTTACCCAATCGGCAGTGTACAACTCGGGCTGATACTGCGGAGCGATATGGAAGAGCCAATAGCCTTGTATATAGCCGTTGATTAAGTTCCAAATAACGGACAAACCCATGATTACGAGCGGCATATTGCTCTTGCCCTTCATAATAAAGGGGAAAATGAATGAGCGTTGGAAATAGTGCAACTCGAAAAGCAACAAGAAAACCCAATAGGGCACATTGCGGGTAACACCGTCATAGAGATTAAGCGAGCGTGAGTAGAGGAACAAAACCACGATAAACACGGGGGCTTCCATCAGACACCAGCCTACCTTGTTGTTGATAGCAGGACCCCATTTCTCGGTGCGCATTTTGCCATATCCGGCATCTACAAAATAGAGCGCAATGAAAACTACGAGCCCTATGAGAGCCATTATAAAAAGGAGATTGTTGAAGAACTCAAGTGTGTAGATATGTTCCATAAAGTGTTGTTTTTGTAGCACAATGCTATGCTAATGGGCACAGAACTGCGCAAATTAGACTGCAAAGTTACAAAGAATATCTGAGATAGGCAAACTAAACTTGTTTTTTGCCAATCTTTTTATTGATTTGGCATACAAAAAGTCCGATGATGATGAAGAGGATGCCTACCCATTTTGCCCACGGCAGTTGCTCGCCAAAGAAGAGGAGCATCCAAATAGCGGTGAAGGCGGGGCGCACATTGTTGAAAGCGTTGGTGCGTGTAACGCCGATGACGCGCACGGTGTAGCAAAAGCAGATGAAAGCGATGACTGAGGCACCTACTGCCAGGTAGGCTACGGCACCGAGGGCGCGGCAGAGCAGGTCGGGCGAGGTTTGTGTCAAGCGGGTGAAACCGCTGAAACCGTCGGTGCAGGCGCAGAGGAGAACGAACAGCACCAATGCGGAGAGTTGCACATAGAAAACCACAGATAGCGGGTTGTAGCGAGAGGGAATACGGCGCAGGACAATGGTGTAGAGTACGGCGGTGGAGACGGCTGCAAAAGCAAAGGCGATACCCCACGGATTGCCGATACTGAAATCGGACGCACCTACCAAGACCAGCAACAGCATACCCACCGTAGAGATGAGGATACCCAATATATTGAATATGGAGATATGCTCTCGCAACAGTACTGCGGCAAAGAAAGGTGCTAAGACGGGGCTGGTAGAAAGCAGGGCTTCGGCGATAGTGGGCGAGGAGAGGGCGTCGTAACTATAGGTCTCTAAGATATAGTAGAGAAACGGCTGGAAGATACCGCCCAAGATAAACAACGGCAGGTCTTTCTTGCTCGGTTTTTGGAGGGAAAACATCGAGTTTCGCGGTGCACATAAGCCGATGAGCAACATCAGCAATATGGCGAGCGAAAAGCGCAATACAATCATTGTCATCGGCGGTAAGACGACCAATGCCTCTTTGATAGCAATGCCGGAAGCCGACCAAATAAGCATAGCCGTGAGTACGGCAAGGTAGGGGAGAAAGCGTTTCATTGAGCGCATGTGTTGTGCGGGTGTATCGTATTTTTATGCGGGATAGTCCTTACTATTTTTTTGGGGGGGATTATTTTGTTTTGAGCAGTCGGTCCTGTTCGGGGAGTTAGTCCTGTTCGGGCTTGATGGGCCAACTATTGTGGGTGATACCAGCCATGCGCTCCATGGTATGGTGCGCCTCTTCGCGCAGTCGCTCCACCTCTTGTCCGCGAGTGGCGGTACGGTCGGGGATGATAGGTGCGCCTATCTCCACTTGGAGCAGAGGCAGCGATTTTTTGCCAAACAGGCGATAGATACCGGTGCGCTCACGATAGGTGATAACGCAAGGCAGGAGCGGCATATTGTACTTGTAGGACATCGAGAAAGCACCCTTTTGGAAAGGTCGGAGCGGTTTGTAGAAATCCCAGCGTGCGGCTTCGGGGAAGATATGGAACCAGTAACCGCGGCGGTGGAACTCATCGAACGCCTCGTTGAATTTTTTGATTGCCGTGATGCCTGCCTCTCTCGGGGGAATGGGTACACCGCCGACTACATTGAGGAAAAAATTGTCCTTGGTGGAGAAATTGGGTGCAAACATCGGGATACGCGTGGTGTGCTTGGCTTTGACGGCAAGCAAGACGCACGGGCAGTCGAGGCGATACATGTGGTTGGCAATAGTGATGGCTCCGCCGCTGAGTACATCTTTGTATTTCTTGAGGTTCTCACGCCCTTTGAAACGCAGTCCCATCTGTATGCGCAGTTTGAGTCCGAGTCCGAACTTAAGCAGCAAATTCCACATCGACCAGTTGAGGAAACGATATTTCAGACTGTTGTTGAGGTACGGATAGTTGGCATCTACAACCACATTACGGTCATAAACAGGTTTGTATAGGCGTGCATACGGGTCGTCCTCGGGGTAATCAATGCCCACATCGGGGATATAGACATTCTTTTCGGTTGCTAAATCTTGATAGCGTTTATTCATAATGTTTGCTATATTTTGCGGTTTGTTAATAAAACTCGATTGGGATTAAGGCGACCTTAGGTCTCGATTAGGTCTCGACAAGACTTCGACTAAATGTCGACAAGGTTGACTTAATGGCGTTTATATATGTTAATGTTGTTGTGTCCTAAAATAGGTTGACCAAATGTTGTTTTTTGCGCTTATCCGATACGATTGGTGATTACCTGCTGCTATTGGTGGTTACCCGACGAGGCAGAACTTAGCACCGATTGCCTTTGCGCTTGCGCCATCGGTGTCGGTGCGGTCGCCGATGAAGAGGCAGTTCTCGGGGCGTGTATTGAGGCGTTCTGCCACCTGTATGGCACATTCGTGTGCGGGCTTGAGGCCGCCTAAAGCGGGGGCGGAGACCACAAAATCGAACATATCGGCGTGCAGACCGATGGCGTACAACTTGCGCTCCACAAAGCCATAGTCGGAATAGACCACCACTTTGAGGTGTCGGTTTCGGCAATCGGCAAGGAAACGACTGACCCACGGGCGCGGGCGGTAGTGGCGCAAAGCATGCACCATAGAGGGCATATACTTGCCGAAATACCATGCTCGTGCTATGCGGGGGGAGAAGAGATGTCCCTTAGCCATCTGCTCGAAGAAGGCTTGGTAGAACTGCTCTTCAGAACCAAAGAACTGCCCGCGCAGGGCTTTGCGCGTTTTTTGCTCGGCAGCCAATAGGCTGAGCGACAACAGGTTACGCAATACAAGACGCAGCGGCAAATGGTGCTTGTCGTAGAGCGTTCCGTCGAGATCGAGTACTACGGCTTGGATGTCGCCTGTGAGCCAATCACTTGTCGGTTGTGCCATGATTATGCTTTGCTTTTCGGCGGTTCTGACGCTCTTGGCGACGGTTTTGGCGTGCATTGGCACGCTCTTCGCGCTCTGCCCGGCGTTGCTGCATACGGTCGTCGATGTTGTTGGCTTGCTCCATGATGGTGTTTGCCATACGCTCCATACCCGTCTCGATACGCTCGATGAGGCTGAACTTATTGCGGCGTTTCTCGTCCTGCATGAGAAGGTTGAACTTGAACTGCCCGTCGCGGAAACCATCACGCAAGCAGGCTGCCTTGAAACGGGCGTAGGCGTTGTTGAGCAAGATATGTGCCTGCGGGTCGTGCAAACGGAAAGAAGCGCGCTTCGATTCGTATTCGATATTGATGGCTTGCAGGTGCTTATCCACCACTCGGGTGAACTCGTCTGCCTCCTTCTGACCGATGCGCTCGTCCTCAAACTCGTAGTAGAAATGGTAGAGCGACTCTTTGACATCGGCAAAACCGACGAAGAACTTGGTCTTGATTCCCGTCTCCTGCTCAGCCTCGTGGACGGCTTGGATAAACTGCGGTTCGTAGAGTTTCTCACCCGTCATCGATACGATACCATTGACCTTCGATACCATGTGGATGGTGGGGGTGTTGTAGTACTTGCCGCCTACCTCTACGAGGTCGTTCATGTTGTAGCGGAACAGGCCCGAGTAGGTGGTTACATACGCACAATAGCGTTTGCCTTGCTCGAGTTGGTCTATCTGAAGGAAGTGCTTGTTGGGGCTGTCGAGTTCGTCCTCGGAAACAAACTCATAGTAGTGGAATTGCGGGAAGAGAACCGACTCGTTGGTGTCATCGAGAGAGAAACCGAAGCGGCACTCGGTAGCGATATAGCCCAACTCTTGATAGTAGGTCTTGTTCCAATCGAAAGCGTCCATATACTTCTCCATATAGACGCGCGTATTGCCGCACTTCCATGTACTCAGATACTGCAACCATGGCCAGTAGTCTTTGGGCAGCAACTGCCCCTTCTCGCGCAAGATAGTGCGCAGTTCCTCCGCACGCTCGGGCTTAGGCGACATAAACGGTTGCAGTTCCTCACGGATATGGGAGGAGATGTCGAAATCGTAACTCAGCGATCCGCGCTCGATGTCCTCGATCAGTTCGTTGGCGTGCTCGTTGACGGTACGCATCAGTTCCAAGATGGTGGAGGGGTTGGCGGTGGACCAGAGAGTAACATCGCGGTGCTGCATAGCAAGGCGCATGAGGGTGTAGTTGCGAGCGTTGTAGTCGGCAATCGACATCACCGAGGCGGGGGCTACATAGTGTTTCTTGATAATGGAAGGAATGTCGCGCACCAGCACACCGCTGACCGAGCCGTAGAGCGTGCCATCGGGGGCGTATCCTTCCACCTCTTTGCCTACGATAGGAAAGATATGGCCGGCGAATATGTGGTTGCGGTGTTTGACAAAGTTCCATGTCCAGATATGCGACATCTTGCCATAGACATCCTTCAGATACTTGTGGGTCATCGGAATCCACTTGGGTTCGCTGGTCGTTCCGGAGGTGGTGGCGTACATATCCGGCTTGCCGGGGAAAAGCACATTCTCCTCACCATGTTTGTGGCGCTCCACATAGGGGCGGAGCGTTTCAAAACTATTGTTGACCGGCACATACTGTTGGTACAAGCGGAACAAATCGTCGGCATTGGTAGCGGAGAGTATCACATCAAAATGGTGCTCTTTGCCATACACTGTGTCGCGCGAGATATTGAGGATGTCGCGCAGCGTTTTCTCGGCAGCGTGGCGCGGATGTCTGCTCCAAAAACGCAGGCGGATAGTCTGCGTACCTCCCACAAGGCACAACGCTGTGTTGATTAACCAAGGGTAGGGCAGTGCCTTACCTTGATTGTCGATATACGGTTTATTTTTCATAACGGCTTGGTTGTTAGTACAATATACGGTTCTAAGTATCGTGATATTGTTGTTGACATAGTCATAGCGCGGAACAAACATGGCCTGTTTCGCAACGATTCAATATAGTTTGGGCAGAGATTGCCAACGACGGCAATGAGACTCGCACTCGGGATGCGATTGATTATTTCATAGTTTGGTTGTGCATTAGGGTATGCACTTTCCGTTTTGATAGCATACCTATTTCTGGCGTTAGCGGTTGTAGGTTTGCATAAATGGACTATTTGTTTTGCCATTGTGTGATAATTTTTTTCGGCTCGCCCAATCATCTCCTTTTAGTACCTATATTGTACTTTTCTCCTCTGCTATCAATCGCCCCCTAAAATATCCCCATGCAGCGTGCCTGTATGCTAAATTGTACCTATTCCCATTGTTGGTCATCGTTTTGCCGATAGCCAAGATCGTCCCTTATCGTGAGAAAATAAATAGTCTGTTCTTCTAATATAGATGCACTATTTTTTTCAAAAACGGTGCAAAGTTACACATTTTTTGCGATATACGCAAATATAAAAAGCGAAATCGCCCGTCCGACATAGCAGACAGGCGATTTTTATGTGTGGTCAACCTTGCGGTTGAATGATGCGAATTAATAGGAGGTGCGTTGTGTAGCAGCGTAACTGATCTTGAGCGCATAAGCGCGGCGGAGTTCTTGTTTGATGTCGGCAATGACACCCATACGCGTCTCTTTGTCGGCCTTGATAGAAACGGTCATCAGACCTTGCTCCTGCTCTTTCATAGACGAACGCTCGTTGACGATATACTCGCCGATCTCTTTGGTCTCAGCAAAAGCGTCATCCAACTGGATACGCGTTTCTGCACCATACTGTTTGCGGAATTCGGCAGTAGGAGTACCTACATAGATGTAACGCACAAGCGATTTCTTCTCGAGTTTGGTCAACTCTGTGGCACTTGGTACCGAGAACTGAACCTTGTAGGAAACCTCTTTCATCGAGGTAACGGACATAAAGAAGAAAAGGAGCATAAAGATGATATCGGGGAGTGACGATGTATTGAGCGCCGGCATCTCTCGTTTTTCATTTCTGCGTATCTTAGCCATGATTATTGTCCTCCGTAGTTTTTAGGTTCAGCCTCCGAAATCTTTTGGGGATATACTTTCTGCACTTGCTTCTGCTGATCCTCTGTGAGTTCGTTGTAGGATGTATGGAAATACTTTTGCGCACACTCGTTACGCAACTCGTTGTATGCAGCCACGAGTTCGTTCTGAACATCCAAATAAGCCTGATACTGTGTATCCACATCGTTTTGGACGGAGATGACATGGTCTTTGGTGTACTTTTGTACTCCGATAGGCTCGCCAAAGTCCTCCTCCACGAGTTTAGGCAAGTTCGGCTCATCGTTTTCGTTCTTGATGAACTCTTTGGCAGTCTCTCTCAGTTGCTTGACATCCATCAGTTGCCCCTGTACCATCAACTGGTTAGCCGAGTTGATCTTTACGACCATCAGGTTACGCTTGTTGATATCGGTATCCTCCACTTTCTGATCGGGTGGAATAGGAGCCGGCAGACGGCGAGCCAAGCCTTGGTTGACATCCATACTGGTAGTTACCAGGAAGAATATCAGCAGCAAGAAAGAGATATCCGCCATTGAACTGGCATTTATCTGTGGGATTTTCTTAGCCATAGTTAGTTTGACAATTTTGCAATGTTACCGATTGGCCATCATTTTTGGAGGCAAATCGTGTATACTTGCGTGTAACTGCTTATTTGAGTCGTTTGGTGTAGATAACACCCCAAATCAAGGTAATGATTGTAGCGGCAAAGAGGGTATAGCAGAGATAGATGATAGCATCACTCATCTGCGCCATTGCGCCCACATTGTCCGTTCCTTCATAACCGATGATGTCGATTTTCTCAGGGCTACCCAGGAACCAGCAAACTACGACCAAGGCAACAAACCCGATAACGACAGCCGATGTCTTGACGGCTTTGCGTTTGTCATATTTGCAGTTCTTTGCAAACTCAGTGATGACAACACCGAGAGTAACCAAGATAACGATACCCAAGAGGATATAGCACCAAACGAGAAATAAGTCGGTGAAACGAGGTATATTCAGGAAGTCTCCTGCTACCTCAAGCGTACCTTCTGAGCCTCCTACGAAGAACATCACCGTAGCGACGATGCCTAGCAGAAGAAGTACCCAAAGGGTAATCTTAGGTAATAACTTATAGTTTTTCATATTGCTCAAATTATTAAAGTGTTGGTTTGTAACGAGAATACAATGTTGCTACAAACGGATTACTTATTCTTCTGAGCAGCGTCGTATTCTACTACGAGGTCGAGCAGGCTGATAGAACTATCTTCCATCTCGTTTACAAGACCTTCGATGAGGCTGAGGATATAGTTGTAGAACAACTGAAGAACAATAGCGATAATCAAACCGAGGAGGGTAGTCAACAAGGCCACCTTGATACCGCCGGCAACAACCGTAGCCGAAATATCACCTACTTGCTGAATCTTATCGAATGCCTCGATCATACCGATGATGGTTCCCAGGAATCCCAACGACGGAGCGATGGAGATAAAGAGCGAAATCCAAGAGAGGTTTTTCTCGAGCAAGCCGAGTTGAACACCACCGTAGGAAGAAACGGTCTTCTCAACTACATCGATACCTTCGTCGTAACGGCTCAGACCCTGGTAGAAAATACTTGCTACAGGTCCGCGTGTGTTACGGCAAACCTCGAGAGCAGCCTCGATACCGCCATTCTTAAGAGCCTCTTCAATCTTAGCGAGGAGAACTTTCGTATTGGTTTTAGAGAGCGACAGATAGATGATACGCTCGATGCAAAGAGCCAAACCGAAAACCAAGCAGAGGAGGGTTGCTGCCATAAAGCCTGCACCACCTTCGATAAATTTGGTCTTGAGAGTCTTGTGGAGAGCAACGATACCATTCTCGCTTTCGTCAGCCACGGGAGCAGCCTCTTCGTCAAGATCGGTAGTTACCACTTCCTCTTGTTGCTCAACTTGTTCAGTTGCCTCTGCCTGAGCGGCAACAGTGTCCTCTTGTGCCATAACAGCAACGCTACCAAAAGTCAGCATTGCCAGCACTGTAAGGGTTGCAAATACTTTTTTCATGAGAGTAATAGTTTATTTTATTTATTGTTTTTCTAAATGGTGCAAGCGGCTGTTGTGCCGCTATTGTTCATCCGAACGCTTGTCCAAACCTATTTGGGCAAGACCGTTCTAATTATTTTGCGGAGAGACGGGGATTCGAACCCCGGAAACCCTTTTGGAGTTTACACGCTTTCCAGGCGTGCCTCTTCAACCACTCGAGCATCTCTCCTTAGTTGTTTCTCTGTTGATTTGTGCTTGCTCTATCGGTACTACGCACAAAGACGGTGCAAAATTACAAAAAAAAATCGATACTACAATAATTTGGAGTCATTTTTTTTGTTTTTTCCTCTTTTTTGAGTGAAACGCCTTGAGCCTATTTCCGAAAACGGGTGCAAATAATGCCTTGCCCTTTGTTGCATATACCAAATAATGTATGATTTATAGGCAGAATAAGGTTCGGGCGTTGGTGGTGGTGATGCGGAAGATGTCTTCCTCTGACACCTTATATATATCGGCTAATCGTTCGGCAACAAAGCGCATCCAACGGCTTTCGTTGCGTTCGCCTCGGTGCGGAACGGGTGCCATATAGGGTGCATCGGTCTCCAAGAGAAGGCGATCGAGCGGTGCTACCGACAGGTGTTCTGCCAGTTTGCAGTTTTTGAAGGTTAGTACTCCGCCGATACCTAAGCAGTAGCCCATTTGCAGTATTTGCTGTGCTACCTCTCGGCTTCCGCTGAAACAATGGAACACGCCTTTTATATTTGGAAACTCACGCAGGATAGCCAACGTGTCTTCGGTGGCATCACGGCTATGAATCATCACGGGCAAGTGCAGTTGTTCCGCCCATTGCATCTGTGTGCGCAAAACGATATGTTGCTGCTCTTTGTAGGTGGTGTCCCAATGATAATCGAGACCGATTTCGCCTATTGCGATGTAGCGTCGGTGCGGAGCAAATAGTTCCGAACGAATCTGCTCCAACTGTTGCTGCCAATCGTCGTGAATATTCTCGGGGTGCAGCCCCAACGCCGGAAACAGATAATCGGGGTAGGCGTCTGCCAATCGTCCAATAGACTCAATCGATGAGGCATCGATGCCCGGCACCAGCATAGCCTCAACTCCGTGGGCTTGCTGCAGGGCAAGAAAATCGGGCAGACCATCGGCATACTGCGGGTCGTCTATGTGGCAATGGGTGTCTATCATTGGAGGTTATTGTTGGTCTCGCCGAAACAGAATACTGCTATCGCCATAACTAAGGAAACGGAAGTCGTGTGCAAGTGCATAGTCGTAGATCGTGTGCCAATCGCCTCCTACGAACGCACTCACCAACAAGAGCAGCGTTGATTTGGGCTGGTGAAAATTGGTAATCAACTGATCTACTATATGAAATGTGTAGCCGGGCTCAATCATTATCTGCGTTTCGGCATGCAGTGTGTCTTGGTGCGTGCTGTCTAAGTAGTGCAGTATCGCCTGCAAAGCCTCTTGCGCGGTGTAGGTGAAGTGGGCGGTATAAGGGATGAACTGCGGTACATGAAAATCGAAGTCAGGCTCTGTAAGTAGCATACAACCAATAAAATAGAGGCTCTCCAAGGTGCGCATACTCGTGGTGCCTACGGCTACGATATGCCCGATGTTCGCCTCGATGTCTGCTATCGATTGCCGAGGTACGGCGATGATCTCTGTATGCATCGTGTGTTGGTTGGCATCATTGGTCTTGACGGGCTGAAAAGTGCCGGCACCGACATGGAGTGTAACCTCGGTGGTTTGTATTCCGCGTTGGTGCAAGTCGTCGAGGACAGCGTTGGTAAAGTGCAGTCCGGCAGTGGGGGCAGCCACAGAACCTTTGATACGTGAATAGACGGTTTGGTAGGTTGTCTTGTCGCTCTCTTCGGTCTTGCGATTGAGGTAGGGCGGAATAGGCAGTTCGCCTACGGCATCGAGTATCTCGGCAAACGAGACATCATCGGCATCCCACGAGAAACGCACGGCAAAGGTGTTGCCTGTCTGCTCGCCTTTGGTTGCCCGTAGCGTGATTTGTTCGCCTGTCTTAGGCAGCAAGACGCTCATCTCTACATACTTATCTCGGAATTTCTTAGCGTTGCCAATCATACACTTCCACACGCACCCCTCGGTACTGCCGAGCGACAACTGGTAGTCATGCGGACTGAGTGGCTCCAGGCAGAACACCTCGATACGCGCACCGCTGGTCTTGTGGAAAACCAGGCGAGCCTGAATGACACGCGTGTTGTTGTACACGAGCAACGAGTGCGCAGGGATATAATCGCCGATGTGGTAGAACACATCCTCCGACACTTGCCCGTTGCGATAGACCAGCAGTTTGGAGTGGTCGCGTTGCGGGAGCGGATACTTGGCGATGCGATCGTCGGGTAGGGGATAGTTATAGTCGGCTATCAGTATGGGATCCATAGTTGTGTCGTGGTTTGAAACTTGGTTTATCTCTTTCTCTGCGTGGCTTGAATCCTCGCTTGTCATCCTCTTTGCGTGGCTTAAATCCTCGCTTGTCATCCTCTTTGCGCGGCTTGAATCCTCGCTTGTCATCCTCTCTGCGTGGCTTAAATCCTCGCTTGTCGTCTTCTTTGTGGCGTTTGGGCTTGTCTGCAGTTGACTTATGCTTGCTTTTCGGGTGTGTCTTTTTCCACTCTTTGTGTTCGCCTTGGAATAACTCATATTGGTTGAAGAAACAGTCTAACTCGCCATTGAGCAGGTGCATTTTTCGGGTCGGCTTCAGTCCGATACACTTCAGTGCTTCCTCGTTGGACGAAATAATCCACGCTGTAGCACCTGCAAATTGGAACTTGAGTGCCTTGCCCATATCCTCGTAGAGGCGCAGTATATCCTTATCTTGTGCCAATCGCTCGCCGTAAGGCGGGTTGATCATCACCAATGCACCTTCTGTACTCGGTGCGCCTTCCACCCCGGCATAGCGAATCTCTTCTATACGGATTTGCTTCACATCGATAAAGCGTTGCATACCGGCACTCTTGATGTTTTTGAGTGCAGTCTGCACGGCGTAGTAACCGGCATCTGAACCATAGATATGGTGCGTAAACTCACGCTCGCGGGAGTCGTCGTTGTACACCATCTCAAACAAGTCCTTGTCGAAATCGCACCATTTCTCAAAGGCAAAACCTTGTCGGAACACCCCGGGTGCGATGTTTTGCGCTATGAGTGCTGCCTCGATGAGCAGTGTACCCGAGCCGCACATCGGGTCGAAGAAATTAGACTGCCCATGCCAACCGGCAGTGAGCAACATACCGGCAGCCAATGCCTCATTGATAGGGGCTTCTGTGTTGGCAACACGATACCCGCGTTTATGCAGGCTCTCGCCCGAACTATCCAAAGAGATAGTTACCGTCTCGGCGGCAATATGCACATTAATATATAGGTCCGGGGCGGTTAGTTTTACATTCGGGCGTTTGTTCTCGCGTTCGGTCCACCAATCGGCGATGGCGTCTTTTACGCGATAGGTAACATATTTCGAGTGGCGGAAAGTCTCCGAATAGACGGTTGCGTCGATAGAGAAACCGGTCTGCAAAGTCATATAGGTTGCCCAATCGATTTGCTTGGCTTGAGCATAGACCTCATCCGCATCTTTGGCTGTAAAAGTAGCAATCGGTACCAGCACGCGCGAGGCGGTGCGCAGGCAAAAATTAGCCCGATAGAGTATCTCCTTGTTGCCGGTAAAAGACACGGCACGACGCTCTTTTTGCACATTGTTAGCACCCAGTTCTATCAGTTCTTGTGCCAAAACATCTTCCAAGCCCTTGAAGGTCTTGGCTACCATCTTAAATTCTTCGTTGTTGTTCATATCTCTAAAAATCTCGCAAAGGTACTGCTTTTTTTCAATATGTGCAATAGCAATGCCAACTTATCCGCGAATGGGCTCTCCGTAAATGGCCATATAAAAAGCCACAACCTCCGTTAATTGCGGTTAATTGACGATTAAAATATAATTGCCATGTAATTGACATTAATTTTGCTCCGTGTGTCTTTGTTTGCTCCGTTAAAAGCCATGTAAATAGCCATTAAAAACAGGGTGGCTCTATCCTCCGTTAAGACCACCCCATTGCGTCCACGGACTTATGGGAACCCCGGAATGGCGGTTAATTGACTGTTAAACTATTCTTTTGCTCCGAATGGTAGCGGATGTAGAGATGTACTGCCGGGGTATTAGAAGGGGTAGAATGCAGTGGGTAGGGGTGTAGGAATTGGTTGCATACTTGTGAAATGAAACAAAATTGCGTGGATTTTACTTGTGAAATGAAACAAAATGTTCGGTGATCCTTGCGTAACTCAAATAAAATCAGTATCTTTGCGGCGTGTAAGAGGAAAAGACAATTCATAACAATCTACAGCAAGAATATGTTTCAGAGAAAAGCCATTGAGGATTTGCGTTTATGGGCAGCATCAGAACATCGTAAACCGCTTGTTCTGCGTGGGGCAAGACAAGTAGGTAAATCTACCCTTGTTTACGAGTTTGGGCAAGAGTTTGATGTGTTTATTCCGCTTAATTTGGAGCGTAGAGAGCATGTGCGTCTATTTGATTATGACATCGATGATACCGTGCGACAGATATTTTTGCTCACACATCATCCGTTAGATAAAACCAAAAAGACCCTGCTTTTTATCGATGAGATACAGAACTCTCCAAATGCGGTGGCTCTGTTGCGGTATTTCTACGAGAGTTATCCGTGGATAGATGTTATTGCTGCAGGCTCATTACTGCTGACCTTGTTGGATCAGCATATATCTTTTCCTGTAGGGCGTGTACAATACATGCGACTTAATCCGTGTTCTTTTGCGGATTTTCTACAAGCGACCGACAATGCACTGCTGTGTGAAGAGGTGGAAACACTCGCCATCAGTCCTTCTTTACACGAAATGACTATGCGATTATTCTCGGAGTTTGCTTTGGTGGGGGGTATGCCGGAGGCCATTGCGCGTTATGCAGAGAACCATGACATCGTAGCAGTACATGATGTATATGATACCCTTTTGCTTGGCTATAGTGAGGATGTAGAGAAATATGCCAAGAACGATACGATGAAGAATGTGATTCGGCTATTGCTCAAGAACGGATGGACCTATTCTACAGAGCAAATCACATTGGGCAATTTCGCTGAATCTAACTATAAATCGCGTGAGATGGGAGAAGCAATCCGCACCTTGGAGCGTACTTATTTGCTTGAACTCACTTATCCCATTACCACTTATGTGTTGCCTGCCATACAAGAACACCGTCGAAAACCGAAAATCTTTTGGTTGGATGCGGGACTTATCAACTATGCTGCAAATATCCAGCAAGAGGTTATGTTTTCGGACAATATAATGGACATATGGCGTGGAAAATTAGCGGAACAGATGGTAGCACAGGAGTTGTTGTCGGGCAAGACGGAAGCAGATGCCCACCGTGATTTTTGGGTGCGTAATACTCCCAGTGCCACAGCCGAGTTAGATTTCGTATATATTTACAAGGGTGAGGTAATTCCCGTAGAAGTCAAGGCGGGGCATAATGCACACCTCAAGTCGCTACAGATTTTTATGGAGAATACCGACCATCACACTGCAATTCGCATTTGGGCGCAACCATTGCAAGTAGATGAGGTTGCTACGCCGAGCGGCAAGCCTTTCCGACTGCTCAGTGTGCCTTTCTATTATGTGCATATATTGGACAAGGTGTTGGAACGATTTGGATAGGCATTATGATGCTTCTATTGTTTCTCGTGAGTGGCGACTTTCTTTCGATTCTCCACTAAAAGCCATGCATACCTCCCCAAGCCCCTCCAAAGGAGGGGATGTGCACAGCGGGAACAAGAGCAACATATAATTGCCATGTAATTGGACATTAATTTCTTGTTTTGATTTTTCTCCATTGCCATTAAAACGGGGTGGCTCTATCCTCCGTTAACGGTTAATTGACGATTAAACATATAATTGCCATATAATTAGGCATTAATTTCTTGCTTACATCTTGGGGTGGTAATGAGAGGATATGAAGAATGCCCGCCAACATTGCGTTAGCGGGCATTCGTAGATAGTAGGCTGATTTATAGCAGCGTGGTTTACTTAACGGTTGCGCCGAGTACATTGTAAACGGTACCGTCTGCCATGATCAGTTGCAGTTGACCGTCTGCGCCAATTACTTTCTTGGCTACTTGAGCAGCCTTTACTTCGTCGATAGCCATCTCAGGGTCGCCCGTCAAACAGTCAAGTGCTTGTACCATACATTTCTGATCCTTATTGGTAGCGTCGAAGCCGGTAATCTGATAGCAAGCATCACTTTCGATGTTGTTGATATTTTCTGTCTGACCATAATTGCCTTTGTAGCCTGCTTCTTCTTTCCAGTCAGTAACTTTACCTGCCAAGAAGATAGCGTTGAATTTCTTGAGTTTATCCACTTGGAGAACATAGTATGCACCCGATTTGGACATAGCGATGAACTGAGGCTCAACGCCGTCTGCCCAAATATAGCCGGTCATGTTGATGCCGGCTTTGATACCGCCCTTGCCATCGCTTACACCGGTGTTCCATACAGCGGTAGAGTCGAGTTCTTCGTTTGCAGGGATTTTAGCGCGGAGGAAGATAGGTGCGTCGGAGCAGTCTTGCTCTACCAAGTATTTGGTATCGGTAAGCACTACATCCTCGTAGTTTTGGGTCTCACCGTTCTTATCCACATAGTTCTTGCTACCGAGAGCGGTAACCTCTACTTTGGTCTCCGAGAAACCGAAACCGCAAGCCATCATCTTAGAACCTGCAGTACCGATGATATAGTTCTCTGCATCAGCATAAACAGGCACACAGAGCACACCGATACCATTGATGGTATAGTTGCCGCCGAGTACCGTACAAGGCATAGCGGGAGGAGCCAACAACTCGTTTTCTTCGCCCTTACCCTTATACTCTACGCAGATACCACCGTCGGGGTTACCAAAGGCCTTACCCGTATTCTTCGACATCGAGAGATATTGGAAACCTACCATTGTGCCGGCTACTACACCGTTGTTCTCCACTACACCCTCGAAGACGAACTGTTGCTTGTTAGGAGTCGATTTAACGGCAACATATAGATAACCGTCTTTCTTTACGCTTACCTTGAAGCAAGCACCTGCGTTTGGGCACTTCATATCGATTACAGGGTTAGCACCACCTGCAGTCGGGTTGTCCTGACCTTGAATACGCTGAATAGTGTAATCTACCGTTACATCACCGATTTTGAGATGGCTGTATGCCGTATCCTGCATCATACCTACTGCTTTGTAGGTGGTTTTGTAGGCATTGTAAACGGTAAAGTTGGCACCTTCGGCGAGTTTCTCACCGGCATCCACTTCTACTTTGTTCTTGCCGTCAAATTCAATACCTGCTGCGTTCTTGTCTCCGGCTGTAGGCAGATACTGAAAATCTACCTGCGCCATCATGCTCATGCTTACTGCTACTGCAGAAGCCAAAAAGAAAAACTTCTTCATGATAATTGTTTTTGTTAGTTAGTAAAATAAATATGAGATATACTCATGTGGTTTATCAAATACATTTCTTGTTGGGGGCAATATACTCTCACTTTGTTGCTGACAGGTTCTTACCATAGTGATAAGACATCCTCGTTTTGTGTGAGAGATATACTTTCCCAATCGGTTTCAAGGCGGCATTATTCGCGTTGCTTTTCTTTGCTATTCGCGTTTTTTGCCCTGGAAACTATTGTTGAAAATCACCGTCTTGCGCCCCTCTCTACCAGTAGTAGAGAACGACATTGTAGCGGTGCCGTCTGCGCTCAGTCGTCCATAGAACTGTGCACCAAGCCCATTGTTTGCCGGCTTATCGTTGTTGAAGACGATGTCATCACCTGCGTGCGATACATTGGTCAGTCCGCGCAGGTTCCAACCTGCTTCCTCAGAGCGGATATACACCAGACATTGGTTGGCGAGCGAGTCTTTGAATACTTGAAACTCAATCGTGCCGTTGTAGAGGGTCTCTGCTCCAGAGAGCGACGAAATGCTGCTCCATGTACCTTCGTAGATACCCGCAGCGTCTTGCGCTGCCGTATGCTCATAGACGCGCATTTCGTCGGTCGGCTTGCAGGCAGCCATACATATTGCAGCCGCTGCCACTATCATATAGATTGCTTTTTTCATACTTAGCATTGTTTATTGGTTATTACCTCGGTAGATAGACACCGTTATCTTGTGATATGAGTACCGATACCGGGGTAGATAAGTGGTAGTATCGATTAGTATCCTTTGTTTTGGTCTGCCTCTGTGAGGGCATTGTTGGCATTGATCTCGGCTTGCGGGATGGGCTTATACCACTTGATGTCTCCGCTAGCGTTGCTCATACGGCTCAGTGCGCTACCTGCCAGGTCGTAGTTGAACAGGTTGTTGTAGCGTACCAACTGGCGGGTACGGCGCAAGTCCATCCAACGGTGTCCTTCGGCATACAACTCACGCGCACGCTCGTCTAAGATGAGGTCGATAGGCGTGTTGCTAAACGACGGATATATGGAGGAGTAGGGTGAGGTGTATGACGCAAAATCGGTAGCAGCCACACCGGCGCGAGTGCGTACATCGTTGATGTACCCTTCTGCCGTGCTCTGATCTCCCGACATCAACGCAGCCTCGGCGGCTACCAGATAGATATCCGACAGGTGGAGCACTACAATATCACGATATCCGTTGGTCTTATTGACGGCAATAGCCGATGAATTGGGGTCATCAAACTTCTTGACCACCGGAGCGGAGAACATACCGGGGTTGTCCTTGAGATAGGTAACATAGTCGTACTCCGTGCCGTTAACCCACATCTTAGGGTAACTCATTACGATGACTGCGGGTTCGTTTACGCAGTCGCCTTTCTCCAAGCGTTTGGCATTGGCCGCCTTGTAAGCGGTAGCCTCTGAAGTGCCGGCCGTACCGGGGAAGATGCGCAGCAGAACAGGCATAGTATCTTGTGCGGCAGCATCCGCATTGTAGTACGCATAATAGCCCTCGGTGCCCCAACCGCCCTTGGTGGAGTTGTACATCGTGGTCATAAAAGTAGCATCGTAACGCTTGTCGTCTGCAGACCAGAGATAACTTGACTTGGGGTTGGAAGCATGCATACCGTCCACATATTTCTCGCCCGTGGAAGTACAATCGCCGTAGTAACTGCCGAAGGTGTTTTGCAGGCCGTGTCCGCCTGTCTTTAGTTCACCCGGCCAGCCTGCGCGGTCGTACTGCACCGCAAAAATCACCTCTGCATTGCCTTCGTTGGCAGGGCTCCACTTCTCCTCGAAAGGCATACTGAGCGTTTGGCTGTTGATAGCAGCTTGCGCCCAGCGTAGAGCCTCACGGAAATAGGTGTCGTCTTGGATAGTGTATGTACCTTGCGCGGCATCGGTAACGGTAGTACCCAGATCCCACCCGGCAGCCAAGCAGACTTTAGCCAGCAGTGCTTTAACAGCACGCTGCGAGGCGCTTCCAGTGGTGTTCTCTGCGGGCAGGGAAGCGTCGTCTGCTATAGAGGTAAGGTCTTCTATCAGGCTCTTGTAGAGGGTAGCCAAGTCGGTACGCGGATAACTGCGCTCGCTATCGTTGATATAGGTTGTGCTATATGGCACACCGCCAAACTCCTGACTGAGGATATAGTAGCAATAACTGCGGAGGAAAATCATCTCTGCTTTGTACTTGCCATCGGTATCATACGAGATGACGGCGTTAGCCATATTGATACAAGCGTACAGATTGGCGTAGAGCGATTTGACATCGTCGTTCTCCGGGGTGATGGTGTACTGGTCGAACTGTGTGCCCGACTTCTTGTTGCTGGGCATATAGAGGTCCACTCCCTCTTCGTACACATCTACTCGCGCAGCCACAGGCTTGAGCAGCGAATAGGCATAGACGCGCAGTGTAGCGGGGTCTTGATCGAAATACTTGCCTGCAGTCTGCCCGCCTGCGGTCTTGTTGTTGGGAGTAAGGAAACTATTGCAACCCGTGAGCAATAGTCCGCCTAAGAGCAAAGCAGATACGAGTATGTTCCGTGCGGCGAACTTGCTGCCGGCTGCCGACATATTCTGATTGATGAATCTATTATTCTTCATGATGTTTCCTAATTAAGCGTTAGAATTTAAGGCTCAAACCGATTTGCGTATTGATTGAAGCCGGTGCGTCGCTCTGCAGGGGCGAACTAGCCCACTCGGGGTCGAAACCTTGGTACTTGGTAAAGCAGAACGGGTTGGTTACTGTGCAATAGATACGCAGTTTCTGTATATGCAGTTTATCCAAGGCTTTCTTTTGGAGGCTGTATGCCAGCGTGATGTATTTGACCTTGAGGAAACTTGCATCGGTTATCTTGTTGCAGCCGTCTAACCAATAGGAGTTGCCTATACCGGAGTTGCTTGCCGCATTGTTGGGGAAAGGATATGCTCCGTAGTGGGTAGTCTCTTGATAGACAGGATTGATGAATGTACCATTGTCGCTGATACCATCGCAATCGATGAGCGTACCGGCGGGGATATAGTAGTCCATATTCATACGCATACGCCCGCGGTCAGCGTAGTTGAGGTATTCTCCGTAGAACTCCGATTGTACGGTCTGCCCATATTTGCCGTAGAGCGAAAAGGCGAACTCTATACCTTTCCATGTGAGGGTAGAGGTGAGCGAGCCTGTTACTTTGGGGTCGGATGAATAGACCTTCTTATCTACATCGGAGAACTTACCGTCGCCATTGACATCTTTGATGACGGGCTGTCCTTCCGTCCAGCCATAGCATGCGTAGTAGTAATCGGCCTCTTTGATTTCCGCACCAGGGGTAAGACCTTTCTGCTTAGCGATGTCGTTGTCGGGGACAGTCATCATCTTGTCGCTAACGATACCATCCCATTGGTAGCCATATACATTGTTTATCGATTTGCCGATGAAGAGTCCGTCGTTAGGCAGGTCGGTACCCGAGCCGTTGATTTCGAGTACTTCGTTGTGGTTGTGTGCGATAGTGAATGCTGTTTCCCAACGCCATCCGTTGATGTCCACATTAACTGTCTTTAAGCCAATCTCGATACCTCGGTTTAGCACAGAGCCGACATTGGTAACCACTGTTTGTCCACCGGCTTCGAGGGGCAACTCAACCGAATAGAGCAGGTCGCTCGATACTTTGTCGTAGAAATCGAATGTACCGGTGATACGGTCGCGCACAAAACCGAAGTCCACACCCGCATTCCACTCGCTGCTGGTTTCCCAAGTGAGATTAGGATCGACTATCGCATTGGGATAGTAGCCCACGGCGTAGGAGTTGCCAAACGGATAATAGACAGGTCCTGCTACGCTCTGTTGTGTTGCGTAGTTGCCTATACCGGAGTTGTTACCTGTGATACCGTAACTAAGGCGCCACTTTAGATTGGTGAGCCAAGTAGCATCTTGCATCCAACTCTCTTCGGACATACGCCACGCCACGGCGGCAGAGGGAAACCAGCCCCATTTGTGTCCGTCGGCAAACTTGCTGGAGCCATCTGCACGCACGGTAGCCGTAACCATATACTTGCCTGCGTAGGAGTAGTTAGCACGGAGGGCAAACGACATCATGGAGTTCTCGGTATAGTTGGTCGTGCTATTGCCTGCATCGTAAGTGCCGGAAGCCAGATTATACCATAAGGTGCCATCCATGACGCCCGTATATTTGAGGTAGTTGTAGTTGGTCTGATATTTCGCCATAGAGAACAAGCCCATCAGGTTGACGCTATGTTTCTCGGCGAAGGTGTTGTTGTAAGAAATCGTATTATCCCAAGTATAGGAGAAGTTTTGGTTCTTGGTGAGTTGTGCGATGTTCTTATCGTAGTCGGTTACCAAGGTATTGTCGAACTGGCCGAGCGTATAATTGTCGTAGTTGGGCGCAAAGAGGGTCTTTATTTGCAGTCCTTTGACAGGGGTGATTTGCAGATATATATTGCCCAATGCTCGCCAAGTATCTTTTTGTTTGGTACGGTTCTGCATATAGAGCAGCGGGGTAACCTGGTCGGAGAACTGGTTTTTGCTGATAGACCCCATAGCCTCGTAGTTGCCGGGCTTCTCGTTGATATTACCATCCTTATCATAAGCCTGCATAAACGGGTTCATACGGTAAGCAATCTTGATAGCATCATCGTTGGCGTACTCATTTCCGAGCCACGAGAGATTGAAGTTGATACCGGCTTGGACATACTTGTTGATTGATGCATCGATAGAGCCCTTCATGTTGATACGCTTCTGCTCGTCGCCTACATAGATGCCTTTATCTTGGTTGAAGCCGACGCCGAAGTGGTAAGACACATGCTCGCTGCTACCGTTGACCGCCACATAATGGTTCTGCTGGAATCCTGTGCGGGTAACCATTTTCATCCAGTCGGTACTGCCGCCCTCCTTAATAATTGTCTTGAGGCGATACTGCCCTGCGAAATCTGCGGTAGAGGCGGTGTTGCCGTCGTTGTAGAGTGCCATCTGCTCGTAGCCTGTCATGGTGTAAACCGGTTGTCCGCTCGAAGCGATGCTGCTACCGCCTGCATAGCCTAAGAACTTGAGGAAGCGGTAATTATAGAACTGCTGCGCATCCATGAACATTCCCATTCGTGTAGGGCTGACTGCGCCGACATACATATCGTAACTGATGCTTGGTTTCTTCTCTTTCTTTCCCTCGCTTGTACCCGATTTTGTGCTGACCTGGATTACACCGGCGGTAGCACGCGAACCGTAGATAGCGGTGCTGGACGCATCTTTGAGGACATCGATACGCGCGATGTCTTGCGGGTTGAGCCAGTCGATATCATCACAGATGATACCATCTACCACATAGATAGGTTTGGTATCGGAGTTGGTGGACGACTTACCACGAATCTCGATGTCGAAACTGCCTCCGACGCGCCCTGTGGCTTGGGAGATATTGACGCCTGCCACTGCGCCTTGCAGGGCTTCTACGACGCCTGTTGTACCCTTAGCGGTGATGGCTTCGTTGCTGACCGACGAAACGGAACCCGTGAGGTCGTTCTTCTTCATCTGTCCGTAACCTACGACCACTACTTCGTCCAGTTTCTTGGTATCTTCGGCAAGCACGACCCGTATGGTCTGCTGACTACCGACGGTAACCTCTTTGGTACCATAGCCGATGTAGGAAAAGACGAGCACATCTTTCGCATTGACGCCCGATAGGGTAAAGTTGCCGTCAAAATCGGTGATTGACCCGTTGGTAGTGCCTTTTATTAAGATACTGACACCTATCAGGGGTTCGCCTGCCTCATCTACGACTACGCCGCCAATCGTCTGTTGTGCATACGCAAAAAGGGAGGATATTGCCATAAAGAGCAACATCAGACCTTTTTTGAATGGAGTAGATTTATCCATAGCGGAAAAAGTGTTTTGGTTAGTATTAGTAGTTGAATTGTAGTAATTGCTGACACCCATAATCGTGCGGCGATGTGCAGTGTTTTTAGGCAAAAATACGATTTTTACACATTGTCGATACGATTTTTACACATTTGCGCTTGTTCCGCTTATTCATGCCCCCATTTTGTCAAAGCGCACTACAAAGGTATGTATTTTTTTTGAAATCTGCAAGGGCGAACCGAAATTTGTTTATGTTTTTTGGATGGTGTTTTGGGTGATTGTAGAGTGTTTTTGGGAATGCATAATGTATGATGCATAATGTATAAGAGGTGGTGATAGAGGGAATGTAGAGTGTTTGTGGAAATGCATAATGCATGCGAGGTGGTGATAGGGGGCTTGAAAATGGTGACTAAAAATGCTCGACATAAATAGGCAATGTATAGTATTCCCTTCCTCATTCCCCTAGGTAACCGCACTAAAATTATACATTGCGGTTTCGTGTATGCTATGAGTTTCCGTTATAATGGCCATTTGAAGATACTATGGTTCTCCGTTAGTGATTATTTGTTCGTTAAAAACAGCGAGGGAAGAAAAAGGTCGAGAAATTAGCAACCTTTTTTAACACTACAATGAGTATTACGAAAGTAGCGCTAGGGTATTATCGGGTTCGCTTAATAACATACTAATAACATACTAATCACATACTAATTACATAGTACTATTGGTGGGCATACAGCAGCAAAACAGGGCGCAAATTATGGAATGAAAAGATAAAAATAAGACAAAAAAGACGCAAGAAGGCCGTTGAATGCCATATAAAGAATTCGTTAAAACAAAGTGGGGACAAAAGGGAACATTAATTGCCATGTAATTAGACATATAATTATGCATATTGCTTCTATACATTTCTCTATACAAAAACATTCAATAATGTGTTCAAAAAGCCATGCAGACCTCCACAAGAGACCTCTACAAGAGACCTCCCCAAGCCCCTCCAGGGGAGGGAGTGTTGCACAGTAGGGGGGCTAGAGATGGTATAGGGATACTATCTAGACGGTCTAGATATTCTAGATGTTCTATGGATTGTAGATGGTATAGGTGGGGATAGAAGCAGAGGGGGGCGCGGTAATCATTCCATAAAAATTTGTGTAATTCGACGAAAAGTACTAACTTTGCAGCAGTTTTTATTGCTTTGCACTGACTGATCATTGCCTTGCAGCAGTTTTTATTGCTTTGCACTGATTGGTCATTGCTTTGCAGCAGGTTTTATTTCTGTCTTTTATTGTTCTCTCTATGGAAAAACATGCACCCGAGATTATTGCACTCTGCCACGACTTAGAACGCGAGGCAAAGCGCCGTATTCGCACGCCTTACGACTTTGAGTATCTTGCGACGCTTATTGCACAGCGCAACCGCGAATATATCTCGCCTACCACACTGAAACGCCTTTGGGGTTATATCTCGGGTTCTCGGACCATGCGCCAAACCACACTGCGCATACTGGTTCAGTTTCTCGGTTATGGCGATTGGGACGACTATATAGAAGCCCTCGCTACACGCTCCGAAATAGAGAGCAACGCTTTCTTGGGAGAGGGGGTTCGCACTGAACAACTCACTCCGGGAGATATGGTAGAGGCATGCTGGTTGCCTAACCGCTCCTGCTTGTTTCGCTACGAAGGAGATAACCATTTCCAAGTGTGCGCCGTTGAAAACTCTAAACTACAAGTGGGGGACCGATGTGATACACTCTGCTTTATCGTAGGACAACCCCTCTTCTTGGACAACCTGCGCCGAGCAGATAATCCGCCCGTATCATACATAGCCGGCAAAAAGTGCGGACTGGTATTCGCTCGCATCGTACCGTCTGAAAATAAAGACCTCCCCAAATAGACATCCCCAAAAGCGACATCCCCAAAAGCGACCTCCCCAAGCCCCTCCAGAGGAGGGGATGTTGTATAGTAGGGAATAGAGATGGTCTAGGGATACTATGGATTCTAGATGGTCTAGGTGGTCTAGAGATTCTAGATGGTATAGAATGCGGTCGTTATTCCATAAAAAACATTCCGAATTTGGTGCGATTGTTCTGAACTAATTCGCTGAGAATTTGTAAAAATGCGTTTTTTGTTGTATCTTTGCAAGCCAAAAGGGAATCCCCCCTTTCGCTAACTAATTTTTCTCTTGGAAGACAGCAGCAAAATAGAAGTTATCGGCGCACGGGTGCACAACCTAAAGAATATCAGCGTCTCTATCCCCCGCAACCAACTGACGGTGATTACCGGTTTGTCGGGCAGTGGAAAATCGTCGCTTGCCTTTGATACCATCTTTGCAGAAGGGCAGCGTCGATATATCGATACTTTCTCATCCTACGCTCGGGGCTATATCGGCAATATGCAACGCCCCGATGTGGATAAGATAACAGGCCTGAGTCCGGTTATCTCTATCGACCAGAAAACGACGGGCAAGAACCCTCGCTCCACAGTAGGTACCATCACCGAGATATACGATTTTCTCCGCCTCCTCTATGCACGAGCAGGCGAGGCTTATTCTTATCTGACGGGTGAGAAAATGGTGCATTACACCGATGAGCAGATAGTGAACCTTATCCTGCGCGACTATGCCGGCAAGAAGATTCTCCTGCTTGCGCCGATGGTCAATAACCGCAAGGGACACTATAAAGAACTCTTCGAGACCATCCGCCGCAAAGGTTATATGTATGTGCGCGTAGATGGTGAGGTGCAAGAGGTAGTGCGCGGAATGAAGGTGGACAGGTATAAAAACCATAGTATAGAAGTGGTTATCGACCGCTTGGCCGTGCGTGTATTGCAAGACAACGCTGAGAGTGCCGATGACCTAAGACGCCTGCGCCAGTCGGTTGATAAGGCTATGACGCAAGGTAATGGTGTGATGATGATAGCCGAGTGGCAAAGAGAACCTGCACAAGGGGCTACACCGTCGGTGCGCTATTTCTCACGCAACCTGATGTGCCCGACTACGGGGCTCAGTTATACCGACCCGGCACCGCATACTTTCTCTTTTAATAGTCCGCAAGGCTGGTGCCCTCGTTGCAAAGGGCTTGGCAAAATATCGGCTGCACAAAGCACCGACAATGCGCAACTCGATGATATAGTGCATGATGATTCCGACTGGTACCGGCGTATGCTTGCCTACCTGCAAGAGCAGGACGAGCAGAAAGAGAGCGACGACGAACAACTCTTGGTTTGCCCCGACTGCGGAGGCAAGCGACTCAATAGAGAGGCACTCAGTTATAAGATAGCCGGCAAGAGTATTGCAGACCTCTCCGAGATGGAGATAGATAAGTTGCTTGAGTTTCTGACATCGCTCTATGCCGAAAGCCGTACCGATACGCCTGCTGCCGAAAGCAATGATAATACCCATACCGACATCTTTGCGCATCTCTCGGCGCAACAACGCGCCATAGCCGAACCGATACTCAAAGAGATATGTGTTCGTTTGCGCTTTATGCAGAGTGTCGGACTTACTTATCTCAGTCTTGGTCGAGGTGCAGACAGCCTGTCGGGAGGAGAGAGCCAGCGTATCCGTTTGGCCACACAGATAGGTTCACGCCTGGTGAATGTACTATATATCTTAGACGAACCGAGTATCGGTTTGCATCAGCGGGACAATGAGCGTCTGCTCCGTTCCCTAAAAGAACTGCGCGATATGGGCAACTCCGTCATCGTGGTGGAGCATGATGAGCAGATGATGCGCGAGGCAGATTATGTGGTGGATATAGGTCCGAAGGCCGGTCGATTGGGTGGGGAGGTGATGTTTGCCGGTACGCCCGAGCAGATGCTGCATGGCGATACCCTTACGGCAAAGTATCTCCGTGGTGAGTTGCAGGTCATGCCTGCCGACCAACCTAAAATGCTCATCGACGATTCTACCCGTTGGCTCACCTTGCGCGGCTGCAAAGGAAACAACCTGAGAGATGTAACCGTAAGTATTCCTTTGGGTAAGATGGTATGCGTTACAGGCGTGAGCGGAAGCGGCAAATCGACCCTTATCAATCAGACGCTGTATCCCATCCTCTCGCAGAAGTTCTATCGGAGCCTACAGAAACCCTTGCCCTACGATTCTATCGAGGGTGTCGAGTTTATCGATAAGGTGATTGCCGTTGACCAGTCTCCCATCGGGCGTACACCTCGTTCTAACCCCGCCACATACACCAATGTCTTTACCGACATTCGCGACCTCTTTGCCCAACTGCCCGAATCGAAGATACGCGCTTGGAAAGCCACACGATTTAGTTTTAATACCAAAGGCGGCCGCTGCGAAGAGTGCTCCGGCAACGGATATAAGACTATCCAAATGCACTTTATGCCCGATGTGTATGTGCCGTGTGAGGTATGCGGAGGACAACGCTACAACAAAGAGACACTCGAAGTGCGCTTCAAAGGTAAAAACATTGCCGATGTGCTTGATATGACGGTTAATCAGGCAGTAGAGTTCTTTGAAAGCCAGCCATATATCCTCCGTAAGATAAAGACGATACAAGATGTAGGATTGGGGTATATCAAACTGGGACAGTCCTCTACATCGCTCTCCGGCGGAGAAAGCCAGCGTATCAAACTGGCCACCGAACTGGCTCGCCCCTCTACGGGGAAGACCTTATATATATTAGATGAACCCACCACGGGGCTACACTTTGAGGACATCAGAGTGCTCTTGGGGGTATTGCGCAAACTGGTGGATAAAGGCAACACCGTGCTTATCATAGAGCATAACTTAGATGTCATCCGCAGTTGCGACTACCTCATCGATATGGGTCCCGAAGGCGGTCGTGGAGGAGGACAACTGGTTTGCCAAGGCACAATCGACGAGGTCAAACACTGCCCGCAGAGTATTACGGGACGATTCTTATAAGCCTTCATTTCCGCCGATGCTCATTTGTGAATAACAGCAAAACGATACTCTCTAACCCCTACACAACCCACCTGCTCGCAACATGATTACCAACTCGTTAGCCATAATGTCGATTGTACTCGGGGTAATCCTCGTGGTGCCTCCGCTATGCAGAAAGATACACATACCGAGTATTGTGGGGTTTATCTTGGTGGGAATTGCCATCGGTCCGTATGGGCTGAGTATCTTCGCCGAGAGTGAGACGATTCGTGTCTTGGGTAAGATGGGTATGCTCTATATCATGCTCCAAGCGGGTATAGAGATTGATATGAATGATTTTAGCCAATACAAGCGCAGTGCGTTGGTCTTTGGTTTGTATAGTTTTCTTATTCCTTTCCTTTTGGGTATAGCCACGAGCCGACTGATGGGTTTCGGTTGGGCTACTTGTGCGCTATTGGGGGCAATGTATGGAAGCCATACACTGATGACTTACCCCATAGTCAGCCGCTACGGAATACAGAAAAACGCCGCCGTTAATATCGTTGTAGGGGGTACTATGGTGGCCATTACCCTCTCTCTGCTGGTCTTAGCAGGTCTGAAAAGCCACCTCACAGGCAATGAGAGCCCGCTCTTTTGGTGGACACTCGCAGGCAAGATAGCCTTGTTTGCCGTGGCTACACTCGGGCTGTTCCCTTGGTTGGTACAAAAAGCCTTCAAGCGTTGGCAAGACCCCGTCTTCTGTTTTATGCTGGTGATGTTTGTGCTGATGCTCTCTTCTTTCCTTGCCGATTGGGCAGGGCTGGAGAGTATTCTCGGTGCTTTCGTCTGTGGTGTATCGCTCAATCGACTGGTGCCTAACCGCTCATCGCTGATGAACCGTATTAATTTCGTCGGCAATAGTATCTTTGTTCCTCTCTTTCTGTTGGATGTAGGTATGATGATTGATATATCGCTGTGTTGGCATGGCTGGACTACCATCACGATTGCTGCCGTGATGATTGCTACCAAGTTGGCAGGTAAGTGGCTTGCCGCATGGGCAGCACAAGGTTCTTTCCGGCTGACATCGCTCGAACGACAACTCATCTTCGGCCTCACCCATGCTACGGCAGCAGGTACGCTCGCTATCGTTACTATCGGTTATCAGGTGGGGCTTTTCAACTCAGAGATACTCAATGGGGCAGTGCTGATGATACTCGTGCTATGCACTATCTCCTCTTTCGTTACCGAGCATGCAGCCAAGCGCATAGCCCTACAAGAAGAGGCACGCTTAGAGAGCGACCGCACCGAGGATGAGTGGCTCGTGATGTCTGTAGGGGAAGACTTGCACGAACCGCTTAAAGAACTCACTCACCTCAGCAGTTTGCCCAACGCCGAGTATGTGCGCAGTGCCGATTGGGCTGACGCACAACAGATTATCGAGCAGCGAGGTAAGTCCACCGTGGTTTACCATGAGGTGCAACCCCTCAATACGATTAATCGCTTGCTTGTGGCTGTACCTCGCTATGCGGAAAAAGAGTACGATTTTATTTCCTGCTTCGGTCAGATACGCCGACTGAGCAGTCAAATTGGGGCAAAAGTGGTTTTCTTTGCCAACGAGGACACGCAGCGTGTCTTGCAAGCCATGAGTCGCCGCAAAGGCAAGTTCCTAAGAGCCTCCTATCGCGAGATGGGAGACTGGGAAGAGGTGCTGATGATGGCCAAAGAGGCGGGTAAAGATGATATGATAGTGATGGTTTCTTCTCGGCACGCCACTGCCAGTTATAACCCTCTCTTTGAGCAGATACCCGCTATGCTCCAACGCTTCTTCTCTGCGCATAACTATTTGATTATCTATCCCGAACAGCAGATGGGAGGTGAGGTGCGTGATGTGTTCCTCACAGATATTCCGCAGCCCAACCGCACCTGGCGTGTCCTTACCAAGACCAAGCAATGGTTCCTACGCCTCTTGCGCCGACACCAAATCCGAACGAATGCATAATGAAGAATGTATAATGTCCATAGACCACCTAGAATACCTAGACTATATATAGGCTACTCAGTAGAAAATTATTTGCCTATATGGATAATTTGTAGTAACTTTGCACTCGTTTTTGTGATATGGATACTTTACTGCAAATAAGAAAACCCGTAGAGAGTGCCTTCCGTGAATATGAGCAACTCTTCGATGATAGCCTCCGTAGCAACAACCCCTTGCTCCAGCAGGTGCTGACTTATGTATCAGCCAAGCGTGGGAAACAACTTCGCCCGCTGTTGGTGTTGCTTGCAGCCAATATATGCAATGGCGTTACCGACAAGACCCTCCGCACCGCAGTGGCATTAGAGTTGCTCCATACAGCCTCGCTGATGCACGATGATGTGGTGGATGCTTCGCCTACACGCCGTGGGATGGAGTCGGTGAATCACCACTGGAACAATAAAGTGGCAGTGCTGGGGGGCGACTATATGCTCTCTCGTACTATCTCGCTCATAGCCGACATTCGCAACAGTCGTATCTTGGAGATAGTTTCTTTGTTAGGTCGTTCGTTGGCTTCAGGCGAGTTGCTACAACTCCACGCCAACGAAACCATGTGGATATCCGAGGAGAAGTACTACCAAGTAATAGAGCAGAAGACCGCCAAACTATTTGAGGCTTGTATGGAGGCAGGCGCAGAATCTGCCGGTTGCACTATGCGTCAGCGCAATGCGCTCAAAGAGTACGGACACCTCTTCGGGCTATGCTTCCAGATAAAAGATGATATATTTGATTATTCGGATAGTGAGGAATTGGGCAAACCCACTATGAGCGACATACAAGACGGCAAGGTTACGCTGCCGCTCATCATTGCACTCCAACGCGCGCCTCAAGAGGAAAGCACCCATATTCGCTTCTTGGCTGAGGCACTATCTAACCACGACGAGCATGTTAATATCAGTAAAGCAGAGCAAGAAATCAAGTCGTTCGTGATGTGCTACCAAGGTGTGCAATATGCTAACAATCAGATGTATAGCCTAAAAAAGAAAGCCGCGGAACAACTATCTGTCTTCCGCGACTCTGCTACCAAAGAAAGTCTCCTTCTGCTATTCGACTATGCCATCAATCGCCTGCATTAGTGCTTCGCGTTGCGCCTCGTCAGATATAGTTTCCAATACATCTTTCATAAACGCCCCTATCAGCAGTCGGCGGGCAGTATCTTTGCCCAAGCACCGCTGTTGCATATAGAAGAGTGCACTCTCGTCCAACTGACCTGTGGTGGCTCCGTGTGTGGCTTTTACATCATCGGCATATATCTCTAATTGGGGTCTCGTGCGCATAGTGGCTGTCTCGCTCAATAGCAGGTTGCGATTGGTTTGGTGTGCCTCTGTCTTCTGTGCATCGGGCGCAATCTTCAGTTCGCCAAAGAACTCGCCTTTGGCATTGCCGTCCAATACAAACTTCAGCAACTGTCGGCTCTCTCCGCCACCCACATTATGGTGCACATGCGTGGAGGTGCTTACTTGCTCCTCTCCGCTCAGATAAGCCAGGGAATATATCTCCGTGGTACATCCTTTTCCTTCCTGCTCCACATAGATGCGTTGGTTCACTGCCTCTCGGGGGCTTTCGTTGCCTATCGCCGAGTATAGGTTGAGTATATGCAACCGCAGATACGACCCCGCCTCTTGCACAAAATGCCACTCCATAGACGGGCGATTGAGCCATACCAACTCGACATGCTCACCCGATGAGATGATGGTCTTGTTTTCTATTGCTTCTGCCATTCGAGTTAAGAATTATGAATTAAGAATTAGAATATCCTTAGAAATCCTATACCATCATAAGTTTTCAAGCCATTCGTACCCTTTCTCCTCCAGTTCCAGAGCCAACTCCTTTGTGCCGGTCTTGAAGATACGCCCATCGGCAAGCACATGTACAAAGTCGGGCACGATATAATCGAGCAAACGCTGATAGTGGGTGATGACTATCTGTGCATTCTCTTTCGTTTTCAGTTTATTGACCCCCTCTGCCACAATGCGCAGGGCATCTATATCCAAACCCGAGTCGGTCTCATCTAATATCGATAGGCACGGCTCCAGCATGGCCATTTGGAAGATTTCGTTCTTTTTCTTCTCGCCTCCGGAGAACCCTTCGTTCACCGAGCGGTTGTTCAGTTTGTCCGGCATCTCCAATAGTCGGCGTTTCTCTCGCATGAGGTTCAGGAACTCTTTTGCACTGAGGGCAGGTTTTCCCTCATGTTTGCGTTTCTCGTTCACGGCCGTCCGCATAAAGTTCACCATACTCACTCCGGGTATCTCCACGGGATACTGAAAACTCAGGAACACCCCTTCACGTGCCCGCTCTTCCGGCGACATCGTCAGCAGGTTCTTGCCATTGAGCCACACCTCACCGCTTGTAACCTCGTAGGCAGGATTGCCCGTCAGTACGGCACTCAGAGTAGATTTACCCGCACCATTCGGACCCATGATGGCATGTACTTCACCCGCCCGGATGGTGAGGTTGACGCCCTTCAGTATCTCTTTGCCTGCTATATTCGCATGCAAGTCTTTGATTTCTAATAATGCACTCATATTCATTTTTGCCTATACAGCCTAATTTATTCACGCTGCAAAGTTACTGCTTTTTACCCAATTATGCAAGTAAACACACAATTTCTGCAAACTATCATTTTGACACTTCCCCCTCAAGCCGACTTTGTCGGGACCTTGTCGAGACCTAACCGAGTTCTAAAACAAATTTTAGCATTTGCAAAGTGTTAGTGAAAACATAGTAGTATTGAGCAAAATGATACCAAATACCCGCTTTTGCTATCTGCTCGGCTTACAGGTAGCACCGCACTTAGAATCGCATAGCCAAACCTACATCGCTTGGCGAGGCGAAGAAACTGACTTGCAGTCGTGCATCTACATGGTCGTTGAAAATATCGATCGAGTGTTTGTACCGCCCAAGCGAACCACACAACAGACCTACCCCCACGCATGACACCACCAATCCGCCGCCGGCAACGCCCAATCCTGCCCCTACGCTGGCGGGGATACAGCATAGACCAATCAACGCAATGCCACCGCCCACCGATGTGGCAACAATGCCGCCCGTATAGAGCCGATGGGCACGCTGCCACGAGTCGTATGCCAGAGCATCGGTTTGCAGGACGCGCCCCACCTCTTTCTCCGAGATATAGTGGTCGTTGTAGATATATTCATTTTTGTCGCGGTAGATGCGCCCGGGCAATTTATCTCCGGATGAGGTTGTCGGGGCTGCTTTCGTTGTTTTGGCAGTATGAGCAGGCTCGGCGGTCGATGTGGTTGTGGCTGTCGAACGGGCGATAGGCGTTTCTGTCGAGCGGGCGACAGTCGATGCCGTGGCTGCCACGGTGTCGATGGTTGCGGGAGCGGAAGCCGCCGATATTTGCTCGATGGTGCCATCCCGATACACAATGGCGTACACTTGGCGGAGTGGGGTAGAGAAAGTAATCGTTTGCGGGCGGTCGGTGCGTGTGTAACGAATGGCTACATCGCTGATTTCCAAGATAGTACAAGGAATACGAGCACGATCCGTAGTGATGATTAGGTCGTACTCCTCGGCGGCTAGTGAGGCAATCGACAGCAGGCACAACAGCCCTAAAAAGAATGATTTTTTCATAAGATAATTGTTTTGGGTTAGACACTGCAAAAGTACTGCTTATCCCAAACATAGCCAACAATTATCTCGTTTATAAGGTTACCGAAAAACGCTGTTTATGGTTACCTTTTGCCTTTTTCTGTTGCGTATCTCGCTAATTTATAGTACTTTTGCCCTCGATATGAAAACCGACTCACCCACTATACAAGCGTGCTTAGTCATCACCTACGCTCAAGCCGTCAGCGGTATCAGCGAAGTGATGCTCAATGACGATGTGCGGCAAACCAACCTGCAAGTGGCACATCGTATCCTCCAAATCATCGAAGAAGCAAGTCAAGACGGCACTATCGAGATTATCTTTGCCGATGACATCCGCAAGTATATCGACCTTTTGCAGCAAGAGGGGTTCAGTCCGCTTGTCATCGATTCGGCTCTGCAAATCCGCCTGCCGTTGTACGAACTGATTTTAGAGTTGCCGCCGCTGGCAAAAGCCCTCTACTTGCTCTATGTGCGCCATCCCGAGGGCTTGTATCGCAAGCAAATAGCCGACTGCAAGGAAGAACTGGAAACACTCTATGCACAGACCTCCCAATGCACCGACAGTGCGAAAATCAAGCGCACCATCAACCTGCTCACCGACTTCTCCCGCAAAAACCTCGACAAGCAGATGTCGCTCATCAACCGCACTTTCCGCCGAGCCTTAGGCGACAAAGCCGTCCATTATCTTCCCTCTGGCGGCCGCAGCCAACTGCGCCAACTCGATTTCACCCGCGTTTCCTTCCACCTCCCCGCCTCTCTGTCGGGTACGCTTTCCAATAACTTCTCTACTCCTATCTCAAGTCCCCTCTCCACCCAACTCTCCAACACACTCTCCGCTCCCATGTTAGGTTCGATTCCCGTTTTTACATCAAGTTCACTCTCCGCCGATTGCAGCAGTACTGATAAACAGAAAGTATCTAAACATAACAAATAAAGACTGCCCGACATTGTGTGTCGGGCAGCACTTCTTCGTTCATTCTATTGGGACGACAATAGATCGTTCAATCATTCTTTTCCGTCAGTTACTACAGAGAATAGTTTATCCCAATAATAACTACTAGTAGATGAGTTCCAATGGCAGCAGGCATATATGGCAATATACATTTGTTTGGCAGTACCTACCTCGTATATGTCTGTTTTGCATTGACTTTTAGAACCCTCGTATTCACCATGATATGTCAGTTGGATAAATCCATTGTATGGAACCAAATAATCACCAACATAACCACTGATACCAACTTTTACTCCCTTGTCATTGTAAATGCAGATACTATCAAGAACAACTTTGTTATCACTACGATAATAGATCTCACCACTATAGACAAACCGCGTCGGAAAATACACGGTTACCGTAGTGCTTTTTTCGGGATCAATTTTGCCATTTATACCTGAAATATCTTTATCTGCACCGGGTACGGGAGTGTTCTGATTACAACCTGCGAATGCAATCATCATGGCACTCATAGCCAATAAAACTAACTTTTTCATAATCAGCATTGTTTAATCTATAAAATGGATGTTTTCAGGATTCACACGATAGATTTTACCATTGGCAGTATCTTCAACAATACCGCAGGAAATCATATTCCCATCAGTAGTTTGAGGTTGCAACTCAAAACCCCAAGTGTGGAATCGTCCAATCCGCTCTCGTGTGGTTTCCTCTCTTTCTTGGTTGTTGGCATAGTCAAACATACCCGGTTGAGCATGCCCCAATAGGTTGTGTCCCTCTAAGGTAAATGTACAAGGGCGCAAGTCTTCTTTTTTAATTGTACACATAAATCAAAAAAAATTATTCCCCATTCTCCCAATGAAGAGTTTATACACAAAATAAGCGTGGGAGATTGTATTTTCACTTGAGGTATCGCCAAACACCTATCAACTACCCACGCACAACTCATATCTCCACTAATGGAGATACAAGTCATACGGGCGTCCGAGTTGTTCCTTCGAAGAATTAGAAAATTGGCGATTTTCAAGTGAAGGATCTATACAAACGTTTCTTATATGTCATCGACATTTATCTTATCCTATCTTATCGTGTAGGACAAATATCTGCAATCTGCTCAGCGCAATGATGTAACCACACCACGCAAAACTCTCTTGCGCTGCAAAGATACAACAATTAATTGTCTATGCAAATGTTTTTCAAGAAAAATTATAGTATATCTTTGTGTCTTATAAAACTATCTTATAAAACTACACTAATGAAGAAAGTGTGATAGCAAGTGTTATGCTTTTCGTGCTGCATAGTCAATGACTGTTCACCTATAGATACAAAAAGTGCCGTACAGCAACTTGTCGAGAAAACTCCTAAAGATAGGATTTGGAGTGTACCTTTCCTTTGTAATCCGACCACCTCCACCGCTCTCCAAACTAATTTGGGTCATCGCAGGCGAGTATCGGCACGCCATCGGTCATGCATTTACTCCGGTTAGATTTTTTTGTTGAGTTTTCCGGTCTCTGTGCTGTACGGCACCTATGTTATTTCGTGTTGGGCACTTCGTGTTGGTAAGTGCTTCGCACTGTTAGGCACTTTGTGTTAGTAACGCTTCGCGTGTTAGTTACTTGCGTGTTACTTACTTCGTGTTGGTTAGTTGGTTAGTTGCGTGTATGCCAACCTATAGTCAGTACCACTCGGTGGGTTTGCGAGCGCATATCATAAGGCGAGACCTCTTGGTGAGCATATAGGTTGGTGTTGTGCATACCAAATTGGTAGGCTGCTTGTGCCATAAAGATACGCCCTCTGTAACCTATTCCCACACTGATATATTGCGTATTGCGAATGTTCTGAAAATAAGTATCGGTACGGACATCATTATTACTTAGTACTACAATATCCGTGCCATCCCTAAACTGCGACTCATAGATATAGCCTGCATTGATAAACAGATTGCTAACAGGTACAATCTCTATTCCTGCACGGAGTGTATGCACATCATTCATTGTCGTGTAGTGTGCATAATCGTATTGTAAGGAGAGCAATCCGTATTGTTTCATCTGAAAGGCGAGGCTCACACTGCTTCGCATGGGCAGGCGGAATTTCGATACCGATGCAGAGTTGGCAGGTGAACTGCTTTCGCGCAGTGAGTCGGTGGTGGCACTCAGTGTACCATAGTTACCAATGGTGAGTGTGCTTGCACTAGGTGTCTGCACTGATGCTCCCAGCCGCAAGCACTCCACGGGGCGATAGATGATACCAAACGAACCATTCACCCCTATGCCCGACATAGTCAGGCTTGTCTGATTGAGCAAATCTCTCCCCTCGCTAAACTTCTCATAATACTCTGCCGTTTGGCTGTAAGAGTAGGAAAGCAAGCGAATACCTGCACCCAAATACAGGCGGTTTGAGATATTCATTCCCCAATCAAAACCATATTGGTTGATGTATCCATACTCCCTGATACTGAGCGAGTTATCTACAGTTTCTCCCTCGTGTAAAATAGTGCTCCATTGGTCAGAACCAGCGGCTATGGGGTTAATGAGATAGGTGTCGTAGGCTTGGCAACTGAGCCAACCGATGTCGGGGTTGTTCCAACGGTTGGCAGGCTGCAAATCGGTTTCTTTCAGTCCGTTGGTATTACTACAAATAATATCTGCCAGCGATTTGTCTAATCCTTTGGCCGAGGCGGAGAACGAGCGGTTGTAGGTGTGCAGGCGTGAATAGGAGAACATGATATTGTTGAATATCAGTCCCCAATCCTTATATGGGTCGCCGAACGAGAACACCCACGAGGCTTGTGAGAGGGTGGGGGTGTTGGTCTTTTTCCAATCTGCTCCTGCTTGGCGGGTCATATCGTATCGATTGTCAAACGAGAGCATTACCTCCATACGGCGATAGAGTCCTAATCCTGCGGGGTTATCTTTTACAGCCGAGGGGTCTCCACCTATAGCCGTCATTGCACCGCCCATACCTACATAGCGGGCAGTACCGATAGGCTCCTGCTCACTTAGGCGTTGTGTATCTTGGGCTGCAAGAGAGGTGGCTCCTGCGGCTAAGATAACAACTAATATACGGCGTAATGACTTCATCAGATTAGTATTCAATTAGTTTTGTTTCTCTCCAAATTAGTTTGTTTTGATGAGATAAAATTAGTTTTGTCTCCTCCGAATTAGTTTCGTTTGATGACGGCTTTCACCACTGTCTTGTCTGCCCTCGTTACAGAGTCTTCTACGAAAGTGATTTCCGGCTCTTGCCAATCATTCGTTTGGTGGGTAATACCATTCCAATCGTCTGTTTCGTCTGACGATGTCCCTGCCTTGTCCGTGGTATGGATAGGTTCCCTTGTCGAGCCTGTCCAATAGTAGGCATCATCCACATAATAGTCGTCAGCGCGAGCCGATAGTGCCACGTCTGCTACCACCATGGTGATGAACAATATGTACCAACCTTTTTTCACAATGCTCTATTATTCCTTACATCCAAAATGAGTTGTTCAGACTATTCCCATTAGTCATCCAAACTATTTCTATACTTAGTTGTTCAGACTATTTCTTGCAGGTGATTATCTTATATTCTGCGGAAACCGATTATTTGGCGAACCTCCTCAATGGTCTTTTCTGCACGCTCCGAGGCACGCTCTGCTCCCACCTTGAGCACCTTAGCCAAGTACTCATCATCATTCTGATAGGCTACAATCTTCTCTCGGATAGGAGCACAGAAAGCGTTGATGTCTTGTGCCAACTGCTTCTTCATATCTCCGTAGCGAATAGCCATATTGTTGTATTGGTCGTTGAAGTAGTCGTAGGTCTGCTTGTCGGAAACCAGTTCCATTAGGGTGAAGAGGTTTTGGATGACCTCGGGTTTCTCTTGGTTGAGCATAGTAGGACCACCATCGGTAACGGCTTTCATTACTTTCTTTTTGATGGCCTCCTCATCATCGCAGAGGTAGATGGCATTGCCTTCCGATTTACCCATCTTGCCACTGCCGTCTAATCCGGGTACTTTGACTGCCTTTTGGTTAAAGTGGAACGACTCCGGCTCTTTGAAATACTCCACATTATATATACGGTTGAAACGGCGTGCAAAGAGGCGTGCCATCTCCATATTCTGCTCTTGGTCTTTGCCCACGGGCACTTTGTCAGCCTTGTGCATGAGTATGTCTGCTGCCATTAGGGTAGGGTAGGTAAGCAAACCGGCATTCACATTATCCGGCTGTTTGCGCACTTTCTCTTTGAAACTGGTTACGCGCTCCAACTCGCCCAAATAGGCATTCATATTCAGGTATAGATAGAGTTCCAATACCTGCTTGACATCACTCTGAGCATATAGCGGTGCTTTCTCCGGGTCGATACCGCATGCCAAATACTCCGAGAGAATAGTCTTGACCGAGTTGCGAATGTTCTCGGGATGAGGGTGAGTAGTGAGCGAGTGCCAATCCGCAATAAAGAACATACAATCATACTCATTCTGCATTTGTACGAAACTCTTTACTGCACCGAAATAATTGCCTAAGTGCAGGTTCCCGGTAGGACGGATGCCACTAATCACTATCTCCATAGTAGTTTATAAATTAAAAAGTTGTATTGAATAGAAGATATGCCACACAGTATGTGGCACACCTTGTATATATAATTATTGTAGGTTCTGCTTCTGCTTGCAGCCAAAGTGCTGACTGTCAGACAGTTGCCTTAGCCCAAATTATTTGTCCTCAGCCGGCACTTCAATAGGCAATGTGCGGTTGATTTTCTGGTCGAGCGAAGTAAGTGTCTCGGTGTTTGCTACGCCGGGTATCTCTTGTATCTTCGAGTTGAGCAACTCCATCAGGTGTTGGTCATCCTTTGCATAGAGTTTGATAAGCATCGAGTAGGCACCCAAAGTAAATTGCGATTCTACAATCTCAGGGATTTTGTCCAATTCTGCACTTACCGACTTATACATCGAGGCCTTGGTGAGCATTATGCCTACATACACGCAGAGTTGATAACCCAACATCTTGGGATTAATTTGATAACCCGAGCCTACAATCACCCCATTATCAAACATCTTCTGCACGCGTTGATGTATAGCGGCACGACTTACCCCACATGTATCTGCCACATCCTTGAAAGGTATACGCGCATTCTTCGTGATAATACGCAGAATCTTACGGTCTAAATCATCTATTTTTTCCATAATTGTTTTGTTGTTTTGACTATTTAAGTTGCAAAAATCATACCGACAGTAACAAAAACGCCGATTTACAGTGCAAAAGTACTACTTTTTTTGCATACCTGCAAGGATTTTCGTACTTTTGCAGTGTATTTCATAGAATAATGACACCAAAAGCCCTATATGACACTCAACGACTATATAGAAAAGCATACCTCGCCCGAGAGTGAAACCCTATCATTCATCACTCGCGATACCCATCTCAATGTGCTCAATCCCCACATGCTCTCCGGGCAAGTGCAGGGGCGTTTGCTCTCGATGTGGAGCCGGATGATTCGACCCAAAAGGATACTCGAATTGGGTACCTTCACGGGCTATTCTGCTCTATGTTTGGCAGAAGGGTTAGACGAGGCGGGAGAACTGATAACCATAGAGCATAACGATGAACTGGAAGATACCATTCGCCGCAACTTGTCTTTTGCCCCCGAAGGAAAGAAAATAAAATTACTAATTGGTGATGCTAAAGAGATACTGTCGGAGCGAAACGAGATAATCCGAGAAAATAGTTTCGACCTGGTGTTTATCGATGCCGACAAGCGTGAATACACCGCTTATATCGATTTGGTCTATCCCCTGGTGCCCGTCGGAGGGTGGATTATTGCCGACAATACACTGTGGGACGGGCATATCATCGACCCTGCCTACGACAAAGATAAGCAGACCTTAGGACTGCGTGCTTTCAACGATTATGTGGCACAAGACGAGCGTCTTGAGCAGGTGATACTGCCCATTCGAGATGGCCTGACACTCATACACAAAATCCGATAGAGCCCTTCCTTAGAGACTCCAATCAGAAATGGTGTAATCCGACTCTACCTGCTCCTCGATACTATCGGGCAGATTGGGGAAGAAATCGATACCGGTAATCTCTTCTAAGTCGTTGATAGTCTGCATATAAGTCATCAGCGGACGCGAACCGGCAGCATTGGGCATCATAAAGCCGATGGCTGTCCAACTATCCCCTTTGCGACGCAAAAAGGCTTTATAAAAGGCAGACGGCACGGCTATCTGGCGTTCGTTGCCGATATATTGCGGATGCTCCGGTACGATGGGACCGACGCAGATATAGATACTGCCGTATTTGTCTGCCCAATCTCTGGCCAACTCCTCCAATGACTTCCAGTCCCCGGCATTGTTGTTGTGGTTCTGCGGGCAGATATTGGTCATATAAAACGACTCACGCATAGCCTGAGCAGACCATTTCATATCCGCAGCAGGAGCCATGTGTCCACGGTCATAACCTGAACCTTTATAGTCTTGGGTAACCACAGGCGAACCAATCACTTGCGGGTCGGGGAGAAACTTATTGGTGCGTTGTTCCTCACCGTCCACCTCGGCCGATGTGAGTTCGTATGCCACCCAGTTGGGCAACAACCAATCCGAGTTGTACGACACCATGTAACCGATATGCTCGATGATTTGTTGGCTGCGTTCTGCCTTCAGACAAGGGATTTCGTAGTGTATCTCATTATCCGTAATCGGACTTGCCGAAACCTGCTGAATTTCAGGCAAAAAATAGACAATGCCCAATGCAACCAACACAATGGTAACCATCCAACCGATAATTTTTCTCATATCCAAATTAGTTTTATTCACATATCCAAAATCAATTATTGCTCTCAGAAATGGGCTTTATACCATATTTCTACTTTCTATACCGTTTTGCTTTCTTTTTGCTATCTGCACTTTGCCGAGTTTTTATCGAGACTTTGTCGAGACCTTATCGAGACCTAAGGTATAGTATGCAAATAATCATTCTGTTACTTATTAGTGTAAATATCTATCAAAATGTCAATTATACTACCCGGCAATAATTAGCAATAATACTGTGCAAACTATTTCAACCGACAAGTTTCCAAACTAATTGAAAGACACCGGATGCCTGTCGCAGATTTGCAAGAACGGGCAATACAATGCCCCACAATCGTTTTCCTTCTCCACTTGCGGGAAGTCGGTCGTGGTGAGTATCTCTTTTACTTTCTCCGTCAGCAGAGGCACGAACTGCTCACGCACACTGCGATAGTCGGTGATGTTCTCCTTTTGCCTTCCCTCACCTATTGCCACACAAGTTTGCGTGTTGTTTGAGGTGAGTTTGCGCTGCGGATAGTAGAGGGTAGGTTGCAACTTGGTCGAGTCGTTCTTGTGGTCATTCTGCTCCACCGCCTCGCTGTAGATAAAGGTCTGAAGGATATACTTGGCATCCTTGTCGGTCAGCAATTTATCCCATGTGGTAGAGAGTTTCTTCTCGCTGTATGACCCTGATTTATAGTCCACTACACGCATTATTTCGTCGCCAAGAATATCCAATCGGTCTATCGTTCCCCCCACTTGCACAGTGCCTAAACCATCATCCAAATCGATGTCAAAATAGCGTTTCTGCTCCAATAGACGGATACGCAATCCTCTCTTTTCGGCATCTTCTATATCGCGTTCGAGGATGTTGGTAATAAAGCCCTTGATGACCTCATTCTCCATGGGGTGTGCCTCTTTGATATAGTGTTGCGGGTCGTCCTTGTGGTGTTTGGCATATTCCTGATTCTGTGCAGTATAGGCCGCATCCAAAGCCTCCTCTATGGTGGCAGGAGTGTTTTTTATCTGCTTCAGAACCTCCGCGTCGATGAGAGTGTTTCGCTCGGGAGAACAATTAATCATATCCTTGTAGATATGCTCCATCGCACTGTGGACAAACGACCCTAATGTGTTCTTGGCAAAGATAAGTGTCTCCGGGTCTTCATGCCTGATATCCAGGATATATTGCAGGTAGAAGTGTCGTTTGCAGCCGATATAAGTATTGATGGCAGAAGGCGAGAGTGTGAAAGTCCCCCCGTTTTCGTATTGCAGTTTCCCGGTACTGCCTATCTTCAAATTGCTCAGCAGGTTCTGCTGATTGTTGCTCAAATTCAACAAGGGGGTAAGGCGTAGGTGGTTGTTCTCTGTGAGCGTGTATTTGGTAATCTCGAACTGCTTCGGATTAACCAACATCTGCATTACGAAGCGAGACATCGTCTTATGCCCCATCTGTGTGGCTGACTCACTGAAAATCAGCGTGGTATCATCAGCACGCGAGAGCAGACGGAAGAAGTTGTATGCATAGACCGAGGCACTCTCTTCTCGCGTCTGGATATGATAGGCTTTGCGCAGATAGTAGGGGATAAAAGAGAAATCGGACTGTTTTTGTGGCACAACCCCCTCTTCTACATTGAGCAGAAGCAGGTTTTCAAAGTCCAAGAGGCGTGTTTCCAATACACCCATTACCTGAATATCTGTGATAGGTTCACCATGGAAGGGCAAGGAAACACTGCTCAGACAACGCTGCAACAGCGTGCGCAACAGGTGCAGCGACATCTGTCCGATAGCCATGGCAGGGTCTTGTAAGATACGATGTAATTGGTTGATAATCAGTCGTGTCTGATAGAGCGATTCTTGAATAAGCAACCATTGCCACGACTCTTCTTGTTTCGGGTCATCTTGAGCCGTCTTGCGGGCTGCTTGCTCTGCGGGGGTGATGACGGCCTCAATCAAGCGCAGCAGCAAATCGCCGTAGGTCTCACCTTCTTTACAATCGTGGTGTCGGTCAGCCAAGTAGGTCATCACATCGGCGTAGATTTGTGTGCCGGAGAGAGGAAAACCTTTGGTGATATTTACCAATTCGGGTTCGCCGGAGTCTTGGGGTGTGATAGGGGAGAGTGCATAGATGACGGGTTCCAACATCTGCTCATCGCAGATAACGATGGCTGTGCTTTGCCCCTTGTGGGTATATTTCTTGCGCAACCATTGCCCCGCATACTGAGCCTGTGCGTTCGCCGAGGTGGCAGAGATTAGGCTTATCGGGCGTTTCGTCCATTGCTCCGCATGGCTGAGCGTAGCATTTTGGAAGTCGTTAATGTGCTGTTTGATAAACGAATAGGCTTTCTCATTTGCCTCAAAATCATCCATATAATCCCAATAGAAATAGGCTTGCTTTTGGTCGTAGAGCAGGCGCATCAGTTCCTTCTCGATAGGCATGAGATAGTTGAACCCGATGAAGATAAAAGTGCGGTTGTCATAGTGCTCGTGGAGATTACTCCAATCGGTAATGACACGCCGCATACGCATTCCCTCATACCCTTTCTGCTCTGCATTCAGTTCTGCATTCAAACGCTGATAGATAGTGTACATATTCTGCCAAAGCAATGTGTAACTTTGGCGAATCGACCCGTCTGAATCGGACATATTATGCTCTCGCAGCAAGTCATTGAGCCGTTTTTGTACCTCCTCATCTATCTCTAGTTCTTCCAACTGTTTGGCTTCCACCGTATTGGCAAAGAATCGCCCTATCTCCTCATCCGAGGTGATACTCTTTTCGATATTGTTGAAGTCTGCCAGTAGTTGTTGCCCCCAACCATAGAAGATGTCGGGCGAAATAGGCTTACCTACCACATCCGCATAGATATGGTACATCCGAAATATAAGCAGCAACTCATCCTCTTTATAAAGCGGTGATAATGAGTCGAATACATCATTTAGCGTGGTGATGTTGGGCAGCAATACGGGGGCGGAGTGTTGCTCCTTTTGCATCTCTTTGAGTGCCTCTTTTAATACTATCCCCGCACGCCGTGAGGGAAAAACCAAGGTGAGTTGTTGCAATTTGTCCCAACCGAAACGAGAAACAATAGATGCTGCTGTATGTTGTAAGAATCCGTTTTTCATTTTATTTCCTCCAATTTTTCTGATTTAGCATACCAGAGATACCCTTCTACATCGCTATATCCGAGTTGACGCATAGCGTCCATATAACCACGCACTTGTTTGGCATACTTCTCTTGTTTGCCGCCAAACTTATAGTCCAATACAATGGCGTGTTTGCCACTTATCATCACACGGTCGGGGCGACACTCTATGCCATTAACGAGAATGGCTTGCTCGCGCAGGAGTGTCCAACGGCCAGAGAACCAATCGCATAGTTTCTCTTCTGTCCATGCTCGGTTGATTAGTTCACTTATTTTCTGCTTTTGCTCCTCAGTATCAATGATACCACGCATATAAAAATCGTCTATCACATGCGCAAGTTGCTCTCTTACAGCCACTTGCGACAGAATATCATGGCATATATTACCAAGGTTGATATGCTCCAACATATCCTCTGCATTGCCCGATAGAGCCGTGTAGATAGCCGACTCTTGCGATTGACGGAAGCGCACCACATCACCACTGCTGCATAGCCTGGCTTGTATCTCCTCTGCGTTGTTGAACCCAAATAACTGCTCTGCTTTCTTGCCTTCATCCTTGTGGATATGAGGTGCGCCCGCTGAATACTCTACAAAACAAGGTTGCTCCGCATCGGAATAGTTTTTGGCTGCCTCAATTATTTCGCCTTGTAAATTCCATGTTCGCAGCAGCAGAGAAGCAACGGTTTTATCGGAAACACCATCTTTATTCATCTGCACACCGGCATATATATATAAGTTGTCAGCAGCACGAGTCAGAGCCACATACAGCATATTTAGGCTGTCGATGCGTTGGTCTTTGTGTTCGGTTTCATAAGCCCCCTTATACAGCGGTGTATCTGCCATTTGCGAGCAATCGTGAATAGGTATGTATTTGAGCGGTTCTACACCTTTTTGCATTGGTTCCGCAGCCTCACACCATATCTTGTTGTTCTTTGTTGCCTCGGTTTCCATCGACCATGAGCAGAACGGAATGAACAGTGTCTTGCTCTCCAATCCTTTGGCACTATGGACGGTCATCACACGGATTGCATTGCTCTCAGGGGCAGAGATGGCATTGCTGTGCATGGTATCGTCCCAGTATTGCAAGAAGGCACGCCGATTGCTGCCAAACGAATACACATAGTCGCGCACCTTATCCAAGAGGCAGTTGATATAGGCGATGTCGTCAAATAGGAATTGCCCATCCTTGTTGCATTCGAGAATACGAACCACTTGTTGCAACATCTCATACAACGGCAACTGTCGGTCTATCTGTTGCAGTCGCTCTGTAGCATTAGCATCTCCTGTCAGCAACTCGATATATTTTCCCGACACTTGGTCCCTGGTATCAATATAGCGCAATGCACTGATAGCCAACAGCACAGAGGAGGAACGGTCCAACTGAAAACTATCGGAAGATACCATCGATACCTTGCTCAGAGCCGATTCCGGTTGGGTGTCTTTTAGGTGGGTAAAATACTTTACAATATCCAAAGCCTCTGCATTGCGTCTTACCAAAATGAGTATATCCGATGGTTTTTCCCCTTGTTGCAACAGCGATTCTATCGTAGCGAACATATCGCTCAGTATATCGTTTTGTACACGCTGACCATTCAATTCCTGTGCTGCGACTGAATGCTGCCCCTTTGAAAACTTCGGATAAGCACGAAAACGAACATACCCGCCTTCCTTCGAGGCATTGTAGTAGTCGGCGAGGTGCTCCTCCGTGTACTGCTCGTCGTAAAGAGCCTTCAGTTGTTGTGTCTCCTCGTTGGTATATGCATTATCCTCGGCGCATAGTTCTACGGCTTTTTGCATTGTCTCTAAGTTGAACTGCACCACATTGCGACGCGAACGGAAGTTCCTTACCAATGGCGCAAATCCTTGGTTGAACCACGGCTGCAACGGGTCGGTATCGGTACCGAGTTGAGCCATGATATGCCAGTCGCCGTTTCGCCAACGATAGATACTCTGTTTGATATCCCCCACAATCAGCACCGTATTGCCTCCCGATGCCAATACATCCTTGAGCAATGGGAGAAACACTTGCCATTGCAGACTGCTGGTATCTTGAAACTCATCAATCATAATGTGTTTGTATCGGATACCGGCCTTCTCCAACACAAAGTCTGCATCACCGGGCTTGAGTGCTTGCGTCAGTGTGGCGGCGGTGTTGATAAGCAAGGTGCGATTGGCCTCCTGCAGATTGGCATTGATACGCTCCTGCAATCCCTCCATCAAACGCATATCCATTAGGTACTCCGTCGTCAGTTTATATTGCAGGTAAAGCCCACGACAAACGATACATTGCTCTTGTAATTCCTCCAATAATGGGTACAATGTGCCGGTCTGCTCTACCCATTTGTCTTTTTTGGTATTGGAAAAATTGGCGTATGCACTATCGGTAAATCCGCGAAAAATGTCCTTAGTATCTATCTCCTTAGGGTTTTCCAACGATTGAGAGATATTCTTCACCATACGCTCAATATCATTCACAAATGATTTTTGTGATACCGATTGATATTTGCCTGCTACTAACTTATTTAGTTTGTCTAATTCCTTAAATTCAGCATTGTTTTTCCAATTCTCCAATGCCTTCTTGTACTTCAGAATACGCTCAGAATCGAAATCAACCTTTCCTTCTGCATTGAGCACCTGCACCGATTCTTTGTACATATCGTTGGCGATGTCGATGAGGCTTTTGCGAATATCCCAGTTGTCCTCATTGCCTAATTGGTGCGCCATATAGTCTGCCATCAGTTGGCGAATCTCATCGGTCATCTCGGTCGAGAGTATCTGGTCAACGGCGGTACTGATTACCTGCTTGATATTCAGTTCCACCGTATAGCCCACACCCTTGCCAAGCAGTTGTGTCATACCTGCAAGCAGCGTCTGCAAAAACGAGTCGATAGTGCTGACACACACATTATCATAGTCGCTGAGCATTTGCCGAAAGCATTCTTTGGCACGCTTCCGCAATTCCTTATCTGATGATTGTGAATTAGAAATCATAAACGACTTGGCTTTTTCGAAGAAGGCTTGTTGCGAACGGTCATTTTCTGCAATCGCATACAGATAGGAGAGAATACGGCTTTTCATCTCGTCGGTGGCTTTGTTGGTGAAAGTAACGGCGAGGATGTTGCGATAACTCACCCCACTCAACAGCAGCCCCACATAGTAGGCTGCCAGAGTGAAGGTCTTGCCTGTTCCCGCAGAGGCGCGACAGACATTGAACGGATGTTGAATATCGATTTGAGAACTCATACAATATGTGTTGATTATACCATAGCGTTTACTACTTCCACTTTGCTTGCTGCGGCGTTTCCGATAGGCGACACTTGTATCTGCACATCTATCTTTTCTTTTATCTCCTCGCGGTGGCTGATGATACCTACCTGCGTACCGCTTTGATTATGAAGCGATTTGAGCAGGTTGATGGCATTGTTGAGCGGTGTCCCGCTCAGTGTGCCAAATCCTTCGTCGATAAAGAGTGTGCTGACGCCTAAGTTCTGACCGAAATCGGCCAACGCAAGAGCCAACGAAAGCGATACCAAGAAACTCTCGCCACCACTAATCGTACCGGTAGAACGAGTGGAGAAACCTTGATAAGCATCCTCCAATTTGAGGTTGAGCGAGTTCTCCACTACACGCAGTGTGTAGCGTGGCTCCAGGCGATGCAGGTGCTTATTGGCAGTATCCAATAGCGAACTCAAAATCATACTCTGTGCTACATTGCGGAAGGTCTTTCCTTCTTTGTCGGCAATGTCCTTGAAGATATTCCACTTGGCGAAATCGGCTGCTAACTGTTCCAATCGAGTAGTGTCCCCTTTTTTCTTCTTATTTTCCTCATTATCATCCAATTGCTTTTGGCGCAATGTTTTGTCCTCGACGCACTTGTCATGCATTGCTCGGTTCTCCGTCTGCTGTTGCTGCAGCCCCTCCTCTGTATCTGTATCTAATGCCGTTTGGGGCTTTTGTTGCAGGTGCTGCTGTTGTTCCGTTTGTGCCTTTTGCAAGTTCTGCGCTGCATTCTCGTACTGCGCTTGTGTGTCTATAATCTTTTGATTCTCAGCGTTGTAGTCCTGCTGCGACAAGCCATTGAGTTCACCCAAGTATTCTTGTGTGAATTGAGTATGTTCGGCAAGGTATTGCTCCACCTCGGCTTGGTGGTTTTTGCATTGTACGGTGGCATCCGTCAGTTTGCCGTTAGCAGTAGCGAACTCGGTTTGCAAAGTATCCAAATCGTTTTTCAGTTGCTTATTCTCCACAGGGTTAGCCGTCAAAGCAACCCATTCTGCGGGCAGGTTTTCGGGCATAGCAGGCAATGTGTTCAACATAGTCTGATACTTGTTGCGCCCGCTTTCTTTCTCGCTTTTTTCCTTACCCAACTTATCATAAGCCCCGGCAGATTTTATCAAGCAATCGGCAAAAGCAATCGGCTCTTGTTGCCAATCTATCCCATAAGGTAGTACGCCCAACTGATAACCACTTAGAGTTTGGGTGAGTACAGTCTTATTCCCCTCATTATCTTTGAGCGACTGTTGGGTCTTCTCAATCTTTGCCTTGGTTTCTGCCAATGATTTTTGCTTTTGGCTGAGTATGCCCAAAGCATTATCCCTCTCTTTTTGCAATTTACGCAAGTCTGCCTCTTGATTGCCTATGCTCTTTTTCTGCTCTTCGCCGTCCTTTATTTTCTGCTCAATACCGCTGAGCATAGTCTTGCGCAAATCGTCTGCCGATTGAGTCTCAAGCACTTTTTGGTCTGCCCAAGTACAAGCCTGTATCTTGTTTTGCAGTTCCGTTTGCTTTTGAGAGATGTAGTCATTTATCTGAGTCAAATTATTCTGCTCAGTGCTTTGCTTAGCAGATAGTGTGTTGATAGAATCTTTTAGGCCATTCACCACCTTCTGTTGCTTATCTACTCCCTCTTTTAGGGTATTATATTCGCTATCTATCTCGGCTTCGTCAGGCAGTGGTGATTGCAAGGTCTGCAAGCAAACAGGACATTGGCAACCTACCATCAATTTTGCACGAATACTTTTTGCAAATTCTTTGATGGTAGTTTGGCGTTGCTCCAAGGCAGTTTGTTGCTTTTGCAACTCTGTCTCTTCCTTTTTCAACTCCTCTTTTTTCTCTTTGAGTTGCAGGGCACAATCGTTCAACCGGTTCTCTGTATCGGTTTTCTGTGTAGCCTTTTGTGTTATCTCGTCTTTTAGACGCACAATGTTCTCTACATCGCTCTTTTGCCGATACAATGCATCCAAATTAGGCAGTTGCTTCTTAGCCTCATCTACTTGTTTCTGCAAATCATTCACACTTTGCTCCTTGCTATCGAAGTCCTGCTTAGCCTTTTTCTCTTCGTCAGTGTATTTGATTTCTTCCTGTTGCTCTTTCTGCAGCGTATTCTTCAGTTGGGCAATCTCTTTTGTGAAATTGTCCCATTGCTTGAGTTCACCACTGATAGTCTGTGCCTTCGCATACAACGATTGATACTCGGCTTGTTGGTTCAAGTCGTTCTCAATCTTTTCCAACGCATGGTTTAGGGTATCTAATTGCTGCTCAGCCCATGCTTTGCCGTTGATACAGCGTACATACATAGCCTGCAGACCCGCAATAATTTTCTCTTGCTTGTCAATCTCAGTCTTGGCTTTAGATGCCTCAGTCAGATGCTCGCGTACCTTGCTTGTATCTGTCCAGTTCAGTAAGCGTAGTTTGCTTTGGCGGAAGTCATCACTATTGATTTTGGCAGCCAATTCATTGTACTGGGTTTGTGCATTCTGTACCGATTTGGCATCATTCTCCTGTGTCTTGAGCCAATCGATACGAGACTGAATATCCTTGTCCTTTGTGTCTAATTCACCGATTTGTGTATTTATCGATTCTATTTGTTTATTGACCTCCTCTATCTGCTCATCTGTGAGCAGAGTGATTTGATCTATCTTCTCCTTCTCCTCCTTGTAGGCCTTCTCTTTCTCTTGCAGAATAGTATAGATTTGTTGCCCGAGGCGTGAGTAAATCTCAGTATCGGTGATTTTCTCCAAGATAACGGCTTTCTCGGCTTCTTGGCTGGAGAGAAACTCGGTAAACTGACCCTGAGCCAACATAGTGGTACGGCAGAACTGCTCAAAGTCCATACCAATGGCTTGAGTCATATCGCGCTCTACATCATTATAAGTACTCTGCTTTGCGCCCGAAGTGCGATGCCCGGTGGTGAGGTTATCGAGTGTCCAAACTACATTGTCCATCCTCGTTGTGGCTTTCTTATTCTTTCCCCTCTGAACATACCATTCGGCTTGATATTGATTGCCGTCTGTGCCGTCAAAAGTAAGCACCACCTTTGCCTCACCGGTGTTCAAACGCATAAAATTACGCGGGTCGGTGGCGGTTAAGTCATCGGCATTTGCACCTATTTTGCTACGCGTGGTCTTGCTCAGTCTCGGCGTCGTGTTGAACAATGCCAAGCATATCGCATCCAAAATAGTGGTCTTTCCCGCACCTGTTGTACCGGTAATCAAGAAAATATCGGTATCCGAAAGGGGCTTTGCAGAGAAATCGATGGTTGCATCCTCTATCGATGCAATGTTGTGAATAGTCAGTGTCTTAATTTTCATAACTGTTAGAATTTAGTTTAACTTATTGATTTGCTTGTTCTTCGAGTCTGTTTTCCACTTCGTGAAACATCTGTCTGCATTCGTCGGTGAACTCCTTATTCTGCGATTTGAACCACCGCTCCATTACATCCATGGGATTCAAATGTTGAAAATCAGACACGGTCATCGGTTCATTCCCTTTCTCGCTGTTGCTCTCTTGCTTGGGCTGAGACTCACGCACCGAGTTGATATAGCAGAAATTGGCCTGTTTATCTTGCAGCAGATGGCGAATATCACCATCGCCATAAGGCAGCGTTGTTCCTTGCGGCACCTCTACATTTAGTCGGATATAGGCTTTGTTTTCCTTGGGGAAAGCTGCTATTTCTTGGCTCACCTCCTTCAGCGATTCTGTTCCCTTTACCGATATGGTTACCAGTGGTCTAGGGTTTTGAATATCAATAGTGGTCAGCCTCGGTTGCTCACCTTGGTGGTCAATCTCCACTATCGAAACCGAATGCTCACACCCCGGATAGACCTCATCGAAACTAATGGGTATAGGTGTACCTGCATAGCGAATCCGCTGTGCTTTGTCCACAAACTGTGGCTTATGGATATGCCCGAGAGCCACATAGTCGTATCGAGAGAAATCCGCAGCATCAGCGCACTCTATTCCGCCGATGTAGTTGTCCGATATACTGTTGCCGGTCGGGTCGCATGCTTTGAGAGCCAGGTGCGCCGTCAGCACTACAGGCAAGTTCTCCGTATTGCGCTCGGCAACTATGTCGTATAGCGATTGGTAGAACCCCTCGGGCATCAAGCGCTCGGCTGCATAAGGTACGGCTACTACAAAGCCTTTGCCGGGTATCTCAATGATGTGGTTCTCCGGCTGCTCGCGTTGTATCGTACCTGCTACATATACCCTCAAGTCCTTCCACGGCTTCTGATAAATAATGTGGCGTGTACCGCTGTCGTGATTACCCGAGATACATACAATCGTCATCTCGGGACAAGCGTGGTGCAAACTGAGGATAGCGTCGTTGAACATCTTTTGTACCACTGCCGAGGGCTGGGCAACATCATAGATATCGCCTGCCAACACGAATACATCGGGTTTCTCTTGCTCAACAATGGCTTGGATTTGACTGAGCATCGATAGTTGTTCCTCCTGTCGGTCGAAGTTGCAAAGCACTTGACCCAGATGCCAGTCTGCTGTGTGTAAAATTTTCATATTCAATTGGTTTTAGTTACTATTCTTCGTCTTCCTTTGCTTGAGTTTCTGCCCATTGCCCATCCTCATTTTTGCTGAGAATAAACTCTTTACCATTGCGTATAGCAGTGACAGTGACTTTTTGGCTTTGCCAACTAAATTTCATATTCTTATAGATAGGAGCAACCACCTCCGTTCCGTCCTCTGCTACAAGCCCTTCTTTGCCATTCATAACTTGTACCATCAAGACGCCATCCCCTTCATTAATGAAATTACGATACTCCTTAGACAGTGGTGTACCACTGGCATTAATCATCTGTTGATTGCCTTCCTTAGTGCAAGCAATCAGTATCTTGCCGTCAATAATCTCGCATATACTTTGTGCTACAGCCTCCGAAGCACAAGAAATGACTTTTTTGCAAGGATCTGCAAAAACACCCCACTGTATCATCGGTTGAGGCGCAGTAACTAATTCTCCGTTTTCATTGACGCACCCTACCACCATCATATCTTGGCGGCATTGGCATACCACAATAATGCCATAGTCATTCACATAGACATTATCATAGATAAAGTCCGTTATAAAATGGTGGAAAACATCAGTTATTGCCCATTTCCCGCCGACAATAGAGAATGTTGCAGGATCAAATACACCACCACGATTAATAGGCAAATAGCAATGCATAAAAGAATCACAAAAAAATCTTCGCATGTTCTCACCTATAAAGAAATTCTTGGGGTTCTGAGGATCATCTACCAGCATATCGAATACTACATATCCCTCTGGTCCCTCTAGCTCTCTAAAATGTGGGTTAAGGTTGTATATTGTATGGTATTGCACTTTGGTAAAACTATGGCAGAACCAACGCGCTGCTTTTTGTGAATCGTATGGTGTTACTATGGTCATTTGCAAGGCGTTAGGAATACTTGCTGTTCCGCCAATCATAGTTCCACCGCCCATTGGCATACCTTGCGTAGGCGCAATAGTCATCGTGGGCAAATTCAATGCCTCTGCCAAGATCTGTAGCAACAGACCTACGGCCACATGGGTATCCTGCAAACTGCCCGCACCAAAGAGCCCTTTGTATTGCGCTACTGTGGGCGACTGCGGGTCGATACTAAACTTGGCCTTGCGGTACAGCAATTCCCATTCTGCTGCATTGGCGTATGAATTAAACAATACTGCCCCCAACCCATAGTGCGCAGTCCCGGGGCATGTCAGTTTGCTGCGTACATCCCATCGTGCCTCGTCTAATAGGCGATGCTCTTGCGGATTGGCAGCAACAAAAGCCGCAACAAAGCGGAGCATTGCATACTCTACCAATGCCTCCTCTACATATTCAATCGCTGCATTCTCTGCCTCGTGGTTCCAATCATAATAGGCATGAAACATCTCGTGGATGTATGTCATTGCAATAGCATAATCTCTGTGCTGGTTTACCAATCGTACTCTCGGTGTGGCACCTGCAGCCGCACGGCAGTAATCTCCCAACACCTTGATATTGCTTTCGACCTCTATCGTTGTGCTTTCGGGTTCGCCTTCGTGTTTATTCAATATGTCTTTCCAGAAACGAGCCGCAGAACCATAGTCGCCCATGAGTCTTTCCAACTCATCGGCATACTCTCTGTTTTCTCGTGCAGAGTCAAAACTGTTGCGAACTTGCTCATAGAGTGCATTCATCTTCTCATACTCACGCCGAGCATAACCGACAGTTACTCTATAGGTTTCCACCTCTTCGGGCAACTCGTCCACCAACTCAACTTCCAGAGTATCATGTAGTTGACCGAGATTAACATACTGCGGAGTGGCACTTTGCAACTCCTTGCCGTTGTACTGAAATACTTTTTCGCTTAACAACGGATACACAAAAGCGTCGATACGCTCCAACAAACTAAGGGTTGATGACTCAAGGGAATACCTTGCTGAGTTTTGATACTTATACATACGCATCAGTATTAAAAGGTTAATGTATGTGCGGTTGCCTACAAAGCAACTGCAAAGTTAATAATTTTTTTCGGAATACACTGCTTATTGTGCGCAAAAATGAGAAAAATCTTTCTCTGCACAAAAAACGGATAAGAAATTCGCTGCTACGATAGCAGGCAAAAAGGCATTGTGCCAAGGGGTCTCATATCGCTATCACCACACAAAAACACTCGACAATCATTATTGTCAGTACTGCAAACTAAAGAAAGTGATAAGGGGATAAAATTTAGCATAACGATGTGTTTTTATGGGTTAATAAATCAAATTCCAACCGCATCTACAAAGCCTCGCCGAGACAAAAACTTCATAGCCACCCGTTGTTTAACATACAAATAGTGTGCCAAACTTACTATTGCCATGTTTTTAGTATGTTTTTTGCACACTCTGCCATTCTGTCAATTATCTGTCATTTATATGTGGATCATCTGTCTATGATATGTTAGTGATCTGTCAATCCTAGGCCATCTAGATCATCTAGAAATCCTAGAATATCTAGAAATTCTAATCCCTAGCCCTTCTATTAGCGGAGGATAGACATTTGCCCATGTCCCCAAAAATCACTATCTTTGCACCATAATTCTTCTGACACAATGGCAGGCATTTATATTCATATCCCTTTCTGCAAGTCGCGTTGTATCTACTGCGATTTCTTTTCCACCACTTCTCTCGACCACCGCAAGGACTATGTCGATGCGCTTATCCGTGAGTGGCAGCAACGCAAAGCAGAGACCTCTGACCCTATCCGCACGATTTATTTGGGTGGCGGTACGCCCTCGCTATTGGATATCTGCGACTTGCAGCGTTTGCTCTCTGTCTTGCCTGTCCGCACTGCCGATGAGGTTACCCTCGAATGCAACCCTAGCGATATCACGCCCGAGAAGGTGTCTGCATGGCGTGCTATGGGTATCAATCGCCTTTCTATGGGTGTACAGTCTTTTTGCGACCCTCTCCTCCGCCATATCGGAAGACGCCATACTGCCAAGCAGGCACGCCTCGCAGTCAAGACTGCTCAATCCGCCGGATTCGACAATATCTCTATTGACCTTATTTACGCCTTGCCCATGCCTGCCGATACCGATACTGCCACTGCCTTGCAGGTCGTGCAGAACGATGTCGAGGAGGCGTTGCAACTCAATATCCAACATATCTCTACCTATTGTCTCACTTTTGAAGACGATACGCCACTCTCGCGCATGTTGCTCCGTGGCGAGGTCGTAGAGACCGACGAGGACACCGAGAACACGATGTACGATTGGATTGCCACCCGTCTCGCTCAAGCCGGCTTTGAGCATTACGAGGTCTCCAATTTCGCCTTGCCTTCTCGTCGTTCGCAACACAATAGCAACTATTGGAACAACACACCCTATATAGGTTTGGGTGCAGGTGCACACTCGTATGATGGTCAGAACCGTTCGTGGAATCCTGACGATTTATCCTTGTATATCAATGGCATACAAACCGACTCCTTAGTGCGTACTGTTGAGCATCTGTCTGATACCGACCGCTACAACGAGATGCTCCTCCTCGGCCTGCGCACAAGCGATGGTATCCCCTTCGCGGCCCTTCATTCTCCTGCCAAAGCCGTCCCTTACATCCGTCGTTCCCTCCTCCGTATCATCATCCCAAATACTTTTTCTAACCTCCCTAATACCCCTTCCAACGCTCCTATTGCCCCTCCTTCAGATACTTCTGATATACCTTCGCTTTCCGCCATCCCCTCCAATGCTCGTTTAGTAGCCACTCAGTCCGGCTGGCATATCCTCAATACTATTATCGAAGACCTAATGGAATAGTTTCTTCATTCCTATCGCATCGATAATGCAATCTCTCCATTCTCTGCATTCGGGACAAAAGAAAGTTTTAACGAACTATATGGTCTTTAATGGAGAACCATCAGAGCCCTTAATGGTCAATTAACCGTTAACGGAGCCCTATGTCCCCGCTCCGCACATCCCCTCCCCTGGAGGGGCTTGGGGAGGTCAATGGTCTGCATGGAGAACTTGTACAACACAAAGACTATTTAGTTTTTGGAAATTAACAGCCCAGATAGTAGATGTTTTTGTATAATTCTTGAACACATTCTTGAATGTTTTTGTATAGAAAAATGTATGGAAGCAATATGCATAATTATCTAATTACATGGCAATTAATGTTCCCTTTTGTCCCCACTTTGTTTTAACGAACTCTTTATACGGCATTCAACGGCCTTCTTGTATCTTATTTTTGTCTTATTTTTATCTTTCTGGTCCATAGTTTGCGCCCTGTTTGGCTACTGTATGCCCACCGACCGTACTATGTAATTAGTATGTGATTAGTATGTGATTAGTATGTGATTAAGCCAACTCGATAATACCATTATAATACCCTTGCAATACTTATAGTAGTCTTAAAAAAGATTGCTGATTTCTTGTCCCCGTTCTTCCCCAACAGTCTTTATGCCCGGTTAATCGTAGCGGCGTCCTGTATCCCGCTATGTTTTTATGGAAAAATAGCGGCAATTTGCTTTGCGTGTAAAGTATATTTTCTGCCGCTATTTGTGGATATGTTTGCATATTTGAGATTTTCGTCGTATCTTTGCACTACTAAAGATGGCAATTAACGAATCACTACACTACGGAAGGTGATTGATGAGAGAACTGCATATAATCGGAAAAACAGACGAAGATGACACCTTATGACTTGGCTTATGAGTATGTGATGCATACCAATCGCAGTATTTTCCTAACCGGTAAAGCCGGGACGGGAAAGACCACGCTGTTGCGTAAACTGCGTACGGAATGTGAGAAACAGATGATGGTGGTGGCTCCGACGGGCGTAGCAGCCATCAATGCGGAGGGGGTAACGATACACTCCCTTTTTCAACTGCCGCCGCATATCCTGTTACCCACTCCCTCAGAGCGCAAAAAACTATTTGCGGAGATGCAGATGCGTGCACCCAAGCAGCGACTGTTGCGCAACTTAGAGTTGCTCGTGATAGATGAGATAAGTATGGTGCGGGCAGACCTCTTAGATGCTATTGATGCGGTATTGCGCAAGATGAAACGCCGCCCGAGCCTGCCTTTCGGAGGTGTGCAGATGGTGTTTATCGGCGATTTGTATCAGTTGAGCCCCGTAGCGCATGAGGACGAGTGGAACTATCTGCGCCTGTACTATACAGGCCCTTATTTCTTTCAAGCCAATGTGTTCCGCGAGATTAGCCCTACCTATATCGAGTTAGACCATGTCTTTCGTCAAACCAATTTGCAGTTTGTCAACTTGCTCAATGAGGTGCGTGAAAATCGCCTATCTGCGGAGAGTAGAGCCTTGCTAAATAGCCGATATATTCCCGATTGGAAAGCAGGGAAAAATGAGTCGTTCCATATCATCCTATCTACCCACAATCGGAAAGTGGACGCCGTGAATGCGCGTGAGTTGGAGGCGTTAAAAGGTGAGGCATTTACTTTTCAAGCGGAGGTAAAAGGTACTTTCCCCGAGAGCCAATACCCCTGCGATGAGGAACTGACACTCAAAAAAGGCGCACGGGTGATGTTTATCAAGACCGATTCATCGCCCGACAAGGCGTACTACAATGGTAAACTGGGCGTGGTGGTATCGCTCAGCGAGGATGAGATAGTGGTCGAGTGCGATGGGCAGGAGCGAATAGAGGTGCATAGCGAGACTTGGGAGAATATCCGCTATGTCTCAGAGCCCAATAGCGATGAGATTAAGACGGAGGTGTCGGGTACTTTTACGCATATCCCTTTGCGCTTGGCGTGGGCGGTAACTATCCACAAGGCGCAGGGCCTTACTTTCGACAATGTGGTCATCGATGCTGGTGCTGCTTTTGCAGCGGGGCAGGTCTATGTGGCACTCTCGCGTTGCCGCACATTAGAGGGAATAGTGTTGCTTACCAAGATACCCGAATCGGCTCTCACCAATGCACACGAGGTGCTCGATTTTACGGCAGCGCAACCCCCTATCGAGCGTGTGGAAACCGATTTAGAGCTGTCCCAAAGAGAGTACTTGACGCAGTTGCTCTGTAATCTCTATGATTTCTTAGACAATTATCAAGCGGTCGAGAACTTGCAACGAATGGTGGCGGCATCGAGTTCGTTCAACCGTGAGAAAGCCACCGAATGGTTGCAGCAGGCGGGGACAACGGTGCAGGGATGGGAGCATACTGCCGGTGTCTTTCAGAGGCAGATACGCCAAATAATGAATGCCGAGACTGTCGATTGGCACTATCTGAGCGAGCGACTAAAGGCGGCTACGGGATATTTCGTACCCTTGATAAATGGGCTGCAAGGTACGCTCAAAGACTCGCCCGTCTATTCGGATGATAAAGACGATGTCAAGGATTTTGAAACGCAGATAGAAGAACTCTATGTCGATTTGGAGCGGCAGGCTTTTATCATGGGCAAGATATATGAGCAACCTTCTGCCAAGAACTATTTCGCAGTGCGACAGGCATTCCAAATACCCCAAATACATATCTCTGCCAAGAGTGAACAGAAGACGGCAACCAATGCTGAGAGCGAACACCCCGAGTTGCTGAAGCGTCTGTATGCTTTGCGCCATGCTATCGCAGAGGAGCAGGGATGGACGGATACGATTTATCTGGTGGCACATACCAAGACGCTCATCGAGATAAGCAACGCCCTGCCTACTACCAAAAAAGAACTGATGAACATAGCGGGGATCGGCAAGAAGAAATACGACTTGATAGGTGAGAAGGTGCTCAGTGTGGTCAAGAAGTATGTGCGCGAACAGCGATTGGAGGGAAAAACTAATAGCGATGCACATTCGCCTCAGACCTCTATGACTATGGGTGGCGATGTAGAAGATTTGATAGCCCAAGCCAAGCCAAGCAACCATCTGGCAGGCAGTGTGATTACTACCCTGCGCTTATTCTACCAAGGGAAAGACATTGCGGCTATTGCTATGGAGCGCAAGATCTCCCCCAAGCGAGTAGCAGAGCATATAGCCGAACTGCTGCAACAAGGTATCATCCACCAATCAGACCTCTCCCCCGCCGACAAAGCACACTACGCTTCAATACTCAATGAAAAATAAAGACTAAAGACTAAACCATACAAAATCTAGTTTCCCTAGTTCCCCTAGCCATTCTAGACCCACCCCCTATATTCTCTAGATCTTCTAGCCCTTCTAGATTTCCTAGATCCTCTAGATCTTCTATACCCTCTATACCTTATAGCCCCTCTAGATCCTCTAGTTCCCCTAGCCCCTCTAGATCCTCTAGTTCCCCTAGCCCCTCTAGTTCTTCTATCCCCATATATCCCCCTATATCAAAAAAACAGAGACACCCCATAGAGGTATCTCCGTTTCTTATATCCGCGCAAGAGATTACTTGCAGTCTGCTTGGCTGAGTGATGATTTTTTGTAACTGGTCTTAATGCTCTCTTTCGATACACCGGTCTTCTCCAAAGCAGCCTCTTTCTCTGCAATGAGTGCATCCAACTCGTTAGATGTACACCAAGTCTTGTAGTTGGTGGTGAGTGTTTGACCAAGGAAAGTGTAGGTAGTAGTTACCTCATAGCAGTAGTTGGTGTCGCCACAAGAAATCAGCGACAAAGTTGTTGCTAAAACAACAGCGCATGCAATAGCAAATTTTTTCATAACATGTAGTTTTTAAGTGTAAAAATCTTTCTTTTGTACCTCGGGACAACATTATCCCAAAAGCAGACACAAAGTTACGCCAAAACTTGCAAGTACACAAATATATTGCTATTCTTGGGTTATTTTGACAATTCTTTGCGTCTTATGTGCTATTTATGTTCCGAACAACCGCAATCGGGAATCTCATTCAGTGCATTGCCGAAAACTTCTAATGCGTCTGCTTTTTTGCTATCCTCGCTATCGGTTTTCGCAGCCTCTGCTTTCGCTTCTGCTTCCGCTTTCGTTTGTGCTTCCGTTTCTGCGGGTGGGGTGGGTATCTCTTTCATATTCTCTTTCAGATCGGTCTGATTATCATCTATATGCAGTATAAAACGCTTGTAGTACGAGATGAGCAGAGTCGTGATAGGCAACGCAATAATCATTCCTACAATGCCGAGCAGCGAACCCCAAATCGACAAACAAAGCAGTATCATCGCTGGTCCCATACCTGTTACATTACCCATAATCTTCGGGGTCAGTACGAGGTCTTGAATACTCTGTACCACCACAAACACCGCCGTGATACACAGTGCAATCACCCACACGGGTCTTCCCGTCTCTGCCGACTGTATCAGCCCTAATAAGATACACGGCGGTATGCCTAATGCCTGCATATAGGGTATTAGGTTAAAAACGCCGATAATCAGCCCCATCGCAATACCCATAGGCAAACCGATAATCTGAAAACCGATGGCGAATAGTATCCCCACGCAGAACGCAATCAATGCCTGCCCGCGGAAGTAACCGTTCATGTGCTTGTCCAAATCGCTCATTAGGGTCTGCACCGTGTGGCGGTATCGCTCAGGAACATAGGTCGCCCAATTCTTGCTGATTTTCTCGTAATCTATCAGAAGGAAAATAATGTATAGCAGGCAGATAAACACCACAGCCAACCCCGCAAGCGTACTGATGCCGCTGCTGATCCAACTGCCTAATTTCGGCACCAAACTCTTGATTGCCTGCTGAATATCGGGGTTCGAGAGCAACTCGTTGAAATCCAAATTGCTTACCAGTTCGTTGAGTTGCTCGCTCATGCGCTCTGGTAGGTACTTGCTGCTGTCGAAGTTAGTTGCAAACTCTTTCGCACTCTCCGATAGGGTCGTCATCTGTCGGCTGATGGCAGGAGTCAGTGCTGCCACTGCTCCTACAAGGATTCCCACTGCAAGCACCAGCGTTACTATCACCGACAGCACACGGTTCTTCAAGCGACATTTATGCTGAAAGAAATCTACTATCGGTGCCAGCATATAGGCGATTACAAAACTGACCAAAAACGGTAGCAGCACACCGCTTAATCGCTTGATGAGCAGGAATAAAACCACAAATACAGCGAGCGAAATCACTCCCCGCACAATCGTATCTCTATCAAAAGTCTTTCGCATATCCTCTTACATTGTCGGCACCAAATCCCCTTTGTGATATTCCGTCAAACCTTTTATCGGGTCTTGCAGTATCTGTCCTACTTTCAGACCATGGTCTTGCATCGCTTGTTCTAATACGGGGCGATAGTAATAAGCAATCGACCCTACAAAACCCACGGGCATACTGTTTTTCTCGTCTTCCGTGGTGTAGTATTGTACGATGTTACGCTTGATAAATTGGGTAAAATGGTCATACACAAGGTCATAGATTCGCTTGTCCTCTATGTTCTCCGCGCAGAAACGCGCTAAGTTGGCAAGCCAACGGTTAGGGAACGGCTGTCGATATACATGCTCTATTATATTTGCTTGATTGATAGCGTATTGGCTCAAGAAACGCTCTTTTAGGTCTTCGCCCAACTGGTTCTTCATCAGGTCGCTTACCAAGCGTTTGCCCAAGGTGGCGGCTGAACCTTCATCTCCCAAGATAAAACCCAGCGAAGGCACATTCTGCACGATTTTCTCGCCGTCATACAAGCACGAGTTAGAGCCTGTTCCTAATATACACGCCACGCCTTTCTCGTACCCGAGCAACCCCCGTGCCGCACCCAGCATATCTGATGCCACTACGGCTTCCGCTTTTTTAAACACCCCCTCGATGGCTTGTTTTACAAACACGCTCTTCTCAGGTGTGCAACCTGCGCCGTAGAAAAACACATGCGTTACAGTCCCCGCCCACAGCATCGAGGCCATCTGTGGGAGCAACTGGTTGCATATTGAATTGCGCATTGCGTCGCTCGTCTGAAACAAGGGATTGATACCGTCTGTCATAAAGTCAGCCGTGTGTCCGTTGGCAGCCATTAGGCACCAATGTACCTTTGTCGAACCCGAATCTGCTATCAAAATCATAGTCTATAATATATATATATATAAGGTGTAATAAACTGTTTGTTGGTAATACACTTAGGTGTAGCATACCGCTATATACCGAGGTACAATATACCAATGTGTAAGCATACCGCTATATATCGAGGTGTCATACACTAAGTGTAAATAAGGTGTGTATTTGCCTGCAAAGTTAGATATTTTCTTTCATATTTCCAAACCTGCATATCATTTTGCACATCTTTGCGTATCTTTGTCCGCTTTTGTCCCTTCCCGATTCCTTCTACTTTCCCAAAATCGTTTGCTTCACTCTTTATAACGGAGCCCCATGCCCCCGCTGTGCGACATCCCCTCCTTTGGAGGTGCTTGGGGAGGTCTTTATTGCCAAATTATATGTTCCTCTTTGTCTTTGGTATGCTTTTTGCAACCTATTCGTAAAACCATTTAATTTTGAAGACAATGAAAAACAATCTATTTGCTGCCTGCGTGGTAGCACTCGGGCTCGCTTTGGCGGGGATGTTTATCTATCTCGGTTTTCGTTCCAATGCACAGAAAGATCGTGCCGTGGTAGTCAAGGGGCTTTCTACCCGCGATGTACAAGCAGATTATGCGGTATGGCCACTCTCATTTGGTGTCCATAGCAACGACCTTCCTGCTGCTTACAAAGATCTCAACCAAGTTACCGAAACGGTCAAACAGTTTCTTATCCAGAAGGGGTTCTCTGAGGCTGACCTGCGTATCGGTAACACCACCGTGCAAGATATGTGGAGCAATTACTACGGTGAACGCCGCCCCGATTTCCGCTATTCTGTCGATCGTACGCTCGTTATCAGCACCAAGGATGTCGCTCGTGTCGTGGCTTCCCAAGGATGCCAAAGCGAATTGCTCAGCCGAGGAATCATCGTTAATTCGCAAGACTGGAACCTTGATTATCAGTTCAATGGACTTACCGAACTCAAGCCGTCTATGATTGAAGAGGCAACCAAGAATGCTCGCACCGTGGCGCAGAAATTTGCCGACGATGCCAACTGCTCACTCGGTAGCATCCGCAATGCCAGCCAAGGGCAGTTCTCTATCGAGAGCGATCAATACCAACCGTGGATCAAGCATGTTCGTGTCGTTACCACGATAGGTTACTATCTGAACTAACCAACCTTATCGACCGCTCGCCTATCTCTATACGCCTGCTGCCGACCAACGCTTCTTCCAACTCTTTTGTGTTGCTAATCAAGTAGATACGCAATGCATTCGACGACGGGTACTTACCAAAGTACCCGTTTTTCGTTAGATACCACTCAGTCTCCTCTATCGGGAAATGTGTCATTGCACTGCTCTGAAAATGTAGTATCGAGCGCACCTGCTTAGGCACTACCTTTACCCCCGTGCGCCCGTCTTTGAATCGTACTACGCATACCACGCGTACTTTCTCTTGTCCCGCTGCGGCCTCCGCCTGCTCTGCCGTCAAACGGTGTGTTACCGTGATGTGCCTGCCACCTGCTCGGTTGATCTGTTGCATCATCTGCCTGAATAGTTGTCCGTGCGAAGAGGTGTCTTTTAGTTGATGATAACAGATGTAATAGTGTATCATCTCGTGCAGTATCGTATCTTCTACTACCTCTTCCGGCAGGTCTATTCTGGTGTTGATTCGCAGTACAAAATCCGTGTTCTTTGTGCGCCCGAAGAGTCCCTGCTTCGTCTTTCGGTAGCACACCTTTCCCAAGAACCCTTGGGCATTGCTCAGCCGAATGGGTATCTCGGGCAGTGAGTTGCCGAAATACTGTGCGTTGTACTCCGCAAACTTCCTCTCTATATAAGGTATAGTAGCAATCATAGCCTTTTTAATCTTATGCCTAGTCCCTCTAGTCTATTTGGAATCCCTAAGATAAAGCACTCTGCAAAATTACATCAAAAAACACAATGCCACAACTCTCACCTCGTTTTTTTTCTGATTATTTTTATGCTGAAAAACTTGCGTATCTCGCAAAAATGTAGTAATTTTGCAACCGATTTTGCACTATGAGTGAGCAAAAAAATAATATCATCGACCTTTCTACCTTAGAAGTAGGACACTATCAGTTTGATTATCAGTTAGATAGTGCGTATTTCGCTACGATAGAAAAGACCGAATTGCTCGGTGGCGATGTGTCTGCCAAAGCGGTTCTTGACCTTCGTCAAGATGATTTTGATCTCACTATCTCTGTACACGGAGTGGTGCAAGTCGTTTGCGACCGTTGCCTCGATCCTATGGACATACAAGTCGATGCTCAAGACTTGATGGACCTCGAAGATGAAGGTGAAGAATCCGCCGACCAAGTAAAGACGCTGGATTTGAATTGGCTCGCTTATGAACTGATAGTCGTTAATCTTCCTTTGGTGCATAGTCACCAACCGGGTGGTTGTAATCCGCTTATGGACGCACTTCTCCAGGACCACCTCTGCACCGAGAGTGAAGAACCAACTACAATACAAGACGGAGAGGTGGAGTAGCCCTTAGTCGTTCTGCGTGGCTCGGGTCAGGACACTTCAACCGTGATTTTTTGAATAATAAATTAAAGATAAACTGATATGGCACATCCTAAAAGAAGACAATCGCACACCAGACAAGCGAAGCGTCGTACGCATGACGTACTCAAAGTACCTGCATTGGCAATCTGCCCTAACTGCGGTGCTCACTACATTTACCACACTGTTTGCCCAAGTTGCGGCTACTACCGTGGTAAACTCGCTATCGAGAAGGCTGCTGAGGCTTAATCGTCAGTCTAAATAAAGGCGATCACCTTAGGCTCCGGGTGAGAAGATCCCGGAGCCTATTTTTACTTTCTCTTTGGGAAGGCTTTTGCCTCCCAAAAACCTAAAACCAATATTTCCGCGCGTGAGCGTGATCGTGGCTCGAGAGAGTCACTCAATTTAACCGAAAAAGATTATGTACAACAATCAAGACAACACCTATCGTCCCGGTGGCTACCGCAAAAATGATAACTCGCGTGAGCAAAGAGACGCCTATATGTCTGAGGATGGGGCATCTGTTCGTCCTCGTTTCAATTCTTATTCTCCTAATCGTGATGGCGCACGCCCCCGTCGTCGTTTTACTCCTACCGATGGTTCACATCCCCGTGCAGAGCGTGTAACACCTCGTTACAACTCCGGATACAACAACCAAGGTGGATACAACAATCAAGGCTCGTATAACAATCCCGATGGTGCACAGAGTTCGTATCGCCCTCGTTTCAACCCCGATGGCGAGCGTACACAAGGCAGTTATCGTCCTCGATACAACCAAGACGGCGAGCGTCTGTCTAACTCTTTCCGTCCGCGCTACAATAGTCAAGATGGTGAGCAACGCCAAGGCGGCTATCGTCCGCAAGGGCAGTTCCGTCCCCGTATGCAACGCAATGCCTCGGTCTATACCGAGCGCAAAAGACAGACTTTCCAACGCCAATACGAAGATCCTACCAAGCCTATTCGCCTCAATAAGTTCTTGGCTAATGCCGGTATCTGCTCGCGTCGTGAGGCTGACGATTTTATCCAAGCAGGTGTTATCACCGTCAATGGCGTAGTAGTCGATTCGTTGGGCGCAAAAGTGCTGCCTACCGATAAGGTGCAGTTCCACGATCAACCCGTTCGTCGTGAGCGCAAAGTGTATATCTTGCTCAACAAACCCAAGAATACCGTTACTACTACCGACGACCCCCAAGAGCGTCATACCGTCATCGACATCGTGCGCAATGCTTGTGCTGAGCGTATCTATCCCGTCGGCCGTCTCGACCGTAACACCACGGGCGTTCTCCTGCTTACCAACGATGGCGACCTCGCTGCTAAACTCACACACCCCAAGTTCGGCAAGAAGAAGATTTATGCGGCTACTCTCGACCATGATTTGGAACCCGCTGACGAGGCACAACTCCGTGAAGGCGTAATGCTCGATGATGAGAAGATTGTGCCCGATGCGCTCGAGTTCCCCAAAAACGACCGTAAGCATATCGGCTTGGAAATCCACTCGGGGCAGAACCGTGTAGTCCGTCGTATGTTCGAGAAAGTCGGCTACAAGGTCATGCAACTCGACCGAGTTAGTTTCGCAGGACTCACCAAGAAGAATGTGGCACGAGGCAAGTATCGTTTCCTCACTCCCAAAGAGGTATCGATGCTCCAAATGGGTGCATTCGAGTAAGAATAAACTCCTCCTCAATGCTTACTTTCTACCAATGCATGGTCAATCAAAAAAGAGCAGAGGAGAACTTACCAACTTATAGAAAACAACAAAAAACGGCGTAGATTTTTGTTGCAACGGCTGTGCAGTGTTTCATTGTGCAGCCGTTGTCTTGTTTTCTGAGTGAGTTTATAACAATGGTTTGTGGAGAATGTGTGTTTCTCTCAGCACCTTGTTATCCGAATAATTTGATGCTCTATCATTAGGGATAGGGTAGAGTACAATACCGTAATGAAAAGGTAAAAAATCAATACAATTATGTGGAAAGTATATGCTTTACTTTCAGCCTTCTTTGCTTCTCTTACAGCAATTTTCGCCAAAATTGGGGTGACGGACATCAATTCTAACTTGGCAACGGCTATCCGTACCTTGGTTATCTTGTGCATTACTTGGGGTATCGTCTTTGCGGGCAACCATGTTGGTGAGATAAAAGACATCCCCGGACATACTTGGCTGTTCCTCTTCCTCTCCGGTGCTGCTACGGGATTGTCGTGGCTGTTCTATTTCAAAGCCTTGCAGATGGGTGATGTCTCACGCGTTGCACCTATCGACAAACTGAGTGTGGTCATCACTATCTGCCTGTCATTCCTGTTCCTCAAAGAGCCTGTCAGTTGGCGTGTTATCTTGGGTGCTTTGCTCATTACAGCAGGTAGCATCGTTATACTGTTCAAATAATTTGTTTGCCTAAGGAAAAATCTGTTTGCATATTTGCAAAATATGTCGTATCTTTGCATCAAAACAACAATAAGTAAGCAAAGATATGACAACGCGAATCGCTTTTTTCGGCACAAAGAAGTACGACCAAGAGACTTTCTGTGCAGTCAACGACAGTTTGGATGCCTCGGGCAACAAGCGTTTTGGTTTTGAACTCAAGTACTACAAGGCACATCCCACGATGGATAATGTCCTTTTGGTGCAGGGGGCTACGGTCGTTTGTGTCTTTGTCAACGACCCGCTCACTGCCGACATCATCGCCGAAATGGGGCGGTTGGGAGTCAAACTGATTGCCTTGCGTTGTGCCGGTTTCAACAATGTGGACTTGGCTGCCGCTAAGCAAGCAGGAATACGAGTGGTGCGCGTGCCTGCCTATTCGCCGCACGCCATTGCTGAGTTCACACTCGGTCTTATCTTGGCGGTCAATCGCCACATACCTCGTGCCGTAGCACGCACTCGCGATGGCAATTTCTCTTTGCAAGGCCTGATGGGCTTCGACCTCTATGGTAAGACCATCGGTATCGTCGGTACGGGTAAGATAGCCAAAGTGCTGATAGAGTTGTTGCAAGGTTTCGGTATGCGTTTGCTGGGCTACGACCCCTATCCAGACAAGGCTTTTGCGGAGAAAAACGGATTGGAGTATGTCTCCTTCGATACACTCTTGCGTGAAGCCGACATCATCTCGCTCCATTGCCCGCTCACGGCGGAGAACCACTATATGATTAACGCCGCCGCTATCGACAAGATGAAACCGGGTGTGATGATTGTTAATACCGGTCGAGGCGGACTGATTGATACTGAGGCACTTATACAAGGACTCAAAAGTCGTAAGATTGGTTCTGCTGCATTGGATGTCTATGAGGAAGAGGGCGGCTATTTCTACGAGGATATTTCCGACAACATCATCGAAGACGATACCTTGGCTCGTTTGCTCAGTTTCAACAATGTCTTGCTTACTTCCCACCAAGCCTTCTTCACGCGTGAGGCACTCACCAACATCGCCACCACCACGCTGCAAAATGTCAAAGATTTCATCTCCGCCCAACCCATCCTCAACGAAGTAACCATTTAGTCGGATAAGACAAAAGGCTCTACTATGCCTTTCCCATAATGACTGGGTGAGTATAGAAAGATAGTTGGTGTGTCTTTGATATTGAGATTTTGCATTCATACACTTGATTACATTTCCTATTCTGGGAACATAGTGATAAGAAAATAGTGTAGAATATAGATAATCCTAGTAAGACTTATGGCTAAAAAAGCAACAATATCAGTAGATGGTTTTCGTTATTTGCTACATACCATCGTAAGGCGTGCTACGCTAATCGATATAGAAAATTGGGAGGCGGAACATCTCGTTATTCCGTCTTTAGTTTCCTTTCAAGGTCAAGTTTTTGATGTTGCAACTATTGCTTCTGAGGCTTTCTGTGATTGTGAAAACCTTCTCTCTGTTACGCTTCCTGATAGTTTAATTTCGATTAGCAATCTCTTTCATTCTTGTCGGAATCTTACTTCAGTTACCATCCTTAAAACCGTTAAAAAGATAGGTCGCGATGCGTTCGTTGATTGCCCTCGGCTCAATCTTGTTATTCCTGATACGGTTACGAGCATAGAAAAGGGGGCATTCCGTGGCAAGATAAAATCCATTACTTTTTCTAATAGATTGGCAACTATTGAAAAGTACGCTTTTAGTGGTTGCACCAACTTGACCTCCATCGTTATTCCGAATAGTGTTACAAGTATAGGTGCCTATGCTTTTACTGGATGTCGTAGGCTGGCATCTGCTGTTATTCCCGCTATTCATTCGGATGATATAGAGAGTGTGGAGAGGCGTGTTTTCAATGAGTGTCCCAATGTCGTTTTTAAGTATAGTGCCGGGGGATTTATGGAGTTGTCGGATAAGTAGTGATCTCAAATTTGTAATGTTTGACTGGTAAAACAATAAAAACAATGAAAGTACTTTTGATAAATGGTAGTCCCCGCCATGAGGGGAATACGGCTATTGCGTTGGCAGAGGTCGAAAAGACGCTGCAAGCAGAAGGCGTAGAAACGGTAATGGTGCAGATTGGTCCGCACCCAATGCGCGGGTGTATCGCTTGTAATGCCTGTGCTACCAAGGGGCGTTGCGTCTTTGCCGATGAGGTGTATGACCGCCTGCGTGAGATATTGGAAGCCGGCATCGACGGACTGATTGTCGGTTCACCTGTTTACTATGCCGGACCTAACGGTTCTTTGTGTGCGTTGCTGGATAGGTTGTTCTATTCAAGCGGTTCGCTGTTGGCTTACAAGCCTGCGGCGGCGGTGGCTGTTTGTCGTCGTGGAGGTGCAAGTGCTACTTTCGACCGACTCAATAAGTATTTTACTATCAACAATATGCCCGTTGTGCCTTCGCAGTATTGGAATAGTGTACACGGTGCTGCCAAAGGAGAGGCAGCGCAGGACTTAGAAGGCTTGCAGACTATGCGTACCTTAGCCCGCAATATGGCATGGATGTTGCGCGGTATGCGTCCCGATGACCGCCCCCAACCCGAACCTAGACAACGAACCAATTTCATCAGATAGCAAATCTGAGTTCCTTCCGCCAACTGTGCAATCCACTATCTGTGCAACCCGCCCACTGCTGCAATCCGCCAACTGCTGCAATCCGCCAACTGTGCGAATCCACTATCTGCGCAATCCGCCAACTGCTGCATTCCTATGCTTGTAGGATAGCGAAGGTAGTTTTTTCAAATGGTTACGCAATCCGCTCTTTGGCTTACATTTTGTTATCTTGAGTTTGTGCGGACTTCGTCGAAACCTAATCGAGACCTAGTCGAGATCTAACTGAGTTCTACCAAAATATCAAAACGCTACTAAAAATAATAGATTTCTATCAAAAAGATATTTTTATAATGTTTGTACTTTTGAATGATTGGCAATTCATTTTGGTTGTCCTGTTCTCGTTTGTCGTGTCCGTCCTTTTAGTGGTCGATGTCGCTTTTACCCACACAAAAAAATCGCATATATGTGTTTGGTTCACATATATGCGATTAGATAGTATCTTATTCCGAAGAATACTTAGTCGAGTGCAGCCATATTCTTTTCGTTGAATAGGTCTCGACCTTCTGCAGTGTAGGCGTAGTCAATCCTGTCTTGGTAGTACTGCTCTACTTTTCCGCGCACAATCTTCATCGTCGAATTTACTAAGTGGTTCTTCTCGGTGAAGGCTTCGGGTAGTACTGCCACAGCCTTGGGCAACCATGCCTCGGGGAACTCGCCAAAGTGCTTACCGCCGGCGCGATACGAGTCAATCTCATCTTGTATCTTCTGCAGCATCAGTCGTTTGCCCTCTGTGGTTGCGGGGTCAACGCCTTTCGATTTTGCATATTCGCGCAGCGCGTCTTTGGCAGGAACAATCAGCACCATCGTATAGGGGTTTTGGTTGTTGTGTAGCACCACTTGCTCCACATACTTGCTGCCGTCGGTCAGTCCGTCCTCAAAGCCTTCCGGACTGTATTTCTCGCCATCGGCACTGATTAGCAGCGACTTAAAACGACCTACCACCCACAGGAAACCCGGGTGCTGCTTCGTTACATACCCCATATCACCCGTATGCAACCAACCATCTACTATCGTCTTTGCCGTAGCCTCGGGGTTCTTCCAATAGCCCGCCATCACATTTTCGCCTTTGATGACGATCTCTCCGCGCTCGCCGTCGGGTACGATATTGCCCTCATTGTCGCAGATCTTCAGTTCCAGGTCAGAAACGATACGACCGCTCGAACCGAAAATGGCGTGTCCCATCGAGTTGGCACAGATAATCGGCGTAGCCTCGCTCAGTCCATAGCCTTGGAACATCGGCATTCCTACTGCGCAGAAATAGCGTTGCAACTCGATGTCGAGCAGCGCACCACCGCCCACAAAGAATTTCATACGACCGCCAAAGCCCTCGCGTACCGACTTGAAAATAATTTTATCAAACAAATCAACCAACGGCTTGCGCCATGCTTGGCAGCCTCCTCGGTTCCAATACTCCTTATTGTATTTAATGGCGTTGTTGAGTGCAAAGTTGTAGAGTTTCTCTACAAATGCGCCTTTTGCCTTGATTCCCGTTTCGATACTCTTGCGGAAGTTGCGTGCCAACGCAGGTACCGAGAGCATCACCATCGGGCGCACCTCCTTGATTGATAGCGGTATGTTCTTCAGCGTCGCCAATGCTGTCTTGCCTACCGGTACGGTGGCGATACTGCCGCAGTAAGACATCATCGTGTAGAAACCTGCCACATGCGCAAAGCAGTGGTCGAGCGGCAGGATAATCAGCATCACATCATCGGGGTCAACGCCGATGATAGAGCGTGCTTGCTCCACATTCGCCGTGTAGTTGCGGTGCGTCAGCAAGATACCTTTTGGGTCTGCGGTCGTACCCGAGGTGTAACTGATGTTTGCGTAGTCGTCCGGACCGACCGACTGATAACGCTCTACAAACTTCTCCGGCTCCGAAGCCAACAGCGCACGCCCTTTGTCCATCACCTCGTGGATACCTATCTCGCGGTCTTGGTACTCCTCAAGCGGGTCAAACACAATCACATATTTTACATTCGGACAATCGGGTAATATCTTGCGAATCTTTGGCAACTGCTGCTCCGAGGTCATAATGTATTGAGCGTCAGAGTGTTGTATGCGGAAGAGTAAGTCGTTCGATTCTTCCAACTTGATGCTGAGCGGTACATTCACACCCCCGGCATACAAGATACCCAACTCGCCTGTAACCCACAGGTTGCGCCCCTGCGAAAGCAATGCGGCACGCTCGCCTTTCTGCATTCCCAGTGCCACTAGTCCCGCACCAATCACATGCGCTTGCTCACGCGTCTCACGATAAGTGGTTTCTGTCCATACATTATCCACTTTCTCACGCAGGAACACATGGTCTGCATACGCCGCTGTGTATTTCTCGACAAAGTCGATGATTGTCAATCTTTCTTTCATGTTGTCAATTTTTCATAAATAGTGTGCAAAGTTACAAAAAACAGTGCATATTGTCAAATTAGTGCGGGGCAGGGTAGGCGTTTTCATAAAAAACGACCCCTTTTTCTTATCATTTGGTATCTCTGAACTCCTATTCGATAAGAAGAGTTTCCCACCGCACGCTGCCAACCGGCTGCCGATTATTTATTTTGCGGTTCTTCGCCTACAATCTCTGCTGCACGAGCAAGCGCACCATTGATGTGGTCGCGGATGTTCTCGCGCCCGATCATCTTCACCACACCCGCTTTCTCAAGGGCGTGGAACACATGGTGGTTCACACCCGACAGCACCAACTGAATGCCACACGATTGCGTGCGCTGATAGAGTTGCTCCAGGTTGTGAATACCCGTCGAATCGATAAACGACACCTTGCGCATGCGGATAATTCGCACTTTCTGTCCGTCCATACCGATTCGCCTGCTGATGTCCTCAAACTTGTTGGCAATACCGAAGAAGTACGGGCCGTCGATCTCATACACCTCGGTGTGCTTAGGGATGTGCAGCATCGCCAGGTCATCGCCGTGCAGACGAATATCGTTGTTCTTCGTAGGGTCCAATTCGTCTGAGAATGTGCGGATTACGGTGGCTTCGTTTGTTCGTTTGATAAACAAGATTACTGCCAGCAGCAGTCCCACTTCGATAGCAATGGTCAGGTTGAAAATCACGGTCAGCACAAAGGTTACAAGCATCACGATGAAGTCCGATTTGGGTGCTTTGGCAAGCCACAAGAACGAACGCCAACCCGACATGTTGTAACTCACCATCACCAATACGCCCGCCAAACAAGCCATCGGAATCATGCCCACGAGCGTACCGAGAAACAGCAGTACGAGCAGCAACACGATGGCGTGGATGATACCAGCCACGGGGGTGCGTCCGCCGTTGTTGATATTCGTCATCGTTCGTGCGATAGCCCCCGTAGCAGGGATGCCGCCAAAGAACGGAACAATCACATTAGCAATACCTTGTGCAATCAACTCGGTGTTCGAGTTGTGCTGGTCGCCTATCACACCGTCTGCCACCATAGCCGAGAGCAGCGACTCTATCGCGCCGAGCATGGCAATGGTGAAAGCGGCGGGGAAGAGGTCTTGAATCAGCATCAGCAGGGTCTGCCCCTCCTGCAGTTCGATAGCCGGCAGGTGCGGTGCGGGCATGCCGTGCGGCAACTCGTACAAGTCGGCAATCGTGGTCAGGCTCGTAACTCCCGCATACTTGCGTAGCAGCCACGCCGCAAGCGTCATCACCACAATCGCAATGAGCGAACCGGGGATTTTCTTGCTTACACGCGGAGTGAAGATAATCAGCAAGATAGACGCAATGCCTATCCCGAATGCCCACCAGTTCACATCGTGCCAATGCTGCGCATAGCATATCCATTTGTGTACAAAATCGGCGGGTGCATCCGTTATCCCGAGACCAAAAAGATCGTTCATCTGCGTAGTAAAAATGGTCAGCGCAATACCTGCCGTAAAGCCCACAATCACCGGGTATGGCACAAACTTAATCACGCTGCCCAATTTGAACAATCCCATGATAATCAGCAATATACCGGCCATTATCGTGGCTATCAGCAACCCCGTCAGTCCGTGCTCTTGGATGATACCGTAGATGATTACGATAAACGCACCCGTCGGGCCGCCTATCTGCACCTTGCTGCCGCCCAAAGCCGAGATGATAAATCCTGCAATGATGGCGGTGATCAGTCCTTCCGTCGGACCTACGCCCGACGAGATACCAAAGGCAATAGCCAACGGAATAGCCACCACGCCCACGATGATACCGGCAATGGCGTCTTGCAGGAATCGCTCCTTGGTGTAGCCGCGCATGGCCGTAAAAAGTTTAGGACGGAACGCGTCCTTAAAAGAGAAAAAGTTTTGCATAAAAACCAATTAAAACAGACTATAATTTACAATGCTTGTTCATACCCCAATCATACCACCGATGTTTTCTCAACATCCCTAAGATCTGATGTCGTCGGGTATCGTTATTGTCTCAAAAGTGTTGATTTTGCTCTTGTCGTATGGGCAGGATACACGGATGTAATTTTCCGTAAAGCCATCCATACTGTATTCATTATCAGATACTTTGATGCGCTTCCCCTCCCATAGCACGGTGGCTTTTTCGCCGGCGTGGGCATGGTAGAACACCGCTAATTTGTCGGCACTCACTTGGTGCAGTACCTTGCTTCGCCGTTCACGCTCTTTTTGTGGCACCACATACAAATCCATTTCTAGCATACGCGTGTGCGCACGCTCTGAATAAGTGAATACATGCAGTTGGCTTACGGGCAATGCGGAGATAAATTGCAGATAGTCTTGCCAGCACTCTTCTGTCTCGCCTCTTACGCCCACCATACAATCCACTCCGATAAACGCATGGGGCATCACCCGCCGGATATGTTCCACTCGCTCGGCAAACAACTCACGCGTGTAGCGGCGGTGCATAATCTTGAGTACCTCGTTCGAGCCGGATTGCAATGGTATATGGAAATGTGGTGCAAAATGCCTGCTATCCGCCACAAAATCAATTACTTCATCACTCAGCAGATTGGGTTCGCACGATGAGATACGAATACGATAGGGCAACTCCGTCGGCAGACTGTCCAGCGCACGCAAGAGGTCGATAAAGATCTCGCCTGTGCTGCGCCCGAAATCGCCGATGTTCACCCCCGTCAGCACTATCTCTTTTGCCCCTTCTTCTACGGCGTGGGTCGCCTCCTCAGCCAGCGAAGCAATGCTCGGATTGCGCGATTTGCCGCGTGCCAACGGGATAGTGCAGTAGGTACAGAAATAGTTGCAACCGTCTTGTACTTTCAGAAAACATCTGGTGCGATCGTCTTTCGAGTAAGCACCATGGAACGCTTCCACTTCGCGTATCTCCGAGGTCTGAATACAGCCCGTGCCTTCGCGCTTTTCCAACTGCTCCACTATCTCGGGGATGGCAAATTTCTCGTCTTGTCCCAATACATAATCCACATCGGGTATCTGTGCTATCTCGCCGGGTTGCAACTGTGCATAGCAGCCGGTTACTATTAAGACCGCATTCGGGTTCTGCCTGCGGATACGGTGTATCGCCTGGCGGTCTTTATGGTCGGCCGCATCGGTTACTGAGCAGGTGTTGATGATACATACATCCGCTTCCTCGCCTTGCTTGGCACGGATATGACCACGCTGCGTTAGGGCTTTCCCCAACGCACTGCTTTCCGCAAAATTAAGTTTGCAACCGAGTGTCGTGAATGCTATTTTCATCTTAGAGACTGCAAAGGTAATGCTTTTTTTTGAGATAACCAAACTATTTGTCGCCCTTGTTGCATATCTCGCAAATAAATCGTACCTTTGTAGTCGATTTTGTTAAATATATAGGAATAGCGATATGTTACCTCTTGCAGAACGCTTGCGCCCCCATAGTTTGGATGAGTACATCGGGCAGAAACACCTTGTCGGACAAGGTGCGGTGCTTCGTCAGATGATTGAAAGCGGCAATCTCAGCAGTTTTATCCTTTGGGGTCCTCCCGGGGTGGGGAAGACCACACTTGCTAAGATCATTGCGCACCAACTTGAGCGACCTTTCTACACCCTCTCCGCAGTTACAAGCGGGGTCAAAGAGGTGCGTGAGGTCATCGACAAAGCCAAGCGCGCTTCTGCTCTCAATACGGGTATCTTTGCTGCCAATACCGACAAACGATCGCCAATTCTCTTTATCGATGAGATACACCGTTTCTCTAAGTCGCAGCAAGACAGCCTGTTAGGGGCGGTAGAAGATGGTACTATCACCCTCATCGGTGCCACTACCGAGAACCCCTCTTTCGAGGTCATTACTCCCCTCTTGAGCCGTTGCCAAGTCTATGTCTTGCAACCTCTCGGCAAAGATGATTTGTTGGAACTCTTGCACCGCGCCCTCACTCAAGACGAGTATATCCGCTCGCTCAATATCGAGGTCAAAGAGACCGACAGTCTGCTCCGCTACTCGGGCGGTGATGCGCGTAAGTTGCTTAATATCATAGAGTTGGTAACCAATTCCGGCGTGCGCCTTATCGACAACGATACCGTTACCAAACAACTCCAGCAGAACCCTGTGGCATACGACAAAGACGGTGAACTCCACTACGACATCATCTCTGCTTTTATCAAGTCTATTCGTGGAAGCGCCCCCGATGCTGCTATCTATTGGTTGGCACGGATGATTGCCGGTGGGGAAGATCCCAAATTTATTGCACGCCGTCTGGTCATCTCCGCAAGCGAGGACATCGGTCTGGCGAACCCCAATGCGATGTTGGTGGCGAATGCTTGTTTTGATACGCTCACCAAGATCGGTTGGCCCGAGGGGCGTATCCCGTTAGCGGAAGCCACTATCTATTTGGCTACATCGCAGAAATCCAACTCTGCCTATTTGGCTATCGATCAAGCCCTTGCCGAGGTCAATCATAGCGGTAATCTCGCCGTCCCCTTGCACCTGCGCAATGCCCCGACCAAACTGATGGAAGAACTCGGCTACCACGATGGCTACAAGTACGCCCACGACTACCCCAACCATTTTGTCAAACAGCAGTTTCTCCCTGATGAGTTGCAGGGTACAAAATTTTGGACACCGCAAGGCAGCCCTCAAGAGCAGAAAATGGCAGATTGGATGAAGTTTCTTTGGGAAAAATAAGGTTTCTTCTCTTATCGTTTTTTGTCAATCTATTTTAGGACACCACATTTGCTTACTCATTCCCTTATTTTGTCGAGACCTAATCGAGACCTAAAGCAACTTAGTTCTACTCCTCTTTGAAATAGGAAAAGCAGAATGTTCCGATAATTAAGTGTGTACTATTAGCAGGTTTGAGAAACGCTACCCCAATTTCTCTAATATCTCTATGATGCGTTCGGCGGTATGTCCGTCCCACATTGGTGGTATGGCACCTTTTTTCCACTCGCCTGCAAACAACTTATCCAAAGCGGGCTTGATAGCCTTCGGATTAGTACCAATCAGTTCGTTGGTGCCTATCGTGCAGGTCTCGGGGCGCTCGGTGTTGTCGCGCAAGGTGATACACGGAACGCCCATCACGGTCGTCTCTTCCGTTATTCCGCCCGAGTCGGTTACCACTGCTTTTGCACGCTCCACCACATAGTTAAACTCCAAATATCCCATTGGCTCTACGATGTGCAGGTTCGGAAATTGCACTTTCAGTTGCGCCTCGTCCCCCCATAGATGGTAAAATATCTTCGCCGTGCGCGGGTGGATGGGGAATAGTATCGGCAAACCGTGTACATTGTTGATTATCTGCTCCATAAGGGCTTTTAGGTGCGCCTCTTCGTCCACATTGCCCGGGCGGTGCATAGTCATCACAAAGTATTGTTTCTCTTGCAGCCCCAGTTCGTCAAACACACTCGGCTTGCGGAAACGCCCGCGATTAGCCAATAGGGTATCAATCATCACATTGCCCACAAACCAGAACTGCCCGCCTCGTGCGTCTTGGCTGTCCGTATTGCCTTCCTGTGCGCCAATCTGCCGCAAGTTCTCGTTGGCTACCTCGCTTGTGGTGAACATATAGTCCGCCAATGCATCAGTTACCATACGGTTGATTTCCTCGGGCATACTCAAGTCCCAACTCCGGATTCCTGCCTCCACATGGCATACTTTCGTCTTTAGTTTCTTGGCTACCACCGAGCAGGCCATCGTACTCGTTACATCTCCTACAACCAACACCAAATCGGTCGGATTGGCGATTAGGTCTTTCTCAAACTCCACCATGATATGTGCTGTTTGCTCCGCCTGACTGCCACCGCCGCAACCTAAGTTTACATCCGGCATCGGGATACCCAACTCTTCAAAGAAAGTATCCGACATATTCTTGTCGTAGTGCTGACCGGTATGAACGAGCCGATAATGAATATCGTGTCCCGCAGCCTCGGCGTTCTGTATGGCATGGATAAGGGGCGCAATCTTCATGAAGTTGGGACGGGCACCCGCAATGAGAGTAATTTTCATACAATGAGTAGTTTGTATAGTGAATTTTTGAGTACAACGAGTATTTTTTTTAGCACGGTTTGAAGTGTCAACCAAATGCGTTTGCAAAGTTACAATAAATTTCCTACAAATCCAAATCTATTTGCGCAAAACTATGCCGCGATACAAAATTCGCAGGCAGTCGTAAAACTTTGTCCAAAAATCACCGAGAAAGCGGCTAAATTTGCATAACTCGTTTTTTTATTGTACCTTTGTGGCTTAATTGTTTGTTCATCGTCTCTGTTTAGCACCCGTAGCAACCCGATGCGAAAGGTGCAAACAGTACGATAAACAGCATTCGGATAGTGAATTTGTAACTATAAAATAACCAATAATAATCTAATAATCAAACAGTTATCGTTATGGAAAAGCCTTATGTTTTAGGTCTTGATATGGGCGGAACCAATTCCGTTTTAGGTGTTATCGATGCGCGTGGACATGTGCTTGCTCGTACCTCTATCAAAACGCAAGAGTATCCTGATATTCGCGAGTATGTGGATGCCCTCTATGTAGAGGCGGTGAAGATTATGGAGCCGCTCGGTGGTGCGGAGATGTTCCGTGGTATCGGTGCCGGTGCACCTAATTCCAACTATTATACAGGCAACATCGAGTACCCCGCTAACCTGCCTTGGCAGGGTATCACTCCTTTCTGCGAACTGATGAGTGCCCGTTTCGGCCTGCCTTGCCATGTTACCAACGATGCCAATGCAGCCGCTCTCGGTGAGATGACCTACGGCGCAGCACGAGGAATGAAAAACTTCATTATGATTACCCTCGGTACGGGTGTCGGCTCGGGTATTGTCATCGATGGCAAATTGGTTTATGGGCATGATGGCTTTGCCGGCGAACTCGGGCATACCAAGATTGCGCGTGGTCCTCAAGCACGCCTTTGCGGATGCGGTCAGCACGGCTGTCTGGAGGCGTATGCTTCGGCTACGGGTGTGGCACGCACGGCACGCGAAATAGTTACCACTACCGATCGTCCTACGCTCCTGCGTTCGCTCGATCCCGCTACTATCACCTCCAAAGATGTCTTCGATGCGGCTGAGCAAGGCGACGAGGTTTCCAAACAAATCTTTGATGAGACCGGTAAGATGCTCGGGCAGAAATTTGCTGACTTTGTGGCTTTCTCTGCACCCGAGGCAATCATCCTCTTCGGCGGTATGACCAAATGCGGGCATTACATCCTTGACCCGATTGTAAAAACGCTCAACGAGGAGGTGTTCCATTCTTGGACCAACAAAGTAAAAGTGATGTTCTCCGACCTCAAAGAGGCTGATGCTGCCGTCCTCGGTGCTTCTGCCCTCGCTTGGGAGTAACCTTTGCAATACAAAAATGCAGCGCAGCACCGGTGCTGCCAACTATCAACTCACTGTAAACAGGTAAGTTAGGTCTGTTCTACCAACGGCATGATTTTACCTGTTTGCCTATCTGCAAATAGAACGAAGTGCGTATTTTATATCAGTTTCCGATGTGGTTTCAGAGGCTCTATGTTGGGGTACATTGGCGTATGGACAGCCGTCGGAAAGCCGTATATCTGACATTCGATGATGGTCCGATACCTGAGGTTACCCCTCAGGTATTGGCTATCTTGGACAGATATAGCGTCAAAGCCACCTTTTTTATGGTCGGGGAGAATGCGGTCAAGCACCCCGAAGTATTTGAGCAGGTGCGCGCCGGAGGGCATTCTATCGGCAATCACACCTACAACCACATCAAAGGGCTACGCGTGCGTACGCATGCGTACCTTAATAATATAGGCAAAGCCGATAGCGTTTTGGGCGGCACTTGCCTGTTTCGTCCGCCTTATGGGCGCTTTTGGATTTGGCAGAAGTTGGCACTTTTTCGCCAAGGATACGAGATGTATCTTTGGGATGTGCTGACACACGACTACAATCCAAACTATACCCCCGAGCGGATGTTAGCGGTTATTCAACGCTACACGCGCAATGGCAGCATCATCAATTTCCATGATTCGCTCAAATCGAACGAGCGTATGTTGGAGGTTCTGCCTCAAGCCATTGAGTGGTTACAGCAAGAGGGGTATGAGATTTTGCCGCTGCCGATGCACAATCGCTCAGTAGCAGATAAGTAATTCATTCTCTGCTACTTGCGATACTTATTCTAAATAATTGATCTCTAAACTTCTGAATAGCAACAATCTTGAAAACAACTTTTCTCCATACTAACCGTTTTGTTTGGGTGACAGCCGCTTTGTGCTTGCTGCTGACAGGTTGTGCCAATCGGGGTATCGGACCGCAAGGCGGACCCAAAGATACTATTCCGCCCGTTGTCGTCAAAGAGACACCCGCTAATGGCTCTAACCACTTCACGGACAAGAAGATAGAGATTCTCTTCAATGAGTATCTGCAGTTGGATAATGTGCAGACCAATCTGCTCGTTTCGCCCCCGCAGCAAGTGCCGCCTGAGGTGAAGGCGCAGGGAAAGAAAGTGGTCATCACGCTCCAAGAGGACTTGCTCGACTCCACCACCTACACCCTCGATTTTGGCGATGCAATCTGCGATTATACCGAGAAAAATCCCATTCGAGGCTATCAATATGCATTCACCACGGGCGATCGTATCGACTCGCTTGAGGTCTATGGACAGGTAGTGAACGCCGAAGACCTGAACCCCGTGTCCGGTGTGTTGGTCGGCTTGCATGCCAACCTCTCTGATACGGCTTTCAGCACATTGCCTTTCACGCGCATTGCCCGCACCGACAGCCTTGGCGGTTTCGGTATTCGTAATCTCAGGGGCGGGCAGTATCGCCTCTATGCCCTGCAAGATGTCAGCCGCGATTACCTCTATCAGCCCGGTGAAGCCTTGGCATTTGCTGACTCATTGGTAGTTCCGCAATATGAGGTCGAGACGGTACAAGATACCATCTGGCGTGATTCGCTTCTCGTTGATAATCAGTTGCTTGACACTACAGTCTTGCGTGTGGTCGATTCGATACGCATTGTAGAGAATACCTATGTCGGGCCGTCCGACTTGTTGCTTTGGTTCTTCCAAGAAACGAAAGTGCGCCATTATTTCAGCCGTGCTTATCGTGATGAGCAACATACCATTCGTTTGGTGTTCGGCGCACCGCAAGACTCGCTGCCAATAGTGCGTGCCTTACCCCCGAGCGCTATCGACTCGCTGCGTTCCGATTCGCTTTGGATAGACCCGATGCAGTATGCTTTGCTGCAAGCCAATCCTACGCGCGATACTCTCGTCTATTGGTTCACCGATTCTGTGGCAATCGCCCAAGACAGTATCTACTTTGAGATGACTTACCTCAAGTCCGATTCGGTCTATAACCTTGTGCCGCAGACCGATACAATCAGTGCAATCTATCGTGCGCCACGCCTTACTGCCAAAGCACGCGAGGCACTCGATAAGAAGAACCGAGAACGCACGCTCGACCTGCGCTCCAATACCAAAACAGGTTTCGAGGTCTATGACACATTGCGTATCATCTCTCCTATCCCTATCGATTCTATTTGGGCAGACAGTATGGCTTTGCTTGAGAAAATTGACACTACCTACAAGTCGGTTCCATTCTCTTTGCAACCCGCTGATTCTGTGCCGCTTGGTTATCAGATTATCGCTCGCTTGGAGCAAGGCAAATCGTATGAACTGCGCCTCGATTCGGGAGCGGTACGCGACATCTATGGGGTGGTGAATACAGCGAAAAAATTCCCGTTGCAACTCAAGACCCGCGAGGATTATTCCACTCTGCTCATCCGCCTGCCTCATTTCGACCCCGCTATGCGTTTGCAACTGCTTGACGAGAAAGATCACCCGGTTCGTGAACTGCCTGCATCGGCAGACGGCACGAAGTTCGAGTATCTGACGCCTAAGGTTTATTACCTGCGGCTCTATTTCGACCTCAATGGGGACGGACAGTGGACTACGGGCGATTGGGCTGCCAAACGACAACCGGAACCGGTATTCTATTTCCCTTCCAAACTGAGTCTGCGTGCCAACTGGGATTTCGAGGAAGTGTTTGATTATCAGGCTCGTCCGCAACTCGACTCCAAACCCCGAGAACTCCGCAAGGACGCCTCTGCCAAAAAGAAATAGTAGAATAGCCGTAGCCGACAGCCTATTTTAGAAATAGCAATAGCATAACAATAGCCATAGGCAAGGGAAATAACAACGCAGCAATAGCAACAATAAACCGATATGAAGAAGGATAAAATCGTCGATTGGAGTATCTTAGCGGCGGGACTTGTGGTGCAAGTGGTGGTGTTTGTGCTGATGCCCGATAATCCGTGGTCGCTGGTGAGCGGACTGCTCGGTATGTGTTCCGTAGTGCTTTGCTCGCAGGGCAATATCCTTACTTTTCTTTTCGGTTTCGGGCAAATACTTACCTACACCTACCTCTGCTATTTGCAGCGTTTCTATGCGGGCATTGCGATGAATGTGTTTTATTTCCTCACCCAGGTCTATGGTGTTTTTGCTTGGAGCAAACGCCTAACCAAGAGCGATACGCAATCCGACGGGCTGATTACCACACGCCGTCTGACGCTCCCGGTGATGCTGATTGTCTTTTCCGCCTCGTTGGCAGTATCTGCACTAACAGGTTGGTTATTAAGCACTTATACTGCAGATGGCAGTCCGTATTTGGACGCTTTTACCACGGTTCCTGCGCTTGTGGCACAAGTGCTGATGATGTTGGCATACCGTGAGCAATGGCCCTTGTGGCTCTTTGTAGATGCGCTTTCCACAGTGATGTGGCTCATTGCAGGGAACTATTGCATGACGGCTCTCTACGCTTTTTGGTGCCTCAACTGTGTATTCGGCTACATTCGCTGGACACGGCAATTGGAAGACACGGTCTCCTCTGTACAAAGCGATGATAAGTGCCATAAAACCAGATAGTTGCGTATATGGCATTCTTCATTATGCACTATGCATTATACATTATGCATTACAAAGCCTTGCCATTCTTAATTATGCATTCTTAATATTCATTGAAATAATGCCTACTCCCTATTTATTAGCAGAAAACCTCACCAAGTCGGTCGGTTCAAAAGTGTTGTTCACCGATATTTCGTTCGCTGTCAATGAGGGGCAGCGTGTGGCTCTGATAGCGCGTAACGGGGTGGGTAAATCTACGCTGATGGATATTCTTGCCCGTCGTACGGACTACGACAGCGGGCGTATCACTTGGCGTAACGACCTCAAAATCAGTTATCTCCCGCAGCATATTGCCTTGCCGCAAGCGGAGTCGGTTCGCTCGCTTTGTCGGTCATCGGAGCAGGAGTTGCGTTTCTCGCAGTTCCTTACGCAGTTGGGCATAACTAATATCGACCAACTCATCGGGCATCTCAGCGGCGGACAGCAAAAGCGGGTGGCGTTGGCGCAGGTATTGTCGGAAGAACCGGATTTCTTGATGCTCGATGAGCCGACCAACCACCTCGATTTGGAGATGGTGGCGTGGATCGAAGAGTACCTTCGCCGCTCTACGATAACTCTCTTGCTCGTTACTCACGATCGCTATTTCTTGGATCGTGTTTGCTCCGATATTTTGGAGATTGACCAAAACCAACTCTATTCGTACCACGGCAATTATTCCTACTATTTGGAGAAGCGTGCCGAGCGTATCGAGGCGCAGAGTGCGGAAGCCGACAAGTTTCGCAACCTGTATCGTACCGAGTTGGATTGGATGCGCCGAATGCCGCAGGCGCGTGCGCACAAAGCGCAGTATCGTATCGACAATTTCTATGAAATAGAGAAGAAAGCCAAGCGGATCAGCCAAGTGGGCGATGTGCGTTTGCAGGTGGAGTCGTCGTATATCGGCAACAAGATTTTTGAGGCCAAAGAGGTGTGCAAATCGTTTTCCATTCCGGCAAAAGACGACTCGGAGCAACCGCGTACATTGGTGATTCTCAATAAGTTCTCTTATGTATTCTCTCGCTATGAAAAATTAGGTATCATTGGCAACAACGGTACGGGCAAATCGACATTTCTCCGTCTGCTATTAGGCGAGGTGCAGCCCGATAGCGGCTGTTTTGACATCGGTACAACGGTGCGTTTCGGCTACTATCGGCAGCAGGGATTGCAGTTTGACGAGAGCAAGAAAGTAATTGATATTGTGCGAGATATAGCCGAGACAATCGACCTTGGTAATGGAGATAAACTTACCGCGAGCCAGTTTTTGCAGCATTTTCTCTTTTCGCCTTCGCAGCAATATGATTTTGTGTACAAACTGTCGGGTGGCGAACGCCAACGCCTGCACCTCTGCACCGTGCTAATGCGCAATCCGAATTTTCTTATCCTCGATGAGCCGACCAATGACCTCGACATCCCTACGCTGAATGTCTTGGAGGATTATCTCCGCAGTTTCAAGGGCTGTCTGATTGTGGTGAGCCACGACCGTTATTTTATGGACAAGGTAGTGGACCACTTGTTTGTCTTTCGTGGCAATGGTGTGGTGGACGATTTTCCGGGTAACTATACCCAATTTCGTGAGCAAGGCGGCGTCTTATCCGATACGCCTAAACCTGCCGACAAGCCCAAGCCCGCTGCCACACAGCCCGATAAACCGCAGAATAGGCAACGCAAACTCTCCTTCAAAGAAAAACGGGAAATGGAAGAATTAGAGACGCGTATTCCTTTGCTGGAGCAGGAGAAAAGTGCACTCGAAGCGCAACTCTCGGGCGGACTGACCGATACCGATGCCATAGCCAAATCCTCGGCACGCTACGAGGAGGTGCAGAACCTATTAGATGAAGCCGAGATGCGTTGGCTCGAATTGAGCGAGATATAGCCGCCTTTGTTGTTAGATATGCCGCCTATATTGTTATTTGTCGGCGGTAGTGTTTTCGGAAACGGGCGCATTGTCTGTCGTAGCGGTATCGTCCGTTCTTTTGGCGTAGGCGGCTACAATATGCTTTACGAGCGGATGGCGCACTATGTCTTTTTGATTGAATTCCACTATCGCAATGCCCCGAATATCGCGCAGTCGCTCTATGGCATCACGCAAGCCCGAGCGTTGGTTGGCGGGCAGGTCCACTTGCGTCAAGTCGCCGGTGATAATCATCTTTCCGTTGATACCCAAGCGCGTCAGAAACATCTTGAGTTGTGCCGTGGTGGTATTCTGCGCCTCATCGAGAATGACGATGGCATCTGCCAAAGTGCGCCCGCGCATAAAAGCCAAAGGCGCAATCTGTATCACACCCCGCTCCATATATTCGTTTAGTTTGGCAGGCGGGAGCATGTCTTGCAAGGCATCGTACAGCGGTTGCAGATAGGGGTCGATTTTGTCTTTCATATCCCCGGGCAAGAACCCGAGTTTCTCTCCTGCCTCTACGGCGGGGCGCGAGAGGATAATCTTTTTTACCTCTCTATTTTTCAAGGCTCTCACTGCCAAGGCGATGGCGGTGTAGGTCTTTCCGCTACCGGCGGGACCGATGGCAAAGAGCAAGTCGTTGTCCTCGTATGCGTCCACCAACATTTGTTGATTGCGGCTTCGCGCTACAATCGATTTGCCGTTTATGCCGTGCAAAATCAAGTTGTCTTGCAGGTATTCTTGCGGTTGCTCTCCGTGCAGAAGCATCAGTATCTGCTCCTCGTTGAGGGTGTTGTTTTTAATACAAAACGCCTCACATATGCGCAGGCTATGCTCAAAGCGGGCAATCGCCGCTTCCGCCCCCGATACTTTCACTTGGTATCCGCGTGCCACCACCCGCACATCTGGGTGCTGATTCTTCAAGCAGAGTATGTTTTGGTTGTTTACACCGTAGAATACTGCGGTGTCCAAATTATCTTGTAGAGAAATGATTGATTCCATTAGATATTGTTGTTTGCCTCAAAATAGGGATGATATTGTTCTAAATGCTGATGCTGTTTACTCAGAATGCTGATTTTCTTGGGCTTTCTATGCCGTAGGTATGCTTATTTCGCTCCATTCGGGTATATGATCCAAATACTGCACTTCGTTTTCCGTGATGTGTGCCACCACCGTCTGACCGCCGTTGTGCAGTATCAAAAACGGCACTTGCAGTGTGCGGTTGTAGGTGATGGCTTGGTCGAGTACCTTTTGCGTAAGAGGCACCGTCTCTGCCTTAAACTCCAGCAGCACTCGCGGGGTCATCTGTGGGGTATAGACTACGGCATCACAGCGTTTTTGCGTCTCCCCCACAGTGATACACACCTCCACACCGATGAGCGACATCGGGCAATGGTAGTCGTTTACAAGGCGGTGTAGAAAATTCTGTCGCACCCATTCTTCGGGCGTAAGCCGCACATACTGCCTACGCCATTCGCAGAACACTTGCTCTTTGTGGTTGTAGATTCGCGTTTTCATTTGCTCTGCAAAGATACGATTATTTTTGCAAATACGCAAACCAATTTACAATGCACAATGCATAATGTATAATGCACAATGTACAATGCATAATGTGAGCAGGTTTTAGCGGAGGGTCTTTAGGTAGGCTTTGCGGGAATCGCTAATGCGGAAACTCTCGACGGCTTTTTGGATGGTTTTGCGGTGTGTCCAATCGGGCAGCAGGTGTTGCTTGAGATAAGGAACGGTGGCTTCGTATTGCTTGGCAAGGGCGGTGGCAAAATACCACGCTACGCCCATTCGCACATAGTAGTGGTCGTTTGCTATCTTTGCCACTCGCTCTAATAGGGTAGGGCAGAACCGGTCGTCTAAGAAATAGGTCATCAGCATATTGATGCCGAAACGGATAGTGAACGGCTCAGTGCTTTTTGTCCATCGCAGGCAGTGCGACAGTAGGTTTTGCGGCTCGGACTTCATCGCTTTGCGGAATGCACGCGGTTTGACCACATCGCAGGTTGCCCAGTTATCCACTTCGGGCAACCACCGGTCTAAGAGCGCAATCGTTTTGCCTAAGTCGGTCTCTTCGCAAATCAGCAGTCCGCAGAGCGTTTTCTCCTCGTAGTAGGTATGGGGAACGGCATTGATAAACGCTTCTTTATCAATCGGTTGTGCGGTTTTACCCGGTGTTTGCGTGATTTTATCGGGTGTTTGGGCAATGCGCTTTGCCAGTTGGCGCAAGGCGGGCATACGCACACCTATCACATTTTCGGGCGGTACATCAGGCATCAGTTTGCTATGAAACTGCCGATAGCGGTCGTCTTGGAGCGCAAAGAGCAGGCGTTGTATCTCCGTCATAAGGCGTTATCGTACAAGCACTTTGCTCTTTGCTGCAAAGCCCGATTGCAGTTCGGTTTGCACCAATACCACTCCGCTCGGTGCGCTGAGTGTCAGCATCGGGGTACTGTGCGAGGGGTGTACCTCGGCTATCAGTCGGCCAACCACATCGTATATTCTCACGCTTGCAATCGCACCTGAAGCCACTACGGACATACTCTGCGCCATTGTAGAGAAGGCACTGACGGTCTGCTCGCCGTCGGCGGGGTTGATGACCTCGGGGTTGTCGGTAGGCGTCTGCGGCTCTTTGGCCGGACTCTGGATGTAGTAGCGGAGTTGGTGGTTGGCGGGTGTAGCGATACGGATACGCGAGTCGTTGTAGATACGGCGGCGCATACCGGTCAGGTTATCACAGAGATAGCACTCTTGCTCCCAGGTGTTGCTCAACCCGAAATAGAGGGTGAGGCTGTCGGTGCGATAGTCGTCGCCGATGATAAAGCCGAGAGGTACGACACCAATCTCTTTGCGGATGTCGATTGCCAAAGGCTGTGCGCCCGCCAAGGTGTAGATGTTGAGCGGTGATACCGATACCGTACCCGTGTTGCCGGCTTCGATACCCGAGGAGATAGCAATCACATCCTCCTCGGCATTGTACTCGTTGTGCGCAAAATCCATTGCCGCCAGCGTAGCGTAGGCGCGGTTGTCGTCGTTGTAGGCTACGATGTGCATTATCTCTCGGTTGAGGATATGTCCGTTGGTGCGGCGTGGTGCTTTGCTGCCCGTTTGAGCAGGTTCGGCAGTGGTCATGGCGAAGCACGACTTCGGAATATTGATTTTCAGTTCTTTGCCTGCAGTCTTTGCCGTGAGCATAACCGATTGCATCGGTGCTACAAAGCGATCTGCATAGTTGGAGGTATTCGCCGATACCGTTTGCCAGGAGCCATTCTTCTGATAACGGAAAGTGCCTTGTTGCAGCAGGTCGGTATTGGTTTCGAGCAGTAGGAATACATCGAGGTATGCCATAGCGGGGTTGCCCAGCAAGAACTCGTTGCTTTCAGTTTGGTTGGTCAGCGTAACGGTCATTGTACCGTCGGCATCGGGGGTAAATGCCAACTTGCCGGCGTTGGTGCGGTCGAGAGTAACCTTGTGGGTGGTTGGATTGCCGTCCTTGTCGTAGTACGAGTAGGTGGCATCCGTCTTGGGCAGACGAATCTCCAATTCTTCCGCATTGTTGCTTGATCCCCAACCCGCTGCAGCAAAGCCTTGTCCCGGGCGCAACGGTTCGTCTAAGGCATTCGATTCGACGAAAGCGGCTGTGGTGCTGGGGATAGTCAGTGCTCCCTCGGTATCGTAGAATTGGCGTACACTTTGGTTGTAGTAGGAAGCCCACAAGGCATACGCAGCAGTGACAGTGCGAGTGCCTTGGAAATTGCTGACGATGAAATCTTGCGTGTAGTTGCCCGTCTGCTTGTTAGGCTCCAGGTTCTTCGGGCTAGCAACATAAGTGCCGGAGTGGGGTATGAAGAGGTCGCCTGAGTACATGCCTTGCAGCGGAGCGGAGAGGGTATTCCAATAGGTCGATTGGAAAGCCATATCCACAAAGGCTTGGTCGTAGGTGAGGTTCTCTTGTCCGAGCACATGCGTGCCACGGCGGAACTGCACTTTCTTGCAGATAGCCGAGTGGTAGTTGACATCGGTGGTGTAGAGGTTCTCCTTTTCTATGTAGGGGTATTGGTCGGCAGGCAATCCGTCGGGTATGATGACCAAGCTGTTTGCCAACGGGGAGTAGCCCACTTTGCTCACTTCGCCGTTGATGTATCCTCGCCAGTTTTGGTCTTCTCCCCAGTGGTAGTAGCCATCGTCGGCTGCGTGAACGGGCGACCAAATCAGCGTATCGGGGATGACCAGAATGGTGATGTACGAATAGCCGATCCAGCAACCTTGCTCGCTCTTTTTGTCCTGCAAGTCGCCTCCACGGGTGCGCATTTGGGTACGCAGGGTGTATTCGTAGCCCGCCCGCATTTGGTCGCTATTGGGTATCCAGTAGCCGGGGTGTCCCTCGCCCGGGTATTTGTCGGGATCCTTATCGGAAATCTCCTGCATTACCTTTACATGGGCTTCGTTGATAGGCTTAAAATAGATAGTATCACCTGTTTTGTAGTACTTGCTCTTATCTGCCAACTCGGTGTAGATACGGTCTTGTGTGTAACGCATGCTGAAGTTCCGGTCGTTCATCTTGCGCAGGATGAGCGAGTCGGTGGTGCCGTTGGGATCGATATGCGTACTATCCCAAGCCAAGATGACATCGGTTCCGATAGCAGCCACCGGTATGCCGAAGCGGGTGTTGGCTTCGCTTTGCGTCATACGGATACGGGGTACTTGCCCGGTAGGAGTGTTGTTGCGGTGAATACCGAGGTCTAACTCGTAGTCGCTCGGGTTGCTGAATACCATCAAGAAGGTAGGCGAAGTACATTCGTTGAGTATGTATTCGGTATCTTTGTATTTTACGCGAGCCGTCTTGGCAGTAGGGAATACCCAGTAGCGCACGGTGTCTTGCGAGCGCATGTAGAAGTAGTCTTTCTCCAATGCCAATCGCAGCAATCCACGGCGGCATAGATCCATTATCACATTGTAGTTTTCTGGGTTGGTCCAATAATTTTCACCCGGCTGTAGGTCGTGATAATCGGTTACATAGTAGTTGGTTTGTTGGTTATTAATCAGTGTTTCCGGATCACGACGCATATCGGCAATCGCCTCTTTTATTTTTTTGCGTGTATAGCCGTATTGCTTTAGGTAGGCGGCATCGGCAATGTCCTGTGCCGCTTGATCGGTAGGTTTCTTTAGGCCTTTGAGGTAGGCATTGTAGTAGATGCTATCGAAGTCGTATCCTTGGAGCCACTCGCCTCGTGCCAGTGTGCTGAGGGTAACGCTTTGGTCGCCATCCATGATGTTGCCTTTTACCAATATCTCGAGCGGGTATCGCTCGTTGGCACACTGCCCCTTGGCTGGATAGGTCTCGCCGTTGAAGAGGAAAGAGGTGCGTTCAAAGACGGGCAGTACGGTACGCATAGCGCACTCTGTACTCGGCAGATCTTTTTCGGAATATGCAGTGCGCACTTCGTAGTCGATCTTTGGGTGGAGCAACGACGCCTTGACGATCTCTGCGATATATAGCACCCAACGCGAAGTGTTGTTCTCGGTAACTTTTACATAACCAATATGGGTGTTGTTCTTGGCGTCGTCTTTGGCATGTTTGCTGACGGTATCGAGGAACTGTGCCAGATTGGTGTAGGTATCTTTTGCATCGGGTGTGAAATCTGCAGACTGAGGGAGCGGAACATAGCCGCAAGTATCGCCTAAGAGGTTGTAGTAGTTGAGTTTGAGGGCGGTATCGTTGGTGTTGTCGTATATCTGGTAGTACAGATTGTTTTTGACATAACTATTGACAAATTTGGTGTAATCGACACGGATGACGGTAGCGGTGTGGTCTTCACCATCTTGGTCAGTTAGGCACTCGGTAGAGGCTTGGAACGCCTCGAGCGGCAGACGCGAAGCATAGAGCCACACATCGTCCACGAGGAAGTCGTTGCCACTATTGGTGGCGGCATAGTTGTAGAGGACAATGCGTGATTCGGAATAATCGAGCGTAGAAACCAACGGAAAGTTGATCTGACGCCACAACCCTGTGGTACTCTTGCCACCATTGTCGATTTCGCCCACTTCATATCTTTCGATTTCTTCCCAATCGCCATTTTTTGTCAATCCTTCTACACTGACGCTGAAGTCGGGGTTTGATCCAACGCTACTCGACTTTGTTCCATTGCAAAGCCACATAGCGCAAAACATCTGCTGTCCGGAACAAAGCGAGGCATTGGTGGTGAGCGTTACCACTTTACCTGCTTCTTGCGCACCATCCACATACAAGCAGTAGCCTTCTGCAGGACCGCCTGTGTGCTGTGATGTAGGTTTGTACCAATTACAGTTCCAATCGCGAGTTCCGAGTTGGTTGATGATGGCATATTCGCCATAGTAGGGGAAAGCCTCTTTGGCTTTTTCGTTGCGTCGTTGGCTCTTGTAGTTGCCTTTTTCATCAGTGAGTACGCTTCGTGGATAGGTGAATCCATAAGTGGACTCCGAGGCAGGCAGAGGATAAGGATATAGCATAGGTTCAGTTGTGCCGGGTTTATCGAAATCGAAATTCTGCTCGGCAAGCATAATATAGTTGCGCTGAATTTCCTCTTTGGTAATAAGCGGTTTAGCACTCGGTCCGTATAGTGCGGTATCTCGTGTGAGCGTAGATGCATTTTTTGACCAAGTGACGGTGAAATGCGCCAATAGAAGGGTGTCACCCGTAATATATTTCTCTTTGAAAGTTCCTTTTGTTACCCCATTCTTCTGTGGTACGACCCACACCGCCCATTGCATGGTGGTATCTTTGTCGTATTTAACACGGAAATAATCGTAATTCCCATTTACATCGTTGTAGTAATCGGCTTTCTTATCGCTGCGTGCGCTGAACTCATCTGTGTATTTGGAATTCATATTTTTCCAGCCGTTCTTTCCATCCCAACGATAAGTCCATGGCCAATAGTCTTTTGCAGCCTCTGTGCGAGCAAAAGCGCCATTGTCCATTTTTACCCAATAGTGTTTGTCGGAATTTTTAGCCCCGAGCGGGCGTACCAACTCGTAGTCGCATTGCAGATTTACTTCTGCTCCCAATGGTACAACAAAGGTATGCTCCTCGAAATACTTACCTGCCTTAGGCGTGCATTCTGCCAATTCGCTTGCTATTTGGGCTTTGTAGGCTTCGGTTTCGCCTTCCTCTTCAATTTCGGGACGCAGGTGGAATATCTGACGATAGGAGAGAGTAGGTTCGGTGAGGGAAACCAACTGATTGTTAGCATCTTTCTCTACTATATAGTCAGTATAGTTGCTCACATCGCATGCAATATCCAGTTCCAACTCTTCGTCTAAATGAATGATGGGAGAAGGAAGGTGCGTTTGGTCGTAGTCTTTAATCTCGGTGTTCCGATAGTTTGACGGCATCAAAAAGTACACGCCTTTTGAATGCTTGGGGTCGGCATTGAGCGATGAGAATGGTGCATCATTTTTTATCCCATGAGGGAATAAAGTCCAAAAGTTGGCAAGTGTGCGTATGGTGCCGTCTTTCTCGGTATAGTACTGTGGGTCGCGCCCCGTGTTGTAGTCGTACCAACGCATATAACCAAAGAAATTGCGCTCTTTTAGTTTGAGCGTTATGTCTTGTCCTTTGGTATAGTATATGGTTGTTTCGTAGGTGTGTACCTGTTGTCGTCCGGTGGAATCAAAGGTGGCATAACCTTTTCCGCGATTAGGCTTATACTCTACATATTGCTCTACACCACTTTCATTGATTTGCTCAATGGTGATAGTTTCGTAAGTGTAGAAAGCACGATTGTCATTGTTTTCTTCTCCCGGGCGGGGGTAGCGAATGCGCAGTGTGATGTCTGTGCTGCGTTTCGAGCCGGTATAGGGCTGTACGGTGATGGTGATTTGATTTCCACTGCGTGTAGCAGTCGCCCATGTTTCTCCCGAACCCGTGTAAGTGAATAGGTAAGTTGTTTTGGCAGCCTTGTTCGTATTGGTACTTGTAGGGCTGACATCTATGACATTGTTTGGGTTTTTGATGAAGCGCAGGGGCTTTCCGCCGAGGCTGGCAGTATAGAGGGCAATACCTGTAGCAAAATCCACTTGGTCGATAGCGAAAGTGTATGTACCTCCGTCTTTGCCGACAGCGAGTTTGTTGTTTTGTACATCCGCCATTGTGGTATGCGAAGAGAGGGCATATTCGGTCCATGTATTCCACTCTTGTCGTCCAATAGGTACTTTTTGTGAAACAGATTCGATGCCTACTCCTGTGGCGCAGATGGTGAGCGTATCCATATAGCGATACCATTTGTATGCATCCGGTCCGCCTGTACTATTCGAACGACAAACATTGCGCGGTCCTGCACCTACAGGCTTGATTGTAAAAGACATAGGTGTAGATGCTACATAGATGTATTGCATCATATTACGCGGTTGGGTCTCTTGGTATTGGTTATAGATGTCGGCAGGGAAACTGGAGTTTTTGAGGTTTGAGGTTTGGTCTCTCGGGTTGTAGTCGCCCCAATAGCGTTTGTCCGACAGGGCTTGCGAGAAACTCGGCATAAGCGAACAGGTTTCATCGTTCGGGTTGGCTTTGTAGCCCCAATGGAATGCAAAGGCGACTCCGTTGCTTGCCAAATTATCTTCGGTAAGCGTGGTTGTAGTTGTGCTTTTCACAATCTTGGTGGTGGTATTGAGAGTTGATACACAACCATAGTAGGAAGAAGTGGTCAGTGTAGGACTGATAATGTCGAATACTGCCAATTCATCTTCGTACCCCCATGTGAACGAGGCTGCTGCTGCTGCGGTGTATTCGTTGTTTGGGTTATTTGCTGCATCTCTAGGCGAACCTGTTTTCCACTCGGCATAAGGGAACAAAATATGCTGTCCGCTTTTATCCTCAAAGAGGTTTGCTTTAGATAAATTTTGATTCCATTTGACAGAGAAATCTACACTCTTAGCGTCTTTGTAGTAGTGCCATTGCTCGAAGGTGATGGGGGAGGAGGTGGCAGAGAGTGCGAAGGCCGGGGCAGAGTAAGCGAGGGAGAGAGTGGTCTGCTGGTTGGTCCAACTGATAGTGCCTGTAGCGGTGCCAGAGGCAGGGTAGTTGTAGGCGGTAGTCCACGAGTGGGTGAAGACGCTTGATTTGGCTTGGTCTTTTACCAACGACAGCGTATTGTTGTTGTCGGTATTCACACTGAGCCAGTTGCCTGTGGCGATGTTTTGATAGCGGCGGAGGTTGGAATCAGCGTTTTCGTCTTTGACGCTGCGCCACAGTGCGTTAGCAGAGATCGATTTGCGGTCTATGGCGGCGATAGTGCCTTGTGGTGCTGTTGCCGTCAAAGTGCCGTTTTTGTCCGCCAGGCAATGCCCGTCGATGGTGATAGATATGGTATCGCCGAGGGTAACGGCATTGACGACCGAGTCGGCTGCTATCTTGGCTTGCAGTCGGTTCACGCCGATGAGGGCAGAGAGTATAAGGATCGCGCCCGCGCACGCGAAAGAAAAAACGAAACTACGGTGTTGGGTTCGGTTATTTACGCTTTGCATACTTGAATAGGTGTTTGAAAATGTGTTGTTTACTACGCACTACGACATAGACTGCCATACACAGCAGCATAGGCAGCAGCATATCGCCGATGGGGAGGTATTTGTCCTCTTGACCGATAGGCGGATTGGTAGGACGACCATTAGCGAGGAGCGAGATGTTTCGCTCTTCTATAGATGTTTGTGCTAAGATATTTTGGGATATTTCTTTATCCAAAGCATAGAAAGAGGCGGTGCGTGATGCCACCAACCCCGGGGAGGCATAGTAGATGTCGCCTCCTGTTCGATTACCGCTAAGTGCCTGTTGCTGTGCGCTATAGGCGTCTTGCTGTTGTGTGTATGGTGCACCATTTGCTCCTGCGCCTTGGAACATCGATGCACTCAAATCAAATAATTCCATTAACTTTTCTGCCTTCATACCGTCTTGACTAATAGATATGGTATGAATCGTTTTGTTTAAGTTTATACTTGCTGTTTTGTACCGTTGCCGTCTGTGCGACTCTTATGGAGGACAATTGCAGTGGCAACTTGCCATTTACATCCCACAAATGGGTAAGTTTCTTTTATACAAAATCTAAAATCGTAAATTAGGGCGCTAAGGTACAATAAAAAAATGATATACACAAGATATTGTCTTAGAATTGGTTTATTTTTTTGATAAAGAAATGATTTTCATATAGATATTTTTGTAGATATATAGTGCGTTTGGAGTGTCATAAAATGGTGTGAATGGTAGATTGGCGGTGGATTTAGGTAGGGGAGTAGATAAATAGGCAGAATGTGTGCAATAAAAAGTGTAGTTTTGACATTTTGCTATATTATTAGTTGATTTGCTTGCATATTGATAAGATTAAATTTTGTTTTGGATTTCGATTAGGTCTCGACAAGGTTTCGATGAGGTCGGCTCAAGCACTAAGTAACAAAATGTAAGGAAAAGGGGAGAAAAGATGACTTTTTGCTGTATGGGGGAGGGATAGAGAGGGGCTAGAGGATCTAGGGAATCTAGGAGGCTATGATGTCTATAAAATCGACACGGGCTGCGCTTTTTCGGCGCAGCCCGTGTGGGATAGAATACATCACCTTGGGTGTGTTTACTATTGATAGTATTTACTTATCGTCTTCGATAGCGGCTTGTGCGGCAGCCAAACGAGCGATAGGCACACGGAACGGCGAGCAAGAAGCGTAGTTCATACCGATACGAGCGCAGAACTTAACGGAACTGGGTTCGCCACCATGCTCTCCGCATATACCTGTGCGCAATCCCGGACGGACAGCACGACCTTTCTCCACGGCCATCTTGATGAGTTGACCTACACCATTCTGGTCGAGTACTTGGAACGGATCGACTTTCAAAATCTTCTGTTCGAGGTAAGCGGGCAAGAAGGAAGCGATGTCGTCGCGGCTGTAGCCGAAGGTCATCTGGGTAAGGTCGTTGGTACCGAAGGAGAAATACTGTGCCTCGGTAGCGATACGGTCGGCGGTGAGGGCAGCACGCGGAATCTCGATCATCGTACCTACCTCAAACTCTACCTCGATGCCATACTCGGCGAATACCTCTTTGGCAACTCGCATGATGACCTCTTTCTGCTGCTTGAACTCGTACAAGATACCAATTAGCGGCACCATAATCTCCGGCATCGGGTGTTTGCCCTCTTTCTTCAACTCGCATGCAGCCGACAGGATAGCGCGTGTCTGCATAGCGGTGATCTCGGGGAAGGTGATACCCAAACGGCAACCACGGTGACCGAGCATCGGGTTGTTCTCAGCCAGCGAGTTGACACGCTGTTGGATCTCCTCTACGCTGACGCCCATCTCCTTAGCCATAGTCTGTTGCCCTGCCAAATCGTGGGGAACGAACTCGTGCAACGGCGGGTCGAGCAAGCGGATATTAACGGGATACCCGTCCATAGCCTCGAGGATACCCTTGAAGTCAGCCTTCTGATAGGGGAGCAGTTTAGCCAATGCTTTCTGACGGCCCTCGCTGTCCTTAGCAAGAATCATCTCACGCATAGCGATGATTTTCTTGTCCTCGAAGAACATGTGCTCGGTACGAGTAAGACCGATACCCTTAGCCCCGAAGGCGCGTGCTACCTCCGCATCGTGCGGGGTGTCGGCGTTGGTGCGGACTTGCATGTGGGTGTATTTGTCGCAGAGATCCATGAGGGCTTTGAAGTCGCCGCTCAGTTCAGCCGCACGGGTTTCGATTTGCCCTGCATAGACTTGCCCTGTAGAGCCGTTGAGCGAGATATAGTCGCCCTCTTTGTAGGTAACGCCCTCGATAGTCACAGTCTTCGCTTTGTAGTCTACGATGATAGCACCTGCACCCGATACGCAGCACTTACCCATACCGCGAGCCACTACGGCAGCGTGGCTGGGGCTAACGCCCCCAGCCGGGGGGGTATGCGCTGCG